>Ga0078972_1003806_pt1 | contig 43829 bp, 36 predicted proteins | sample YelNatPaOPGAMG01_FD_67568 | JGI IMG/M metagenome (GOLD analysis project Ga0078972, IMG submission 67568) | Hot spring thermophilic microbial communities from Obsidian Pool, Yellowstone National Park, USA - OP-RAMG-01 (SPADES assembly) (version 2) | ecosystem: Environmental > Aquatic > Thermal...
ATTTTCTAAACATGGATCCGTCTAAATGCAGATTCGCACTCCTCGGATTATCCTTCCGGGGAGGAACTTCAGACACTAGGCTTTCCCCAGCCCTGAGAATACTTGAGTTTATTGAAAAAACCGGGGCGAAGGTTAAGGTCTGCGACCCACTCGTTGAAAAAATCGAGGGTAAAGACATTGAGATATTCAGGGACTGGAGGAAGGCGGCGCAGGGCGCTGATGCAATCGTGATAGCTAGCGACCATAAAGAATTCTACCAGATAGAGATAGAGGAGGTATCCAGCTTAGCCGGTAGAGAAACCGCGATACTTGATGGGAAAAACGTCGTCAGCCATCTAAACGGTAAGCCCAAGCATCGTGTTCTCTACGTGGGAGTGGGAAGACCCGCGTACCTGATAGAACCGGACGGTTGCAAAAAGCGTGTAGAAATATAGGGTTGAAAGAAAGCATATTCTGACGGTTGAGGAGTATTGCTGGCTTTTCCACTTTTAGCATCAAGTAACCCTCTAGTACGCGCATTCGGCTATGTTTAAAGCGGCTGTAACGCTTAAAATATGATATGAACATGTTTAAGGAGGAGACGGCGTCAGGAAAAAGCTGGCGCAGAGCCTTGTCTGTAGGTATTCCAAATTATTAATAAGTTATTAATGCGCCATAAAAATATCCTTATAGTCAAAAACTACACTTTTCTGAACAATATATATACCTCCGATGCTTATTTGAGTAGCGATGGCTGTGAGCAAGCCTAAACCCGATAGGGTTTCCATAGTAATCATGCTTTTCCTCATCCTCGTTCTAGTACTACCCTTGATATACGTGGCCGTAAAGCCTTTAACAGACCCGAATGTTCAACACATCAACATACTCATTAGAGTGAAGACGAGGAACGGTGCTGAAGCACCCTATCCTATTATCCAAGTATTCCACCTGACAGACCAAGGGCCGAGTCTCATAGCAAAGGGCTCAGGCGGGCAAAACGGCATTTACGCGTTTTGGTTTAGTATTCCAAGGGTGAAAATGAACAGGCTTTACCTGCCAAGCTTGGGCAGGGAGGCGGATGTATATCCCGCGACTAACATCTGGATACTTGCATACGATGATAAAACCGGCTTCTTGGGAAGCCTAACTACAGCTCTCGACCCTACCTTCATGAATTGGCCGATAGACACCTTCTCCGCCGAGGTTGTTCTAGAGGAGCCTCTGGAGCGCGAGGCACCATCGCCAGCCAGCGTCTTAAGCGTACCCCCGGACAGTGAAACGTGGAAGGATACAATAGTTGTAGAGTATGCCGTGTGGGACCAGATCTGGGCATATTCAGAATGGCCCATCGGTGCGAAGGTGGATGTGGAAACAAAGGAGAGAACATGGGACTCGTATCTAAACATGTATGTAACAGACTGGTGTTCTCCAGGGAGCACGGTGGTAACGCTCGATAGCGGCATTGGAACCCCCGAGTGCACGGGTAAACTAAAAGGCATGGTGATATTTAAGTTCAAATACATATTATGCCACATCTCCATTCCAAACACCAGATTCTATAGAGAGAAGGTTTACGCGGCCGATACCTCCATGGATCCGATATATGCTGGTTATTCAAGTTCATCGTGGGATGGCTCAGCCTCAGGATCTGACCCATATATCACTGACCAAAACTATCCCTGGCGAAGCATTCCCCTAACTCAAAGATCAGATTTGGCATGGACATTTAGCGTGGGCCTGAGCTTCAACCTGGGCGGAAACTGGCCCTCGGTATCCGTAGGATTAGGCGTGAGCAGAAGCAGTATCCCATATGCGACGCTCTGGATCAGGACTGGCACATGGACGTCTGGATATAAGGTTTACACCTATGGACGAGAGCACGGCTTTAGGAAATCCTTCTCTGTATGGAAGCCTTACCCCTAGGAATTAGCGCATTAAGCCTAATTGGTGTGTTCTTTACGCAGAAGTTAAAAGAACACGTGCACGACTGTTTAAGCCTTACGGGACCAGGAAAAAGAGTTGAACTATAAAACTCCTGGGACTAAAAGTTATTAAATTCCTTCAAGCAGGTTTTCAACAAGCCCGGGAAGCCTGACCCATATACCAATCTTTATTTATCAAAGCATGATATGAACCCCGAACATACCGTAGCGTGTGGCATGAGGGTTTGTAACAAAATACAGCAGGCTTGAACCCGTCCTACAGTTTCCTTTCTCCCTTTATCCCATACTTTGTGAGAACAGCATTACGGAACTCCAAGTATTCCTTCCGCCTCTCATCCGGGTAGGTTCCGTAGGCCTGTTCCGCGCGCTTGCGCGCAGCAATAACTGCCTCAACCCTCTTCTTAATCTCCTCGAACTTCTCCTCCTCGCTCATGTTACTTCCATTGAACTCCGATATTAATCCGGAATCATAATCGATCTCATCAATTTCCACTTTGACATCAATCCCATATTCCTTCGAAACTCTCTTAGCTACCTCATCGAACCATAATAGTCTTATGAAGGCTTCCCTGTAGTTCTTCTTAAGATGCTTCTCTAAGTTCTTCCTGTTGATGTAGTCCTTACGTATCTCTTTCTCCTTCTTATCAAGGGCTTTCCAAACCTTATCCTCTTCCTCCTTTCCCTTGGCTTCAGCCTCCTTAAACCTCCGACGATAATTCTTAACTAAGCGTTCACCTATGTAGTCCCCGCCCTTGTCCACCAGTTCTGATTCCACGGCTATCGTTCCATCGGCACGAAACTCTACAGACCTAACTAGCGTTGGGCTCTCCGTACGAACTACTTGGTCTCTGGTTTGGTATGTCCATATTTCGAACGGCTTAAACTTAGTATAGTAGAGCAACTCGTTCTTCAGTCTCTCATTCAGGTAATCCCTTAATTTCTCGAGTAATGTTTGGCTCATCCTTCTAGCCCCCTTCCCTACTGAAGTACTCTATATAGGGATTATTAAATTCCCCTACCTTATCAGAATACGGTGCATCATCAAGAATATCTTCAGGAGGCCAGCAGACGACTACGACAGCTCCATAGTCGCATCCTTCCCTCCAATTCTTCATGCGATCCTTAACCTGCCCAATTCCTTTGTTTAACTGCTTACCGAATTCCCCGACGTTCTCAGGATCTCTTACGTACTTAGCTTCCACTACTGCGATCAATTTACGAGTCTCAGTATTTTTTATTTCGAAATCGGGCTCTCCTGACTTTCCCAGTTGCTCAGCTCTCAGCTTATTCTTCGGAATTCCACTTCTTTTCGATATTTCAGAGAGGATTTCGTCCATAAACTTCTCATTTGTTATCGCCTCTCCAAGCTTTCCTTCCCGATATGTGTCATCAGGATTAGCAAGTACATCTATTGCATACCGCTTCAGATTTTCAAGTTCTTTGTAAGCAATTATCTCTATCGAGGCTATGCTCTTCGCTCCAGGAGGTACATATGATAAGAGTTTATTGTTCCAGCAGTAAGCGGACTTACCATTATCAAAATGTACATAGACAACAACCCTTTGATTCTCATCAACACTTTTGCCGGTCCTGCTCTCTAGTTCTTTCAATGCTTCGTAGCCAAGGATAGTGAGAAGTCGTCTCTCCTTAAGGCCAGTCTCACCTTTACCTTCAACGTTGTAATCCCATTTAAGCTTGAACTTCTTATTGAGCTGGGTATTGAGGGACTCGTGTTTAAAACTATATACTGTTGCGCAAATGCGGGAAGGGTGCTCATAAATTACCTCATAGGTTATTCGGATTGCATCATTGTCTCCGTCAAACTTGACCTCTCTAACAGGGTAGATGTTCTCACCATATTTAATCTTCACGCTTCCTTCACTTATGAAGATGAGCTCAAGAGTATCGCCTTTCCAGTTCTTAGCATTAGGAAATGACGTTGCGATACAAAGTTTCCCCTCCCAAATATAGGTATCCGATTCAAATGAATGCTCCATTCCTTCATCCTTCAACGTGTTTTGATAGAGGTCGAGCACAAGTCCCTCGCCCCCTCTGAAGTCATGAGCCGGGAAGAAGAGCCTATAGTCATAGAAGTCTATCCTTATTATCTTCACTTTAATCTCTTTAGCATTCTTAATATTTCCATAAATCGCCTCAAGTATTTCATTGGTCTGCCTTCCTGGTATATGAACCTTATCTCCCTCTAGCTTCGTCCAGAATTCGACGACCCCACTTTTCTCGTCATATTTCCAGTAAACTCTTACCCTAAAAGTTCCCCTAACCTTATCGCTTAAAGGTATAGTAGGATACTCATCCACTTTTAACGTAATCTCGTGTTCTGCTATCTCCATAAAGAGAGGTCTGAATCTCTCTACTAGCTCCGTTAGTTCACCTGGACTCTTCAGCGCCATACTAAGGAACTTTTCGGCTAGTTCCTCACCATACTTGCTCTTAACATCGAGATAGCTATCTATAATACTCCCTATTTTTAACCCAAAGCCTTTTACGGCATTTCCGTCAATTGTCAAGAGAAATTTTTCGAGAACACTAATCTTATCGGGGTTCTCCGCATTCATACTTAGCCAACTATCCAAAAGTTCTATCGCGTTATCACCGTCCTTGATCCAGATCGAGACTATGCTCCTAACAATTGTTCCTCCTTTCTCCCTCAACTCTTCCAAAGAGTAGTGCCCTATAATCGCGCCGACCACATTCAATATCTTAGCCGAGCTTTCCTTATTTGGAACGTCTTCTAAGACTTGTTTCGAGAGCGCTGAGGCGGTTTCGAGCGCATTCTCAACCCTCAGAGGATTTTTTATTTCCTCTACCAAGCTTCCAACGATGTCTCCAAATCTCCTGCTGTACTTGTTTCCGAGCAAAAGGTCAACGATCTTGTGGAATGATGGCTTTAGCTTCAGCATCAGGGCATCCCATATGGCTGGGGTTATCCAGTTGTAGATCCCTCTGCCTACGATTCTGAGCACGTCCTTAATGCTCAGCGGCTTGCCCCCTGCTCTCTCAGCCCTTATCCTGTTGACCACCGCAGAGAAGGTGGCTACGTAGGCCGCGCAGCTTGCTATTGCTCCGACAACCCTTCCAGTAGCGTATCCGATTCTATAATCCCTATCTCTCGTCAAAAGAGGTTCCTTCAACCCGAAGGCTATCCTTATCTCATCCCATGAGACGTCTAGTGCTAGGTCTGAGAGCACGTTGGAGAGAAGGTTATCGTTTATATGCTTGGCTTCTAGCCTGAATACCTGAGCGAGCTCGAATAATTCGTTGGCGTGCTGGATCATGCTGATTCCGTTGAACTCTTTGCTCCTGCCCTCGCAGACATCCGCGAGCCCGTTCAACGAGTCCATTGCAGCCAACGCATTGTGAACATCCATCCAGATTTCAGCTATGTTCATCGCCACGCCCGTAACGAGGATTGCCGTCGATGCTGCTACAGCCCATTTCGGTGGAAGCACGAAGCCAACGATGATCATTATTCCGCAAGTAACCATTATTCCCCATCCCTTAGAGATGAAGCCATCCCAGAAGCCCCTCCAGAACATAGGCAGCTCGCCACTCAAGCTCACCCTGAGCGTTGCAACGACTCTATTTCCATGCTTCAGATTGATGAAGACTGGATACGCATCTTCCTCAAGTTGGACTAGGTGCAACGGGATTGAGCCGAATGCAGAAACGCTAATAGCATGCTTCTCCGGCGGGGCCCTTATGGGCCCGGCGAAGACCTCGATATCATATTCCGCGTTGCATGTAGCATAGTTTCTAACAAGTACTCCTTGGACCAAATCGCCCCCGCCATACGCTAAGGGATGGTAAAAGAGCTCTATCTCCTTCCCGTGCAAGACCCTCGTTGCAGCTTTATCCAGGTCCCATTTGGTCTCCCTAGTATCCTCGTACCTGTAATCGTAGTCCTCCCATTCGTTGTATTTCAGCCACTCGTAGAATTCGTCGCTGACTGTTACGAGCTCGCTCTGATTAAGCGCCTCCTCCTTTAGTAGCTTAACCTCGTAGTTGGAAGGTATCTTGCTCGGCTCAAGCCTCTCATCTTCGTTGATGCCGAGCAGCTTCTTCACCTCATCCTCTCGAAGTATCCTCTCGCAGAGGAAGCCGGGTTTAACGTCGATCAATGCGTATTTCACATCCAGCGCTTTCATCTTTAAGATGTCACTGGCGTTTTCAATTGTTAGCGTGAAGCCGTCAGGCGAAATAGGGATCAGCTTCACCCCATTGAAATCTTGGAGATACCCCGGTGCCGTATCCGTTGTTATGAAATATAGCTTAACGTGTGTAGCCCCCTGGTATCCAGGTACGAAGACCTTCCTGGTCTCGTTGTAGCCCTCGACTTCTATCACATAGGTTCTCCATTCCTCTGGGGCAACGAAGTTCGTGGTCGAGATCGTTGTTAACGCTGTGGTTATGTACCTCTTTCCTTCTTCATCGTAATAGACTATCGTGACGTTGACCTTTACAATAGGGGAGAGAAGCTTTGTTATTATATTCTTAGACCATAGGCCGACGATTGTTCCGATTTCCAGTTCCTTTCTATCGACGTCTCCAGTTATGAGCAGCTTGACGTCTCTCGCCTTCCGTCCTCCCTTATTGAGAAGGGTTATTGTGAGGTTTGCGTACTTCGCTACGACTTGGCTTGAAAGCTTAACTTCAAGCCTCGGAGGCTCTGGTAAAACCTCTATGGTGTAGGTTACTGTCTTCCCCCCGTTCCAGAACACTAAATCCAAGTTGCCCGGCTCGACGACAGCAAAATAGACCGTAATCGTATAGATACCTAGCTTCTTAGCCCTAAGGTAAAGCGGAGCAAGGTATGTAGGGCCTGGGGGCGAAGCCCATGCCTCAAACGCATCATTGTCGGAAAACCTTGCGCCGAGCAGGATTCTATAGCTCTCCCTGATATCTTGAGGATTCCTTATCTGGGCTGTTATCGTTATCGTATCACCGATCCCAACTTTGGTTGATGAGATAGAGGTGTCGACTACTATTGGGTCGTAGGCTGGGAGGAGAACCCTGAACTCGCTTACTTGAGATTTCACCACTTCGCGTGTTTCCTCAAAGTGACCCGGGACTGCGACGAGAAAATTTTCAGCAAAATATCCTTGGCTCAGGTTTGAGAAAAGCCCTACCTTCATCCTAGCGGTCTTGTTGAATATTTTGCCGGTTTCCAAGTCGATGAAGGTGAAGGCATATGAATCTGGGTCGATGCACCTGACTAAGTATGTCCTCTTCTTAGGATACCTTCGAAGGATATGGAAGACGTTGGTCCCGTTGCTCTCATACTTTATAGAGCTTGCGTCTTTCTCATTCCCATTCTTATCAACCACTTTATATGGGATCTCTACGGAAACGCTTCCATCACTGCCTCTACGAACATAGATTTTCTCATACTCGGGGATTATCGTATAATCCTTGAGCCAATAGTCTATCCGCGCCGGCAGCTTCAAGGTATCGTTAGCTCCCTTTATTGTTCGGCGTATCTCCTCTTCTAAGCTTCCAATGGAAACCAGTTGAGCTATGAAGAACCAGAGCCTTTGGGCGAGCTCAACCGGAAAGCCCTCGGGTATTGTAAAACAGGCCTCGGTTATCGAGCTACTCGGTACCTCCCCCTTCTCCAACTCCCCTTCTATGAACTTCAAGGCAGTTGACGCATCCGTTTCCTCCGCAGCGTACACCCTAAAAGTTAGAGCAGCGCTGAAGTTGGAGGTTAATATTAGGATTATCAGAATTGTGGCTGATGCTTTTCTAAGCATTCTTATCGCCTCCTGGCTTAACCAGGGTTCTCCATCTCAGGAGTATGGTGAGCAGCGAGACCGTTAAGATAGCCAACGAAGATGCTAAAATCCTCATGATGCTTAATTCTTCAGCAAGCTTCTCATTCTCCTCAACTTTCTCCGATACCATCCCCTGGCATTCCTTAAGCGAGGTTCTTAGAAGAGCTGTGGCATTCTCCTCTTTCTCCAGCCTATCCCTTGATGCTCTTAACTCAACGATGGAGCCATTCACCACAGCCCTAAGGCGCTCGTTCTCCTCCTTCAACTCAAGGTGTTTTGAGAATAGGGTTTCGTCGAGCTCAATAATCAGCGTTGCGGTTGAGTTAAGTGCTTTGACGCTTAGCGAAAGCTTAGCCGGCTCCTTAAGCCCAGAGAGCCTTGACCATTCGACCCTCGCTCTATACAATCCTTTCTCGTATACAACTTTGCAATCTTCAATCATGGATCCTGCTTGAAGCGTCGCCCTCGCCTCTATGCTATCGCTCGGAGCAATTATTTTGAAGGAGATTTTGAGAGCATCTTCACATATGAAGATTGAATTCGGAACTATCTCGATGAAATTGATAACATTTTCGCCTTCAACCATTATCATCGCATGCCCTCCTTTGAAACTCTTTATCTCCTGCCTGTAGCAGTCGATTAGGAAGCAATTATTCGGAGCAGTATTGTTGTCGATACCTATCCAAAGTTGGGTCCCGTTAAAGTCGAGTATGGGGTAAACGCAAATATAGAAATTGCCCCTTACGGTTACGTTGGGTAAAGGTATTTCAGCCCAATGAAGAGTAGCATTCTTAAAATATTCGGAAACCGGTAAAGATGTTCTGAAAATTACATTTAGGTCTTTATCCCTTATCTCAACTATGAAAGACTTCTCGCCCTTATCTATCATGAAGCCATGGATTAAGATGACGTTTATCTTCCACCTGAAAGCAGGAGGGCTAAACCTTGCAGCTATGCCGTTGGGATAGTAATCGCTCCAGAAGGACTCAGCGCCTCCATCATCATAGGTAAGGGGCGTTGCGGACGCGTCGGTAAACCGAGTTGTCAATAGGATTAGGACGATAGCTAGCCAAATGCCCTTAGCAAAGGATGAAGAGTCTCTCACGATCCCGTAACCCGAATACCCTAGAATTGCCTTTAACCGCCCACTTCCAAGGGGTGCTTCGCTTCCTCCGCTCTTTAGCGTCCCTCTCCTCATCATTTAATGAGGCGATCAGGCTAATATTTATGATGTGAGGTAGGCGAAAATTTGCGCTTACCTTTGGTCAAAAATTGACCAACGAAAGGTTTATATATGCTGTTCTCAGCCCGCGGGCAAGCGGCATTTTAATGGCAAGTTTACCGGAAAAATTGGCGAATAAAGGACATTGCAAATGCTGGAAGAAACGGTGATGCTTCGCCGTAAATTTCGTTTTACCAAGAGGTAAACAACGTTTACCTCAGGGGTAGGCAAATGCCTACCATGCCCGTGCGTCTCTGAACCGGCTTTAAGGGCTGAGGAAAGAGATTTGTAATATTTTTCCATGGATCCCGGCTACTATACCCATTGTAGCGGTGGCAAGGCATGTTGTGCTCGGGAAACGTTTAATGCGAAGACTAAGGTGGGTTCTGTCAAGCATGCGCTGAAGGTTTTTAACACACATTCTCCGATAACAATGTAGAATAAAGGGCGAAAATGTTGAATAAAAACTCCAACAAGACGGAATTAGACAGCGCCAAAACTTTTAGCGCACGCAGCGCGCGCTAGCGGATATTCTGAGAAAAAAATAAGAGATAGAGCTACCACAGAGAAGCTGGCCGCTGATGTTTTAAAGGGAGCAGAAGCTGGATTAGAGCTGGAGGCTTCCTTCCCTGACTGGATTGATAAAAGGTTTAGATACCAGTTTGTATGGCTTGATAAAAATGATTACTTAAAAGCACTCGTAAGAGCTTTGTGGCTGGCTCCAGTTTTTGCCGGCACTGATTTTGGACGCGCGCTAAATACTGCGTCGGAACACTTTATGATGCTTATGCTATGTGCATCGGTGGGCCAAGCGAGACCGTAGCCATATAGCTGTAGTAATACCTGGTGCAGGAGGAAGAATAACGATTCTAGATCCGGCAGGAAAATACGTAACCGGGCTGGAGTTGTTCTTAACTAGGTGGGTTACGGCACGTCCCGTGGAAGAAGCAATAAACGATTACCTACGTTATTGGCAGGACTCAGGCTACGCATTTGCCCAAGTATATTACGTATTTAATGAGGCTACTTACAAGTCGTTCAGCAGGTTTTCCGGGATGCTTGCAGCCTCGTAGTACCGTTTAACTAGACCCGGATCCTGGCGAATCTGCAACCCCGCCCTCACCCATGAGGAAGGAGGCCTCCCCGTACGGGAGGTGAGGAGCGTCGAAGAGATATGCGACCCGGGTATTCTCCTTCCCCTTCCTCAGAAACAAACGATATGTGCTCGCATGTGCGACGACGTTTCCCCCTGCCGGCTTGTTCGGGTCTCCGAAGAACTGGCCAGGATTAGCGACAACCTGGTTAGTAACAACGACGGCAAGGTTCAGTGCTTCAGCAAGCTTTAGCAGCTTGTGAACATGGCCGTTAAGCCTCTGCTGCCTTAAGGCTAATGCCTCTCTACCGAGGTACTCGCCTCTAAACTGGCTGGTCAGGGAGTCTACGATGATCAGCCTTATGGAGCGCTGGCTGCATATCTCCCAGGCCTTGTCTACTAAGAGGACCTGGTGGTCGGAGTTATAGACCCTGGTGTAAACAATGTTCTTAAGAACCTTCTCGGCTTCGAGCCTATGCTTCTTGGCTATCTGAGCGATCCTCTCAGGCCTGAAGGTCCCCTCAGTATCTATGAATAGAGCACTAGCCTCAAGCCCACCCTTATCCTTGGGTAGCTGAACGGTGACGCAGAGGGTGTGGCAGAGCTGGGTCTTCCCCCTCCCGAATTCGCCGACCAGCTCCGTTATGGCCCACGTCTCGATGCCCTCCGAGCAGGGCTCGAGACTTTTCCAGTTGTTATCTTCTGGGCCTGCTGCCGCCTCTTCAAAACCTCGTCGGCAGTAATCAGGTCTATCCTGACAAGCCCCCTGGCAGCCTGGGATATCCTGAGAGCAGTATCGTAGCCTATCCCAGTTGCCTCGGAGAGCTCGAAGGCTGTTGCAACAGCAAGAGACTCAACGGTCACATACCCTGCTTCCCTGAGCTTCCTTACAATCAACGTTCTTTAGACGAGGACTTGCTCAACATTCCGCGGAAAACCCTTCTGCCCTGTTCGTCTGTCCCTTAAGGGAAAAAGTTAATTAATCTCTGTAGGTGGGTTTAACGTGCCCGGGAAGCCCGGTGGAACCAGATAGGGGTGCCGATTGCAATGGCAAACATGGGGGGCTTTGGACCCCTTGATGAGAGTTCGAGTCTCTCCCGGGCTACCATTATGCCGTGGACAGGGTAAGGTTTAAATTCTCGGAATTTTGGATGCCAGTCAGTTTCACTAATTCTTATTAACAGTTATTCTGTAATTATAATGTTAGGGAGTGATTCATGGTCAAGATTTCATGGCCATTTGTAGAATGGACGGAAAAATTGGGGAAAAAGATGTTAACCGACTTATAGTACATGAAGAAGTCTCAGTAGGCGACGACGTTATTGGAAACATGGAGACCTTAACTAAAGTGGAAATCTTCAGTACTATGTTTGAGCCCTATACACTCTCCATCAAAGGCAAGAAAGTCAGAGGAATAATTGCCGAAAACAGAGAAGGAGAGTACTTTTACCACGCATTATTTGAAGATGTGCATGTTGGAGAGAAATTAGAATTGAAAGTTATTATTGACGGAAAGTACACTAGAGAAACTTTAAAAGAAGATGGATACAACAGCAACTTTGCGTGGAACACACGGCATGTGCAGCGGATAATTTTTCCGAAAAGATGGAAAATCTTGTCCGCAATTCCAAGTGGCTATGTACTAGAGACTTTCAGAGGTCTACCCTCAATTAAGTGGAAGAGAGAGGGAAAATTCTGGGGCGACGTTCAAGTCAAGGTCAAAAAATTCTAGACTGGTAACTGCAACAAAAATATGATGCTTTAATCTACTTTAAGATGAAACAGCAAAATTCTTCCATGGAATAATTGTCCAGGAGCATTAAACAATCACAAATCCGAAAATTTAAACTTCAGCCGCAAATTTTAGTGCGGGGGAATTAGAACCATGATATTCAAATCGGTACTTTACTTTGGATAGACCTGTTGTCTTCGTTTCTTCGAAGTGAAAATATAAACGAGATAGGTCACGTATCCTGGGCTACAATTATGCCCTAGTCAGGTTAGGGTTCAAATTGTAGGTTTTCATTCCAGAATTTTTACGTAAACTTTGTTAGCCAATTCGGCTACTCTTTTTCGGTTTTGCCTGTCCTCCATCATGTTTCCCTGGAGCAAAGAATCCTTTAATTTCGCGTTCCTACTTGCGGTGCTTCTTGGATCTAACTTGATCCATCCGACGAAATGCTTAGTGGGAGTAAGCCATGCTTCTTTTAAGTTCATTTTGCAACCGTTTTCCCAGAAAGACACTAAAGCGGGTTCTAACCCGTATTTTTTAAACCGATACTTGAACTTGCCCCCGGCTACTAACAGGGTTAAACGTTATTTTCGATACTCTTTATGGTCAAGCCTTATATGCGTATATATGAAAGCCCGCCTAGTGAAAACGCGTGATAAGAATTATGGGGAGGCTGTGGAAGCAGCTGGCTGACCCCCGAAGGTTTTACGAGGAGGTGCGAAGCGAGAGTTGGAAGCCTCCCTTCGTTTTCTTCCTATGGATAACGTTGGTCATTTCTATTGCTACACCTATCGTCAATTATTTCGGTGTGGAAAGCACGGATCTATCTTCCTCTTATCAGGCACAAATTTTAGCGTACAATATTTTGAAAAAACACTTGCTTAGTGCTCACGGGGTTTACGCGTATCTGATTGAAGCCATTCTAATATTTGGATTCGCTGTTTCCATTCTTTTTCTATTAACATTTATTCTACACTTGGTCTACAGGCTTATTGGCGGGAAAGGGCCTATTTTAAATGCTTGGAAGGCGGCGTGTTATGGTGTGGGACCATGCTTGCTCGGCGGTTTCCTGCCGTACGTTTCTCTCTTCGCGGGCTTCTACTCTTTTGCGATGCAGTTTTACCTTGGGCCAAGGGTTCTTTACAGGGTGAAAGAAGGTAGAGCGATAATTGTTTTCGTGGTTTTCATAGCTATGACTTTCGTAGAGATGATTGCCTCAGGTACAACAGTTGGTTTCTAATTTGAAGAACACCTCCTACTCAAAAAGGATGATTCTGCAGAAACAGGGAATTATCTTATTTTTCAATAATCATGAAATGAGCTTATACAGCTATATAGGCGACGCGGGCTTTTCGACTTAGTATTTACGTCTAAGCGAGAAGTTCGAGCATCATTGTTTATCGTACTTAATGGCCTTCAGCCTTGAGAAAACTTTTTGAAAATTGATGGTGCCATCGCCGGTTGCAGATGAAGATCGTCTCCTGAATCACTACCGCAGTTATAAATGATACGCGTCAGTCAATACTCTGATCTTACCCTCCATCTTATACGAAACAGCATTTCACTGAAAATTCTTTTATGAGAGAAGCTCGCAAGCCCGTAGTATCTCCGTGACCCTAAAAGCACGTGCTATGGATTTGCCCAATTAAAAATGAGCTCAACACTACATCTATATCATCGATAGAAAGAGCGCTTGCTACTCTAAGGTTTTTATCGCGACTTTGGTTATGGTTTTTAGCGATTTTCTTCTAGCTTCTTGCACGCTTTTTGCTCCACTGATGATATCATGCTTCTTGTTATCACTTATGTAAAGCAGGGAGTAGCTTTCAAGGCCTTCTTTCCGAGAGTAGTGGAGAAAAGTGGATGTTTCTAATTCTACACCTACTATGCCCGCATTTTCTTCTACAAATTTTTTGATGTGACCTATGTTGTGGAGAACGCATGGGACAGAAACTATTGTGCCTTCCACATAAGCCTGATCCAAGTCTTCAAGGATCCTTCTCAACTTTTTCAAGGAACCCTTCTCTGGTTCTACAATATTTTTATTTTGACTATCTGCCGCGACAAAACCAGTTTTATCAACTATTTTTGTGGGCAAAACTAATGTTCCAACAGGCAGTTCTTTACCGCCCAGAGAACCTATGAAGAAAACTCTTTTTACACCACCATCCTTCAGCAAACGGATAACTTAGTCACAGCAGCCCCATAAACGTTGAAAACAAGCAAATACTCCCTGCCGTTTTTAGAGGCAAAAGAATAGCGCACCCAATAGCCTCTTATCCGCTGCCACCTGTCGAAAAGGCTTTTCACACATTCCTTCCTCTCAGCTACGTAGGCGCCAGCATAAATCAAGCATCTTTCCGGCAACTTTTTTCTCCCAAATATGGCTTCACTCAATCTTCCCAAATATGAGTTGAATCCAAAAAGGGAAAATAGGTTCTTAAGCTTTTTCGAATATTAGAAAACCGCATCAATCCGGATTCGGCAGCCTGGATTTATCTTGAATACAAGATTAGAATTTAAGCCAAGCGTTTAAGACAGTAGTTTTTCCAGGGCGGAATACACGTCGCTCGCAGCCGTCTCCCTCCTCTTTTTATTCTCCTTCAAGTATTTTCCAGTCAGGTTTTCGAAAACGCTTCTCGTAATGCGCCCTCCTCTAAACCTTTCGATAGTGCTGTTAATCATGTTTTTAGAGTCGCTGTTTATTTCCTCGAAGACCCTGTAGCGCCTCTCAACCTCCTCGCCGACCCTGGTGCTTCTCCGGGTGATCTCTTCAATGGTTTTCAAAATCTTTTTCTCAGCCTTCGACGTTCTCCGCTCGTATTCTCCAACTCTCTCCCTATACTCTTTAGAAGAAATCTTTCCGACAGCGTTCTTAACCTTAACCTCCTCAAGAAGGGTTTCGCAATCGATTTTCTCGCGGAGAGACTCCACAAGGTCGTTTACAAGGCTCTCAATCTCTTTACCCGCTTTAGGCTCAGCAGGCTTTGCAGCCTCCTCTCTGAAAATCTCGGTCACAATCAATACGAGCAGCGTCAATAGGCCTAGGAGTATTGAGAGGCTTTTACCAGCTTCTAGCTGTGCTGAAGCGAAAGCGATCTGAAACGGCTGGGCCAGTATGTCCGGCATGGCGTTACTCATCGTTAGGTAGAAAGCCCCACCGTTTTCAACGCTTTTAACGGTTGATCCCGTCGCTATCTTCCAGCCTTTCTTACCCTCTACTCTAACGTTTAAAGAATACGTGTTAACAATATCCGTATAGTTGGGCAGGCCTGTAAGCCGGATAGTGGTTAAGCCCCCGCTTGAGTTCACGAGCACGCTTTTAACCGGAACGCTGTATTCAACCACTGCTTCATACTCTTGGCCGGGTCTCAAGGAGTACCTTGAGTAAACCGTTATGACACTCATGTTTGCTACTTGTGATGCGCTGGTGTATGTTTGAAGCGTCCCCAGAGCGTCCTTCGCCTTAACCGATTGGTTAAGACTAGTGGGGATGTTTATCCTCAGTATTTCGCTCCTGTAGGAATTTCCGACGTATCTCAGCTTCAACAGGTCTTTCACACGAACCTGAAGCTGCTCCGTCACAGTTATCTCCCTAGCTAGGCTTTTTATCACACACCTGTCAAACTGTTTCGAGAACGATACTCTACCAGTCACGTTACCAACGGTCGTCGTTCGGAAATAATGGTTCCATAATCCTATTACAGTGTCGTTCAGGAAAATAGGGTTGAAGTACTGTAGCGAATACTCTTTAATCGCGCCCGTGGTTAGAAAGGTGAAGTTAACATATTCAGGCATAATGCTGAACCCTGTTAAAACCGGTAGCTTAAACCCGACATAGTCCTCAGCCACCTCGTCGCGTTGAACCAGGCCGAACCTGACTGTAGCGTTAAGCCGCTCGCCTTGAATAGGAGGCAGCTCCGCAACAAGATAATCGTAATCCTCAGCCTCCTCAAGCCTCAGAGCTATCTTCTCACCATTCTCGAGGAATAGCTTAGGCATGTCTAATGATGAAACAAGGTTTGGAGCCGCCCATTTAGGAAGCTGTATCTTGAAAGCCCAGTTGGCCTCGCCTAGTGCTCTTACCGTCTTCGGGCCCATCGTCAGGTTCACGTTGAAAACAGCTATCGCATCCTCACTCATGCTAGCCTTCACATACACGTAGAGGTCTGACAGTTCGAAAAGCTGGCCTGAAGTATTTACGGTTAGAAGAAGGCTGGAAACCAGTATTAGAACCAGTGTAGAGGCGAGCGTACACCCGGTTTTTCCACGCGGTTGCATCGCTAGCCGTATTTACACGAGGGTTAAAAATCTTTATTTTAAAGCCCAGCCGAGCTTAAACGATGCTTCAAAACTACGTGTCGAAGAAGGCGACTATTCATAGGACAGTCAGGTTTGAAGGGAACAACCTGGTTCTTGGGGGGAGCGAGATAGGGGAGGGAACCTACATCGGGTTCAACACGATAATAGGGTATCCTTCTAAGAGGAGTTTTTCAAGCGTAAGAGCCATGCCGGAAGACCTCAGTGTTCTCGACGAATTGTCAAGCGGCGCGAAAATAGGCTCCACGTGCCTGATAAGGTCTGGAAGCGTGGTTTACGAAGACGTTGTTATCGGCAAGCGTCTTGTAACCGGCCACAATATTCTAATAAGAGAAGGAAGCCGAATCGGGGAGAACTGTCTAATAGGCACGGGCTCCATGCTCGACGGAAGTGTTTCAATAGGCAGCAACGTTAGAATACAGTCAGGCGTGTATCTTCCACACGGCACTGTTGTCGGCGAAAACGTTTTCATAGGACCCTACGCGTGCGTCACTAATGATCGCTACCCTGTTTCAGGCAGGCTGACCCCTGTTGTGATAGGCAACGGCTGCGTGATAGGGGCGAACTCGACGCTTATATCTGGAGTACGCGTCGGCGATAATTCTGTGGTGGCAGCGGGCTCCGTTGTGACTAGGGATGTTCCTCCAAACACTGTTGTCCTAGGCGTACCGGCAAGAATATATATTACTAGGGAGGAATATGAGGCTAGGAGGAAGAAGCATGAGCAAGGAGTCTGACGTGCTTACAGAGGTTAAGAAGGCTGTTTCCAACGTCGTTGACCCTGAGATAGGGCTAAGCCTTGGAGAACTCAACCTTATTAAAGACGTTAGAAGGGAGGACGGCAGCATAGTCGTGGAATTCGTCGCTACAACGCCATTCTGCCCTCTGGCGGAGATCCTGGCCCTGATGGTTAAAGACGCGGCTAACGCGGTCGTTAAAGACGAGAAGATCCTGGTTTACATTAGGAGGCACATTAACGAGGAAAGCATTAACGAGCGGGTAAACAGGGATTAACAGAGCTTAACAAGCATTATGCTGGACACGTCCCGTTTAAACCTAAGCTTGCTCCGCGCGTGCCAGCCATCCTATAAACCAGGGTGACAACGTATACCACTCCGTGGACAAATTTCGAGGCTCCTCGTGAAGGCTGCTGAGCCTTCCCTTGTATAGGTTTTTAGATCCTCTAATTATTCGTTTCTCAAACTCGGTGTAGAAAAGAAAATATTAAAGCCCTTCTCCACTCTCCCCACCTCTCTTGCGATGCAGAGTATGCTGATAAGAAAATAGCGGACGGGTTTAAAAACTCTTTTTGAAGGGTTAATATTTTTTTCAATCCGGTGACACTAGGATTTCTAATATACTTTATACCTTAGTATTCCACCTATGCCGCCAATCCTCCTGAATTTTTCCGCGGACTCATGTCTGCCGCTCACTATGGTTACCTCCCCACCGTACTGTTCGACAAGCCTTATCATCTCCATCACCCTCTCCCTCAAGGAGCCCGACTGAGAAGCCTGCTTAACATGTATTATCAGCTGGCTGACTGCTCCCTTTTCAACAGCCTTCCAGGTCTCCTCCAAACCGTAGACAGCCCTCTCATCAACCAGGTTTTCGAAGAAGCTTTCTATAGCCGTTATCTCGTCAACAGCCTTCAACTCCCTCGCCACAATCCTCATCTCGTTGCTCCTTAGAAACTCGTTTACTGCTGATATTGTTCCCCCGGAGGAGTGGAAGCTACCGGCTATGGAGTCTTGAAGATCCCTATAATTGTTCTCCATGAATCTTGAAAAAGCTTCACGTGTGACACTGGGGCCTATCAGGATTATCCTCGGCTTATCTTCTTTAATCCAGACGCTTCTAAGAGTCTTCGACACCTCATGGAAAAACCTTACGGCTAAGGCTTCACGCTCCTCAGGAAAGTTTTTACCAGGAATATCCTGCTCAACCTCTAGGCTTTCAACAATCCCGTAATCCTTAACGACGGCTAGCGTAGCGGATCCGAGCTCAACCGCCACTACAATATACTTCTTCGTGGCCACGTCTCGGCTTAGAATCTTCCTGTGAACCGGGGAAAGCTCCTGTTTCTCAACCACAACCCTGTCCCCGACGCCTATAGTCAGAGTATGATAATGGGCGAGAACACCCTCCATGTCCTCCGGACATTCTAAAACCCTGCCCCTGAGGTGAATAGTTTCTGAAGAGACTTCAAACTCAACCTTCTCAACCATTATTTTCAGAAGAGCCTTACGCCTGCTTTTCTCGCCTTCATCAATCTTCAGTATTCGCACGGTTTCCGCTGAAGCCAAGTCGCCCTCGTCAATAAGGTGGTAAGCCTTCCACAATTCCTCGCCTGAGAACGGCCTTATTTCTAGGATACCCTTATCGTAATCCACTTTAATCATGGAAGGCTCTTCTACCTCGTTCAAACAATGGAGACACTGTTGCCCAGCTGTAAATGGAGGTGAAATATAAGTATTTTTTATTTCAATCGAGATGCAAACCGCTAGCGCGCGCTAAGAGTTAAGAGAAGTAAGCGAATAGACACCTCATGACGCTGTCTCACACTTAGATGCAACAGCCCTATCGGAAAAATCCTGGTTTGGAGAATTATAACGATGCTGCTTCTAAAACTAAAAACCACGTTGACTCTCAAAAAATAAAGACAACCGTTAAGGACGCCGGAGGAAATCTACGCATCACTCGATTTTAAGTAACAGTGAGCCTCCCTCATTAATCACTTGGTAAGATGGATCATCATTGATCTTGGTTTTAAAAAATGGAACCCTCGGTCCTGAAACAACCTTACCAGTGGCCACGTCAAACTTCGCTTTGTGCCTCGGGCAGGTTACAACACTACCCTCCAGAGAACCCTGTGAAAGATCACCGCCAGCATGAGTACATCTAGCTCCAATAGCGTAGTATTTTCCGTCAACGTTAATTATCAAGAACTCCTTATCCCCGACGGTGACCTTCTTCATCTTGCCCGGAGCAAGCTCGGATAACTCGCCAACCTTTACGAAGACCATGGCTATACCCCTCCGCTTCTTATCACCAGACTATCTTTATCTGCTTTTCCCTATCGTAAGCTCGACGATATATAAATAGATGATAACAGGGACGAAGGCTCTTACGCGCGCCTCGTGTTCCTTCAAGTACACACAGTCCTCTCTCAAAATTCAGGGAGAGAAAGATTTTTAATCCCCCATTATTCAAAACTAGTCTAGCCGGCGGGCCGGCGTAGCTCAGCAGGTAGTTCAACAGCCTAGAGCAGCGGGCTGTTAACCTAATTGGACAGATACCCGTTGGTCGGAATCGCTTGGACGCCGAAAGTTCGAGTCTTCCCGCCGGCGTTTGTATATATTTATATCTTTTCTATCTTAATCTGCTTTTTCTTTTTTCTTAGTCTTTATACAATAAAAACACTCCCTTAACTATAAAGCTCCCAGCTTCTTTCCTTCCTCAACTTTTCAGCCTCCTCTTCCATTAGGACAACGAAACAATAGCTCTGTCCTCCAGTCGGCCTTGAGTAGTACTGGTATCCATTATCCTTAATCAGTTCGTTTATCTTCAGCATTGCAGGTTTCATGTATAGGAAATCTCCGTCACAATAAAAGTCAACATAGTGCTCCTCTCCCCCGAATCTGAAGAAGACTCTGCAGCGGTCCACCCTCTGCTCTCCCATAGCATAGTAGCGGAGGCGCATTTTCTCAAGACCTAGAATCTTATCCTTTAACTTTTCAAACTCTCGGTAAGTATATTTGCTCCACTCCTCCCTAATATCCGTCGGATTGAAAACTCCCCTAGATATTCTGGCAAGCCTCTTTAGTATCATGACCCCCATTCCTTCCTCAGGCATCGTCTCCGAAGATTCCTTAAGCATCCTTTTAGTGTCAAAAGGTGTGATCCAATAGTCAAATTCAGCATCCCTACTTTTCAACCAAATATTCTCATGCTCCCTTAAACTCCAGATTAGTAGCCGTCCCTCTGAGTGCTCCGGTTCCCTCGGAGACTTACGTATCTCCCTATCGATCCACCAGGCGTCCTCATAATCTATTTCTCCGTTGAAAATCTTTTCAAGGATCTCCTCAGAAGATAGGCTAGAGTAATCCTCGAAGAAACCCATTTTGCGGAGATACTCGATTGAATCTATGAGCCTCCTAGCGCGCGCGCTGAAGACTCACAGCCACAGGTCGCAGTCTCCTCACGGAAGGTTTGCATAGGAGGAATTTGATTAGGTTATTAAGCAAGATTCCTTAATCACTCTCAAATCATGTTGCGCGCTCTCTTCTGTTCCTGTGCAGACATCTAACACGCTGGAATCTATGGTTGGTTCGGATAAATTTACCAGTCTTCTCCTTACATGTTTCAACGGAAAATCCGCGATGATACCATAAACTTTCGACCATTTTTCAAACAGTTTAATAATGTATTGATGATGGTCTTCGCTTGCAGTTGTCAAATTTATTTCCCTTCCAGAATTTTTCCATCTTTCACATGATAGATCACATTTGCATGTTTAGCTACTTCTTCATCATGCGTCACTAGGGCTATTGTTCGTTCATCTTTATTAAGCCTTTGAAATATGTGCATAATTTCGTCGCTTGAAACTGAATCGAGATTCCCAGTTGGCTCATCTGCTAAGATGATCTTTGGGTCGTTGGCGAGAGCCCTTGCGATGGCAACTCTTTGCCTTTCACCCTCTGACAGCTTAGTGGGCAGAAAATCTTTTCGATGCTCCAAGCCCTTGTCAACCTTGCTGAACTCATACAGATTTTATTGTGGCAACATCTGGAAACTTCTCTTTTCTAGTAGTCTTCAATACGTAGATTCCTAAGGGCAGAGAGGCAAAGAAAAGCCATATTTCAGGCCTGAGGAGACCCGGTCCAGCGGTGCCTGAAGTCAACCACTCCCACGTCCATTCTTCTCCTTCTAAAGAAGCTAATAAAGTCCCCAATCCATCTGCGCAAACAATTAGTAGGTATATGACTCCGAAGACGGTTGATAAAAGCGTTCCGACAAGAATGAATCCCAATGATTCACGTAGCCCCTTTAACAGCGGCATGGCGCTGAGATATGTTGCTCCAATAACAAGCGTAGCGAGCCCTCCGAAAATGTCTGCTGGCACTCCTATAAAGCTCGCGTTCTCCATTGGTGAAGACAAGTTGTATATCCCAAGCGCGAACTCGACTGCTCCAAGAATGATGTACGCGGCTCCAAGGATTATAGTGTAGATGACAACCCATCTGTTTTCAACATTCTGTTTCATGCATACTCCCTCCTTAAGCGAATCCAACTAGCCTCCCGAACGTGACGATAGTCAAAGCGACGACGTACGCTAAAACCAGCCCATAGGCCACTGAAAAAATCGTCCACTTCCACGAATTCGTCTCCCTGTGGATTATGCCGACAGTGGCCATGCATGGTATGTATATGAGTGAGAAAGCCATGAAGGCTAATCCAGTTAGAGGCGTGAATACTCCAGCTGATTGGAGAGCTGTACTCACTTCTCCAATCTCAGCTTCTCCACCCAATCCGAGCATGGTTGCAAATGTTCCAACAACCGCTTCTTTCGCTAGGAAGCCAAAGAATAGAGCTACTGCAGCCATCCAATTGAAGCCTAGAGGGAGGAAAACTGGCTCAAGGATCTTCCCCAGCATAGCTACATAAGAGTTTTCTATTACGACTTCTTCTCCCTGATGCACAGCTTCCCACGGATAGTTAGACAGGAACCAAACAGCGATTATTACGAGAAGTATTATTGTGCCGGCCTTCCTCAGGAAAACCCTACCCCTCTCCCACGCATGAATCAATGTGGTTTTTATTGCTGGTGCAGCGTACAATGGTAGTTCTAGGATCAGCGGGGAGGGCTTGCCTTTGAAGTAGGGGATCGTCCTCCTGAAGAGTAGCGCCATTAGGATGGCAAGCGCAATCCCAAGTATGTACATGGAGTAGGTGCCCGCCGCTGCGTAGACCCCGAGTACAGCAGTGCCTATGAGAAGGTATATCGGCAACCTTGCGCTACAAGACATTAGAGGGTTCACGAGGATCGTTAGTATGCGGTCCTCCTCCCTATCAATGGTCCTCGTTGCCATGACTGCTGGGACGTTACATCCAAATCCTATAAGCATGGGGATGAAAGATCTTCCGTGCAACCCCAGTTTATACATCATCCTATCCATTACAAAAGCCGCTCTAGCTAGGTAGCCGCTGTCTTCAAGTAACGCCAATCCAAGGAATAGGAAGTAGATTGGGGGCAGGAAAGTTAAAACTGTGCCCAAGCCGCCGAAGATGCCGTCAGCTACGAATGAGGCTAATTGCTGATCGCTGATATACGTGCTTGCGATTTCTCCAAGTTTTGAGAAAAATATGTCCATTAGACCAGAAAATGGGGCAGAAACATCAAAGGTAAAGCGGAAGAGAGCCCACCATAGTGCTAAGAATATTGGAATGCCGAGATGCTTGCTCAGAAGTGCCTTATCTAATAGGTCTGTAAGCGTCAGCGGTCTAGCGCCCTTAAAGGCTTTAGGGAGTATAACTTCACTTATGATCGAATATCGCTTCTCAACCAAGGCGGTCTCTATGTCTTCTCCCAAAATCTTCTTTGCCTCTGAAAGTTGAAGCTTCACTTCATCATACACAGGGCTCTTGCTAACAAGCTTTAGAACTTCTTCATCCGATTCCAAGATTTTTATTGCCAACCATCTGACAGGGTATTTGCTTGAAAGCTCTTTATCCCTCTGAAGTATGGAGGCTATTTTCGGAATTATTTCATCATAAGGTTTTCCGTAGTGGATTATACTCTCTCTTCCTTTTTCCTTAACCCTTGCGGCTTCGATTACAGCGTCTTTAAGCTCTTCCATCCCTATCCTTTCGGTAGCAATTGTTGGAATGACAGGGACTTCCAGTAGTTTGGAGAGCTCTTTTGCATCTATCTCGTAGCCCAGGCTCTTTGCTATGTCCTGTTTGTTTAACACGATTACTACGTTTGCCCCGAGCTCTAAGAGCTGAAACGTTAAGTAGAGGTTTCTCTCAAGGTTAGAGGCATCAACAATGTCTATTACAACATCAGGTTTCTCTTCGACTATGAAGTCCCTCGCTATTAATTCATCTATCGAGCGTGCTGTTAGGCTGTATGTACCTGGCAAGTCGATAATCCGCATTTCTACACCTTTATGTACACATGTCCCTTCCTTCTTCTCTACGGTTTTTCCAGGCCAGTTCCCAACGTGGGCTCTCCCGCCTGTTAAATTGTTGAAGACTTGGCTCTTGCCGACGTTTGGATTTCCTATTAGCGCAACCCTTATCTTCTCCATACTAATCCCCCTCCACCGGGTTAACCATGATTTTCATTGCTATGCCCCTGCCAAGCGCTATTCTTGACCCCCTCACCATTACCAGCAGTGGACCAGGAGGAGCTGAGTGCAAAACCTTCACCCTCGTTTCGTTCGTGAAACCCATTTCAGCCAACCTCCTGGTCAAGCCCATACCGCCCCTAACTTCCACTATAACCGCCTCGCGATTTTCTTGAAGCATCGCAAGTGGGATTGTCGCCATCATTTTTCAGGGCCCTCCTTTACAGAAACGTAAACATTATCGCTTTCTACTTTCCTCAAGCTTAGATTGTAACCCTTCAAAAGAAACTCGATCGGGTCTCCAAGTGGGGCTTTCCTGACCATCGTTACTTCTGTGCCCTTCACTAATCCCATATCCAACAGCCTTCTTCTAATTGCGCCGGATCCGGTAACTCGTGTGATGATGCCTTTTTCTCCGGGCTTTAGTTCGCCTAGCCTCTTCTCCACAGTTTGCATTTCTTTTAGGTCACCCTAAAATCCGTAGGACTTAGATTAATTTAGAACTTACCCTAAAAAAGTTCGGCAATAGCTATGAAACCTAAAATAATGTTTCATCAAAGCTTACTAAGTCCTTTCACAGTATTTCCTAAACTCTTCAATCCACCTTTTAATGAATACAGGGTGATCGGTTTCCATAGCCTGGGTGATAAACTCGACAAATCTTGTGAATTGCAATATTGTTCTCGGGTCAAGCTGATGCTCCAAAATATGAGCATCCTTTATCGCCGCATCCTCAGGAACCAACAATATTTCTAGAAACTTCTTAAAAGTATCATGTCTTCTCTTCACAACCCCAGCTATCTCTTTCCCACGGGATGTAAGAGTGACGCCGCCGTACTTTTCATAAACAACGAACCCTTGCTCGTGAAGTTTCTTCATCATTTCCACAACTGTGGACGGTTTAACTCCTAACGCTCCAGAAATATCCCTTATACGGGCGTAACCCTTCGCCTCCACGATTTCATATACGATTCTCAGGTAATCTTCAACTTTTCTAGAGGTCGAGATCTGCATAAGGCTCACCTAATAATGTTCTATTAGCCTAATAAAACATTTTCTTTTAACTTGATAAAACAGTTGTGTTTTACCTGTGCATTATGGCGTGCGCTAGGTGATGTTAAGAGCATGATATATCCCAACGAATTTCTGGATGATCTATTGGTGCGTTAAGTATGGAATCCTAGCATGCAATAAGTATTTAATCGAGCATTTGGTTAATCAACATCTGAAGGTCATCATTATGAGGCCCATCCTGTCCAAAGAATTCGAAAAGATGAGTATAAGTGAAACTTTGAAGTATCTTGGGTCGGGTGTGGATGGTCTTTCTAGTGATGAAGCCGGAAGGAGGCTCCGTATTTATGGCTATAACTACGTTGAAGAGGAGATGAAGGGTCTCCTAAATGACTTTTTGAAAAGGCTGTGGGGACCTATGCCATGGCTTTTAGAAGTGGCTATAGTGTTATCCATTATTATTGGGCATTATGTTGAGGCTTTGATAATCGCTACTCTAATGGTTGTTAATGCATTTATAGGTTTCCGTCACACTCGAACGAGCGAGAGAGTTCTGAGGCTTTTAAGGTCCAAGCTGGCCATAAAGGCTAGGGTTTTGAGAGATGGTAAATGGATCACTATGGATGCAAAGTTTATCGTCCCTGGGGACGTAGCTGCTCTGGGTCTCGGCGATATCGTCCCGGCTGACTGCAAGATTATTGAAGGCAATACCCTTGTTGATCAATCTATGTTGACAGGGGAATCTCTCCCTGTTGAAGTTTCAGTGGGCAACGTGATCTATGCTGGGTCAATTCTCAAAAGAGGACAAGTTAAGGCTGTAATTATCAATATTGGTAAAAACACATATTTCGGTAGGACTGTTGAGCTCGTTAAAACAGCTCAGCCAAAGTCTCATCAACAAGAAGTAATGCTTCAAATAACGAAGTACAGCATGTATGTAGGTGTAGCGGCGATAGTGGCGGCGTTAATATTCGCTATTGTGACGGGTTTAAAAAATACTCCTGTAGCGTTGGTCACGTTTGCTGTAACTATTATGATGGGAGCTGTTCCTGTTGCTTTACCTGCTGTGTTAACCATTATGCAGGCTGTAGGTGCAATGAGGCTCGCTTCCAAAGAGGTTCTAGTAACTAAACTGGGATCTATAGAGGATGCTGCCTCAATCGACGTTATGTGTCTTGATAAGACAGGTACAATAACAGAGAATAGGTCTTCTATAGTAAATGTTATACCCTTTAACAACTATTCAGCAGATGATGTTGTAGAATATGCTTTCTACTCCTCTAGCCAAGATGGCAAGGATTTAATAGACCAAATTGTTGTAGAATACGCGAAATCTAAAGGGTTACCCAGGAGGAAACACGAACTTATCGAGTTCAGGCCATTCGACCCATCGATAAAAAGGACTGAAGCCATGGTTGAAGCCAATGGTAAAAGGCTTATGGTTGTTAAGGGTGCTCCACAAATAGTTGCAGAGCTTGTGACCAGTGATAGTGAGAAGGCCGAAGCCATAAGGATTGCTGAGGAGCTGGCTGAGAAAGGCTACAGATCTCTAGCCGTAGCAGTTAAAGAGGATGCTAGTTTTAGATTTACTGGGTTATTAGCACTAGTGGATTCTCCAAGGTCTAATGCTAGAGAGCTTATAGAAAGCATTAGGAGACTGGGCGTAGAACCCAAGATGGTTACAGGGGATAATGCACTTATTGCTAAGGAAATAGCTAGGCAGGTTGGCATTGGCGAAAAAATCGTTAAAGGAGAGTATCTTAGAAAGGTGAGTGGAGATGAGAAAGACATAGTTATTGAGGAAGCCAGTGTCTTTGCAGAAGTCTATCCGGAGGATAAGTACATAATTGTCAAGAGCCTTCAGGCTAAAGGACATATAATTGGTGTTATGGGTGATGGTGTTAACGATGCACCAGCATTAAAACAAGCCGAACTCGGTATAGCTGTTGCAAATGCAACTGACGTTGCGAAAGCTTCTGCAGGTGCTGTCTTACTTAAGTTTGGATTAGAAGGTGTTGTAGATATTCTAGCGATAGGCAGAGAGGTTTATCAAAGAGCTTTGACATGGATCATAAACAAGATTACGAAGACGGTGCAGTTCACGCTACTGCTCGCAATAGGATTCTTCATATTGAGATACGATATACTCTCACTTTTAGGCATGACATTGCTTGTATTTTCAAATGACTTTGCAACAATGTCTCTTGCAACAGACAACGCGACACCGGCAACAAATCCAAATAAATGGGAGGTAAAGGATATTATGTACGCATCATCCATTCTCGGTTCTTTACTTTTAGTAGAGGGTCTTATAGCAATACTTGTCGGATCGGCGATGTATCGGTTTACGTTACAACAGATGCAAACTTTCATTTTACTTATAATGGTATTCACAAGCCAATTTAGAGTCATAATCGTAAGAGAAAGAAGAGAGTTCTGGAAATCTAGACCAGGAAAAGAATTAACCCTGTCCATTGCAAGCGTTTTGGCGGTGTTTATTGTTCTAGGAACAAGTGGGTTCATGCTAACACCAATAGGATTAGATAAAACCATCGTAGCATTAACATATTCAGCGATATTTACATTAAGCATAGATCCTGTAAAAATGCGGATATTCAGAAGATTCGGCATAATGTAAAAAGTAGCATCTCTCTGCTGTATTACCTTTAAAAAGAATGGAAATGTGCACGCTAGTGTTGGAAGAATGAGTTTTTATCATTTGGACGACTTTTCTGCTTTATTTATTTCACAACCCTTGTTATTGGCCTTGCCTTTCCAGATTATTATTAATTCAGCTTGGTGATGATACAACTGCCGTCAATCTTCTTAAATGAAAATGCATCTCTTGATGTGTCCGCCTGTCTACTCGCCACTCTTCCTAAGGATCCTGCTAGATGTTAAAGCAATCTTAAGGATGCTTGTTAAGGCGGAAAATATGCGCTGTCATAGTTACACCAAGGTCTGCAATATGGCGGTGGGTAAAGATCACTAGCTTCTTTTTTTCTCAATTCAAATCTGAATATTTTCTTTCTAGTGGTAACTATACTGAATAACGGAGAGATTACGCATGTTTAAAGGTTTTTAAACAGTCCGTTTAGCGAAACCGTTATAATGATGCCGAGGGAGAGATGAATGGTATTAATAAGAAAGATCTTGGTTCTGCCTGTTCTTATCATTGTTGCATTGGTAATTGTCTTAATAGTCAGTCGTCTGAACCGGCCTGAGATAGAGGTAATAAAACCCGTGGACTCCCCTGAGAATCCTAATCGGGGCTTCTTCATGGGGATTCTCCCTGTTCCGGGAGATGGCCAGTCTTTTGAGGAGGCTTATTCTCAAGCTGCGCAATACTGCGAGTTCACACCTGTTTGGGGACGGCCCACACCGTTTTACAGTCTTGCTGGTGATTTGTCTGGGAGTTGGGGTCAAGCCTTTTTGGAGAGAAACATACGGGGGAACGGCATGTTTCCGTTGATCCATGTCTCCTTCATCGGGCCTAACGTCACGCTCATAACTCCGCCGGATATGGAGAATGCTGCTCTCAACAACTCTGCATGGAGGGAGGCCTATAGGCAAGCTGTTCTTGACGTAGTGAGGTCTTCAAGACCCCTGTACCTTTCTATTGGCAACGAGGTTAATCGCTGGTACGAGAAGTATGGTGGGGAGGAAAATAATCCTAATGGTTTTCAAAACTTTGTTAGCCTCTACGAGGAGATATATGATGCGGTAAAGAAGCTTTCTCCTGAAACCAAAGTTTTCTGCACATTCGCCCGCGAGATAGTATCGGAGAATCGAGAAGCTGACCTCACTGTTCTATCTATGTTCAACCCTGAGAAAATGGATCTCCTCGTCTTCACAAGCTATCCTTACGCTGTTCAGGGAATAAAAAGGCCTTCTGATATTCCTGACGATTATTATTCTAGAGCGTTAAGCTACCTGCCAGGTAAACCGTTCGGGTTTAGTGAACTAGGCTGGCCCTCGATAGATTTTTTCGGTGGAGAGCAAGCACAAGCCGATTTCATAATGCAAGTAGCAGGGCGCCTCACTAGGGAGCAAGGAATAAACCTACACCTATTTGGCTGGGCTTGGCTACACGATTTGAATGAAAACGATCATATCGGCCTCATAAAAAGAGATGGTACAGAGAAGCTGGCGTATGAAGCGTGGAAAAATATATCAGGATCAAATAAATAACGCGATTGTAGGATTATTATGGGTGTTGTACACTAGATATACGCTATTTCTCGGCTTTTAGAATTCTAGCGCTTTTTCCTTTAATCATCATCTTTAAGTACGTGTTTTCATCCTTCCTTTCTAGGGATAGCTCTTTTCCAGTTTCTAGATCAATAACCGAGTAAACATTCTGCATTCTGATGTTTAAATCCAAGTCTTCTCTATTGTGGTTTAGCAGCACAACAACTTCTGTTTTCCCATCTTCGTGTTCTAGAAATCCAATCTCAATATTACACCAAAGCGTTGAAGGGACATTTTCAACATCTACTGGACTTTTTACCCCACAGCTATGAAGCAGTTTTTTGACGAACGTTCTCCATCCTCCTCCTTTCAAAAGATAAGACTGGAACATAAGTGTGCCAACGAGAACTGTTTTTCCTCCTCCGAAATGGTTTTCAACGATTGCTGGCTCCCCGTTGATAAATTCTCCAATCACCTTTGCTTTATCATATGGTTTCAGAATTTCGCGAAACGCGTAAAGAGGTAAGTTAGCCTCAAAAATAGATCCTTCTATCACAGGTTTAATTTTCACTTTAAGAGATTCATCGTCATCTGGGGTTTCTATATCATAGGAGTAAGCGCCAAAAACCTCATCGAGACCGAAGCCCGGAGAGGTTATGTGAACAGCCCCATACTCATCTTTCATAGCGCAACCGAAGTCAGCTATAACGCAACCGCCTTTCCGAACGAAATTCTTTATTGCGTTTGCCGAGGGCTCGTCTAACATATATGTGAACGGCATAATAAGCACCTTGTATCTGTTTAGCATTCCTGCTGCGATTGATGGCGGATTAATAAAGTCGCAAGGGATCTTTTCCTCCCAAAGTATCTTATAAGCGCCGAGTTGTGACTGAGTATAGTATCTTCTTTGTCCTTCATACGGATGGAATATTGTTTCATCCGGTATTTCAGAAGCTGCTGCATTCTTACACGTCTGGGACTGAAGAATAGCAATCTTCGCATTTGGGCGAGCGTTTAAGAAAAGATCCGCGTTCTTTGTTATCGTTCTGCATGCCTTGCCCGCAGCCTCGGCCCGAGGCCTTAACTCTCCATCTTTTGATACTAAGCCGAACTCATTGTTTTCCCAACCAGAATGTACATTTCCTATTCTCGGCCTCCAAAGCCAGTATATCAATCCCTTTCCTCCTCTGGCTACGGTTTGCCAAGCCCAAAGCTCTATCTGTTTTGGAGAAGGCGTAACAGATTTTGAGTGTGCCCAAATAGTCGGCCCACCCTGTAACTCAGTAACCCATGCTTCTTTTCCTTCAGATTCCGCGGCTGAACGTACCGTGTCAACAATCTGAGAGAAACACCAGGGAAAATCGCCACCACCCTGAGTCCACAAATAGATGGAAACACCCAAGCTATCGACAGCTTTCGCCATCTTCCAAGTATCAGCTCCTACTGCAGGCTGATTGTACAGGATTTGGTGGAAAAGAAGGTTCGTATGTGTCGGATGATTAGGGTCCCCCTTTTTCAAAGCGTTAGACACGAATCCTACCCACTCAGCTAAATTGTCATCGCAAAAAGCCCTCCAATCAAGCCAAGGTTTATACTTTCCCCAAGATCTTAAAGGTCTATTCGGCGGGTAAACTTCTGAAAAACTCTTGAATCTCTCATTCCAAGCTGTATTTACTCCTTCAAGTCCTCCATATTTGGCGTTCAACCATTTTCTAAACTTCTCTACAGAATATTCACAATAACACGCTATGTCGCTATATGTTATATGAGGTTCGTTCCAAGAGATCCAGCAGTAGAGGGCTGGATGGTTCTTAAAATGGGAGGATAGAGCGGTTAAGTATTCGGCTGTCCCTCTTCGGACATGCGGATTGTCGAAACATGGCTGAAAATGCGGGTACGGCTTACCAATCTTTGTGTTAACACCTATTATGCCTTCACCAATCTCTTCACATGTAATGTCTGGTGGAAGCCCTGCGTCTACAGTGAGGACGCATTTGATTCCAACATCGTTCGCAACATTCAAAAATTCTTCGATTTCAGAAAAATCATATACCCCTGCCTTCTGCTCTATAGATGATCTAGAAACCCATGTTCTAAAAACAGTAAATCCTAGCTTTTTCATTTTCTCTAAGTCTTTCTTCGCATCCTCCTTAGGAGGAAAGTCTCCACCAGCAATATAGGTTGCTCCAAAAGGAAAAATTCGTTCAACCATGTCTACTCCACGAGAAATATGACGGAGGATTTGTTTATAAGGTTAAGTTCATCGTTTTTTGTAAGTACGTGTGTGTTAAGACTTACAGGAATACATAAGGGTTCTTATTTACCTGCTTGGGCATAACTGCATGATTTAAATGAAAAGGATCACGTCAACCTCATAGAAAGAGCATGTTTACTAGGAAAATGATTCCGAACAGTAGGAAGACTATACCACTTCCAAGCTTAACATATTTCAGAGGTATAATCTTTATGATTGTCCTGCCGATTAAAACCCCCAGCCCGGTTACCAAGGTGAAAGCCGCAATCACACCCGCATAAACCACTATGGGAATACTGTACTCCGCTGCGAGAGCTATCACAGCCAGCTGAGTCTTGTCGCCGAGCTCCATCAGCGTGATCATCGAGAAGGCGGATAACATGGCACACCCCGTATCAATTTTCTCAGCATGTTCCTCCCTGCTTCTCGATAGAATCGTATAAATACCGTAAGCCAAGAATAGGAGGGCTGACGCAACACGTATTACAGGTATAGGTATCAATAGGCTTAAAACATCTCCAACAACCACGCCTATCCCCGAGACCAGCATGAAACCCAGCATCGCCCCGGCGAAAACAAGAAGAGCATTAGAGCAGGATGACAAGGTTATAACTGTAAGCTGAGTCTTATCACCCAGCTCCGCAACCATCACCAGCAGAAAGGAGGCGAAGAGCGGCGTCAGATCCATTAGAGGGATGAGTTAAAACAACACTATATAAGTCTAAACCAAGGTTTTCACAGCACCATGATAAAAAAGATTTGCTGAACAATAGTTTTATCCAATTCTACTCCAGCCTCTTTATTATGTGCCAGCCGAACTGCGTCTTCACAGGTTGAGAAACCTCTCCTTTCTTCAAAGCGAAGGCAACTATTTCAAACTCCCGCACCATCCGCCCCCTCCCGAAGGTTCCCAAGTCTCCTCCCCTCTTCTTAGACGGACACAGGGATTTCTCCGCAGCAAGCTTAGAGAAGCTTACACCCTTCTTCAACTGCTCAAGAATCTCCCTTGCCTCCTGCTCCGTCTTAACAAGAATATGTGCACAATGTATTTTGTCAACCATAGTTACACCACAAATCCTATTCTTATAAGCGTATCTTCTAAAAAAGTTAGTCAGAGAAACCGGAGCATATAGAAAAATTCAGGTTAGTAAAAATGATGGATGAACGTGAAAACAGGGAGATCGAAAAAAGACTTAGAGTAAAACTTTTAATCACCCTTTATCGCATTAATAAGATGGCGGCGTTCGTCTAGCCTGGCTAGGACATCAGCCTGCCACGCTGGTAACCCGGGTTCAAATCCCGGACGCCGCATAATTTGCTTTCGGGTTAAATCTTTTTCTTAGTATAAATGTCAGTAACGCTTATTAACATGTTACTATGGCTGATAGTAGCTAAAGATGAAACTGTTTAGAAGCATGTCGTATGAGGTGCCTGAGGCAAAAAAGCCGCCTAAAGCTCCAGCAATAACACTTATTCTAATAGGGGTTTTAATAGGGATGCTGATAGGCTACTCCGCAGGTATCCTAACCATTCTGAGCAGGATGGATGATCTTCAAAACAGGCTTTCAACTCTTGAAAACCGTGTTTCAACCATTCAATTGACGCAGAATTCCTCAAATGCCATAACATACGTTTTGGAGGAGAACCTTTCTCTCTCGCAGCTTTATGAAAACGTTAGGGATTCTGTTGTCCTGATAACAGGGACCGTTGTGCAATACGATGTTTTCTACCGGGCATACTACAGCAGTGCTCAGGGCTCAGGCTTCATCTACAAGTTTGGAGACCATTTTGTGGTTGTAACGAATTACCATGTTGTGTATAATGCGCGCGACATTACTGTAAGGTTTAGAAGTGGCAACACTTATCCTGCTGTTGTTAAGGGTGCTGACGCTTACTCTGACCTTGCAGTCCTATCAGTAAACGCTTCAACCGATGAATTTAAGCCGCTTAAAATCGTAAGCTCATCGACGCTCAGAGTCGGAGACGCGGTAGTGGCCATAGGGAATCCGTATGGGCTGGCCGGCTCAATGAGCTCAGGCATAGTAAGTGCCCTTGGCAGAACAATCTCTGAAGACATTACTGGCGGGTATTCGATAGCTAACTGTATTCAGACAACTGCCCCAATAAACCCAGGTAATTCAGGAGGTCCTCTTCTAAACCTTCGCGGCGAGGTTGTTGGAATAACAACCGCCATCGTAAGCGACTCGCAGGGACTTGGTTTCGCCATTCCTTCTAACACAATACTGCGTGAAATAGAATCTCTTGTTACAAAAGGTTCTTACGATCAGCATCCTTGGCTTGGAGTAGCAGGTATAGACATGACTTACGACTTAGCCCAAGCTATGGGTGTGAATGTAACATACGGCTGGTTGATTACAGGTATTACTCCTAACGGGCCGGCTGCCAGAGCAGGCTTACAGGGTGGGAGTAGGCAGGTTCTGATTAAGGGGAGCAGGCTCATCATAGGCGGGGACATCCTGATGGGGATAAACGGCACGAAGATTTCTAATGGTGATGACCTGTTCTCTTTTCTCGAAGAATATACTCTCCCAGGCCAAACCATTATGTTGACAATAGTTAGAAACAACCAAGTTATGAACGTCCCTCTAACGCTTGGAGCAAGACCACCGTTAACTTAATTGGGGTTGAAAACCAGGAGGTAGATGGTTTGACCACTATTCTTCCATGGCTTGTTGAAGAAACCTGGATTTAAAGTCTCCAGCCTGAGTTTAAAGTATCGGGGCATCTGCATGTTTTCAAACTTATCAAAACCGAGTTTTAAAGATGCAAATCCTTTTTCATCCGGGAAAAGCTTGAAGGGCATTATTGGCAGATGCTGCCTTATAAAAGAACTTTGAATTAAGGCAAGATAATACGTGCTAGCAACCCCCGCGGCAATTATTAGAACAGATATTGCTATCGGCACCAATAGATTAGAATTATTCGGCTTCCCCCCCTTGCATAGTCTCCTGATGTTCTCAACTCTCTGATCTAGCCCCGGATGAGTTGAAAGCAGCTTGCTTCCAATCGAGGTTGGCGAGGATAGAAATAAACCAGATGCTAAACGAACTATGAGACTCTCTTTAGGAAATGTGCGCGACGCCTCGTATATTTTCATAAGCGTCTTCGCCAGCAGATTCGGATGCCCTAGGACTCTGGTACCATCCTCATCAGCAAGTATCTCCCTTTCTCTTTGAGCTGTTGCAGATGCAAAGTATGCGAAAGGATTGAAGAAAGATAATAGTGTCAGGGTTATGGAGAAAGTTTTAAACAGGAAATCATGATTCTTCACATGGGCCAGCTCGTGGGCTGCGACCGCAGCAAGCTCCTTCTCCTTCAAAGTCTTAAGAATACCTAGGGAGAATACGAGCATCGTTCTCTGCCCATATCCTATCGTGAAAGCATTCGGCCTCAAATCCTCCACGAGCCCAATCCTAGGCGGCTCAACGCCTAGTTTCCCAGATAATTCTCTAATCTTCCTCTGCAACGATTCATACTCGCTTGGTTCAAGCTCAACTATGTGGAAAACCCTCTTAATAATCCTATCGCCAAGAATAATTGTTATCGCTAGGTAGAGCAGTGACAGTGTTAAACCAACTGCATAGAGTATGCTGGTTATGGGCGGAACCCCGATTAACTTAGAGAAATGGTTGAAAACTGTTGGAGAAGACGTGACCATATTAGTGTTAAGAAACAATAGTAGAAATGCTGTAGTGCGCGGATTATAACCCAGAGGGCTGAACTCAAAGAAGAATCTCATCGTTAGCCAAGGGGAAGCAAATGCCACGAGTAAAACGGGAATTGTAAGCGGGAGAAGGTAGCATAGGCTTCTAATTCTTGTTGTAAGAAGATAATTATACTTGGCGAGGGCTTTAACGCAAACAAATGAAACTATTAAAAGGGTTGTGGAATAGTAGAAATACGGCTGGAAAAACTGCATGACAACATAGTTAAGATCTATAGGCACCATCTTCAACTCTCCCCCTTCTTTTTTAAAGCCTTCTCAAGCTTCTCCTTTAAACTCTCAAGCTCCTGCTCGTCTGAAGACACTTTTTCAACCAGGTAGCTTGCAACTATCTCGCCAAAGTTTTCGACCAGACTGTTCATCACTTCTTGAACCGCAGACTTCTTAAAACTGTTTTTTTCAAACCTCGGCCAGTAAACGTAGAAGACCCCGCCCTTCCCTTTCTCAACCCGTCTGTCAAGCAGCCCCTTGCCGTAAAGCCTATCCATCGTAGTCATAACAGTGGTGTAGGCAATTCTTTTTTTCCGCTTAAGCTTCTCATAAACCTCTCTAACCGTAAGAGGGTTGTCTGAACCCCACACAATCTCTATTATACTTGCTTCCAATGGGCCTAGGAAGGCTTGAAGCTCCTTCTCCCCTATGTTATACTGGGATATTTTCGCAAGCTTCCGAGGCATGTTTTCTTATACTATGGCTTATAGTAGCTATTTAACTTTTTTCGCTTACTACCGGGGATAGTAACGTTTATAAAGAAGGATTAAGGTAGGAGTGCTACGACTGGTGATAGTAACAATGAGCATAACAGCTGTTGAGGAGAATGAAGCTGGAGAAAATACGATCGGAAATAAAAATCGTTCGTGTGGGTTCATCATCATTTCAATATTTTTACTGGCTTCCTCAATAATTCTTACTCGCGGTCAGTTTTCCAGTCAACAGAGTACAGTGTCATACACCGTTCTAGGGGTAGTTAAGGATGTTAACGGCAATCCTCTAAGCTATGCTACCGTCAATGTTTACGATAATTCAGGAGCATTCGTGGCTAAAACCCGGACTCTTCTCGGCGGAGATTTTGCAATAAGCCTTAGTGCTGGCACCTACAGGATACAGCTGGAGAAGAAGGGTTATGAAAGCAAGTCGATAACAGTCGGCTTAAGCAGGTCCTCCGTGGATCTGGGAGAGATTCTTCTGGATTATGCTCTAAGCCTTTCAATATCGCAAACCTTCATGAAGGTGAAGGCTTTTTCAGAGGTCAGCATACCTATCTCCGTAGAGAACAAGGGAGCGGAGGAGGAGACAGTAACAGTTTCAGTCGAGGCTCCAGAAGGATGGAACGTTGGAATCTACTCTGGTTCAGCCGAAGTAATTAACCTGACGCTTAGCCAAGGCAGTGTTCAAAACCTGAATCTGAAGATACAGGCTCCATACGGTTGCAGGGGACTCTACAGCCTGACGGTTAGAGTATCCGGCTCAACGGTCCAAGAGAAAACTGTTTCACTATACGTTGAAGAAGCTGACCTTCAAATTCTAACTTCAACATATCCGATTGTCCAAACCACGCCTGGCTCAACAATAAGCTTTGATTTGATAGTCAAGAATATTTTGACAAAGAGGTTCACTGGAACAATATCCTTAGAGGTTCCGAATGGTTGGACAGGGAGTATCGTTAAAGGCGACAGCAGTAGCCTCTATGGGCTCTCTTTAGAACCAGGTGAATTCGTGAATGCAAAGGTAAAGATAGATGTGCCGACAGATGAGGCTTCTGGAAACTACGTAGCGATCGTTTCCTTGAAGACCAAGGATTTCGATTCAACACTTCCCCTTAACGTAACAGTGGTTAAGGGGACTCCTAAGTTGAAACTTCGTACAGACACTCCTTACGTAGATGCCTACGCCGGGAACACTGCTAACTATCCTATAGAAGTTGAGAACACAGGGAATTCAGATGGGGTTGTAAGCATCAGTATTACAGGTGTTCCCGCTGGCTACAACTGGGTAATTAAGGATTCTTCTGGAAGTGTCATATCCAAACTCTACTTGAAGGCTGGTGAAAGCAGGAAGCTGAACATAATTATAAGCATACCTCCACTAGCTGAGCCGGATGTACTTTCAATAGTTTTGGAAGCTAATGCAGGGGAATCCAATGATAGGCTGAATCTGGGACTAGGTATACTTGGGTGGTATAGCGTTGCATACGTGACGCAGAACTTCTACTGTGAGTCGACAGCAGGAGACTCAATAGTTTTCCAAGTTGAGGTTAAGAACACTGGGTATAGCTCGCTCTCAAATCTTAAGCTTGAAGTTTCTGATACGCCTGACGGTTTCGAAGTTAAAGCTGATCCTAATGTTGTGCCGTTGCTTAAGCCTCAGGAAAACGCTGTTTTCTCACTAACCATCACAAGCGACGCGGACATAAGTGCTGGCGACTACTACATTACTCTAAGCCTTAAAGCAGATCAGAGTCAGGCAACTGTCCGCAGCCTCCATGTTTACGTTAAGCAGAGGGGCGAAATCTTGTTAATCGGAGCACTTATCGCTGTTGTGATGATTGGAGCACTGTTCCTAATCTACCGCAGATATGGAAGGAGGTGAGAACATGAGTCTAGCAATAGAAACTGAAAACCTCGTGAAAATATATGGCAAGGAGAATTCAGGGATTAAGGCTCTTAACGGCGTAAACATGAAGGTGCCTAAGTCAAGCACCTACGGCCTGTTTGGCCCAAACGGTTCTGGAAAAACAACCTTAATCTCAATCCTCATAGGACTACTGCTTCCCACGAGCGGCAGTGCTAAAGTACTTGGTTTAGACACTGTTAAGGACTCTGTAGAGATAAGGAAGAGAGTAAGCCTGCTTCCAGAAGGCTTCGGCTTCTACGACCATATGACTGCGCTTGAAAACCTAACTTTCCTCGCTACGCTTGACGGAATCCCGCCTGACCATAGGAAGAAAAGGGCGTTGGAGGCGCTTGAAACAGTCGGTTTAAAAGACAGGGCTAACGACAAGGTTTCAACATTCTCACGCGGTATGAAGCAGAGGCTGGGAGTAGCGCAAACGCTATTGAAGGACCCTGAGCTACTGATATTTGACGAGCCCACGGTCGGAATAGATCCGGAGGGTGCTGCTGAATTCAGAAACCTAGTTAGAAGAATGAACAAGGAGGGTAAAACAATACTGATGTCCACGCACCTCCTATACGAGGTGGGCATGGTGTGTACTCACGCTGCGATGATACGTGAAGGAAGAATTTTGACGCAGGGCAGCATAGAGGAACTATACCAGCCCGTTAAAGAGGCTAGGGGCTATCGTTACGAGATACGTGTTAAGCCTGGGAGCGAAATCCCGCTGCAGGAAATAAAGTCTATGCCGGGAGTAAAGGAGATAACGCAGGGTGGAGACAGAATAACCGTCTCCTCCAATAAAGATATAGGGAGAAGTCTCCTCTCACTTGTAGCGAAGAATCCGTACAAGGAGCTTGTCGAATCGCTAACACCCATAGAGCCATCGTGGGAGGATATATATCAGTTCTACCAGGAGGGGGATAAGAAATGATGAGTAACGCTTTCTCGATTGCACGTAAAGAATTTACCGACGCTGTAACCAGCAGGAGGCTCTGGCTGATTGCAGGAATATTCCTACTGTTTTCAATAGCCAGCACCTATTCAACATCCTTCGGCTTCATGATGAGGGCTCAGCAAGCAACGAGGCCAATGCTTCAGATAGCTTCAACAATAGCTTCAACAACAGCATACATGGCTCCACTGCTCGGCATAGCGCTAGCCTTTGACGCCGTGTCGGGGGAGAGGGAGCGTGGGACCCTCAGGCTTCTGCTTTCAAGACCAATATACAGGGAGGACGTGATAAACGGGAAAATAATATCGGCGCTCGCTGTAATAGGTTTAACCATAACAGTATCCTCCTTGGCATCAGTATCAGTTTCAATACTGCTGCACAATGTTGCTGTGACGCTCGACGATGTTGCAAGGATCTGCGTCTTCATAGTTTTTTCAATAGTTCTCTCCTTCGCATACTATGCTTTATCACTCTTCATCTCAACGTTCTCAAACAAGTCGAGCCACTCGCTCATAATTAGTATAGGCATCTGGATTTTCTTCGCATTCATACTATCGATAATAGGCAGCCTCGTCGCAGTCGCTGTCTTAGGTCCTCCTCCCACCAGGGCTATTGCTATTTTCAACAGGACGCAGGGACAATCTGGAAACTTCACATTCCCGAGAGAATCAGAAGAATACTTAAACTATATGAGGAAGGAGGCAGAGATCTCAAGCGCCATACAGACTTTCTCAATAAACTATCATTACACGCAAATCACTAATTCGCTTTTCGGCTTTGCTGCAGGGCCTCTTGAACTCGGGCAGAGGGCTAGAGCAACAGCCAGTATTCCTACGGTGCTTTCAACACGCTTAATAGATATCGTAGTGCTCATCGTTTTCCCAATAGTTTTACTAGTAGCCTCCTACATGGTGTTTACAAGAAGACAGGAAAAATAGCCAAACGTTTTCTTTAAAAATGAAACCCATATTAAAATTACTAAGGTTTTTTATACTCCATTACTAACGCTCCGATTCTACTTGTTAGAGGCAGTTTACTAGCTACAGGGTCCCCATCATAGGTTTTAACATATACTTCTCCAACTGGTACAAGATGATTTACCAGTTTAACTAAGTCTGATAGCTTAGGCTTCATGTAGAAAGGGTTTACTTCAACGATGCTTCTCGAAGCGTCGACACCAGGCAAATGCTTAACTATATGATCATTAAAAGTATAAAGGTGTTCTCCAATTATTAATCCGTGCGAGTTCTCAACTATCGCTATAACACTGCCGCATCTCAAGACTTTGCTGTTTTTCTTCAAATCCTCGAACACGCTTCGCGTTATCTTAACCGGATAGTAGCCGAAGTTAATGACCCTCTTCCTCTCCCGGAAGCCAACAGCCTCCTTTAAATCGACCCATTCAACGTCACCCGTTATACGCGAGCTTCTTTTGAAAGTCTCATCAAGCTGGGTTGAAACAACATAGAAGAGTCTTCTATAGATTTTTCTGAAGCCTGTTTTCTTGAAGAATCTTATTGCCGTAGTATTCTTCTCCTCTGCGAAAAGGTAAACATGCTTTGTGTTCAGACTACTTAAGGCTGCTTTCAACAGCTTACTGCCCACCCCCATTCTTCTGAAATTCCTGTGGATAAGGAGGCCTCCAATATACCCGCAGTCATAAATGTAGTTTAACGAATGGATGCATCCGACTGTTTCACCATTGGTCTCAGCGACAAATATTTTGAAGGATTCCAGCCTGCTGAGCATTTCCACAAGCGGAATATTCGTCAAGTATGTGAACGGGATGTCCCTATGCTGCTCAAACAACCTAGTGACTTTATCTAGGTCTCGACTCTCTTTAACAATAATTTCCAATCTGTCGTTCTGAAAACATTTGGTTAGCCTATTTAAAACTTCTGACTTTTAGGGAAAAATTATCACTGCTATTGCCATAGTTATTTTACACCAGCTAAGAAAAATTTATATAGCACCTACTACTGCTAGTAGTAACAAAATGATGAGCAAGCCTCTTAAGGTAGTGTTGCTCGCATCCCTCCTGTCACTAAGCATCTTGATTATATACGCTAGCTTAATGAGCGTTATCGCGCAAACAGACACTTCTCCAAAAGATTTCGGGTATGGGCAACTAGGCCGCGGGCCACTAGGCTTTTTCAGACGAGGCTGGAGCCAAAACTTTAACAAATCTGCTCAAATAAACCCTTATTGCAGCCGTTTCAGGCGTGGATTAGGCTCCATAGAACTCAGCGAAGAGTTTAAGGAAAACGTTGTCAACATAGCTAAAAGTGATCAGGATGTGCAGAAGCTTTTTTCCGAGGGTTACAATATTACTTGCATCAAGCCTCTTATCTCAACCATCATCGAAGAGGATGGAAGCGTTGTGACGAAAGCTAAGAGTGCCGTCCTAGTGCTACACAAAAATGCCTCAGGCGTAGCATCCGTATGGGTTGATGTTGAAAAAGGTAAAGTGACCAGAATAGAGATAGTGACGAGAACCGTAATCGAAAAACCCTGAAAGCACACCTAAGCATTTAACCCCTCTTTAAAAACTGTTTTCAAAATCCCCTTCCTCTCATACTGCTTCTCGTAAAGCCCCCTGACCCTTCTTAATGTGTCTGCTTCAGCCGGGTCCTTATCGCTCCTTATCCTAGTTATCCTTGCAAACCTGAGTGCGAAACCAGACCTGTATCTGGGGCTTCTCTGAAGCTCGTTGTAAGCTACTTCAACGACTATCTCCGGCTTAACCCAAACCGTGTTCTCCTCCTCCCCTGTTTTAAGTGTCAGGAGCTTCTTTGTCATCTGCTCAAACTCCTCGTCAGTTAAACCCTTGAAAGTCTTGCCGATTATCTCGTAGTTACCTGTTTCCTCGTCTAAAGCTGCGAGAAAATAGTCACTCAACCATCCTGTCCTCCTCCCATAGCCCCATTGAGCACCGACAATAACTAGGTCAAGATAGTCAGCCGTCTTCAGCTTCAACCATAGTCTTCCCCTCGTACCGGGTATGTACGGGCTGTCAAGGGCTTTTGCAACAACTCCTTCATGACCCTCAGCTACAGCTTTCTCCATGAACCTTTCAGCTTCGCTGACGCTTGACGTAACTATCCTAGGAGCCAAGTTTACTCCTCTCGCGATCTCCTCAAGCCTGCTCCACCTCTTAACATAGGGCTCATCTATAAGTTGCACACCATTCAAATACATCACGTCAAAAAGGTAGAGTTTAAGTGGTATCCTCTTCATCTCCTCCTCCACATTCTTAACCTTAGTGAATCTTCTCATCAAATCCTGAAAAGGCAACGGCTTTCCGTTAGCGTCAACCGCTATAGCCTCTCCGTCGAGTACAGCCTCGTCAGCATCAACCTTTTTAACAGTCTCGTCAACTATCTCGGGAACACTTACAGTGACATCTGTTAAACGTCTGCTGAAAACCCTCGCCCTATCCCCCTTCTTATGGATCTGCACCCTTGCCCCGTCAAACTTGTATTCGAACGCAACATCCCTATGATACTCGAAAACCTCCTTCACACTGTAAGCCATCTGTGCGAGCATTGGTTTCACTGGGTTGAAGAGAGTTAACCCGATTTTCCTCAAGCCTTCTTCTCCATAGGTTAAGGCAACCTCCGCAACTCTTCCAAGGTTCCCCGAGAACATTAACGCCCTCCTAACAGTATCCAGGCTCGTGTTAGAGGCTTTTGCAATAGCGTCGAGCATGACTCCCTCCCCAACCCCATGCTGCATCTCTCCGAAAATATTCTTCACAATGTACTTGGCCTCAAGCTCTGAAGCTCTTTCAAGCATCGACCTGAGGAGAAGCTCCTTGCTCTCCCTAGATCCTGAGCCAGCGGCCCTCGCAATCTTCTCGAAATACTCTGCAACGTTTAGAATCGTCAACGGTTTTTCGAAAAGCGTTTTCTGAGAACGAGTTTCAAAGATCTTGCTTATCGTGGCGAAACCTATTTCAAGAGTCTTGGAGGAGGCTTCTGGAAATATTTCTCCAACCACCAGAAGCACCGCCGGAGCTATCTCGTCTTTCCCCAGCTTCTTCAGAAACTCGCCTATCATCCTAACCTTCTCCAGCCTCTTGGTTGTCTTAGAAAGGCTCTCGCAAAGCTCCGCAAGCTCGACGAACAGCGTATCTCTGCCTTCTCCCATCTTTCCGCTCAGGCTCTTGAAAAAGGCGTGTGTTTGAAAACTATAAACCTATTGTATTCTTACGTTGAGAAAAATACTGGTTAATCGGGGAGGCTCTCTAATCCGAGAGACCTGTGATAGTTTTTAAGCGAACCCCCGTTCAACAGGGTTTCCATAGCAGAGGCCATTTTAACAGCCATATTCTTCTCCCAGCCTCTTCCAAGCCTTATGCGCGACTCTATTGCAGCATGCCTAATGGCCTCCGCATTATTCCATCCTTTCTCCAAGAGGCTGAAGACTTCAGCAACATCTTTAGGGAGGTCTAATACGCTTGCCTCGTCCTCATAGCTTAGGGTTAAGAGCCTTAAATATTCATCTACCATAACCGGTTTCCCATTCCAGTAGAGCTTTGCATTAACTCCTCTTTGAGCCGCCTCAACCCTGGACTGAAGGTAGGTTTCATGCGTCAAGCTGTTGCATGGTTTCTTCCCATTCCTCCAAGCCGATGCCAGAATCCTCAGTATAGTCATCACAGTGCAAATATACGGGGGAATATTGCTGTCGCAAACCCTTATTTCAAGCGTAGAGGGCTTGTGCTTGTTTTCAGGGTTAAGATTCATCTCCCTGTAATGATTCTGGTTCAACCCGCCTTTAACAACAGGTATGCAGTATTCTCCTCCCACGCGCAGCATCCTGTTAGACGAGTATTCCGTTATCCTCCTCCTCCAGACCGGTGAATTGGAGGAAACCGCTATGAGGAAAGGAATATGGTCGTGAATATAGTTTGCTAGGCTCAGAGCCTCCTCCTTCCCCAATCCCTTCTCTTTAAAACCTATGTGGAAGTGTGCTCCTGCAAACCTGTCGTTCCACCCTCCTATTGGAAGCGGGAGAGCATTACAGCTATTAGATGGATCAGAGTATTTTCCGAGACCCTTGTCTATAGCGTACAGCGCCTCAGTTATGTTTTCAAAAGGCTTAGTAACGTATTCTGAACCTATACTCTTATCGATGGTAAACCTTTCTCCGCCTTCCGAAGACTTTTCTCTTGGAAGCAGCACGCTTCTCGATATTCTTTTTTCACCGATTAAAATCGTGTAGCACTCTATCTCAACGCCTATCGTGATAGGCTCCTTCTCCTCAACCAGCATGCAACTTGTACTTCTCGTTTTCAGCAGACTACCAACGTTAAGGCGAAATATAAAATTTCTCTTATAATTAAATCTATTTTACTAAATGAATCATGATTCTTTCCCATTATTCAACGAGGCTTTTCAACAATTCCTGTTTTGAATCATGATTCGTGTTTTTAACTAGTTTCAATGTTTTAAAAGAGGTCTAAATCCTTTTAATCCTTCAACAGTTTTAAGCGAGCTAGGATAAACTGAAAAAAATTTTCCTAAGCTGATTATCTTTAAAAAACACGTCTTGTGGGAAAACAACTCTCCGAATAGCCTTGAAAAACGGTTTCCCGACCGTAATTGAAGAATTCTCCGAAAACT
>Ga0078972_1003807_pt1 | contig 43817 bp, 37 predicted proteins | sample YelNatPaOPGAMG01_FD_67568 | JGI IMG/M metagenome (GOLD analysis project Ga0078972, IMG submission 67568) | Hot spring thermophilic microbial communities from Obsidian Pool, Yellowstone National Park, USA - OP-RAMG-01 (SPADES assembly) (version 2) | ecosystem: Environmental > Aquatic > Thermal...
CGGCGAACGCCTATGGTTGGTACAACGCCGACGTGACGGTGAGCTGGACGTGCAGCGACGCCCTCTCGGGCGTGGCGGAGTGCTCTGACGCAGTCACGTTGGGCGAGGGCGCCAACCAGAGCGTGACGGGCACGGTGACCGACAAGGCCGGCAACACCGCGAGCGCCACGGTGAGCGGGATCAACATCGACGAGACGGCGCCGACGATCAGTGGGGCGCCGGACCGGGCGGCGAACGCCAACGGCTGGTACAACGCCGACGTGAGGGTGAGCTGGACGTGCAGCGACGCCCTCTCCGGCGTAGCGTCGTGCCCGGCGCCGGTGACGTTGGGCGAGGGCGCCAACCAGAGCGTGACGGGCACGGTGACCGACAAGGCCGGCAACACCGCCAGTGCCACGGTGAGCGGGATCAACATCGACAAGACGGCGCCGACGATCACCCAGGGGCCAGCTCAGGGGACTGCCGGGCAGAATGGCTGGTACGTCTCCGACGTGACGGTCCCCTTCACGGCGACCGATGGCCTGTCGGGGCTGCTGAACTCCGCTGACGCGAACTTTTCCCTGACCACGACCGGTGAGGGCAGCAACGTGTGCACCGGCTCGAGGGACGTCTACGACCTCGCGGGGAACCACGCCACGGCAGGACCTGTCTGCTTCAAGATCGACAAGACGCCGCCGGAGATCGAGATCACCACCCCGGTTGATGGAGCCGTCTACCTCCTCAACCAGGGCGTCGCTCCCGGGTACCAGGTGAGCGATGCGGGTGGCTCGGACCTGAAGTGCTATGTGGTGAAGGTCGACGACAAGGTGTTCACTGACACGTCCATCGACACCCGCACCGTCGGCAAGCACACCTTCACCATCGAGGCGGAGGACAACGCCGGCAACAAGGCCAGCGTGACGCACACCTACTATGTCGTCTACGGCGTGCGGGCACTCTATGACCAGACCAAGCCGGTGAAGCTGGGCTGCACGATCCCCATCAAGCTGCAGATCACCGACGCCTCCGGGGTCAACCAGTCCGCGGCGAACATCGTGGTGACCGCCTACCTGCTCGCCAAGGAGAGCTCGAACGTCAACGGCATTCCACCAGAGGATTCGGGGAACGCCAACCCTGATCTCAACTTCCGCTACGACGCTACGCTCCAGGGCTACATCTTCAACCTGAGCACCAAGGGGCTGAGCTCGGGCACGTGGCAGCTCATGTTCAAGGTGGCCGGCCAATTGGGGCCGTACGTGGTGCGCTTCCAGATCAAGTAGGCGGCGAGGCGCCCCCCTACCGTTCCCCCCACGGGGGGAATTCAGGTTCACGGCCGCGGCCTGGCCTATCCCCCCGTGCGGGGGGACGGTGGGGGGCCTGCCCACGGCGGTGAGGCTGACGGGCGGGCGCGAAGGAGCGCACGCGCATTGCGTGCATCGATGACCGGGGCCAGCGGGGCGGCAAGGGCATGTCGGGCGATGTGGCGGGCGGCGCGCATCCCACACCTCCTGCATAGGGGAGGCGCCGCGGCCCACGCCCCGCCCAGGCCTCACCCCAGGAGCCGGGGCGCGCGCCCCAGGGCCACACCCACATCACGGCCTGTGCCGGCGGTCGGGCAGCCGGGTCACCAAGAGGTACAGGCCCACGCCGATGGGTAGGAGGAGCAGGGCCAAGAGGGCCCAGCCGAGGGCGCGGGTGTAGGAGGCGCCACGGCGGCGCGCGTCGCGGGCGATGAGCGCCGGCACGATGACGGCCACGCTGGCGACGACCGCCAGGGTGAGCCAGTCGAGCACCTGGGCCAGGCGCACACCCGAGTCGAGCACCCTCTTGCCTCCTCTGGGCGGGGCAGCACCACGCCCGGCCCATACCGTACACCCGCCGGCAGCACGTTGTCAACGCGGCCGCTGAGCGGCATGCGCGGGCAGGGGAGCTCAGCCGCGCCCCACGACGCGCTGGGCCAGGTCGAAGAGCAGCGGAGAAAGGAAGAGGATGCCAAGGAGCACCAGGAGCGGCAGCGCTTCGCGCGGGCTCTGGGCGCCCTCCACAACCGGCTGGTCGATCTCTCTCGTGATGACCGTCATTCTGCCCCTCCTGCTTCCGGAGCCGGCGAAGCCCTGGGTATGATTCGCCTCTACCCTCTATAACGAATCTCCCTGCCTGTAGGTTCCCTCTCGTGCCACCAGCCATGCGGCCGCTGCGTAAAAACTAGGTTAAAGGCCGGAGCAGGGAAGTGAGGTTGGGGCGGGCCACCGCCTTGCCTCCACACGCCCCAAACCCCCGGCTGCCGAGGTTGCACCCCACCAGCCGCGGCCTGCACGAAGGGGCACTCAGAGCAACCGCTTGATCAGAAAGACGGCCAGAAACCCGGCGCCGACTACCGTGCCCAGGCTGAAGACGGTCATGGCCACGGCCCGGGCGCGGCGCTCGCTGATGGGCGTGGCGTCGCCGGCGACCGACGGGCGGGCCAGGTCGGCCACGTTAGAGCCTGCGGTTGGCCGGCCGGCCTGCGGCGCGCGGGCGGCCAGGCCCTCATCGGGCTGCAGAGCCTGCACCAGAAGCCCGGCGGGCGGCCCCGGGCTCGGGCGGCTGGCAGGCCCTGCCGGCTGCGCGGCCGGCGGCAGATGGCCCAGGGCCAGGAACAGGAGAAGGCTCAGGAACAGTGCGTGCCCCAGGTTGGCGAGGCCCAACGCCATGATATCGCCTCCTTCGGACGGATAAGAACCGGGTCCGGCGAGGAGGCAGCAATAAACATGCCAGTGCGTGTTGCGTACTGCGTATTGCGTACTGCGTGTTGCGTGTTGCGTGTTCCGTCTGCCCGGCCCCCTGCAACGGAACACGCGATACGCAATACGCTTCACGTTTTACGTCTTACGTTTCACGCTTCACGTTTCACCTTTCACCCCTCACCCCGTGGCCCAGCGGATGAGGTGCAGTTCGTAGGGCGTGACGAGCTCGGTGTTGCGCGGCAGCAGGCGCACGGTGTAGCCGTTGGAGCCGCTCGAGCGGGCGGGGATGGCGCCGGCGTACTCGTAGATGCCGGGGGCCACCTGCCCGCGGCTTTCCAGGATGCTCGTGCCCGCGTTGCGGGGGTCGATGTTGCCGTCGGCGCCCAGGGGGCCGTAGTAGGCCTCGACCCATACGTCGGCGGGGGTGAGGCTGCCCAGGCGCACGCGGGCGGTGATGGGCATGCTGCCACCCACGGCCAGGCTCTCGGGAGCCTCGACGTGGATCTCTTCAAAGCCCAGGTGCGGCCACTCGGCGCGCACCCGCTCGACCCACTCGGCCAGGGCCCTGGCCCCCGCCAGGTCGTCGAGCATGAGCTCCCACACGTGCTCGGCAGCGGGCAGGTAGAAGCGTTCGACATACTCGGTGACCATGCGGTTCGAGTTGTAGATGGGGCAGAGCGCCTGGATCGACGCCTTCATGCGTGCGATCCAGCGGCGCGGCAGGCCGTCGCGGCCGCGGTCGTAGAAGAGGGGGATGACCTCGCGCTCGAGCACCTCGTAGAGCGATTCGGCGTCGGCCGCATCCTGCTGTTCTTCGCTGGCATACTGCTGGGTGCGCCCAATGGCCCAGCCGATCTCGGGCTGGTAGGCCTCGGCCCACCAGCCGTCGAGGATGCTCACATTCAGCGAGCCGTTGGCCGCTGCCTTCATGCCGCTGGTGCCACTGGCCTCCAGCGGGCGGCGTGGAGTGTTGAGCCACACGTCGCAGCCCTGCACCATGTAGCGCGCGATGCCGATGTCATAGTCCTCGATGAAGACCAGGTGGTTGCGGAACTCGGGCTGGCGGCTCAGCTCGACGATGTCGCGGATCAGCCGCTTGGCCGGCTCGTCGGCCGGGTGGGCCTTGCCGGCATAGATGATCTGCACCGGCCGGCCGGGCTGGTTGAGCAGGGCGGCCAGCCGCTCTCGGTTGTGCAACAGCAGGGTGCTGCGCTTGTAGGTGGCGAAGCGGCGGGCAAAGCCGATGGTCAGGGCCTCGGGGTCGAGCACCTCGTCGGCGCGCTCGATCTCGTCGGGGCTGGCCCCCTGACGGCGCAGTTGGGCGCGCAGGTGCCGGCGCGCAAAGGCCACCAGCCGTTCGCGGGCGCGCTCGTGGCTGCGCCACAGCTCCTCCTCGGGGATGGTCTCGGCCTCCGCCCACACGGTCTGGTCGCCCGGGTCCTCGCGCCAGCGCGGCCCCAGGTAGCGCTCGTAGAGCCGGCTGATCTCGGGCGAGATGAAGGTGAGGTCGTGGATGCCGTTGGTGACCGAGCCGATGGGAATCTCGTTGTGGGGCACGCCCGGCCACAGGGGCGCAAACATGCGCCGCGAGACCACTCCGTGCAGCCGGCTGACGCCGTTGGAGTGGGTGGCCAGGCGCAGGGCCAGCATGGTCGGCGACCAGGGCGAGTTGCGGTCGTCGGGGTTCTCGCGGCCCAGCGCCAGCAGCTCTTCGGTAGAGATGCCGCACTCCTGGCAGTAGGGGCCGAAGTAGCGCTCGACGAGGAAGGGGGGAAAGCGGTCGATCCCCGCCGGCACGGGGGTGTGGGTGGTAAAGACGGTGCCGGCCCTCGCCACCTCGCGCGCCTCGGCGAATGAGTGCTTGTGCTCCTGCATCAGCATGCGGATACGCTCGAGGATCAAAAAGGCCGAATGGCCCTCGTTCAGATGGCAGATGTCGGGGCGCAGGCCGAGCAGGTCGAGCGCCCGCAGGCCGCCCATGCCCAGAAGGATCTCCTGGCGGATGCGCATGTCGAGGTCGCCGCCATAGAGCCGGCCGGTGATGGCCTGGTCCTCGGGCGAGTTCTCGGGGATGTGCGTATCCAGGAGGATCAGGGCTACCCGCCCCACGTTCACCCTCCACACCCTTCCCCACACCTGGCGCCCGGGGAAGGTGAGCGAGACCATGAGCGGCCCGCCTTTGGGGTCCTCGAGCGGTGTAACGGGCATGGTGGCGAAATCGTTGATGGGGTAGTACTCCTCCTGCCAGCCGTCGGCGTTCAGCCGCTGGCGGAAGTAGCCCTCCTGGTACAACAGCCCCACCCCCACCAGGTCGACACCCAGATCGCTGGCCGATTTCAGGTGATCGCCGGCCAGGATGCCCAGCCCGCCGGAGTAGATGGGCAGCGCCTCGGTGAGGCCAAACTCCATGGAGAAGTAGGCGATGGCCGGCCGCGGCGGTTCGGGCAGCAGCTTGCGGTACCAGGTGTGGGGCCAGGTCATGTAGCGGTCGAAGGAGGCCCAGACCCGGTCGAGGTGGGCCAGGAAGGCCTCGTCGGCGGCCGCCTGGTCGAGCCGCTCCTGCGAGACCATGCCCAACAGGCGGACGGGGTTGTGCCCCGAGGACTCCCACATCTCGGCCGCCAGGCGGCGGAAGAGCTCTTCGGTCTCTTCATCCCACGACCAGCGCAGGTTGAAGGCCAGCTCGCGCAGGCGGTTGAGTTTGGGCGGCAGGGAGGGCACCACCGTGAAGGTACCTATCGGCTGAACCATGCGCTCACTCTCCCATGGCGCGTCGTCTGCCCGTCAATGATCCGCCGGCGCAAAGGGACGCTCGCCGTAGTTGAGGATGGCCGTTTCCTCGTAGGCCTGCACCAGGTCGACGGCGCGATCGAAGGCCGGCGCATCCTGCACTTCCTGGGCCGTTGCCTGGCTGCGCACGAGCCTCTGCGCCGCATCCCAACAGCAGAGGTCGGGCGTCAGGAGCACATAGGGCTGGTTGAGGGTGAACTCGGCGGTGGAGGCGTTCACCACCAGGTAGCGCACGTCGAGGGTTTCGTCGTCGACGAGGATGTCTTCGACCGTGCCGACGCGCTTCCCATCGATGGTGTGCAGCGCATAGCCGATGACCTCGGCGCTCAGGTTGTTGCGGCAGCAGCGCCGCAATTGATCCGGGGTCATATAGTGCGAACTGATCAGGCCCATGGCGTCTTATCTGGCCTCCACAGTCTGCTCGCGCGGCGGGCCGGCGGGCGTGCTCACCTCCAGAGCACAGGCCGCCGGCGCTTCGGCCGTGTGCTCGTGGCAGCGGAAGCTCAGGCGCACCTCGCGCGCCTCGGGCCCGAAGGGGCCCAGGGTGGCCTCGTAGCGCGCTGTGACCTGGCCGAACCCCGGCACCGGCTGCAGGACCTCCTCGCCCTCCTGGCCGCCGGGCTCCAGGTGCCAGACCACCGTGCCGAAGCAGTTGGCGCGCACGGTCAGTCGCTCCAGAGGGCGGGCGTACTCGGGGCGGCTCTCAAAGGCCCACACCAGCGACCACGGGATGAGCGGATGGGCCAGGCTTGGCGGCGGTTCGAGCCCGGCCAGGCGGTAGGCATTGGTCAGGTGCAGGCGGAAGAGGGCCTCGAAATCGGCGTTCTGCGGGCCGGCATGGTCGCTGCCCAGCCACCAGAACCAGTCGGACCCCTCTGCGGCGTAGAGCGACTGGAACGCCTGCGGGTGGCTTTCTGGTGTGATGCCGGCCTCGGTCAGGGCCTGGTGCGCCTCGCCCAGCAGGCCCCAGGCACGGTTCTCGTCGGGCTCGCCCACCCAGGTGCCCAGGTCGACCCCCGGCGCCGAGCCCAACTCGTCGATCCAACTGCCCGTGTAGAGCTCGGCCACCTGCTCCTGGGCGGCAGCCGGGTGGGGCGCCAGGTGCTGGGCGGCGTCGCCGTGCAGGTACTGCGAGAAGGTGACCGTCTGCACCTCTGGGCTCTCTACCAGGCGCCGGTAGAGGGCCCGGAAGAAAGCCGGCGCCCGGGCGCCGTAGGCGCTCCAGGTGTTCTCGCCATCGAGGGCGATGGTGACGACGCGGTCCTCCTGCGAGGAAAAGCGCTCGGCGGTGTTGGCGAGCAACTGGTGCAGCCAGTCATCGGCGGCGGCCTCCATGTCTTCGTAGCTCTGGTGGTAATGGAAGGCCAGCAGGTTCGACAGCCCGGCGTCGCGGAAGAAGACGGCCAGGGCATGCCCGTCGCTCGAGAGCTGGTAGGGGCGGTCGAGCACATCGGGGTTGGCCACGTCGTAGCCGTAGATGCCCGATTTCTGCAGCACGCCCTGATCGGTGGCGATCCAGTGCACCCCGGCGCCGGCGAGCAGCGCGACGGCCTCGGCGCTCACGGCGCCCTCCGCCGGCCACATGCCCCTGGGCGGCTGGCCGAAGTAGAGCCGGTAGGCCGACACAGCCTGGGCCACCTGCGCCTCGGCGTCTTCGGGGTGATGGAAGCGCGGTGGCTTGCAACTGCCAGGCCGATCGATGGTGGCCGAGTTGGTGTCGTAGACCAGGGGCAGGATGGGGTGGTAGTAGGGCGTGGTGCTGACCTCGATCAGCCCCTGCTCCTGCAGCTCGCGGTGCAACGGCACGATGGCGCGCAGCACTTTGAACTGCTCGGCCAGCATCTCCTCGATGTCGGCCTCGCTGAACGAACCCCCCTGGTCGATAAACCGGGCCACCGAGGCCGTCTCGCCGCCCGGCAGGCGAACCTGGCCCCCTTGGAACGGGGGCGCGAACCAGACCAGGTTGTGCCACATCTGCAGGTCGCGCAGGTCCTGCTCCGAAAAGGGCTGGCGGGCGCGGCGGCGCTCATAGAGCTCCAGGTAGCGGGGGAAGGGGAGGATTTGGCTCTCCCAATCGGCCGAGAAGGCGGTGGCGAGCAGCTCCTCCTGCTCGGCCAGGCCCATGCGCCGCACCGGCATGCGGGTCAGGTCGAGCCAGCGGTCGGTGGCGCCCCGCTCGACGTACTGGTCGATCTGCCAGAGGAGGACGGGGGTCAGGTTGTACGTCACGCGCAGCTCGGGAAAGTCGGCACCCAAGGCGGGCATGGCGTAGTAGCCGCGCAGGGCGTGCAGGCGCACCCAGGGCGCCCCGATGGCCCCCTGCGGCGGCTGCGCCAAATTGACGTACGATGGCTGATGTTGGTGCCAGAGCAGGGCCAGGTACAGGCGCGGGCCCACGTTGAAGTGGATGGGAGGCATTTCAACCCGCTGGTCGCCAACGGCGCCATGCACCCGGTACGTCACCCGATCGCCGCGACGGAAGGGCCCGAACTGCACCTGCCAGTAACTTGCGTGGTGGGCGTTGTGGTGCCAGGGCACGTTCAGCATCCCCCGCTCGACGCTGCCACTGGGGTGGATGACTTCGTAGGTGATACGGACGGCCTGCCCCGGCTCGACGGGCGCCGTGCCCACCACCAGCGTGACCGGCTGGCCGGGGGCTACCCGCATCGGCTCGCGCGGCGCATCGGCCGTCAGGTGCCAGATCCTCATGCCCTCTCCTCGCCACGACCTCGTAGATACAACCTTGGCGAGCCAGCAATAAGCGTACCAGACTGGCCCTACCGGATCAGGCGTGCCCAATCCTGGTCGAGGCGCTCGGCCAGGGCGGGTGGAGGCTGGGGCAGGCGGCGGGTGCGCAGGATGCTGAAAGCCGTGGTCGCCGCGGCGGGCAAGACCGAGGCGTGGGAGCCGCCGGCGCCCTGCACGGCCTGCGCGCTGATGACCGGCAGGTCGCCCCAGACGTCGATGCGCGCCTTGTCGGCCTGGGCCTCGGGCGACTCGAGCCAGTTGGCCAGCACCACGGCCGCCGCCTTGTGGGGCGCGTTGAAGGGGATGGCCAGGTAGTGGGTGGCGGTGAGGGTGCCCCGCTCAAAGAAGTACATCGATGTGGTGCGGGGCAGCTCGCCGGCCTGCACGCGGCGCCACACCTGCGCGGGGTTGTAGGTGAGCGAGAAATCCACCTCGCCACGGGCGTAGAGCTCCTCCAGTTGCAGGCCGCTGGCAGGGTACTCGCGGCCCTCGTGCCAGAGCAGGGGCGCCAGGCGCTCGAGGTAGGCCCATACCGGGCCGGCTTTGGCGGCATAGGCCGCCTCGTCGAAGCTGCCCTGCCAGCCCTGATAGCCGCCGGTGAGCTCGTAGAAAGCCTGGCGGATGAAGGCCCGCCCCTCGGGGCTCGGAGGCTGGGGGTAGGTGAAGCGGCCCGGATGCTCCTTCAGCCAGGCCTCCAGTGCCTCCAGGGTGGCCGGCGGGGCAGCCACACGGGCCGTGTCGTAGACGATGGCCAGCACCTGCTGGCCCCAGGGGGCGCCATAGCCGCCCACCGGCTGACCTGCATCCTGGGCGATGGAGGGCTCGGACCACTCGACCAGTCGCGCGTTGGGCAGGTCGCGTGCCCAGGGGCCGTAGAGGGCGCCCGCCTGCCGGGCCTGCAGGAACTCGGCGCCGCTGATCCAGAGCAGGTCGGCGCGGCCCGCTGCCGGCCGCGCCGCACGGCGCTGGTTCGCCAGGTCCTCCGCCACGGCGGCGGCGTCGCGCATGGGCAGGCGGCGCACGGTGATGCCGTAGCGTTGGTAGACCTGGGGCGCCACGAACTCGTCGACGTAGCGGTTCACCAGGCCGCTGGAGTCGGCCATGAGCCAGGCCACCTCGCTGCCGCGCGCCTCGGCCTCCACGCGGCTCCAGTCGGCGCCGGCCAGGGCGGGGCCGGCGCTCACCGGCGTGGGGCGGGGCCGCGCGCAGCCGGTCAGGATGAGGGCGATAGTGAGGCAGGCCCATATGCGCCGCATCGTGCCACCTCCTTCTGGCGGGTGAAAGCCGAGTACAGCAAGAGCCGTGCCACTTCCTTAACTTGCCCTTAATCTGGTTCATAACTCCTTTATGGGGATGTGCTATCATGGCGGGGCGTTGAGGAGCGGGCGAGAAACGCCAGCCGGGCCGGGTGGCGCCCGGAAGGACGCGACTGCCTGGCCGTACGACCGGTTCGGGGGCAAGGGCCTTGGCCGCGGCTGTAGGCCGGGTCTGATAACCCGGCCCCGCGCCTGGTGTCGCCGCATCGCCTTATGTCATCTAGCTTTGTACCGCAGAACGGTGTAAAATGGGAAGTGAGGACAGGGCTCCCACCGCTGCCGCGTGACGGCGCGCGTCGGGTGTGCATGGATAGGGAGGGGTTCTTATGTTCGCCAAATACCGCAGACCATTGACGCTGGCTCTTGCCCTGGTGGTTGTGGTGCTGTTGGCGGCGTGCGCATGGCCCTTGGGCCAATTGGCCTTGCGTGAGGTGCCGACGCTGCTTGCGCCGCCCACCCAGGCAGCGCAGCAGGCCCAGCCAACTCGTGCCGCGCAGCCCGAGCCGACGCTGGCGCCGGCAGTGCCCGTCTCGGCTTCGGGCGCGGTGCCCGGCGTCTCCATCAGCGGCGTGGCGCGGGCGGTGCGGCCGGCTGTGGTGCAGATTGTCAACAAGCAGTTGGTCGGCGCCGGCTACTACAGCCAGCCGGTGGAACAGCAGGCGGGCATCGGTTCGGGCGTCATCTATGATGCCAAGGGCTACATCCTGACCAACTATCACGTCATCGAGGGCGCCGACAGCGTCACCGTGGCCCTGCCCGACGGCCGCAGCTTCGACAACGTCAAGATTGTGGGCAGCGACCGCGATACCGACCTGGCCGTGCTCCAGATCCCGGCCGGCAACCTGCCCGTGGCCAGGCTCGGCAGCTCGGGCAAGCTGGAGGTGGGCGATTGGGTGGTCGCCATCGGCAACGCCTTGGGCCTCAAGGGCGGCCCCACGGTCACGGTGGGCGTGGTCAGTGCCCTGGGGCGGGCCGAGCAGGAGCCGCCGTCGGACGATGGCACGCCCGGGCCCTACCTGTATGACCTGATCCAGACCGATGCGGCCATCAACCCCGGCAACTCGGGCGGGCCGCTGATCAACCTGCAGGGCGAAGTGGTGGGCATCAACACCCTGGTGGCCGGCGTGACCGACTACTCGGGCTACCAGGCCCAGGGGATCGGCTTTGCCATCGCCATCGATACGGCCAAGCCCATCGCCGATGAGATTGTGGCCACGGGCCACGTCACCCATCCCTACATCGGCATCTCGTACCAGTGGCTGAGCCCCGCGCTGGCCAGGCGCCTGGGCATCAACCAGGCGTACGGGCTGATCATCGCCCAGGTGGGGGCGGGCTCGCCCGCTGCGCGCGCCGGCCTGCGGCCGCGCGACGTCATCGTGGCGCTCGATGGCAACGAGCTCACCGACGAGTCGTCGCTGGGGCGCTATCTGAAAGAGCACAAACCCGGGGATACGGTGACCCTCCGGGTGCTGCGCAACAACCAGGAGATGACGGTAAAGGTCACCCTGGGCGAAAGACCGTCGGATTAGGAGGGCTGCGGACGGATTTGAGCGGGCGGCACGGGTTGGGCCTCTCGCCACAGAGGCCCAACCCGTGCCGTCCGTTTTGTTGCCCTGGTCCTTCGGCGCCCGCCAGCGCCTGGCTCCGCGGCGCCACGCCGGGCAGGCTCAGGGCTGCGGCACCGGGTTGGTGGGGGTGGGCGCCGGGGTCGGGCCGGGCAGGGGCGCCACGCTTGCCGAGGGGCCGGCGGCGGTGGTGAAGGAGAAGGTGTAGGTACGCAGGCCCGTGCCCCCCATGATGCGCACCTCGACGCGGGCGTTGGGTCGCCAGCCACCAGCGGGAGAGAAGTAGGCCTCGCCGGCGCCCGAGCCGCCGCTCGTGCCGGGGACGTACTGGCCCGTGTCGGCGTAGGTGGCGATGATGCCCGAGCCCCAATTCCGGGGCCCCGGGCGCAGGCGCACGACGATGGGGGCGTTGGTCGGCACATCGATGGCGCCGTGGGCCGGGCTCGTCTCGGCGATGGGCAAGGCCGTCAACTGCCAGAAGGCAACCCCGCCCGCGATGGCGAGGGCGCCGGCCAGGGCGAGGCCGCGCGCCATTACCGGCCTGGGAAGCGCCGCCGGCCCGGCGGTCAGGGCGCGCAGGCCGGCTGCCACCGTGGCCCACGACGCAATGGCCAGGGCAACGTTGAGCGGCAGGCTCAGCGCCAGGCCCAGCACCACCTGCTCACGGTACTCGGGCACGGCAAGGCTGTCGAGAGTCCGCAGGCTCAGCGCCACCCCGGCCCACAGCCCCACCGTGAGCAGGGCGGCGGCCACGAGGGCCACGAGCGTCGCCGAGAAGGCCAACCGGCGCCGGGGCTCGCGTTGGCCGTCGCGAAGGGGCGCCGACAGGCCCACGAGCGCCAGGCCGAGCAGGGCGTAGGCCAGGTACAGCCAGATGCCCAGCCAGTCCTCGCCGATCGCCATGGCCACCGCGCCCGCCAGGCCGTGTACCCGCAATTCGCGCCATGGCAGGTATGCAAAAGGGGGCAGGAGCGGGCTCTGCCAGAGTATGGCCAGCCCGGTGACGGCCAGCCCGCCCGCGAAACCGAGGGCGCGCACCGTGCCCATCAGCCCGCGCCGCACGGCCCTGAGCAGCGCCGCAGCTACCCAGGCCAGGGCCGCCGCGGCCAGCAGCCAGGGGAAGGCCGCCTTGAGCGCGCCCAGCGCCACGCCCGCCGCACCGTAGACACCCGGTGGCACCGTCTTACCGATCCAGCCCAGCGTGCTCCCCGCCTCTGGCAGCCAGCCATCCCCCAACCCGCGCGTGGGCCCCAGGTACGGCCACGACCCGGCCCACACCCCTGCCAGGAGCGCCAGCCCCGCCCCCGCGACCCGATGGTAGGGGCGAGGCGGTGCCTCGCCCCCGGACCCGCGAGGCGGTGCCTCGCCCCCGGACCCGCGAGGCGATGCCTCGCCCTCGGACCCGCGAGGCGATGCCTCGCCCTCGGACCCGCGAGGCGGCGCCTCGCCTGCTGCCCAGCCCCGCAGACGCCAGGCAAACGCCGGCAGGCCAAGCACCGTGGGGAAGAAGGCGCCCGTAGCCAGGATGTGCCAGGGCAGCAGTGCGCCCCAGTAGCCTGCGCTGCCGGCCAGCGCCCGGCGCAGCTCGGGGTAGGCCGCGAGCAAGAGCCCCGCGCTCAGCGCCAGGCCCCCCGCCAGCAGGCCGGCCAGCCAGGCCAGGTGTGCCCAACGCGGCCGCCAACCGAGGGCCAGTAACGCGCACAGGTAGAGCGCCGGCACCGCCAGCAGGCCGTAGGCAGCGGGCGGCAGGCCGTAGCGCACGGCCGCGGCCAGCAGGCCGGGGTTCGCCACAAGCGCCAGGCCCTGGGCCAGCATGCCCAAGATCAGCAACCGCCGCCAGCGGGCCAGAAGCGCCACCACGAACACCGCAACTGCCAGCCACACGCTGAGCAGAGCAAAGGCGCCCTCGTCGTCGAGGTACGGCGCGTACTCGGCGCGCAGGCCGAATCCGCCCAGGATGGGAGTGGCGAAGAAAGCGCCCGCCAGGGCGACGGCCAGAAAGACCGCCAGCGCCAGGAGCGGCTCCAGGCGTCGGGCCCGGGCCTGGCCGCGCCCGGCTGTGAATAGCGCCAGGCCGCTGCCAACCAAGGCCGCCGCGCCGTAGAGGGCAATCGCCGGCCACGCCAGCGGGTACCCGCCTGCCACGCGCCCAAAGGTCACCAGCGCGGCGACGAGGAGCAGGTGCGCAAGCGCGTAGGCCAACGCAGTCAGCGCTGCGCCCCAGCAGGCCAGGCGTTCGAATGCGCGTGTGGTCTGGTCCATGGTTTGTTCTCCTTCCAGGCAACTTTGGTAGTGAGGGCTTCAGCCCTTGCGGAGCGGCTAAAGCCGCCACTACGAAGAGAAAGCATGCCTTTGTAGTGAGGGCTTCAGCCCTTGCAGAGCGGCTGAAGCCACCACTACAAAGGGGGACACCTTCGTAGTGAGGGCGTAAGCCCTTGGCCCTTCACTCTACTGCCCGCACTGCCGGCGCAACCACAGGCGCAGCCGCGTCACCCCGAGTGCCACGAGTGCCACCACCGTCCAAACGCCAATCTGGAGCACAACGTCGCGCCCAAAGTAGTTGTCGGCATCGGGGATGTAGCCAAAGTAGCCGGGATCGGCCCACCTGCCGCTGTCCTGGCAGAAGAAGAGGTGATGGCAGAGGGGCAGGAACAGGTAGGCGACGCCCAGCCCCGCCAGGAACAGGTGCGGCGCACCGGGAACCGCGGTGCGCCGGCGCCACCCGTAGAGCATGGTCATGGCCAGCAGCCCCGCGGCGCCGGCGGCCAGCATCCCAAAGAACGCATAGATGGCTGCTGTGCTCCCCCGTGCCAACCAGCGCGGGAGATCGTCAACGGCCGCGAGGGCGACCAGCATCAGGGCCAGTGCCAGGCCGTCGGCCAGCAGCAGGCCGCAGCCGGCGGGGGCATCGGCCGCCCGCCGGCCCGGCGCCAGTGCCACGGCCAACCCGACGAGAAGCGCCGCCGTCACCTGCGCGGCATGGACGGGTGGCAGCACCGGGTCGTTGGCCGTCATCACGATGGCGGGGATGGCGACGCCAAGCGGGGCGGCACAGAGGAGCCACACGCGCCCCCAGACCGGCGCGCGGTAGCCACGCACGGTCCTGCCCAGCACCAGGTTGGCCGCGACGTAGGACACCATCACCGCTCCTGCAGCTACCAGCCCCGACATCCAATACCGGCTGGCAGTCACCCAGCCGAAGGGCGCCGTGTCGAAGCCCGGCCCCATGTCGTGAAAGTAGAGGAAGATCAGGTAGCGGTCGCAGATCGCAAACCACGTGAAGAAGAGATAGAGCACCAGCATCACGATCGGCGCCGCAAACAGCAGCTCCGTGCGCCAGGCCCTAAACGTGGCCCAGCCGCGATGGCCCGCTTTGCCAGCGGATCTCTGCCATGCGAACCTCCGTGCGGCAGTGGCCAGCACCTACCCCACCCTACGGCGTCGGCGCCGGCCCGCGGCCGGGCGGGATGGTCTCGCCCTCCGGCATGCTCCGCAGCGTGTAACAGTCGATCGTTCGCACGTCGGCCCACACGTACCCCTCGGCCTCGAAGGTGGCGATGTCCACGATCCAGCGCCGGGCGCCGTTCTCGATGCGGTAGATGTGCGGGCTGCCCGGGCATTTGGCGAGCAGGTAGATGGGCCGGCCGATCTCATAGCCCTCCAGGAAGCCCGGTGGCACCTCGTGCACGTTCTCCCAGCGGTAGCCCAAGTGCTCGAACGCCGCCAAATCGGTGACCCAATGGAACTGGCCGCCGCCGTAGACATACACGTGGGGCTCATCGGCCTCCTTGACCAGCAGGCCGTCGCGGATGACGAGCGGGTTGCTGCTGGGGACCATGCGCGCCAGGGCCAGGCCGCCTCGGCTCAGGGGGATGTTGATCAGGACCACGGCGACGAGCAAGCCTAGCGCCAGGCGGCCCATGAGCTGGGCAGCGTGCGAGGGCAGGGAGGGCGGGCTGGGCAGGGCATCCTCGGGCCGGAGCTCTTGGGCTGCACTCTCAGGCGGCGCCGCGGGCCGAGGCGCTTTTTCGGTCTCGTTCGCTGCGCTGCCGGCTCTCTCCGCGGCCACCACGCGGGGCGCTGCGGGGGGCGGCGCCTGCAACTGGGGGCCTCCGGGCGACGGTGTGGCATCCGCATGTGCCCTCAGCCTGGCTGCCACCTCGTCGGCCAACCAATCCAGCAGCGAGTCCAGGCGTGCGCTGTCGTTCTTGCTCATCGCTTTACCTCACCGTGAGAAAACCCAGGATCTCGCCGAGGCTGACGAGTACGTTGGCGTAAAAGTTGCCGCCGAGCTGGCGGTAGAGCTCGAAGGGCATGCTCGGCGCGCCGACGAAGGGGCGCAGCGTCCAGGCTGCCTGGCTGCCCACGAACGCGTAGATGAGGATCCACAGGCGCACCACGTTCTGGCGAGCACGGGCGCCCTCGCGCGCTCCGGAGACGGCGCGCATGCCCTGGGCCAGGAAGAGCACGCCCACCACGCCGGCCACCGTGAACACGCCCACGTTGAGCAGCTTGAAGAACTGGTAGTGGCTCGAGGTCAGCAGGAAAAAGAGCACGATGGGCGCAAAGCTCAGGAGCACCACCGCGGTGACGGTGATGGCCGTGAGCATGAGGGCCACGCTCTGGCCCAGGCTCTGCTCGGAGCCAAACATGAGGTTGAAGAAGTAGAGGGTGGGCGCGCAGATGGCCAGCGTGGCCAGGAAGAGCAGCGGCAGCTTGGCCGCCGAGCTGAGCGCCTGCTGCAGGCTGTGCGTGGAGCCCATCACCGCGCCGTACAGGGCCAGGAAGGCGACGCTGGAGATGATCATGGCGCGCACCTTCTCGCCCAGGCCCTGGCCGGCCCGGATCTCGGCAAAGACCCGCTGCCGATCGCGCAGGATTGTCTCCACAATCGCCAGGCCGCCCCCTGCCTTGCCCTGGCGCGGGACGGCAGGGGCCAGGCCCTGGGGTGCACCGGACATAGAATGTGCCATCATTTCCTCCTCACAAGAGTGGCCTGGCCATGAGGCCGTGCGCCGCTGGGCGGCTACGGGACCCTCATCGGCGCACCAGGCTGATCACGTCGTACAGGAGCGGCGAGAGGAGGAGCAGCACAATGGCAACCAGGAGCGGCAGCGCCTCGGCGCGCCTCTCGCCCTCCGGGCCCTCCTCGCTCTCCAGATCGATTCTCACCGGCATCGCCCTCCCTCCCGTTCGAGAGATGCCACCCATGCATGGGATTGCACCTCCGTTGTATCACATGTGCCGGCGTTTGTGACCTGTGGATTCCCGCAGGTTGGGCATGTGGATTTCCACAGGTAGCGCGTGGGGCAGGCGGCGCCGCCTGCCCCACGGGGGGAGGAGAGGCTGGAGAGCTGGCCTTACGGGTCAGAGGCCGTGGTCTTTGGCCCAGAGGGCGGCCTCGACGCGCGAGGCGAGGCCGAGTTTGTCGAGGAGGTTGGAGACGTGGAATTCGACGGTGCGCTCGGCGATGCCGAGGGCGAGGGCGATTTCCTTGTTGGCCTTGCCCTGGCCGATGAGGCGTAGCACCTCAAGTTCGCGCTCGGTGAGGTCCGCTGGAGCCGGGTGCCCGTGGCGGGCGAGGGCGGCCACGCGCGCCGCCACCTCGGGGCTGAGCCAGGCCCGGCCCTGCGCCGCCGCCTGCACCGCCGCCACGATGACCCCGGGCGCCTCCTCTTTGAGCAGGTAGCCCACGGCGCCGGCTTCGAGCATGCTCCGCACATGGAGCTCGTCGGAGTAGGCGCTGAGGGCGAGGATGCGGGTCGGCAGGCCGCGCTGGCGCACCTCGGCGGCCACCTCGGCGCCGGGCAGGCCGGGCAACTGGCAGTCGAGCACGGCCACGTCGGGCGCGAGGGCGGCGATCATCTCGAGCGCCTGCGGGCCATCGCCCGCCTCGCCCACTACCTGCACCCCCGGCGCCTGCTCTAAGAGCACCCGCAGTCCCACCCGCAACGCCGGGTGGTCGTCGGCCAACAGCACACGGATTGGCGAGTCGGACATATGGAGCTGCTCCCATCAGTACGTACTTTTGAACCGCGAAGGACGCGAAGGACGCCAAGGATTTCTCTATTCTCTTCGCGTCCCTTTGTGCCCTTAACGGTGAATCGTCCCCCTCACCTCTGCAACAATGCGTCGAACTCGTCGGCGGCCTCGGCGACGTGGCCCAGGCGGCGGGAAAGGCTGAAGGCATCCCACTGGGTGTCGCCCAGGGGGCCGTCGAGGAACCAGACGAGGGCCTGCACCTGCGGCTCGGCCTCAACCTCCGCCAGCGCCGCGCTCAGCCAGCCGCGACGGTAGTTCTGCGCCGGCGGGGCGCCATCGTCGGGGGCATAGGTGTTGGTCGACGTAATGTAGGCGGGCAGCCCACGCGTGGTAGGGTAGGCGTTGATGATGGCCAGCCAGTCGCGGTAGACGCGGAAACCGGCCTGCGCCCCCTGCCAGGCGGCGCGTTTGAGGTCGGTCGCCGGCTCTTCGGCAGCGGGGCGCCCGGCCAGCTCGGGCGCCTCGGGCCGGCCGGGCGCCTGCAGGGCAAAGCCATCGGGGGCGGCGAGCGCGATGCCCGCGGCGGCCTTGGCGCGCGCCCCTTCATCAAGGGCAGCGACGAGGCATTGCATGTAGTCGAGCCAGGGGGCTGCGCCCTCGCCCTGGTCGGCCACCCAGGGCCGCACCGGCCCCACCAGCACCCGCGCCTGCGGGTTGGCCCGGCGCACCGCCTGGACGACGTTGTCGGTGCGGGCGGGCGCCTCGCCGTAGCCGTTGAAGAGGCGGGCGTACCAGGCAGGGCCGACCGCCTGGCCGGGGGCCAGGGTGTTCGCATCGAGGGCGTTGTAGCCGCTGCCCACGATGTAGCCGTACACACCGCGGAGGCGCTCGTCGCGCGCCAGGCGTTGCATGTACCCCACGTACTCGCTGAGGGCGCCGTAATCGCCCATGGGCGGCAGGCTCTGGCCGGGCGCATAGTCGACCCGCACCAGCACGCGCAGCCCCCTGGCTGTGGCCTGGTACACCCGCGCCGCCAGGCTATCGACGCTCCAGTAGGCCTGGTCGCCCGGCCGGCAGTAGGTCAGCTCCACATCCCAGGCGGCGCGGCCGTGCCAGTCGCGCTCGGGGTTGGCAAAGGCCACGCCGAGCTTGGTGGGCAGGCCTGCAGGCTCGGGCGTGGGCGGGCGGCTCAGGGCGGCGCGCCCGCGTTCGATGCAGCCGGTGTGACAATCGGGGTAGAAGGAGATGTCTGCCCCCGCCGCTACCGCCTCACGGGGCAGGGGCCACTGCCAGGTCCACGTGCCGCCGGGGCCCTGCCACCACTTCTCGGGCTGGCTCGCCTCGCCGTTGACCGTCACCAGCACATACGCCCAGGGCACGGTGTCGGTCACAAGGAGGGCCTCGCCGTCGCAGCGCATCTGCGGGTAGGCCGGCGTCTGGCCACCCGGCCCCATGGTCACCACCACCTGGCCCGAGATCGGCAGCAGCCAGTAGCCGGCCAGAACCGCGGCGGCGAGGAGGAGGGGCCAATGACGGCGAAGGCTCCGTCGGATGTGATCGAACATGGCTGCAGCATCCTGTCTTCATCTGCCTACTACGTACTACGTATTGCGTACTGCGTAACCCTGCCATGACCACACTTGTCGCTCGTGGCGAGGTCACGGATTACGCAGTACGCATTACGCAGTACGCAATACGAACGCGGCCTCCGTCCCCGTCTCGTCGCCCTCGGTGCGGCTCGTGATCTCCAGATGGCTGCCGTGGTGGCGGAGGATCTCTTCCACCAGGGCCAGGCCGAGCCCAGTGCCCTCGACCTCTGGCGGGGCGGCGCGGTAGAAGCGGCGGGTGAGGTGAGCGACGTGGGCGGCGGGGATACCGGGGCCGCTGTCGCGCACGGCGCAGCGCACGCCACCCTCGGCGCGAGCCAGGGCCACCACCACCCGGTCGCCGGGCCGTACGTACTTGATGGCGTTGTCGAGCAGGTTGAGGAACACCTGGCGCAGCCGATCCTCGTCGCCGTGGCAGGCGGGCAGGGGCGTGGCTGCCTCGATGGAGAGGGCAACCTGCCGCTCGGCCGCGCGCGGCGACACCTGGGCCACCACATCTTCGACCAGGCGCAGGAGGTCCACAGGCCGCAGCTCCAGCTCGCCGGCGGTTTCCAGGCGGCCGAGCTCGAGCATCTGGTGCACCAGGCGCGCCATGCGGTGGGCCTCGGCCTTGAGGAGGGCGAGTGACTGGCGGCCGGTCTCCTGCGAGATGCTGGGCAGGCTGAGCACCTCCAGGTGGGTGAGCAAGGTGGCCAGGGGGGTGCGCAGCTCATGCGAGAGGTCGTTCAGCAGCGCCCGGGCGGCCTGCTCGCTCTGCCGCCGGGCGGTGACGTCGAGCAGGAAGAGGGCATTGAATGCGCCCAGAGGGGCCAGCCACCAGAGGGCATAGCGGTCGGTTGCGCCGCCTTCGCCGGGCAGGGAGATGCTGCGGTAGCGGCCCGCGGCGTGCTGGCGGTGCAGCGCGGCCAGGTCGTCGGCCAGCGCTTGGGTCCAGGCTGCGGGTGGCAGGCGCCCGCTCTGGGGCAGGCCGAGGAGGCTGCGCGCGTAGGCGTTGGCGTAGCGACATGCCTGCTCCCCATCGAGGAGCACCAGGCCAAAGGGTGCTCCCTCCAGTTGTGCCGCCTCGGCCCAGCCGCGCAGGCTGGTCCTGGCGCGCGCCGAACGACCGAGCCGATAGGCGGCCCAGAGGGCCACCATCAGGCCGGCAAGCACCAGGAAGAGCAGCCAGCGCAGGTCGAAGACGAGCATGGCACCTCCGCGGGTGATGGCAGTAGCTGGCGGGCCAGCCTGTCGGCGGTTCGGAGGCGAGGGGCACGTCGAGGCCGCGGAGGACATCATTATACTCCACAGCGGGCACAGGGTCGAAATGAGATGCCTGTTCACACTCACGCTGGGAGCCCTTGGGGGAACGATCAACAGGGATGGACAGGATGATGGCGCCATCATCCTGTCCATCCTGTTGTTCCGCGTCGTGCACGCGCTCGGCGCACGAATCGCGGCAGGGGTGCCGAGCAGCGTGGGTGCTCTCTACACTCGAGGCTGTCGCCCCAATGTGCGGGGTGGGCTGGCGCCGCAGCGCCAGTTGGCGGAGAGAGACCTATTCCGCCATTTTGGGGGAACGCCAGGGGGTCCAGCCCCGCAAGCACGGCCAAGCCCACACAGCGCGAGTAGCCCGGGACCGCTGGGGCTCGCGTCTGCCCCAGAAGTCAACTGGACCCAACGAGGGCCGGCGGCAGGGTTGCCGGGGCTCCGGGGCGCAGCAGGGCAGCGCCGGGGTCAGTCGGCGGTGGGGGTGAGGGTGGCCTTGAGCCTGCCCCACGGCCAGAACCAGAGGCTGCGTGGTTTCTCCCTGGGCGAGTCTTGGGGCCGGCCCGGCCCGGGGGTAGCCTGGCGTTGCGAGCCGTGCTCCTCCTCGGGCCGGGCTTTGGGTGTGGGAGTGGCGTCGGCGCCGCGGCCCGGCTTGGCCTCTGTGGGCGCGGGAGCTGGCGTGTCGGTGGGCACAGGTTTGGCCTCCGGCGTGGGCCGGTGGCTCTCTCCGGTCGGGTTCGGCCGAGAAGGCCCCACCCGCACTTCGCCAGCCGAGGCCCGGCCGCGCTCTCCGGCGGCCAGGCTGGCCCTGCTCTGGCCCGCGCTGACGGCCACCTTGCCGCTGGCCGCTGCCACCTCGGTCTCACCGGCCTCGACCCACACCTCGTACGAGCCCTCGCTCGCCTCGGCTATGGCAGCGGAGGTCTCGACCTGGATCGAGCTGTGCGCCGAGGCCACCTGGTGCTGGGTGTGGCCCGATTCCTGGCTGAGGCGTACGGTGCTGGCCTCCTGATTCCGGCGGCCGTCGATGGCGAGGATGCGGATCTGGGTGCTCTCGCCGAGGGTGGTGCGGCTCCCGTCGGGATACTCGACCACCGCCGACGCTCCCGCGCCGGCCCGGATGGCCGACCCGGCCTCGAGCTTGAGGCCTGCCGACGCCGGCTGCCACAGGCTGCTGCCCGGCCGCTGTACTTCGACCTGGCCCGATACGCTGGCGAGCGTGGCCGCCTGGGCCACCGGTATAGTGCTCGATGCCCACAGGGCGCCGATGAGCAGGAGGACGCTGAGCGCCAGGGCGCCGGCGCGCCGGAGCTGGGGAGTCCACAGCCCGCGCCAGAGGGCTGCCAGGCCTGCCAGGGGCCGGCTCTGCGGCGCGCGATAGAGGGCCTGGGCGCGCGCCACGAGTTCGCGGGGGGCATCGACCAGCCGGTCGGCCGCCATCAGGCCGGTGACGCGCCGCAGCCAGGCCACCTGCGCGGCACACTCGGCGCAGCCGGCGATATGTGCTTCCAGAAGGTCCGCCTCGGCCGGTGAGAGGCGGCCCTCCACGAGGTCAACCAGGTCTTCGAAAGGCACTTCGTGCGGCATAACGGTGCCTGTTCTCCAATCGCGCATCGGAGCCCCTGCCCCGTGCGGCCGGTTGGCCGAGCGGGGGCTGCCGGGCCCCTGCATTCGCTCCTACTCAATAGAGGGCTGTCTGCCTCGCCAAAATACCTGCGTGAATAAACCGTAACGTCCTGGGGTTCTCCCTGGGCGGCCGTTACTGAAAGCCGAGCTGCGCCAGGATGCTCTTGAGCTGCTCCAGGCAGCGGGCGCGGGTGGGCCCGATGGACCCCTCGGGCATGCCCAGTTCGCGCCCAATTTCGGCGTAGGAAGGGCGCTCCTGGGTGTAGAAGAGGTACTGGAGCAGGCGGCGGCAACGGCTGCCCAGGCGCTCCATGGCCTGGCGGATCAGGTCCTGCTCCTCCATCTCTTGGAAGGCGGTTTCTGGCGCTGGCTCGGCGGCGGGCTGGGCGGCCATCTGCTGTTCATCGCCGGCGGTGGCCGCGTGGGCGGCCCGTTCGCGCAGCACACGCCAGGCTTCGCGGCGGGTGATGGTGACGAGCCAACTGCCCAGGCGCTCGCGGTCGCGGCAGGTGTCGAGCTTGCCCAGCAGGATGACAAAGACGGTCTGGAAGACGTCGTCGGCATCCTCGGCGCTGAGGCCCTGGCGCAAAGCCACCGAGTAGACCAGGCGCTGGTAGCGCTCGACCAGGCTGCTCCAGGCTGCGCTATCGCCTGCCAGGCAGGCTTCGATCAGTTGCGTATCGGTACGATGGTCGGTCATGGCCCTCTGTGCGAAGCGCCGACTTGTCAGCATGGGCGCTCTGCCTATAATGGAACCCCCCGCAAATCCGGCTAGCGGCTGGGTACACAGACAAGGACGCAGGAACTATGAGCGAGACACGGCCTGGCGCGGCTAAGGTCTGGCCCGCGGCTCCACGCGCGACCGCTCAGGTTCGGTTGGCCGACGGTCGCATCTTCGAAGGCCCGCTGGGCACGCCGCTGGCCGAGTTCATCCGCGCCGCTGACCCAGAGCCGGCCATCCCGGTCGTCGCGGCGATGGTCAACGGCAAACTGCGCGAACTGACTCACCCCGTCGAGAACGACTGTACCGTCGAGCCCATCACCATCACCACCTCCGACGGCCTGCGCATCTACCAGCGGGCGCTGTCGTTCCTTTTGGTGGTGGCGGCTCACGAGCTCTTCCCCGAGGTCCAGGTGGTGGTGGATCACTCGCTCACCCTCAGTGGCCTCTACTGTGAGGTGCGCAACCGCCCACCCCTGACGGCCCAGGAGGTGCGCCGGCTCGAAGAGCGCATGCGCGAGATCGTGGCGGCCGATGAGCCCATCGAGCGCTGCCGCATCCCCCTCGATGAAGCCCGCGCCATCTTTGAGCGCCAGGGCTACCACGACAAGGTGCGCCTGCTCCATTTCCGGCAGAAGGATTACCTGCACGTCTACAGGCTGCGCGGCCTCTACGATTACTACTACGGCTACATGGTGCCCTCGACCGGCTACCTGGCCAGGTTCGGCCTCAGCTTGTGCCCGCCGGGGCTGATCCTGCTCTTCCCACGGCGCGAGGCGCCCACGACGCTGCCGGTGCTGCGCGAGTATCCCCGCCTGGCGGGTGTCTTTCGCGAGTACGAGGAGTGGCTCGAGCTCTTGCACGTGGGCGATGTGGGCGGCCTCAACGAGGCCATCCAGAGCGGCCGCATGCGCGAGGTGATCCTGGTGGCCGAGGCCCTGCACGCTCAGCGCATCGCCGAAATCGCCCGCGAGATTGCCTGGCGCCGCCAGCAGGGGCGCGTGGTGCTCATTGCCGGACCCTCCTCCTCGGGCAAAACGACCTTCGCCAAGCGCCTGGCCATCCAGCTCATCGCCAACGGCGTGCGCCCGCTCGCCCTGGCCATCGACGACTATTTCGTGGACCGCGACGATACGCCCCGCGACGAGAACGGCCAGTACGACTTTGAATGCCTGCAGGCGGTGGACCTGGACCTGCTCAACCGCCAGGTGGCCGACCTGCTGGCCGGCAAGCGCGTGCAATTGCCCACCTACAACTTTAGCCAGGGCAAGCGCTGCCCCGGCCCCGAGGTCGCCATCAGCAGCGACCAGGTCATACTGGCCGAGGGCATCCATGCCCTGAACCCGGACCTCTTGCCCGGCTTGCCGCCCGAGCGCATCTTTCGCATCTATGTGTCGGCGCTGACCCAGCTCAACATCGACGCCCACAACCGGGTGCCCACGACCGACACGCGCCTGTTGCGGCGCATCGTGCGCGATGCCCAGTATCGGGGCTACAGCGCCCAGGCCACCATCGCGCGCTGGGATGCCGTCATCCGCGGCGAGCGGCACAACATCTTCCCCTACCAGGAGACCGCCGACGTCATGTTCAACTCGGCCCTGGTCTACGAGCTGGCCGTGCTCAAACCGCTGGTCGAGCCGCTCCTGGCACAGATCGAGCCGGGCACCCTGGAGTATGCCGAGGCCCGGCGCCTCCTCTCCTTCCTGGAGTGGATCCTGCCCTGGCCCGCCGACAGCGTGCCCGACAACTCGCTGCTGCGCGAGTTCATCGGCGGCTCCAGTTTACGGGAATTCGTATTGTAACACAAATGCAACCTCGGGCCCGCGCGGCGAAGCGCCGCGGCGCCTGGGGTGTTGTAGTGACTGTAGCGCGAGGTGAGCCCTGGGCTGCAGCGTGGCGGCCATAGTGGACAATTGCATTCCCCTCGCCTATAATGCAAATTCGTTCCACATGTTGGTCCTTCGAGGCGATTCTCAGGAGGCGGTATGCCAAGTCGTGTGCTTTTGCAGATCGGCCCCATTGCCATCTACTGGTATGGCGTGCTGATCGTTACCGGGGCCCTTTTGGCAGCCTGGCTGGCAGCCTGGCAGGCGCGGAAGGAGGGCGACGATCCGGAGCACGTCTGGAATGCGCTGTTGCTCTGCCTGCTCCTGGGCGTGATCGGGGCCAGGCTGTACCACGTGGTATCCAGCCTGAACTACTACATGGCCCACCCCGGCGAGATCTTTGGCCTGCGCATGCAGGGCTTTGGCATCTATGGGGCTGTGGCAGGCGGCGCGCTGGGCCTGTGGATCTACTGCCGTTGGCAGAAGCTCAGCTTCCTGCGCTGGGCTGATTATGCGGCGCCCGGCGTGGCCTTGGCCCAGGCCATCGGCCGCTGGGGCAACTTTTTCAACCAGGAGCTCTACGGCTACCCGTGCAACCTGCCGTGGTGCATCTACATCGCCCCTGAGAACCGCTTGCCTGGCTTTGAGCAGTACGAGCGATTCCACCCCACCTTCCTCTACGAGTCGCTGTGGAACCTGGCGGCGTTCGGCCTCTTGTTCTACCTGGCTCGCAAGGCCCGCAAGCGCTTGCTGACGGGCGACCTGTTCCTGCTGTACGGCGTGCTCTATGCGTTGGGCCGCTTCTTTGTCGAGTTTCAGCGCCCGGATGCCTGGAAGATTGGCGGCGTACCGACGGCGCAGTGGGTGGCGATCGGCATTGTGCTTCTCTTCGGCAGCATCCTCATCTACCGGCATCAGCGCGGCGGCACTGCCGCTGTAGCCGAGGAAGAGGAACAGCCGGCCACACAGGAATGAGGAGGATGCCATGGCTTCGACGGATGTGCCCGAAATCGTCGTCCGCCGTTTGCCTCTCTACCTGCGGGCCCTGACAAGGCTGATCGAGGCGAACCACCTGATCACGTCGTCGCAAGAGCTCGGCGAGATGCTTGGCATGAGCTCCGCCCAGATTCGCAAGGACCTGTCGTACTTTGGCGAGTTCGGCAAGCAGGGGATGGGGTACGAGGTGCCTTACCTGCGCGACCAGTTGCGGCGCATCCTGCAGGTCGACCGCCACTGGGATATGGTGCTGGTGGGCGCCGGCGACCTCGGCCACGCCATCGCCAACTATGCCGGGTTCAAGCGTTGGGGCTACCGGGTGGTGGCGGTGTTCGACAACGACTCGGCCAAAATCGGCAAGCCCATGGGCGAGCTGACCATCCGCGATGTGGCCGAGCTGGAACAGGTCATTCAGGCCGGGCATGTACGCATCGGCATCATCGCCGTGCCTGCGGAGCACGCACAGGCCGTGGCCGAGCGCATGGTCCGCGGTGGCATCCGGGCCATCCTCAACTATGCACCGATCAACCTCAACCTGCCGCCGGAGGTGCGCGTGCACTCGATCGACCCGGTGGTGGGGCTGCAGAGCATGAGCTACTATCTGGACCTGGTGGGCGAGTAGCGCCGCGCGTGTCATTGCGCGCACATTCGCTGCGCTGAGGGACCGGGTTACACGCTCCGCACCCCGCCCGGTGCGGAACCCCCACCCCAGGGGCTGGGCCGGGAGCGCGCCCAGCTCAACGCCCGGCTGCCAGCCCTGGTCGCAGCAAGTTCCTTTACCTGGCACAGGGCTGCGCGAGCCCTGGGATACTCGCAATGACAGCGAGGGTAGGAGGTATACAACGAGGGGGGATGTGTTGCGCCACATCCCCCCTCGTAATCTGCTCAGGCAGCGGGCAGGGTGCGCCGCAGGATGTCGATCATCTCGAAGGCCTTGCCGGCGCCGAGGGCCACGCAGGCGATGGGGTTCTCGGCCACGTGGCAGGGGACGCCCGTGTGGCGGGTGAGGAAGCGGTCGATGTTGCGCAGGAGCGAGCCGCCGCCGGTCATGACCATGCCCCGGTCGATGATGTCGGAGGCCAGCTCGGGCGGGGTCTTTTCCAGCACGGCGCGCACGTTGTTGACGATGGCCGCCAGCGGCTCGGCGATGGCCTCGGTGATCTCCGACGAGGTGACCTGGATGGTGCGGGGCAGGCCAGCTACCTGGTCGCGGCCGCGCACCTCCATGGTGAGCTCGTGCTCCAGCGGCAGGGCGCTGCCGATGGCAATCTTGATCTCTTCGGCGGTCTGGTCGCCGATGAGCAGGTTGTACTTGCGGCGGACGAAGGCGGCCACGGCGTCATCCAACTTGCAGCCGCCGGTGCGCACCGAGCTGGCCACCACGATGCCGTTGACCGAGATGACCGCAGCCTCGCAGGTGCCGCCGCCGATGTCGACCACCATGTTGCCCGTCGGCGTGCCGACGGGCAGGCCGGCGCCGAGGGCTGCTGCCAGTGGCTCGGGGATGAGGAAGGCCTCGCGCGCGCCGGCTGCCAGGGCCGCATCGCGCACGGCGCGGCTCTCCACGCTCGTCACCCCCACCGGCACGCTGACCATCACCGTCGGTTTAAAGTGCACGCGGCCACAGACCTTGTGGATAAAGTGGCTCAGCATCTTCTCGGTGACCACATAGTCGGCGATGACGCCTTCGCGCATGGGCCGCAGGACCTCGATGGTCTCTGGTGTTCGCCCCAGCATGCTGTGGGCCTCGTTGCCGACGGCCATGATGCGGTTGTCGCGCACGGAAACGGCTACGACCGAGGGCTCTTGGAGCACAATGCCTTTGCCGCGGACGTAGACGAGGATACTAACCGTCCCCAGATCGATGCCAACTTGCCGAGCGAACATCAGTCCTCCCACAGTGAACCGGAGCGTTGGGCGCCGCCGGGCCTTCGGTGCCCAGGCGGTTTGTCGGGCGTCAGGGGCGGCAGCCCCCTGGCCGAGGGCCGGCCTGCCGGGCGGGCGACCCGTGCCAGGGCTCTGCCGGGCTGGGGCAGAGGCCAGATAGGGCAGCCTACGCGGCCGCCGGGCTTCGCAGGCCGGGGCCCCCACTCCCTTCCCGTCGGGCGCCACGGGCGAGGTCGGGGCATGGGGCCCCCGCAAAGGAGAGCGGCATGGCGCCGGGCGAGGCCACGCCGGCGCCGTCAATAGGCCGGTGCGCCAGGCTGCACATCGTGCGGCCGCTCGAGAGGAACCTCGCGCGGAGCCGCGTTGGCTTCGGGCCGGGTGGCCAGGGGCAGGTCGTCGAGCGGCGCGTCTTTGTTTTCGGTCCGCTTGATGCGGGCCCCCAGGCCCGCGAGCTTGCGGTCGATCCCCTCGTATCCGCGGTCAATAAAGTGCACGTCGGAAATGACCGTGCGGCCCTCGGCAGCCAGGGCCGCCAACACCACGGCAGCGCCCGAGCGGATGTCGAGCGCCCGCACCTCGGCCCCTTTGAGCGGGGTGGGGCCCTGGACGATGGCCGTCTGCCCGCGCACCTGGATGCGCGCTCCCATGCGGCGCAGCTCTTCTACGTAATGCAGGCGGTCGTCGTACATCGTCTCGTGGATCGTGCTCTCACCCTCGGCCTGCGTGGCCATGACGGCAAACGGCGCCTGGAGATCGGTCGGGAAGCCGGGGTAGGGGAAGGTTTGGATGTCGACGGCCCTGAGCCGGCCATTGCTGCGCACCACATAGTGCTCGGCGTCGATTCTAACATCAACGCCGGCTTCCTGCAACTTGCTGGTCAGGGCCCCCAGGTAGGGCCCGACGGCGGCGCTCATGACGACCGTGCCGGTGCTGACGGCGCAGCCCAGGGCAAAGGTGCCGGCCTCCAGGCGGTCGGGCATGACGCGGAAGGCCGTGCCATGCAGCTTTTCTACCCCTTCCACCTGGATGATGCCGGTGCCGGCGCCGTAGATGCGCGCGCCCAGTGAATTGAGAAAGTGCGCCAGGTCCACCACTTCGGGCTCGACCGAGGCGTTCTCGATGACCGTAGTGCCGCGCGCCAGGGTGGCGGCCATGAGCAGGTTCTCGGTGCCGGTGTGGCTGGGGTAATCCAGCGAAAGGCGCTCGCCCCACAGGTGAGGGGCGCGCGCCCGATAGGCCCCATCCTGCCGCTCGACCTGGGCACCCATGGCCTGGAAGCCCTTCAGGTCGACGCTCACCGGCCGGGTGCCGATGGCACAGCCGCCCGGGTGGGGCGCCTCGGCCTGCCCGAAGCGCGCCAGGAGCGGCCCCATGACCAGGAAGCTGCCGCGCATGCGCGTGGCCAAGGCGGCCGGCACCTGCGGCGAGTTGAGCCCCCGCGCCCGCACCACCAGCGTGTTGGGGCCCAACCACTGCAGCTCGGCACCCAGGGCCGTCAGCACCTGGGTCATCGACAGGATATCCTGAATGTGGGGTACGTTCTCGATATAGCACTCGTCGGAGGTCAGGAGCGTCGCTGCCAGGATGGGCAGGGCAGCGTTCTTGGCCCCTCCGACGACGACCTCACCTTGCAGGGGGACTCGCCCCTCCACAACAATGTATGCCATGGCTACCCAGGACACCCCTCTCCCTGTTTAGTAGGCCGCGAACAGCCCCGCGGGGTGGCCGAGGTCCTTGCGGCGCCCCACGCCAGGCCACGGCCGTGCCCTGGCGCCTCACAACGCGAGGCCAGAAGACAGGGCCAGCGTGGAAGCCTGCCCGCGTGGTTACAGGGGCTCCGCAAAGGGCAACCGGGCCTACGCGCCGCCGGCTTGGCCGCACGGCCAGCCGCCCGGTGCTCCTAATCGTCTCCAAGGCTCTCGCCAACCGGCGGCCGCACTCGGGGTGCACGCCGCCGAGCCACACGCAAACGGGTCAGCGAGCGCCGCAGCGCTGCTTCGGCCCGGACGTAGTCAACCCGCTCCAGCCGCTGCCGCATCAGTTGGGCGGCGCGTTGGCGGGCTGCCTCGGCGCGCTGCACGTCGATCTCCGCAGCCGCCTCGGCTGTGTCGGCCAACACCACCACCCGATCCGGCAGGACCTCCATGAGGCCTCCGCCGATGGCAAAGGCCTCCTCGTGCCCACCCTTGCGGGCGATCAGTTCGCCGCAGCTCAGCCGGGTGATCAGCGGCGCATGCTTGGGCAGGATGCCCAATTGCCCCAACACGCCTGGCGCCAGCACCATATCCACATCGTCGGCGTAGACCAGGCGTTCCATGGTCACAATTTCCACCCGCATCTGAGCCATGTAATGATACTCCAGTTTGCGTCATGCGTAAAACGAGAGGCGTGATGCGTGAAACGTAGAACGTGAAACGTAAGACGTGTGGCGCGCGTGTTGCGTACTGCGTATTGCGTGTTCCGTGTTGCGTGTTGCGTACGCGTCGGTCGATGCGCGGAGATCCGCGTGTGCGCCAGCCCTTACGCAGTACGCAATACGCAGTACGTGTTGCGCAGCGCGTATCACGCAGTACGTCCTACGCCGCCATCTGGCGCCCGGCCTCGATCACCTCGTCGATGGTGCCGACCATGTAAAACGCCTGCTCCGGGATGTCGTCGAGCTGGCCCTCGAGGATCATCTTAAAGCCGCGCACCGTCTCGCGCACGGGCACGTAGCGGCCCGGCCGGCCGGTGAACTGCTCGGCGACGAACATCGGCTGCGAGAGGAAGCGTTGGATGCGCCGGGCACGGGCCACGGTGCGGCGGTCTTCCTCGCTCAGCTCCTCGATGCCCAGGATGGCGATGATATCCTGGAGCTCCTTGTACCGCTGCAGCACCTGCTGCACACCGCGTGCCACCAGGTAATGCTCCTGGCCCACAATCCGTGGGTCTAGAATGCGCGAGGTGGAGGCCAGGGGGTCGACCGCGGGGTAGAGGCCCTGCTCGACGATGGCCCGGTCGAGGGCGACGGTGGCGTCGAGGTGGGCGAAGGTGGTGGCCGGGGCGGGGTCGGTATAGTCGTCGGCAGGCACGTACACGGCCTGCACCGAGGTGATGGAGCCGCGCCGGGTGGAGGTGATGCGCTCCTGCAGGGCGCCCATTTCGGTGGCCAGGGTGGGCTGGTAGCCTACGGCCGAGGGCATGCGCCCGAGGAGGGCCGACACCTCCATGCCGGCCATGACGAAGCGGTAGATGTTGTCGATGAAGAGGAGGACGTCTTTGCCCTGGTCGCGGAAATACTCGGCCATGGTCAGGCCGGTGAGGCCCACGCGCAGGCGCACGCCCGAGGGCTCGTTCATCTGGCCAAAGACCAGGGCGGTTTTGTCGAGCACGCCGGCCTGGCGGATCTCGTGCCACAGGTCATTGCCCTCGCGGCTGCGCTCGCCCACGCCGGCAAACACCGAGAAGCCGCCATGCTCGTAGGCGATGTTGCGGATGAGTTCGTAGATGATGACCGTCTTGCCGGTGCCGGCGCCGCCGAAGACGCCGGTCTTGCCGCCCTTGGTAAAGGGGGCGATGAGGTCGATGACCTTGAGGCCGGTCTCGAACATCTGGGTCTCGGTGGCCTGCTCTTCGAAGGGGGGCGCCGGGCGGTGGATGGGATAGTACTCCTGGGCCTCGACGGGGCCCAGCTCGTCGCGGGGCTGGCCGAGGACGTTGAACAGGCGGCCGAGGGTGGCCGGACCTACCGGCACCTTGATTGGCTCGCCGGTGTCGATGGCCTCCATGCCCCGGCGCAGGCCATCGGTCGAATCCATGGCCACGCAGCGCACCCAGCCGTTTTCGAGCTGCTGCTCCACCTCCACCACCAATGGCGCGGCGCCCGGCCGCGGGATCTCCACAGCGTTGTAGATGGCCGGCAGGGCCTCGGGCGGAAAGGCGAGGTCGACCACCGGTCCGACAACCTGTTTGATGCTACCGCGTGTTCCCTTGGCCATCCATGTTCCTCCAGAAGCAATGTAGCCGCGGCATCGTGCCGCGTACCCCGCGGCAACATGCCGCGCCTACGCACGTGGTGGGCATCCATCATGCGAGCGGCCGCGGCATCGTGCCGCGCACCCCGCGGCAACATGCCGCGCCTACGCTTTCGCGTGGGCCAACGCCGCCGCGCCGCCGACGATGTCGATCAATTCCTTGGTAATGGCTTCCTGTCGCGCCTTGTTGTAGCCCAGCGTCAGATCGTCGATCAGGCGCAGGGCGTTGTCGGTGGCGCTGCGCATGGCCACCATCCGCGCCGAGTGCTCGCTGGCCAACGCCTCCAGCATGGCCCGGTAGACCTGGAGGTCGAGGAAGCGCCGCAGCATCGGTTCGATGATCGACTCGGCGTCGGGCTCGAAAATGTACGGGACGCCGGAGGTGCTCGCCTCGGCTCCGCCCATGGCCTGGATGGGCAGCAGGAGCTGGACCTTGGGGCGCTGGCTCAGGGTGCTCACAAACTGGGTGCTGGCCAGCCACACCTGGTCGGCCCTGCCGCTCTCCAGGTCCTCGCGCAAAAGTTGGGCGATGGGCCGCGCGTCACCGGCGCTCGGTGGGTCGGGCAGGTCAAAGTCGGCCACGATCTGGCGGCCATACCGCACCAGGTACTCGCGCGCCTTGCGCCCTACGGCTACAAAGCGCACCGGCACCGTCTGCTGGGCGGCGAAATCGAGGGCGGCATCGACCACGTTGTGGTTGTATCCGCCGCAGAGGCCACGGGTGCCGGCAATGACCAGCACTTCGATGGCCCGCACCGGCCGGGGCGCCAGGAGGGGCAGCGCGCGCCGCTGCTCGGGCGACAGGCGGCCTGCCAGATGCTGCAGCACTTCCCACGACTTGTCGGCGTAGGGCCGCGTGGCCAGGGTCATGAGCTGGGCACGGCGCATCCGTGACGCAGAGACCGTCTGCATGGCCCGGGTCACCTTGGAGATGTTCTGGACGCTCCGGATGCGTTTGCGGATCTCGCGCAGCGTGGCCAAAGGGCAACCCCCGGTGAAAGGTGATGGGTGAAACGTGAAACGCGAAACGTAAGGCGTGGCGGCTATTCCGTGTTGCGTGTTTCGTGTTCCGTTTGGTCGGCGCTGGGCCGGACGGCGCCGCGTGCTGCGTCTGCCTGGCGCTGCGCTGGCGAAAGGCGCTCCGTGCTGCGTCTGCCTGGCGCTGAGGCTGGCGGAAGGCGCTCCGCAGCCCGCTTCGGTGGCGCCGGCCCGACGGAACACGCAACACGGAACACGTTTCACGTTTTACGTTTCACGTTTTACGTTTCACGTTTCACGTCTTACGCTTCCCTTTGCTCTCAATAGCTCGCAATCCTCTTGAACTCTTGGATCGCCCCCTGCAGGGCGGCCTCTACCTCGGCGGTCATGGCCTGCCCTGTGGCGATGGCCTGCAGCAGGTCGGTCTGCTGGCTATCCAGGTAGCGGTGGAAGGCGGCTTCAAAGTCGCGCACCTTTTCCACCGGCACGTCGTCGAGGAAGCCGTGGGTCACAGCGTAGACGATGGCCACCTGGTGCTCCATCGCCATGGGCTCGTACTGCGGCTGCTTGAGCACTTCGGTGGTGCGCAGGCCGCGGTCGAGCTGGGCGCGGGTGGCCTTGTCGAGGTCCGAGCCAAACTGGGCAAAGGCGGCAACGTTGCGGTACTGGGCCAGGTCGAGGCGCAGGCGGCCGGCGCACTGGCGCATGACCTTGGTCTGGGCGCTGCCGCCCACGCGCGACACCGAGAGGCCCACGTTGACCGCCGGCCGCACGCCCGAGTAGAAGAGGTCGCTTTCCAGGTAGATCTGCCCGTCGGTGATCGAGATCACGTTGGTGGGCACGTAGGCGGTCAGGTCGCCCAGTTGCGTCTCGATGATGGGCAGGGCGGTCAGCGACCCGCCGCCGTGCTCGCGGTTGAGCTTGGCTGCGCGCTCGAGCAGGCGCGAGTGCAGGTAAAAGATGTCGCCGGGGTAGGCCTCGCGCCCGGGTGGCCGCCGCAGGAGCAGCGAGATCTGGCGGTAGGCCCAGGCGTGCTTCGAGAGGTCATCGTAGATGATCAGGGCATCGCCGCCCGACTCCATGATCTCCTCGCCCATGGCGCAGCCGGCGTAGGGGGCCAGGTACTGGAGCGAGGCCGGGTCCGACGCGGAGGCCGCCACGACGATGGTGTGGTCCATGGCGCCGTAGCGCTCGAGGGTCGCAACGACCTGGGCGATGCTCGAGAGCTTTTGCCCGATGGCGACATAGATGCAGACCATGTCGCCCTTGCGCTGGTTGATGATGGTGTCGATGGCGATGGCGGTCTTGCCGGTCTGGCGGTCGCCGATGATGAGCTCGCGCTGGCCGCGGCCGATGGGGATCATCGTGTCGATGGCCTTGAGGCCGGTCTGCACCGGCCGGTTCACCGGCTCGCGCACGATGACGCCCGGCGCGATGCGCTCGACGGGCCGGGTGCGGTCGGTGAGGATGGGGCCTTTATCGTCGAGCGGCTGGCCGAGGGCGTTGACCACGCGGCCGATGAGGGCCTCGCCCACGGGCACCGATACGATGCGCCCCGTGCCGTGCACCAGGGTGCCCTCGCGCAGGCCGGTATAGTCGCCCAGGATCATGGCGCCGATACAGTGTTCCTCGAGGTTCAGGGCCACGCCCATCACGCCATTCTCGAACACCACAATTTCGCTGGCCATGACGCTGGGCAGGCCATCGATGCGGGCGATGCCGTCGCCCACCTCGAGCACCGAGCCCACCTCCATCGTACGGATGGTGGGTTCGAACGTGGCGATCTGTTGCCTCAATGTCGCGGCGATTTGGTCCGCGCCTAGTACCACGCCTCGCACCCTCCGTTTCGCCTTGCTACGCGAGACGTAAAACGCAACGCGTAAAACGTAACCGGTGTGCCCCGCCAGTGATCCCTTCTGGAGCCAGACCTTACGTTTTGCGTTTCACGCTTTACGTGCCCATCTGCTTGCGCAGGGACTGCAGGCGGCCGCGCAGGCTGCCATCGATGATGCGGTCGCCCGCGCGCAGCCAGACGCCGCCGAGCACCTGAGGGTCCTCTTCGAAGACCACCCTGTACCCGGGGCCAAAGCGCCGGGCGAGGACCTTTTCGAACTCGGCGCGCTCGTCGGGCGTGAGGGGCACGGCGGTGCGCACCACAATCTCGCGCTCGCGGCGGCGGCCCCGCTCGCCCACCAGGGCGCCCACCTCGCTGGCCAGGCGCTTGAGCAGGTCAGCCTGGGCCGGGTTGATGGCGCCGCCCTGGCCGAGCTGATCGGCCAGGCTGGCCAGCTCGCGGTCCCATCCTTCGGCGCTCATGACGATTGCTCCAACTGGCTCAAAAAGTCGCGCACCAGGCGGCGGTGGGCGGCGCTATCGACCGCCTGGCCCAGCACGCGCCCTGCGGCATCGATGGCCAGGTCGGCCACCTGCTCGTGCAGGGCCTGCAGGGCCTCACGGCGCTCGCGCTCCAGCTCCTGCTCGGTGCGGGCGCGCAGCTCCTGCGCCTCGCTCTGGGCGCGGGCCAGGATGGCCTGGCGCTCCTTCTCCGCATTCTCCCTGGCCTGGGCCAGGATAGCCTGAGCCTCGCGCCGAGCCTCTTCGAGCCGCTTCTGGTACTCGGCCTCGGCCTGGGCGGCCCGCTTCTCGGCCAACTCGGCATCCAGGAGGCCCTTGGCGATGCGCTCCTTGCGCTCGCGCAGCATCTTGGTCACGGGGCGGTAGAGGACCAGGGTCAGCAGGGCCAGCAGGAGGAAAAAATTGATCAACTGCGCAATGAGTACGCCTGCGTCGATCCCTAGGTTTCCCAATGCTCGCTCCTCTTTTTGGGCTGGCTGCCCGAACCCACCCCAGGCCTGGCGGTGACCCAGGGCCGGGCGCCAAACACAGGCATCTCTAGACGAACTTGATGGCCAGGGCAACCACGAGGGCGTAGATCGCGATGGCCTCGGCGAAGGCGATGGTCACGATCAGGTTCGAAGAGATCGGCCCCGCGCTCTCTGGGTTGCGGCCGAGCGAGCGCATGGCCTCGGAGCCAAAGCGGCCGATGGCCCAGGCCGGCAACATGCCGCCAATGGCGATGGTCAGACCTGCTGCAACGTTCTTCAGGACTTCAGGGCTCATTCCAGGCTCCTTTTCTCGTCTTGTTCGTTCCCCTACGAAACACTCGATGCAACCTGAGGCTGCGCCGCGGGATGTTCTGCGGGCGCGTGGGCCTCAGCTTCCTCACCATGGTGTGCCGTCGCCTGGGCGATGAAGGCGGTGGAGAGGACGGCAAAGACAAAGGCCTGGATAAAGCCGACAAACAGCTCCAGGCCCAGGAAGGGCAGCGAAGCCACGAAGGGCAGCAGGAAGACCATCACACCCAGGAGCACTTCGCCGGCAAAGATGTTGCCGAACAACCGGAAGCCGAAGGACATGATCTTGGTGAACTCGTCGAACAGCTCCAGGATGCCGATGAAGAGGTCGATGAAGCCCATGAACAGGCTGCCGAACCCCTGGCGGGGGCCGCGGCCCGACAGGCCCTTGAAAAACGCAACATAACGGCGCACGTTGAAGAAGCGCAGGAAGTAGCGGGGGAAGCCGACGACCATGATGCCGTACACCTGGCTCATCACCACCGAGCTGATGGCCAGGGCCAGGGTGGTGTTCAGGTCGGTGTTGGCCGAGCGCAGCAGCGAGACCTTTTCCAGCTCGTGCCCGCCTTCGACCGCCCTGTAGACCACGATGCTCAGATAGCCGGGCAAGAGGCCCATCCAGTTCGACACGATGATGAAGAGGAAGAGGGTGGCGATGGTGGGGAAGACCAGCGCCGCATGCTGGCCCACCGTGCCCTGCACCAGGTTGTAGAGGGTCTCGACCACGTACTCGAGCGCGTTCTGCAGCCCGCGGGGCACCATCTCCATGCGGCGTGTGCCCAGGTAGGCGACCACCACGAGGACGACCATGGTGACCCAAGAGGCGATCAGGGTGTTGGTGACCTTGAGGGGGCCTATGCGGGTCACTTCCTCAGCAGCCAGGGAGATGGCGGGGACGTCGATCTTGATGCCGAAAGGGTGGGCCACCATGTACACCAAGTCGAGCGCCAGGGCCGCAACCACCGCTACCGCAAGCCAGAACCCGGGTTTCCTGAACAAGGCGGCCTCCTACGATTTGGGGCCGGCGCGCCGGCTGGCACGCCCGGTAACGAAGAAAACCGCTACCAGCGCAATGGTCGCGCCGAGGAGAGCCAGAGCGATGGTGAAGGCCGGCCGCGTACCCATGGCTCGGTCGAGCGCCATCCCCACAGCCAAACCGAGGCCGATGGGAACGAGGGTCACCAGCGCCAATTGGGCCACCAGGAGGAGGGCACGCCCCAGGTCGCGCGCTGAAAAGGCGACCCGCGGCGCTTCCTGGCGGTTGGCAGCCGCGTTGAGCTCCCTGAGCGTCGACTGCGCGAGATTGATGGTGCCCAACATACCGACGAGCACGCCGATCAGCACGAAGACGAGGGTCACGAGGGGGCGGGTCCCAAGCTGGCGGTCGACCCAGGACCCAAGGACGAGGCTGGCCAGGACCGTAGCGACCGTCAACAACCCCATCGTTACGCCCAGCTGCGAGGCCAGCGCTAGCGGACGAATAATGCCCCTCATGTCGGGGTTCCTGTCGTCGCCTTCAGCGCCCGTCTTACGGTCGGACAACGTTGACTCCCCTCAAGTCATGCTGCGGTCTGAGGTGAGCCAAGTATACAGGACTCGACGCAGTCTGTCAAACTGACGCCTTGTGCATAATGGAACGCATCCTTATGTTGTGGCGGAAGGAAGAAATCCGGCAAAGGTGTGCAGCTTGCTGATGCGCTGGCGCGGCCTTGGCCCGCGGGGCGGCCTGGCTAGTGCATTCGGTGTATGGTGCTGCCCCCACCCCCAGCCCCGCCCCCAGGCGTGGGGGCGGGGGCAAGGGTTTGGGGGTTTGGGGCGGGCGCAAAGCGCCCGCCCCAAACCCCCATCGAAGGGCTCCCCCTTCCCGCCGCAGTGGGAAGGGGGCCGGGGGGATGGGTCTCATACCTGTCCAGAACGCTGGTCGCTGGCTTGGCCCCAGAATGAACTACACCCTACACCCCCCAGGCACTTGTAACCGCCCCCTCACTGGGCTATAATCCGAGAAGTTACAGGGCGGCCGGTGTGCCCTTCGTGTGTAGCCAAGGGAGGTTTTCTGGAGTATGCAGGCGCTTCGCGAGCGGATCATGGCCGAGGGCCGCAACCTGGGCCACGGGATTCTGAAGGTGGACACCTTCATCAACCATCAGGTCGATGCGCGCCTGATGATGGCGGCTGGCGAGGAACTGGCGCGCCGCTTCCGCGAGCAGGGCGCCACCAAGGTCCTGACTGCCGAAATCTCGGGCATCGCCCCCGCCCTGGCCACGGCGCTGGCCCTGGGCGTGCCGGTAGTCTATGCGCGCAAGGTCAAGCCGGTGACCATGCCGGCCGAGGCCTTCCGCGAGACGGCCCCCTCGCACACCAAAGGGCGCCTGGTCGAGCTCTTCGTGTCGCCCGAGACCCTTTCCTCCGCCGACCGCGTGCTGGTGATCGACGACTTTTTGGCTACCGGCCAGACCATCGCCGGCCTGATCCGCATCGTCGAGCGGGCCGGGGCCACGCTGGTGGGCATCGGCGCCGTCATCGAAAAGTCGTTCGAGGGCGGCCGGCAGGCCCTGGAGCATTGCGGCGTGCCCATCGAGGCCCTGGTGACCATCGCCAGCATGGACGATGGCCAGATTGTGTTTGCCGACTAGTCAGCCGCCGGAGCGCCGGCGTCTCGCCGGCAGCCAGCTTCGGCTTCCCGGCAACAGCCGCCCCAAAGGTACTGAACCGGGCCCGGCGCATCGCGGAAGCCCGGTCGCCAGCCAGTGACCACCCTCGGGGTTTATGGATTGGAAGAGATCATGACCCAGGCCGTGCCCGACACCATCGTGGTGCTCGACTTTGGCTCGCAGTATAGCCAGCTCATTGCCCGGCGCGTGCGCGAGTGCCAGGTGTATTCGGAGCTGGTGCCCTACGACATCTCGCTGGCAGAGCTGCGGCGCATGAACCCACGGGGGCTCATCCTGTCGGGAGGGCCGGCCAGCGTCTACGAGCCGGGCGCGCCACGGCTCGCGCCGGGCATCCTCGAGGCGGGCTGGCCGGTGCTGGGCATCTGCTACGGCATGCAGCTCATGGCCCACGAGCTGGGCGGGCGCGTGGCCGCGGCCGGCGAGCGCGAGTATGGCCCCGCGCGCCTGCAGGTGGATGCGCCCGGCGAGCCGCTCTTTGGCGGCCTCGCGGGCGAGCTGGATGTGTGGATGAGCCATGGCGACCGCATCGAGGCCCTGCCGCCGGGCTTTCGCACCCTGGCGCATACCGCCAACAGCCCGGTGGCGGCCATGGGCCACCCCGGCCGCCGCCTCTACGGCCTGCAGTTCCACCCCGAGGTGGTGCATACGCCGCGGGGCAAGGAGATCATCGAGAACTTTTGCCGGCTTGCCGGCTGCTCCTTCTCGTGGACGGCGGCCTCCTTCATCGAGCAGGCGGTGGCACGGCTGCGCCAAGAGGTCGGCGGCGGGCAGGTCATCTGCGCCCTCTCGGGCGGAGTGGATTCGGCCGTTACGGCGACTCTATTACAGAGGGCCGTGGGCAGCCAGCTCACGGCGGTGTTTGTCAACAACGGGCTCTTGCGCGAGGGCGAGGCCGAGCAGGTGCGCGCCGCCCTGGCCCCCCTGGGGCTCAACCTGCGCTACGTCGATGCCAGCGACCGCTTCCTGGCGGCGCTCAAGGGCGTCGAGGACCCAGAGGAGAAGCGCAAGCGCATCGGCGCCACCTTTATCGACGTCTTTGAGCAGGAGGCGCTCGGGCTGGGGCAGGTGGACTTTTTGGCGCAGGGCACCCTCTACCCCGATGTCATCGAGAGCGCGGCGCCGGGCCACAAGGCCGCGGCGCGCATCAAGAGCCACCACAACGTGGGCGGCCTGCCCGAGCGGCTCCGTTTCCGGCTGGTGGAGCCGCTGCGCAACCTGTTCAAAGACGAGGTGCGCCGGGTGGGCCTGGCGCTGGGGCTGAGCGAGGAGATGGTCTGGCGGCAGCCCTTCCCGGGGCCCGGCCTCGCCGTGCGGGTGATCGGCGAGGTGACCGCCGAGCGCCTGGCCGTGGTGCGCCGCGCCGACGCCATCGTGCGCGAAGAGATTGCCCGGGCGGGGCTGGCGCGCGACGTGTGGCAATACTTTGCGGTGCTGACCCCTCTCAAGAGCGTGGGGGTGATGGGCGACCGGCGGACGTACGCCCACGTGGTGGCCGTGCGGGCCGTGGTCGCCGAGGATGCCATGACCGCCGACTGGGCGCGCCTGCCCTACGACGTGCTGGCGCGCATCTCCAACCGCATCGTCAACGAAGTGCCGGCGGTCAACCGGGTGGTGTACGACATCTCGAGCAAGCCCCCGGCGACGATCGAGTGGGAATGAAGGGGCTCGCAGGCCGAGGAGCATCAGCATGGAAGCCAGCTTCAAGACGGCTGTACACCGTTTCGGGGTGAGCCAAGGCCTTGTGCAGGACCACCCGCCCAATGTGACGGTGGTGGAGGGGGCCGACGTGCCGGGGGGCCGGCAGCACCGCGGCTCGATGTACATCTACATCGAGGTGTTGGGCGGCCTGCCCGACCCGGCCTACACCATGCAGCACCTGGCCGAGATCATCCGCGACGAGTACTACCAGGCCTCGGGCTCGGTGACGGGCGGCCTGGGCCAGGCGCTGCGGGCCGCCAACGACTGGCTCTTTGAAGAGAACCTCAACTCGCCGCGCGAGCAGCGGGGCGTGGCCGGCGTGAGCTGTGCGGTGCTGCGCGACGGTGACCTCTACGTGGGCCAGATCGGCCCGGCCCTGGCCTACCTGGCCCAGGCCGAGGGCCTGCGCCGCTTTCCCGAGGATTCGCCCTGGCTGCGCCAGGCCATTCCCTCCGATGCCGAGCGCGCCGCATCGCCTCCCCTGGGGGTGCGCCGGGTGATCGAGCCCCTGTTCTACCACGCCACGCCCGATGGCGGCGATGTGCTCGTCTTGGCCTCGCCGGCGCTGGCCCGCCTGGCCTCGAGCCAGGGGATTGCCGAGGCCATCGGCACGGGCGGTGAGGCAGCCCGGCGCCGGCTGCAGTCGCTGGCCTCGGGCGAGGAGTTGGGGGCGGTGATTGTGACCCTCGCCGGCGCGGCCGCAGCCCCGGCCCCGCCGGAGGCCGAAGGGGAAGAGGAGCCTGCCGCTGCCGTGCCCCACCGGGCGCCGGCGGCGCACGAAGAGGCGCGGCCGTTCTCGCCGCTGCCGCCCCGCGCCGCGCCCCAAGCGGCCCACGTGCGCCAGGCGGCTGCTGCGGCCGGCGCCGGCCTGCTGGGCGCCCTCAGGCGCACCTTGCCGCCACCTCAGACGCCCGTCGCCCGCCGGCCCCTGCGGCCGGCGGGCCAGGCAGGGCGCGGCCTCGATACCCGGCGCCTGGCCGTGGTGCTGGCGGTGCTCTTGCCGGTGCTGGTGATCGTGGTGGTGCTCGGCACCCGCTTCCAGTATGAATACAGCCAGAGGCAGCGCGCCGATGGCTTCCTGCGCCAGGCCAACGAGGCCCATGCCGCTGCCCTGGCCAACGGCGACAGGGGCGCGCAGCTCGAGGGCCTGCGCCAGACCCTCGGCCTGGTGGATCAGGCCCTCCAGGTCATCCCCGACCAGCCCCAGGCGCTGGCGCTGCGCCAGCAAGCCACGCGCGAGCTGGATGCGGCCGCCAACGTGCACCGGCTCTACACCCTGTGGCCGCTGGGCGAGCTGCCGGCCGGCCCGACCGGCCAGGCGCGGGCGACGCGCCTCCTGGTGCGCGGGTCGGACCTCTACATCCTCGACCGCGGCGCGGGCCGCGTCTACCGGCGCGTGCTCAACCCCACCGGCGATGCCCTGGAGCCGGCCACCGGCAACCCGGTGCTCATCCAGCAGGGCCAGAGCCAGGGGACGGCGGTGGTGGGCGAGCTGCTCGACATGCAGTGGATGCCGGCGGGCGGCGCACGGGCCAATGCGGGCCTCGTGGCGCTCGACCGCAACGGCTCCGTCTTCGAGCTCGATGCGGCGGGCGCCGTGGGTGCCTTGCCGGTGGCCGACAGCGCTGCCTGGAGGAAACCGGTGGCGGCCGGCGCCTACGGGGGCAACCTGTACCTGCTCGATGCGCAGGCCGGCCGCATCCTCAAGTACGTGCCTGCGGCCGGCGGCTACACCAACCCGCCGGTCGACTACCTGGCCGCTCCCGCGCCCGACCTCAGCGGCGCCATCGACATGGGCATCGACGGGCGCATCTACGTGCTCATGGCCGATGGCAAGGTGCTCAAGTTCATGCTGGGCAAACAGCAGCCCTTCGACATCACCGGGCTCGACCAGCCGCTCGCCAACCCGGTGGCGATGTTTGTGACCGGCGAAGACGAGGCACAGGGCTCCATCTACATCGCCGATGCCGGCCTGGCACGGGTCGTGCAGCTCAATAAGAAGGGCGAATTCCTCGGCCAGTACAAGGCCGGCGAGGGCGCAGGCGATCTCGCCCAGCTCAGCGGCCTCTTTGTCGACGAGGCCCAGCAGCGCATCTACCTGGCCAGCGGGGCCAGGCTCTACGCGGCGCCGATGAATCAAGGGAGTTGAGAAGCAAGGGAACTGAGGCAACTGAGGGAACCGACGGGACGCTCCCTCAGTTGCCTCGCAAGCGGGGCTTTGCCAGGCCATGTGTGTGTCACCCTGAGCGGCTTTTGCGGACCCATCGCGGTGGCGGGTGTGCGTCCGCGAAGGGTCCTTCCCGCGCAAGCACGACGCTTCGCTACGCACGCCTCGCCCCAGTGGAGCGCCCGAAGAGCCGCTCAGTGTGACAGGCCGTGACTTGGAGAGCCCTGCCCCGCACGAGGTGGGCATTGACTCGCATTCTGGGCATCGAGACATCCTGCGACGAGACGGCGGTGGCGGTGGTGGAGGATGGCCGGCTGATCCTCTCGAACGTGGTGGCCAGCCAGATCGACCTGCACCGCCAGTATGGCGGCGTCTTCCCCGAGGTGGCCTCGCGCCAGCACGTGGTGACCATCGTGCCGGTGATCCGCGAGGCGCTGGAGCAATCGGGCCTGGCCTGGCGCGATATGGATGCGGTGGCCACGACCTATGGCCCAGGGCTGCCGGGCTCGCTCCTGGTGGGGCTGAATGTGGCCAAGGGGCTGGCCTGGTCGCAGGGGGTGCCGCTCGTGGCGGTGAACCACCTGGAGGCCCACATCTATGCCAACTGGCTGGCGCTGCCCGGCCAGCCCTTGGAGCCGCCGCCGGCCTTCCCCGCCGTCTGCCTGGTCGTTTCGGGCGGCCACACCCTGCTGGCGCTGATGTCGGGCCACGGCGCCTACCGCGTGCTCGGCCAGACCCTCGACGACGCCGCCGGCGAAGCGTTCGACAAGGTGGCGCGGCTGTTGGGCCTGCCCTACCCGGGCGGCCCCTCCATCCAGCAGGCCGCCAAGGATGGCGACCCGGCCGCCTTTGCCCTGCCGCGCGCCTGGTTGGGCGACAGCCTCGATTTCAGCTTCAGCGGCCTGAAGACGGCGGTGCTCCACCTGGTGGAAGATAGCGAGGCCATCGGCCGGCGTGGGCGCAAGCTGGCGGCGCCGCTGCCGGCGGGGGTCATGCGCCGGCTGGCCGTGCCGGATCTCGCGGCGAGCTTTCAGGACGCGGTGGTCGATGTGCTGGTGGAGAAGACGCGCCGGGCCGCCAGCGAGTATCGCGCCGCCGAGGTGCTCTTGGCGGGGGGCGTGGCCGCCAATGAGCGGCTGCGCACGCGCATGCGCCAGGCGCTCGAGGTGCCGGTGCGCATCCCGCCGCCCTCGCTCTGCACCGATAACGCCGCCATCGTGGCCTCTGCCGCCTACTGGCACTTCCAGCGCGGCGAGCTGGCGCCGTGGAGCCTCGACATCGAGCCCAACGCCCGCCTGCCGCAGAACGCGAGGGTCGCGTAAAGGTCCACACTGGGCCTGGCATCGCCGAAAGGACCCGTGAACCGCGAAGGGCGCCAAGGTTCGCGGGCGGAATCGGCTGGCTCTCTTGGCGCCTCCTTCGCGTCCTTTGTGGTTCACAAGGCTCAGTATGGCAGACCGGGAGCTGCGCATGTACGACGAGCCATTCTTCGCACAAGTCTATGCGTTGGTGGCCGCCATCCCGCCCGGCCGGGTGATGACCTACGGCGATATTGCCCTCTGCCTGGGCCGGCCGGGCGGCGGCCGCACCGTGGGCTGGGCCATGCGCCACTGCCCCGACGGCCTGCCCTGGCACCGGGTGGTCAACAGCCGCGGCGCCCTGAGCACCGGCGCCCGCCTGCCCGACGGCAAGCTCGTGCAGCAGGCCCTCCTTGAGGAGGAAGGTGTGGCCTTCGACCACGCCGGCCGCCTGGACCTGGCGCGCTACGGTTGGGAGGGAGTGCGCCATGGTTGACGTGCAGGCCGAGCTGCGCCGGCTGCCCAGCGTGGATGCGCTCTTGAGCCACCCCGAGATTGCTGCCCTGATGGCGCTCAGTGGCCACGAGGAGGCGGCGCGGGCCGTGCGCGAGGCGATCGATGCGGCCCGCTCGGCCATCCGCGCCGGGGCGAGAGCGCCCGAGCACCCGGCCCTGGTCGCCGCGGCGGCCGAGCGCATCCGCGCCGGGCTCTTGCCCAGCCTGCGCCCGGTGATCAACGCCACGGGCGTCATCCTGCAGACGAACCTGGGCCGTGCGCCCCTCTCGGCGGCGGCGCTCGAGGCGATGCGCCGCGTGGCCGCCCACCGCAACCTGGAGGCCG
>Ga0078972_1003808_pt1 | contig 43816 bp, 39 predicted proteins | sample YelNatPaOPGAMG01_FD_67568 | JGI IMG/M metagenome (GOLD analysis project Ga0078972, IMG submission 67568) | Hot spring thermophilic microbial communities from Obsidian Pool, Yellowstone National Park, USA - OP-RAMG-01 (SPADES assembly) (version 2) | ecosystem: Environmental > Aquatic > Thermal...
GTGCCTTGGGTCCGGGGGGGGGGGGGGGGGGGTGGGGGGGGGGCTGCTACAGTGGGCGTGGCCGTGATTTCGGCCAGCGCACCCACGCCGAGGGCCGTTTCCAGCGGGCCGCCGACGCCCAGGGCGATGGGGGCCTCTGCGGTGACGGTGGCGGCAGGCTGGATCACTGCGGCGACCTGATTGCGCAGGCTCAGCCACTGGCGCCCCGCGCTGGCCTGGCCACGCACGCTGGCTTCGGCCGCCCAGTGGTGCGTTGTGGTGCCCAGATGAACGAGAGGAGGCTCCAGAGCGGCTTTGATGCACAAGAGCCCCAGCAAAGTGAGGGTTACGGGCAAGGCCCGCGCACCCCAGCGACGCAAGAAAAGCCGTGCTTGCTGCCCCTTCATAGAACTACGGTCCTCCCCCGTTGTGGGCCTGGATAGAATGCCTTCCGGTGATGGAGATCCTGCGGGGACGCTCCCTGGGGCATTGGGTGCCCTGACCGGTCAGGCTCCTGCGTTCTTTGCACTGCAAGCAGAGGCGCTACTGTGCAGATATCACCGCCCTTGGCAAATATCCGCACTGAGGCTGGAATGAACATGTTCCCATTCTATATCAAGCTCTGTTCTTTGGCAATATTCAGTTCTCCATCTCTCCATCTCTCTTTTGGCAACGCATCCTATTTGACGCCTGGCCCCCTCATGCTTACGATAGATGCCATTCATACCGACGGCTGAAGGAGAAAACGATGAAGATGGCCACGAAACGAGCCCTATTGAGTGTAGCCGACAAATCGGACCTGGTCGCCTTTGCGCGTGGACTGCAGGACCTGGGTTGGGTGCTGATCTCGACGGGCGGCACCGCGCGCGCCCTGACGGCGGCTGGGCTGCCCGTGCAGACGGTAGAGAGCGTGACCGGGTTTCCCGAGATCCTGGGCGGCCGCGTCAAGACGCTGCACCCGGCTATCCACGGTGGAATCCTGGCGCGCCGTGAGCCGGATCACATGCGTGAGCTGGCTTCGCACGGCATCGAACCGATTGACCTGGTGGCGGTGAACCTCTACCCCTTTGAGGCGACCGTGGCCCGGCCCGATGTCACGCTGGCCGAGGCGATCGAGGATATCGATATCGGCGGCGTGACGCTGGTGCGGGCGGCCGCCAAGAACTACCAGTCGGTGATTGTGGCGGCGGACCCGGCCGATTATGGCCCGATCCTGAACGAGCTGCGGCAGTTGGGCGACGTCTCGCTGACTCTGCGGCAGGAGCTGGCCGTCAGGGCCTTTGAGCACATGGCCCGTTACGATGTGGCGATTGCCGGCTACCTGGCGCGCACCTTTTCTGGCGAGGAGAGTCCTTTTCCTCCTCTGTGGTTGCCGCAGGCGCACAAGCTGGCGGACCTTCGCTATGGAGAGAACCCCCACCAGCGCGCCGCGCTCTATGGCCGGGCGGGGGTCGAGGGCCCGCTCGGCGGCACGCTGCTGCAGGGCAAGGCCCTCTCTTACAACAACATCCTCGATCTCGACGCCGCCTGGACGCTGGTCAATGACCTGGCGGGCCCGGCTGCGGTGATTATCAAGCACAACAACCCGGCAGGCGCAGCCACAGCAGAGGAACTGCCTGTGGCCATGGGGCTGGCCTTGCAGGGCGACCCCGTCTCAGCCTATGGCGGAGTTGTTGCTGTAAACCAGACCCTGGATGCAGCCAGTCTGCAGGCGCTGGGCAACCTCTTTGTCGAAGCATTCGTCGCCCCCGACTATACGGCGGAAGCGCTGGACCTGTTGGCTTCGCGACCCAATGTGCGCGTTCTACGGGCAACGCCGCGCCCCTTGGCGCCTGAGGAATGGGACGTGCGCTCAGTGCGCGGCGGCTTTTTGCTGCAGGACCCGGACCAGCCCGATAGCGCTCCCTGGCAGGTCGTCACCCAGCGCGCCCCCAGCGAAGCGGAAAAGACCGCGCTGGCCTTTGCCTGGCGCGTCTGTGCGCGCGTTAAATCTAATGCCATCGTGCTGGCCCAGGGCACAGCCACCGTGGGCGTGGGCGCCGGCCAGATGAGCCGCGTCGATTCGGTGCGCATCGCCGTGGAAAAAGCGGGCTCGCGCGCCCAGGGCTCGGTGATGGCCTCCGACGCCTTTTTCCCCTTCCCCGACGGCATCGAAGAAGCGGCCAAGGCAGGCGTCACCGCCGTCATCCAGCCCGGCGGCTCCATCCGCGACAAGGCCGCCATCGAAGCCGCCGACCGTGCCGGCATGGCGATGGTGTTTACGGGTACGCGGCATTTCAGGCATTAGCGATGTGCGCAGTCATGTTGAGAGCCCCATGCTCCGCGGAGCATGGGGCTCTCAACATGACTGCGCACATCGCCAGAACCTACAATCTGGCCGATTCCTCCCGCACCAGCTCCACCCATCTCACCACCCGCCGTGGGTCGTTGCGGATGGTGTTGTTGTCCTTCATGATGACCTCAACGCGGCAGTTGCACTCGTGGGTGATGCGCAGCGCCTCGCGCAATCCCTTGCGCAGGTGCTCCTCATCAAAGCTGGGCAGCGCCAGGTCGCTGGGGGCGGGCTTCCAGGAGAAGATATAGTTGGGGCCCAGGTTCTCGGCCATGGTGCGCACATTCGCCCAGGCCGAGACGGAAACCCGCCGCAGCCGGGGGATACGCTTGACAAAGCGCCAGCGCTTGTCCAGCGGCTCGCAACAGCCATAGCAGTTGAGGCCAAAGCGCTCCAGGATGGGCATCTGGTATTGGAGGACAAACTCGGCGAACATATCCGGCGAGACGAGAACGGTCTCCTGGCTCTCGGCAAAGCCCCACATGTCGCAGGGCCGCACCCGGCCCTGGAAATCGGCCGCGGGCAGCTCATGCGTCCAGCCGAAACCGCCCGAGCCGACATAGGCGCCGTCGTTGTTGAGGCTCAGCAGCCCCTGCTCGGCGAGGTAATCCAGCCGCGCCAGGGTCCCATCGCGCAAAAAGGCCATCACGCGGTGGAGCTCGGCGGGGTAATCCATCATGTCCATCATCATCTGCTGCAGACCGCGCAGATTCACCAGCGTCCAGGTCATGCCCAGGGTCCACCACCAGGCCGTTTTCTGTCGCACGGTGAGGAGGTCGCCCACGGCCTCCTGCGCCAGATCGAGCAGGCGGGCGCTCGCCGCAGCATCGACTGCGATTTTCGGAAAGCGCAGGCGGTCCATATCGGCGTAGCTCTTGAGCGGCGCATCCCAGGTGTAGGCATTGCCGTGCTCGCCGCCGATGCGCGTCTCGTGCATGCCCCAGTCGCTCTCGGTGTAGACGTGGGGCACATCGAAGAACGCCTCGATCACGCGGTCGTCGCGCATCTGGGCGCCCCAGAAGATCTCCTTGCGCAGGCGCATCTCCCAGCCGCGTGCGAGCTTGCTGGTGCACTCGAGTTGCTTGGCGGTGATGATCTCATCCCAGCCGTTCTCGGGGTCGCAAAAGACAACCGGCCGCGTGGCCTCGAGCGCATTGTGCCGGTACCACAGGTCACGCTTTTCCTGCTCGCTGGGCCGCGCCGCCAGTTCCGCCACCTGGGCGGCCAGCCGGCGCAGAATCGCGCGGTCGGCTGCGTTCAGTGTGAGATCATCGGCGGCAGAGCCGTGGGTGCCCGCAAAGGCGGGGGTTTGCTCGGTCAATGGACTTTGCTCCTTGCTGAGGACCGTCCCGGCCATCAGGGCCGTCCAATCGGTGCCATAGTAGCCCTGCGAGAGCACTGCCAGGCCCACCTGCAAGGGGACCGGGGATGAGCACAGATCGGCGCAGACAAAAGGACACAAAGAGAACCGGGCTAATCCTTTGTGCTCTTTGCGTCCTTAATCCGTACCCCAGTGCTCCGCAGCAGCGTCATCGGATCATCGGATGCTATCCGTCCCCAGCACAACCCGAATGTCAATATCATTGCCGGCCAGGGGCGTTTCTTGCGCTACATGGGCATCATCAACTTTGAAGAGATCCTTGAGCGAAGCGATTGTGTAGCGCTTGTCGGTGTAATAGATGATCTGCGTCTTGTCATAGTCGGACCGGTCAGCGTTGCCAAAACGCACCACATTATAGCCCTTGGAGCGCAGATCCGCGGCCATCTTGGAGGCCAACTGGGCGGTCAGAGTGCCGTTCTCCACTTCTATGCGCGCCGCTTCAGCGTTGAGTCTGCTCGGGTCACCCAGGGTACCCAACGATACGGAGGGCGTCGCCACCGGGAAGAGGCGATCGATCAGCACGCGGATCTTGTCTCGCTGCGGCACCAAAACGTCCCAGCCCTGCGGCGTCTTCCAGGGGATGGTCATTGTGTCGTCGATGACGCCCTGCTGGATGTTCCCGCCAGACACGCCATGGGCAGCCTGGTAGATGGCATACATCTCATCGACCGTCATGTCGGTCTTGATGCTTGAGCCCATTGTGCTCAGCATGCTCGGCAAGCGATCGAGGGAAAAGATGATCTTGGCGCTAAGCACCTTGCTGCGCACGGCCATGATCACCTGTTGTTGGCGCTGGGCGCGGTCGATATCGGAGCTATCGTGACGTTCGCGGGCGTATTTGAGCGCCAGATCGCCATTCATGTGCTGCATGCCGGCCGGGATGTATAGCTTCTCCGTTTTATAGTCATCCGTAGGGTAGTGGTCGTCGACGATATCGCGGGGCACATCGACATCGATGCCGCCGATATCATCGATGATCTTTTTAAAGCCGTCAAAGTTGACCCAGACATAATAGTGGACCGGCACCCCCAGATTATACTGCACTGTGCGCTTGGCCAGGGCCGGGCCGCCGCCAGGGTACTTGTTCAACTCGCCATAGACATAGGCGGCGTTGATGCGGTCTTCGCCATAGCCGGGAATGGGTACCCACAGGTCACGGGGAATCGAGAGCATACTGACAGTATTGCTGATGGGGTCAATGCTGAAGAGGATCATCGTGTCGGTGCGAGAGGGGCTGGGATCACCTTCGCGCTGATCGCTACCCATGAGGAGGATGTTCACGCGCTCGGTAAGTTTCTGCTCAGTGATCGGCCCCTGGTTGGCGGGGTTATTGGCCTGAGCCGGGCTTGCTGGGGCAACGATGAGAAAGGGCAATTGCGCATAGGCCACGATATCTCGTACGCTGGCGTAGAAGAGGTAGCCAAAAAAGAGGCCCCCCATGGCAAAGACTGCCAGCAACGCACTCAGCAACACGCGGCGCCGGCTAGATAAGCGGCGGTCCCGAGCCCGAGGTTCACGTTCCCACATAGGGTGCTATGTTCCTTTTTGCAAGTTTGGTGGTAGTGAGCGTTCGAGGGCCATTATAGCATAATGCGGCAGGCCGGGCAAAGCTGTTCTTGTTGGAGCACCCGAGAAGGGGCGGAATGCGGGCGCCCAACACGCATGAGTGGGGTGGGGGAAACCCCTCGCCCGGGTAGCCCCCACCCCTGCCTCAAAGGAGGAGAAGAAGGTATTGGCAGTGCCAGAACGCAGAAAACCCAGGAGCCTAGCGGCCCTGGGTCCCGCTACCCTCCCACAAGCCTACGAGGTTAGCTGTCGGGTTCGGGTTGGGAGAGCAACCCTACTGGCCCTGCGGCCAGATTCACCCCCGGTGCTTGTAAGCACCCTCTGGTTCCCCCGCTTCTCAAGAATGAGAACTCGGCTTATTCTATTGTCTCGATTTTACGCTATCTTCTAGGGGTTGTCAAGGCCCCCGGCGCTTTTCCAGCATTTTTTAGGGTTCCAGCCCGGCCAACCCTGATGGTAAGCCCATAGGGCCAGCCGGGCTGCGCGCTTGCGCCAGGTAGCGTTAGCATCAATCCGCAGATCCTTTCCTCCCGACCTGCTGATACTGCAACCGTACTTGGTCCAGCCGACCAAGGTGCTGCGCGCCTGCCCGGCTCTGACCCGGGAGGGGGGGAACCCGCCAAATCCCCCGAATGGCTCTACTCCGGTCGCGTGCGAAGCGCGCGGATTGATGCCCAATCACGCTACTGGGCGGCTCCGTTGATGCAGAAATAGGCGGTATCCAGGCTGTGCGACTTCCACACCGTGCAGGTAGGGCAAAGGCATGCCTTGGCGCTGGCCAGGTCGTGGCAACTCGAGGCGCCCTTTTGCGCTGAGCAATAGATCCCCTCGACATCGGCTGCCGGCGGGTCCGATGAGCAGGTGGTGAACTTGAGGCCATTGGTGTGCTGGGCCACACAATTGCTGCCATCGTGTACCGGGCAGGCCCCACACTGGCAGTTCTGTAGAGACTCGAAATTGTACTCGACTTTCACGATGACCACACCTCCACGGCTCGAAAATCTGATGCGCATTGCGCACCGGCTTTCTGTAGCGCAGCATGATTTATGCCAGGGGCAAGCGGGCGGCATTGGCACGAGTGTTGCTGCTCTGATGCTCGTCGGAGGTTGTAGAGCATGGCGCAGACGCAAGAGGCGACAAAACCCAGGTTGCTCAGCACGGGCGTTCCCAATCTGGATCGCGTGTTGGGCGGCGGATTGCAGGAACACAATAGCTATCTGATCGTCGGGGCTTCGGGCGCGGGCAAGTCGGTCCTGGCCCAGCAGATCGCTTTCCACCGGGCGCGCGCAGGCGACCGGGTGCTCCTGATCACGGGGCTCGAGGAGCCCCATAGCAATCTGATCGAACACCTGTTGAGCTTTTCTTTTACCGATTACAAGCTGATTGGCCCGCAAATCGAGACGGTCTCGCTGGTGCCCTTTTTGGACCGGCCTCTTGCGGAAAAGGTCGACGTCCTGCGCAAGACAGTGCTCAATTCTCGCCCGCAGTGGGTAATCTTCGATGGGTTGCGCAGCTTTGAGGCGTTTTTGGATGGCGTACAGGGCGCGTACCAGTTTCTGTACAGCCTGACCTCATGGTTTGCTCTCGAAAAGATCACCCTTATTCTGACCAAAGATATCGATGCGGCGCGGGTGATCGATCAACCCGAATTCGCCCTGATGGATGGCGTAATCGCTCTGACACGAGAGCCGACAAACGATCAACTGTTGCGCCGCCTCACTGTGCGCAAGATGCGCGGCCAATCCCCATTGGCCGGCCAGCATGCTTTTACCATCGATCACAATGGGGTGACGGTGTGGCCACGGCCGCAGGCTACTTTCCAGCCAGCAGAACGTACGTGGAGCAGCATGCGTATGCCTTTTGGCCTGCCAGCCTTTGACCCCATGCTGGGCGGCGGCGTGCTGGCTGGCACGCAGACTCTTGTTGCCGGCGGCGCGGGCACAGGCAAGACGATGTTGGCCCTCGCTTTCCTTTCCAATGGTGTGGCCACGGGGCAACCGGGCCTCTGGCTGGGCTTTCGTGAGGATCGCACGCAACTCCTGGCTACGACCAAGAGCTGGGGGCGCGACCTGGAAGCGGCGGCAGGGAAAGACCAGCTGGAGTTTATCAACCTGGCGCCCTTTGAATTGGATGCCGATCCCCTGGCCTACCGTATCGAGGATCGGGTGGGGGCATTGGGCGCGCAACGGCTGGTGCTCGATGGGGCCAGCGAGTTGAGCAGGGCGCTGCCAAACCCTGACGCTGCTCGAGAGTTCCTGACCTGGCTGGTGGGCTGGCTGGATCAGCGGGGCGTGAGTGGCCTCATCACCCAGGTGCCGGGCCCTGAGGCGCGTGGGTTTGAGCTCGGCCATATGCCTCTGGCCGACCAGGTGGGCAATATTGTCCTGTTGCGGCAGGCGGAAGAGATGGGCCGCCTGTACCGCGCTCTTGCCATACTCAAGATGCGCGGCTCGGCCTATAGCCCGGTAGTGCGAGAGTTTACGATCGACGCCTATGGCCTCCATGTCGGTGAGCCGGTCACGGCCGGGGAGCATCATCCTGAGCCCGCCAGCCCCCCGGTCTGAGGCCAACACTTGCAGGCACAATTGTATAGTAGCATCACCTAGAAGGGGAGGGGCAAGATGGCCCTGATACTGGTTGTGGAAGACGAATTGGCGCTCGTGGATGTGGTCAAAACGGTGCTCACCAGCGCCGGCCATACGGTGGAAGAAGCTTACGACGGCAGGACCGGGCTAGAGCTTGCCCATCGGGAGCGGCCTGCCCTCATCATCGCTGACCAGATGCTGCCCTTAATGACAGGCCTCGAGCTCTGCAAGACTCTGAAGGATGAGCATCTCGATCCCCCCATCCCCTTCCTGCTGATGACCGCCGGCAATATCCCGGTGACCGATACCTGCCCCGACGCCATCCTGCGCAAGCCCTTTTCCATCGATGAGCTGGAGAGCCAGGTCGGGACGCTCTTGCAGACGCGGGCGCCCACTTTCTTCGGCTGATATAAAAATGGCGCCGACGCCCTGCCGGGTGGTTGCCGGTTGCCATGCCCCGCACAAGCCCGGAAGCCGAAGGGCGTTCTCATCGTGCGTTGTGCCCAATCGGGCATGGGGGACTGATTTGAGGATATTGTTGACAGGCTCGCCCTACCTGTTACAATATGCTGGAGTCGGAATTGAGGGGCGAGAACTGTGGACCTGGCTGTTGCCCTGGTGGGCCATCGTTACAACTGGAATAGCCTGAGCGCTCTCTCGGGGGCGATCGAGGTAGATGCACGCTTATCCGGTATCCACCTCGTTTTCGTGCGCCCCGAGGTCGCTGCATCGCGCCTGGCGGGGCTGGCCGCCGCCCACGAGACGGTCATCGCCGGCTTTTCCTTCACGACCCCTGATCTCTTACGCACGGCTGCGCAGGTCGCTGTGCTGCGGCGTGATCTGCCGCAGGAGCGTTACCCCAATCTGTTGCTGGTAGCCGGCGGCCCGCATGCCACGGCCCTGCCGCGCTCGGCCCTGGAAATTGGCTTTGATTATGTCGTCGTCGGCGAGGGCGAGGCGGTCTTTCCCGATCTGCTCTGCGCCCTGGGCTCTGGGGAGCGCACGCCGTGGCTGCGTGGTGTAGCCTATCGCGCCGGCGACGGGTCACTGGTGCAACAGGGGCGGGCGCGGCCGATCAATTTGGCGGATTACCCCCCATTCTCTGTCCGCTTCCGCCGCCAGGGGCCCATCGAGATCACCCGCGGCTGCCCCCACCACTGCCGTTTCTGCGCCGCTCCCTTCCTGGCCGGCCGCCGCGTGCGCCATCGCCCTCTGCGCGCCGTCTTGAGCGGCGTCGAGACGTGCCTGGCCCATGGCATCGATCAGATTCGATTTATCGCCCCCAATGCCTTTGCCTATGGCTCGGCGACGGAGGAGCCGGCGCTCGATGTGTTGGCCGAACTGCTGCGCATCTCCTCTGCGCAAGCAGGGCGGGAGAACGTCTTCCTGGGCTCTTTTCCCTCCGAAGTGCGCCCCGAATCGGTCACACCAGCAGCGGTCGAATTGGTCGCCCGCTACTGCGGCAACGACAACCTGGTCATTGGCGCCCAGTCGGGCAGCCCCCGTATGCTCGAGGCTATGCGGCGCGGCCACACTGTCGATCAGGTGCGGCGCGCCGTGCAGATCACCCACGCAGCCGGCCTGCGCGCCAATGTGGACTTTATTTTCGGCCTGCCCGGAGAGACGGCGGAGGACAAGCTCCTCAGCCGCCGCTTTGCCGAAGAGTTGGCCACCTTGGGCGCACGCATCCACAGCCACGCTTTCATGCCCTTGCCCGGCTCTGCCTGGGCTCACGAGTCGCCGGGAGAGATCGATGACAGCACAGCACGCTGGCTGGGCGGGCTTGCGGGTGAGGGGCGCGAGTATGGCTCCTGGAAGAAGCAGGCCGCCGAGGCCCATGCAATCGCCGCCTTCTTGGCTCGGCAAGGGCCTCTTGCCCCTCCCCACGACATGGAGGAGTAGGGCCACCTGAGGCTAAAAGCGGGGGCATCATGCCTACGTTCCTGCCAACCCGCACGACGCGCAGACATTCTGCAAGGTTACTGAGATGAAACTTTTGTGGGTGTTGATGCGTCTATATATATAGTGGCCAGTTGCTGGATGATTGGGCTTTCAGTTAATTGGGGGCAGGCCATGAGCATAAGGTGGTTGCAGCGTTGTTTGGGGTGGACCTGCTTGTTGTTGTTTGCATTGGCATGCCTATCTCCCCTTGTGGCAGAGGCAGAGCGCCCGGCGCTCAAGCTGGCCGTGCACAAAGTCAAGGGAGCCGATCTCCTCGGGCGCGTGACCGGAATCTTCCGTGTAGCTGTGCAAGAGCCCTCAGACGTCAGCATGGTGACCTTTTACATGGACGGCCAGGTGATTGCCCATGCCTACAGCGAACCCTACGCCTTTCAGCTGGATACGCGCGATTTCCCCAAGGGAGCGCATACTATCGAGGCCGTCGGCTATCTCGATAGTGGCGTCGTCGCCACATCCAACACGATCTCTCTCGAGTTCCGCTCCAGCAATTGGCACCTGGCCGTCCGACAGTCAATGCTCCTCTATGCCGGGCTGATCATCGTGATCCTGGGCGCCATCGGCACGGTGAGCGTGCGGCGCCTGCTCCACATGCACCCGCGGACGATTCTTCTCGATCGCTAAGCCGGGCCGAGTGGGATCAGCAGATCCGGGCATGACACCCGGCTGGTCTATGCCCAGACCTTCTCTTGCGCATAAACCAGGCGGGTAAAGGCCTCGATGGCATCGGAAAGCGACATGCGGGGCAGGATCATGGCTGAGGTGCGCCCATCTCCCAGGCCCATGCGATCGGCCACAAAGATGTGCCGTACGGCCTGCATGTTAAAGCCAAAAAGCTCCGCACCGGCCGCATCGGCTGCCACAAAGTCGCGGCTGGCAATGACCAGCCCCGTCTCGACGGGAATGCCCCCCAACGGGCCGGTAGCGACCATCGCCGGGTGCCCCACAATGATCGCCAGATCGGGGGGAAAGCGTTTGACCATCGCCGGGATGAACTCTTGCATATCCACAAAGAAATCCTGGCGGTGGTACTCATTGCTGGCGCGGGGGTGGCCATAGAAATCGGCGGCGGGAAAGCTCATGGCGATATTCTTCATGCTCAGAGTTACCGTCGCCGTTTCGTGCAACTTGAGTTGGGCCAGGGAGATGATGGTTTCATACTCCATGATCCGGGGGTTCACCATAACCCGGCGCTGTGGCCCCGACGAAAGCTCCACTTCCACAAAGGGGGCGCGGTTGTGGTCAAAAAACTCTACCCCCTCACGGCGAATTACGTCCATCATCCCTGTATAGTTGAAGACATCCTCCGTCTGCGAGGCGCCCGCCCCCCCGGAAACGACAATGTGGCGCGGGTTGTATTGCTTCACAAAGCGGATCACCGCCTGCAGAGTGTCGGCATGGGTGACGCCAGAGATATTGTCGGGCGTGGCGGCAGTGTCGTTGGGCTTGATGGCCACCAGGCGGCCCGTCAAAATGTCCTCCACATCCAGCGCGCCGAGGGCATCAAAGATCGCCTGCCCAATGAACTCGAGGTCCTGGGTGATGGCAACCGTCGGCATGGCCCCCTCCTATCGCCCATGCAGGGCAAAGCTAGTACTGCTGGGGGCGCAGCAAATCGTGTGCCAATACCTGCTCTCCGACGGCCTCATCGATGGTCATCGGCCGCACATTGATGGGCGTGATGCGTGCCTGTGCGATCGAGCCGGCCTCTTCCGGGTCGAGGTTGGCGGCCAGTAGTATCCGGCAATCGCGGATGGGGTCCGTGAGGGCGTCAAAAGTCGGGGGAGCCTCGGGGCTGGAGCTGCTGGGGCCATGATGCTCAGCGTGCCCCAGCGCCCGGTACCACCCCCTGGGCAACTTGTCGCGCAGCTCGCGGTGCGTGATGACGCCCTCCTCGATATCCAGCACCATATAATAGGCGGCATAGGCCAGGTCGGGGGCGATGTTACAGCCGTCGTTGGTCGCAGCCGCAATCTTCATGCATTCTCCTTCCGCCCCATCATAGGCTGGCACTGCACAGCCGGGATGCGCTCCCACACGGCATCGGCCAGGGGGGCAAAGGCCTCGGCAGCATAGCTCTCGATCTCACCACTATCCGCTGCACGCGCCAGGTCAGGGTCCAGCGGCAGGCTGCCCAGGAGCGGCGCTCCCATCTGCGCGGCCGTCTGCCCGGCCTGGCTGGGGCCAAAGACCTCCACCCGGGTGGCGCAGTGGGGGCATTGCACATAGCTCATATTCTCAACCAGGCCGATGATCGGGATGTGCAGCTCTTCGGCCAGATGAGCGGCCTTGCGCACAATCATGCCTGCCAAATCCTGCGGCGAGGTGACCATAACCACGCCATTGAGCGGGATCGACTGCATCACCGTCAGCGCCGCATCTGACGTGCCCGGCGGGAGGTCCAGCAACAGGAGGTCCAGGTCACCCCAGACCACCTCCGTCCAGAACTGGCGGATGGCGCTGCTGATAAGCGGGCCGCGCCAGATCACCGCCTCATCCTCCGCTGAAAGCACCAGGTTGATCGACATGACCTCGATGCCCGTGCGGGTCTCGGCTGGCGCCAGACCAAAGGGGCCCACGTGGAGCGCCCCGTGCAGGCCGAACATGCGCGGGATACTGGGGCCGGTGATATCGGCGTCGAGCAGGCCCACTTTGAGCCCCTTGCGCCGCATGGCCACCGCCAAGAGGGCCGCCACGGATGACTTGCCGACCCCACCCTTGCCGCTCATCACCGCCACCACACGTTGCACATGATTGAGGTGCTGCGCCGGCGACTCCTCTTCCTCCTGCTGGCCGAAAAGGCGACGGCGGTCCTCTTCCGACATCTGCGCCAGTTGCACATTTACCTGCAATCCGGGCGCCAGAGCTTCTATGGCCGCGCGCGCCTGCTCAGTTAGCTGATCCTTAAGCGGGCAACCCATGGTCGTCAGGGCCAGGGTAAACGCGACCTTGGGTCCATCGACCACAATATCGCGCACCATGCCCAACTCGACGATATTGCGCCCCAGCTCAGGGTCGATCACCCCGCTCAAGGCATTACGGACCTGTTCCTCAGTTAGCATTCCTTACTCCCTTGATTTCGCCGTGCGGGCCCAGGCGCCCGCAGTGCCCATGCATCGCCTAGTGTCGGCGCTTTGCCCCCTTTTGTCAAGCCAGTCCCCCTTAAGGTCAGGCGCAGGCCACAGCGCAAAATCGGCGACACTGATATATACTCTTTTAGGAACAGGCCATGACTCTACGCAACAAAGCCCTGCTGATCATTGCCGTCGCCCTGCTGGCCCTGGTTGGCCTGCAGCGGCTGGCCGCTGAGAACATCCTGTTGCGCGGTTTTGCGCATCTGGAGGAGCAGGATACCCAGAGAGAGGCTCTGCGCGCACAGGCTGCGCTGGCCGATGATATCGCCAGCATCGATACCATCGCAAGCGATTGGGCCACCTGGGATGATACTTATGCCTTTGTCGGCGACCGGAACGAAGACTATATCCAGAGCAACCTGGGCGCCGATGCCTTGCGGCTCATCGATGTGCAGATCATTGCCTATGTCGACGCCCAGGGTCGGTTGGTGCTCGAGCAGGCATTCGACAGTAAGGACTGGCAGCCAGCCCCCGCCCCGGCCGAGTTGGGACGCTACCTGGCGCCGGGCAGCCCCTTGCTGCAGCACCCTGACCTGAGCCGCGGCGTAACGGGCCTGCTCATGTTGCCTCAGGGCCCCCTGCTTGTGGCCGCCCGCCCGATCCTGACCAGCGCTGGCGAGGGCCCGAGCCGGGGGACCCTGCTGATGGGCCGTTACCTGGATGCTGCCCAGATAGCGCACCTGAGCGAGATCACCCACTTGCAGCTCCATATCGAGCCCATCGCTGGCGCAGCGCTTGACCCCAGCGTGCGACAGGAACTGCTGGCGGCACGCGAGGGCACGCCGCCCTTGGTGCGGCCATTGAGTAACGATGTCATAGCCGGCTACGTCCTCCTGAGCGATGTTGACGGGAACCCCGCCCTCGCTCTGCGGGCGGACCTGCCCAGGGGCATTTACCGGGAGGGGCAGGCCACCCTGCGCTACCTGACCTTCTCGCTGGTGATCGTGGGGCTGGTTATCTGCGCGGTGATGGTGCTGTTGCTGGAGTGCACCCATCTCTCGCGCATGAGCCGCCTGTGGCGACAGGTGAGCCACATCGCCCAGAGCGGCGACCCCACTCAACGCGTGCAGATGCCGGGCCGCGATGAGTTGAGCAGGCTGGCTCAGGCCATCAACGGCATGCTCTCTACGCTGGAACGCTCCATATCCGACCGCGAGCGAGCCGAGCACGAAGCCGAGCGCCGCCTGCAGGAAGCCGGTCTGATGAACCGCATTCTGGCCGCCTCGGCTTCGGCTCTGGAGCCCTACACCGGGCTCCAGGCCATCTGCGCTGAACTGGCCCAGGCCCTGCAGTTGCCCCAGGCTGCCCTGGCGCTCCTCGATGAAGACCGCCGGCAGTTGACCGTTGTCACTGAGTACCGCGAGGAGGGGCGCCCCCCCGCCCTGGGCGCCACCATACCGGTGGAAGGAAATGCAGCCACGCAGTGGGTGCTCGCGCATCGCCAGCCACTGTTCATCGCTAACGCTCAGGACGACCCACGGATGGCGGTGATCCGCCCGCTCCAACAGCGGCGCGGCACAGTTTCGATGCTCATTGTGCCCCTGTTGATCCGCGACCAGGTCATTGGCACCCTGGGGCTCGATGCCCTGACGGTGCGTGAGTTCACCAGCGAAGAAATCGCCCTGGCAACGAACGCCGCTGCGGCGATCGGCCAGGCATTGGATAACGCCCGCCTCTACCAGACGCTGCAACAGGAGCTGAGCGAGCGCAAGCGGGCCGAGCAGGCCCGGCATGAGAGCGAAGTGCGGCTAAAGACGATACTCAATTCGGTGCAGGTCGGTGTGCTTCTTGTCGACGCCCAGAGCCTGACCATTGTCGATGCCAACCCCGTTGCCTTTGAGATGCTGGGCGCCACCCTCGATGACCTGGTGGGCACTCCCTGTCAAAGCGCCCTCTGTCACGATGAATTTGGCCGATGTCCACTCCAGGACCCGGTGGGCCGGCCTGTCAGCGGCGAATGCACATTGCATCGCCCCGATGGCCGCACCATCCCCGTGTACAAAACCGTGGTGCCCGTGATCTTGGGCGGGCGCAAGCATCTGTTAGAAAGCTTTGTGGACATTACCGAGCGCAAGCGCGCTGAGGAGCAACTGCGCGAGAGCATGGAGGCGCTCGCCGTGCAGTATCGCGAGGCAGAGCGGGCGCGCAGCGAGGCGGCGGCCATCTTTGACGCGACCAGCGAAGCCATGCTCCTGGTCTCTCCCGAGCGAGAGGTTGTGGCCGCCAATCAGCGCCTCGGCGAGTTCTTCGAGGTCGCCCCCCAACAGATATTGGGGCGCCGGCTCGACGACCTGCGGGCCGATATCGAGCGCGCCCTTGCCGATGGCGCCGACATCTTTACGCTCACCGCCTCTGACCTGAGCGAAGGGGAGGCTTTTACCCGCGACCTCTCCCAGCGTTGGCCTGTGCAGCGTGAGCTCTCGCTCTACTCGACCGCCGTGCGCGACAGCAATGGCCGGCTGCTGGGCCGTCTGTATGCCATGCACGACGTGACGCGCGAGCGCGAAGTGGACCGCATGAAGTCCGAATTCGTCTCGTTGGTCTCCCACGAGCTGCGCACCCCGCTCACCTCCATCAAAGGTTATGTTGATTTGCTGCTCGATGGGGAGGTAGGCGAGCTGGCCGAAGACCAGGTTGAGTTCCTGGGCATTGTCAAAGCGAGCGCCGACCGGCTGGTCAGCCTGGTCAACGATCTGCTGGACATCTCGCGGATTGAATCGGGCAAGATCGAGCTCAAGCGGGCGCCCGAGGATCTGACAGCGCTCATCCGGCAGGCCGCCAGCACCTTGCGGCCGCAGATTGAGGGCAAGCGCCAGGACCTCGTGCTCGACCTGCCCGCAGATCTGCCCCCGGTGCTGGGCGATGCCGATCGCATCACGCAGATTCTGGTCAACCTGCTCTCCAATGCCCACAAATACACCCCTGCCGGCGGCCACATTGCCGTTCGCGCTCATGCGGGCATGCAGCAGATACAGGTGCAGGTTTCCGATACAGGGATCGGCCTGTCGCCTGAGGAGCAGGCGCAGCTCTTCACCCGCTTCTTCCGAGCGCACAATCGGGCCACGCAGGAAGCGGGCGGCACCGGGTTGGGCCTGGCGATCACGCGCTCGCTGGTCGAGATGCACGGCGGCCAAATTACCGTTGAGAGCGCCCCGGGGCAGGGCTCGACCTTTAGCTTCACACTGCCCATCGCCCAGGATGCGCCCAGCCATGACAGGGTCGCGCCCACCCTCCGGCCCAGCGGGCGTATCCTGGTAATCGATGACGAGGTGAATATCGCCAACCTGATCCGCCGCTATCTGGAACATGCGGGTTACGAGGTGCTGGTGGCCCATCAGGGCACCGATGCCCTGCGCATTGCCCAAGCCGAGCACCCCGACCTGATCACGCTCGACCTGCTATTGCCAGAGGCCGACGGCTTTACCGTGTTGGAGTGGCTCAAGAACGACCGGCGCACGGCCAGCATCCCCGTCATTCTGCTTTCGATCCTGCCCGACAATGGCACCAGCCATCTCCTGGGTGCGGTCGATTACCTGACCAAACCGGTGCGCGAACAGGTGCTGTTAGAGCACATACACAGCATCCTGGCCAGGGAGCGCTCACAGCGAGTGCTGGTGGCGGATGATGACGTCGATACTTTGGGGTTGATTTCCCAGTTGCTGGGCCGCGCCGGCTACCATGTCCTGGGCGCCACAGACGGTGCGCAGGCTGTGGAGATGGCGAAAAAGGAACACCCCGATCTGGCGCTGCTCGATGTCAAGATGCCCGGCATGGATGGAGTTGCGGCCCTGCGCGCCCTGCGTGAGGACCCGGCTACCCAGGCCCTGCCCGTCATCATGATGACCGCCAGCCCCGGCGTTGAAGCCGAAAGCAGCCCGACCTTCGCTACCCTGGGCGCGGCGATGCTGCTCCACAAACCCTTTACAGCGGAAGATCTGGCGGCGGCCATTGACCGTTGCCTGGCAGGCCAGCAGCCGTTGGCGCCGGGCAACCAAATCGAATCCAGGGTGGGAGCCACACGCCCCACTCAAATGCACATACAGACGCAATAGGGATGATGGCAAAATGAGTGCAACCACCATTGTCGTGGCCGATGACGACCCCCCTATCCGGCGGCTGCTCGCCTACACCCTGCAACGGCGCGGCTATCAAGTGCTCGAAGCCGCCGACGGCGAGACGGCGCTGGCCCTGATCCGCCAGTCGCTCCCGGCGCTGGCCATACTTGACATGATGATGCCGGGGCTGAGCGGCCTGGAAGTGACCCGGGCGCTGGCGCAGGACCCTGCCACGGCGGGCATCCCCACAATGATCGTCTCAGCCAAAGGGCAGGAGGCCGAAATAGAGGCAGGGCTGGCGGGCGGCGCCTGTTCCTACATCGTCAAACCGTTCGCACCGCGCGACGTGGCCACCCGGGTGGCCGAGATCCTGGGGCACGAGCATGGTTCCCAGTAACACCCTTGGCGCCCCGGCCCTCCGCGCCCTGGTGGTGGATGATGACCCAACCATCAACCGCCTGCTGCAGTTGCGCCTGGCAGGCCGCGGTTTGAGCGTGCAGGCGGCTTACAGCGGTGAAGAGGCGCTGGCGCAGGTGAGCGCAGAACAGCCCGACATCGTCTTTCTGGACGTCTCGCTGCCGGGGATGAGCGGCCTGGAGGTGCTGGAGCAGGTGCGAGCGAGCGCGCTGGATATGGCCGTTATCATGACCACCGCCTTTGGCTCGGAGCAGGTCGCGACCGACGCCCTGAGGCGCGGCGCCGACGATTATCTGCGCAAGCCGTTTGAGCCTCAAGAGTTCCAGGCCGTGCTGGACCGCACGATGAAGCGGCTGCAGCTCAGCCGCCAGAACGCCGCCCTGCGCCGGGCGCTGGATGAGAAGCGCCTGCAACTGGAGATGGAGCTGGCCCGCGCCAGCAAAGTACAGGCAGACCTGCTGCCACACAGTTACCCAGTCCTGCCCCACTTCCAGCTCGCCGCCCGCTGCCTGCCCGCTCGCGAAGTCGGCGGGGATTTCTACGATTGGCAGGTGGTGGCCCCCGGCATGCTCAGCTTGACCATGGGTGATGTGATGGGCAAAGGCATGCCGGCAGCACTGCTGATGGCGACCGTGCGCGCGGCCCTGCGCACCGTTGCCGGCCGCAACCCACCGGCCTTGACGCTCGAGCTGGCCCGGCGCGCCCTGGCCGAGGACCTGGACCGCTCGGGCAGCTTTGTGACCCTCTTCCACGCCCAGCTCGAAATAGCCGGCGGGCGCCTGACCTACGTAGACGCCGGGCACGGCTATACCTTTATCCGGCGCATTGATGGCACCGTCGAGGAGCTGCCGTTGCGAGGAGTGCCCCTGGGCATCCCATCCGCTGATCTCTACCAGGAGGGAGAACATACCCTCTACCCCGGCGATGCCCTGGTGCTTTACAGTGACGGCCTGATCGAGGCGCAGCCCGCCTTTGCGGCGTCGAATGTGCAGTTAGCGGGCGCCCTGGCCGGGGCCACGAGTGCAGAGGCCATGGTAGAGCGCCTGATTGCGCGGGCGGAGCTAGACGGCCCCCCGCCCGATGACCTGACGATCTTGATACTCCTCTGCACGTCCTAACGCAGATCCTTGACCAAAAGCCAGCGGTTGCGCCCGGGCTGGGGATCGTAAGTGACCTGGTCCAGCAGGCTATGCATCAGGAACAGGCCGTAGCCGTGCTCGTGCGGCTGGCTCAGGTCAACCGCCGCCACGGCAGAGGGGTCAAAGGGGCGGCCGGTATCGATCAGTTCGACGGTCAGACGACGCGCCTGCCGGCTCAAGATGAGCGTGATTCTCACACGGCCATCGGAGCAGCCCCCATAGGCATGCCGCACGATATTGGTGCAGGCCTCATGCACCGCCAGCTGCATGTTGTAGCTCAGCATGGCGGGGTCGCGGAGCCCCTCCACTGATTCCAGCAGCGCGGCGATAAGCGAACTGACGGCATCGAGATAGCCATAGCTTGCCGGCATATCGAGCCGTATTGTCTCGGGATCCCCCATGCATCACTCCCCTGTGCCTGCAACTCAGGCATTGACCTACACCGCCAGCTCTTCATCAGTCAGAATCGTAAAGGCCCGATCGAGACGGGTGAGCTCGAAAATCATACGTACCGGGCGTTGCAGGCAGCACAATCGTAGATCGCCCCCGCCCTGCCGGCATCGCTTGAGCCCCTGCACCAGGGTCCCCAGGGCGGTCGAGTCGATAAACGCGACATCGGCCAGGTTCACCAGAATCTGCGCTTCGGGGCCAGCTGTGGCCCGCTCGAGCCAGGCCTGCACAGGCGCCACCGTGTGGGCATCCAGGCGCCCATGCAGCTCCAGTATGCGCATGGGGCCAGCGCTGTGCTCTACCATCTCCATATGCACCAATCACTCCTTTCTGTCCAATCAGGCCCTGGCGCGGCGAACCTGCCGCCACCAAGCCAGAGGCGTCTGCACCAAGAGCGCCAAATCGCCGTGCCAGGTGCGGGTCGCGACATAGTAGGCGTCGGCCACCAGCACCTGCACCAGGTCTCCTGCGCCGGCCGGCTGGACATACCACAGCCCTGTCAGGCCGGGCCGGCATTGGTATCGCTGTTCCTGCCATTCCTCCGTGACCTGGGCAGCCTCAACGGGCGAAAGGGGCTTGACGCCCACCAGCCTCACATCACCACGCAGCGCATTCCAAAGGGAAGGCAGCCAGCGCCATTGCCCACGCTCCAGCCAGCCACCCAGCCAGGTACGGCGGCCATCGGCTCGGCGGGTGCGGAGGGAGAGCAGGCTGAACGAGCGCTCCTCCCCATCTGGCTGCCGGTGCACGCGGGGTGAGCCACAGAGCACAGGGCGCCCCACCGTCAGCAGGAGCAGCAAGGCCAGCACGGCCATCAGGGGCAACGCCATCAGCAGGAGCAGACCGGCAGTTGCCCGCTGCACGGCCTGCGCCAGAGCTTCCGTCGCCGTCCCGGGGCTCACGTCGGCAAGCAGAAAAGAGTCCATCACCCGCACACTCTGACCGGTCTGCACATCGATGAGTTCAGACCGACAGGCAATGCGGTGCTCCAGGTTGACCAGCCTGCCGACATAGGTGCCCGCCAGCACTATGCTGTCGCGCACCGTAGCCTCATCATCGATCAGAGCGCCGGGACCGACCACCACATTGGGGCCCAGCTCGACATCGCGGCCGATCTGGCAGCCCTGCCCCAGGCACACTGGCGGCGTCAGGCGGGCCGCCGGATGGATGAGGGCATAGGGCCCGACCCAGATGCCCGGGGCCACTCGCCGGCCTTCCACGCGAGCGCGGCGAATACGCGGGGCTGCCCCGCTGCCGGCCCGCGCCTCGGCGGCCTGCAGCCAGTCGATGTGCGCCTGTTGGTAGGCGGCCACGGTCTGCAACGGGTTCCAGTAGCCCGGCTCCACATAACCAGCGAGCGCCCCCTGTGCCACAAGCTTTCGCAACGGGTCCCCGTCCAGGTCAAAGGGCGCCCCGGCCGCGACAGGCTGCAGCGCGCCTGGCTCGAAAAGATAGGCGCCGGTCAGGCTGTAAAGCTCGCCCGTTCCCGGGGCGGCGTCGAGCGCCACAACGCGCCCGTCGCTCAGCCGCACCGGGCAGGGCGCAATGCCCTCCCCGGCACGGTGCAACACGGCCGTGGCAGGGCTCTCACTGGCGGCATGCGCCGCCAGGGCAGCGGCCAGGTCCAGGTCCAGCAAACAGCCGGCCGGAAGCAGCAGGCAGGTCTCGACCAGCCGGCGCCGGAGGGCTCTCAGCGCCTGCGCTGGCCCCTCAGCGCCGCCCGACGGCAAATACTCGAGCTGCAGGCCCCAACGCCGCCCATCGCCCAGGGCCGCCTCGATGGCGCCGCCATAAGGCCCCGGGTAGACAAAAGCCTGCCTGCACCCGGCACGCACGAGCATCTCCAGCGCAATCACAGCCAGGGGGCGATCGGCCACCGGGAGCAATGGCCACGGGATGCGCCTGGTCAAGGGGCTCAGCGCGGGCGGCGCTGCCTGGGCAACGAGTATCGCTTGCATGGGCAACCTCATTGTGCCCGGGCGATGGCGGCGCGCACATCGGCAAAGAGCGCGAGCACGCCATCAAGGCGGGCCAGCTTGATCACCCGCAAGCAGTCGGCGGAGCAGCCGGCGATCCGCAGCTCACCTCCCTTTTCCCTGGCCTGGCGGCTGAGCTTGACCAACGCCGCAAGCCCCGCCGAGGCCAGGAAGAAGGTTGGCGTGAAATCCAGCACCAGGTGTGGGCTGGCGGCCAGGGCCGCGCTGCATTGGGCCATCATCTCCGGCTCGGTAGCGGCGTCGAGCCGCTGCGGCATCCTGATGACTGTCCACTTGCCCTGCTGCATCGGGGGCGCCGGCTCAGGCGCCGCCCGGTGGGCCGCCAGCGCACTCTCCACATCCTGGCAGACCTCGAAAAAGCGATCGAGCCGCATCAGCGCCAGGACCCGGGCAATCGCGGGCGGCACGGCAGCCAGGCGCAGCGCCCCCCCCAGGTCCCGGGCATGCTTGCTCAGCGCGACCAGCCCCCCCATGGCTGTCGAATCCAGAAAGGCCGCCTCTGCCAGGTTCACGATCAAGTACGGCGTCTGCGCCCACACCTCTTCGACGGTAGCGGCAAAGGCAGGCCAGTTGTGCACGTCGAGCCGACCTCGCACGCTGAGGATCGCCGTGCCCTGCACCAACAGGGGTGCGCTCAAGGGCAGCACCGGCGAAGGTCCGCCCCCCCGGCGCATCACCCACCACTGGCGCAGAAAGAACGGGCCAAAGCGCAAGAGATCAGTCACATAGCGCCGCCACAGTCGCCGGGGTTCCTGCAGCAGCCGGTAGAGCCACTCCAGCCCGGCCCGTTGCATCCAGAGCGGGGCGCGGCGCGTGAGGCCGGCGATCATATCCAGCGTGCCGCCGACCCCGATGGAAACGGGCACCCCCAGCCTGCGCGCATGCATGCCGATCCACTTTTCTTGCTTGGGGTTGCCGAAAGCGACCAGCAGCACATCGGGCTGCGCTGCCTTGACGGCGGCGAGCATCGCCTCATCCACATCTAAAAGTGAATGGTAGGGCGGCGAGTAGACCCCCGCAATCTTGAGGCCCGGGTTGCGGCTCACCAGGATATCGGCTGCGCGTTGGGCAATGCCCGGGGCGGCGCCCAAAAGGTAAAGAGAATAGCCCTTTTGCGCCGCCAGTGCGGCCAAAGCCGGCACCAGGTCGGCCCCGGTTACGCGCCCCTCCAGGTGCACACCCAACAGGCGCGCCCCCCAAACCAGGGGCATGCCGTCGGGCGTGGCCATATCGGCTTCTTGCAGAATACGGCGTAGCTCGGGGTCATCGAGAGAGCGGACGACGAAATCGGCATTGACCGTCGCCACCTGATGCACGCGTCCCGTACTCCGGCCGGTGACGATAAAATCGTCCAGCCGGGCCAGGGCCTCGGCCATGTTCAGATCATCGACCGGCACCCCCAGGATCAGCACAACCTTGCGCATACCGCCCTCCCTACTACAGTCCTCTGTGCCCCTTGCCCCCGGTCTATTTGCCAGCCGCCCATGCTCAATTCGGTGCGATGCACGGCAAGCGCCATGCTGGGATCAGTCGCTCAATAGGCGCCTTTGCCAAGCAAGACGGCCGGGATGGTGCGTAGCAAGATCTCGACATCTCGCCACAGGCTCTGCTCGGCGATATACTGCAGGTCCAGCTCGACCCAGCGCTTGAAGCTGAGGTCGCTGCGCCCAGAGATCTGCTGCAACCCGGTAATCCCCGGTGTGACTTCCAGCCGCCCGAGCTGGTCCACATCATACTCCGCCACTTCCTGCGGCAGGGCGGGGCGTGGGCCTACCAGGCTCATCTCGCCGCGCAGGACGTTCAGGAGCTGTGGCAGCTCATCAATGCTCAGCTTGCGGATCACCCTGCCTACGCGGGTCACACGGGGATCATTCTTCATCTTAAAGATGGGGCCATCGGCCTCATTGAGCGACACAAGCTCAAGCCGGCGCCTCTCGGCATCAACGTACATGGAACGGAACTTGAGGCAGCCAAAGGTCCGGCCGCGATAGCCGACACGCACCTGCCGGAAAAGGGCGGGGCCGGGCGAATCAAGCTTGATGGCCAGCGCAGTCAATGCCATGAGCGGCGCGGCGAGCACGAGCGCCAGGCTGGCCACCACGATATCGAGGCCACGCTTCAGGCCCCAGCGCAGCTTGGTGCGAATGACCCAGGACACCATCAGCAGGCGAAGCCGGCCCACGGTGCGCGGGCTGTTAAAGCGCTCGTGGGCAAAGATCTCGAGCATGCGCGCGGCCCGCTCATCGAGCAGGCGGGCATCATCCTCAGCCGCCCCGGGTATCGCCCTTCTCACATCCATACTGCACCCCGCCGATACTCAGGCGTCACGTGTTGCGCGCGGTGCGCAGCCAGCCCTGCCGATCCCGCCCCAGGAGCACGCGCAGGTACAGCCACACCTTCCAGACCACAAAGACAGGCGCCAGGAGCAACGCCAGGTAGACTCGCCAAGGCGCCCGTGCCAGAATCAGCCCCGTCAGGATATAGGCGGCCTCCCCCAGCAGAAGCGCTGCCCCCAGCACAGCGCCAACCCGGCTACCCAGGAGCAACGCCGCCGCCAGCGCAAGCACCGTGGCTGCCACAAGGATGGAGAAGGGCGGCATGATCTGCTCCACTGCTGCATCGAATAGAGCAAAGCTGCGCCGGCGCCACGCTTGCTGCAGCAAACGCGGCACATAGCGGCGCACCATCTCCAGGCGCCCACGCTCCCAGCGCACATTCTGGCTCTGGGCGCCGGCCAGGCTGACGGGCATCTCGGCCCAGACGATGGCATCGGGAGCGAAGGTCACACGCTCACCCGCCAGGAGCAGGCCCAGGTGGAACTCGATATCCTCCGTCAGCGCAGCCGACCAATGAAACCGCCGCACCAGGTCCCAGGCCAGGACCATGCCGTTGCCTTTGAGCCCGGCCGAGCCGCCGAGCAGGCTTCGGCCCAAGGGCCTCAGGTAGTGGATAGCAGCCAGCGCCGCATAGCGCAGGCCCACCGGCCAACTGCGGTCGGGGCTGCGCACGGCATAGTAGCCCTGGATAGCCCGCTCGCCGCGCAACAGGCGCGTATCCATCACACGCAGGAAATCGGCTGAGACGACCGAATCGGCATCGAGAATCACAGCGGCATCCCGGCCGTCGACAGCCGGGGCCAGCCTCTCGACCAGCCACTGGAGGGCGTAGCCCTTGCCGCGCAGGGCGTCATCATGCCGCTCGTGCACCACCGCACCGGCCTGACGGGCCAGGTTCGCCGTATGGTCGGTGCAATTATCGGCCACGACGTGCACCTCATAGAGCGCAGGCGGGTACTCCAGGGCCTGCAGGCTGGTCAGCAGATCGGGCAGAAGCTTTTCCTCGTTATGTGCCGGCACCAGCACCAGGAAGCGGTGGTCGGGCTGCCCGGGGCGGGGCGGCGTGCGGCGAGGGGCCAGGGCTGCAGCCACCGTCAGCGCCAACAGATAGGTAACGGCAAGTCCCAACAAGCCCTCGCAGATCAACGCCATAATGCGGCATACCGACACCAGGTTCATCGTGACCACCCCCTGGCCTGGAGCAGTTCTTCATAGAGGGCAAGGGTGTGGCAAGCCATCGCCTCGGCGGAAAAGTGCTCCTCGACGCGCCGGCGTCCGGCCTGCCCCAGCCTGTAGGAGAGGTCAGGATCGGCCAGGCAACGGGCCATGGCGCCAGACAGCGCTTCGGGTGAGCAGGGCGGCGCCAGCAAGCCCGTCTCACCGTCGACCACCACTTCGGGCAGGCCGCCGACCCGAGTGGCCACGACCGGCCTGGCCAGGGCCATCGCCTCGGCTACCGCCAGCCCGAAGGATTCCCATACACTGGGCAAAACGAACAGATCCACCACCCGCACAATGCGGGCAACATCGGGGCGATAGCCCAGGAAATGCACCCGTTCCGCGATGCCCAGGGCCCTCGCCTGCGCCTCGAGTGCCGCCCTCTTGGGCCCCTCGCCGGCCAGCAACACGACCAGCCGAGGCCAGCGCGTCGCGAGGATGGCCGTCGCCTCGAGCAGGTATGAGAGGCCCTTTTGCACATCCAGGCGTGCCGCACAGCCCACAAGCAGGGCCTGCGGATCCAGCCCCAGCTCACGCCGCGCCAGGGCCTGTTCTGACGGTGGGCAGGGAGAAAAACGGGCCAGGTCTATGCCATTGTGGATGGCCACCACTTTCGCCTCTGGACGAGAGGCCAGCTCTATCTGGCTGCGGCGGTCCGCTTCCGATACGGTGATGATGCGGTCGACCAACGCGTCGACGCGGGCGTTCACCCAACGGGGCCATCCCTGCAGGCGAAAGGCGGGCTGGTGCTCGGTCGCCACCACCACCGGCGCGCCGGCCGCCCGCGCGGCCAGGCAGGCCCACTTGCCATGATAGGGGCCCGTCCGGTGCTGATGCACGACCTCCACGCCGAGGCGGCGGATGAGGCGCCGGGCGTGCAGCGCATTGGCCAGCAGGCTCCAGGGTGGCTGGCAACCTGGCAGATTGAGGCGATAGGTCCCGATGCCGGCTTCCTGCAAGCCTTTATAGAGGGGGGCCAGTGCGGGTGCGGCGGGCACGATGGCGGAGACCCGGCAGCCAAGGCGGGCGACCTGGCGCGCCAGCTCGAGCATGTGATTCTCCATACCGCCCATCGTAACGCTGTTGGATATGTAGGCCACCCTCAGGGCGCCGCATTGCTTTCGCTGCTGCATAGGCCACACTCACTCCCCTTCCAGCAGCCCTTCGATCACCCCACGCAGCCGGGTGACATAGCCATCCAGGCTCATCTCGCGCACTACCCGCTCCCGGCCGGCGCGGCCCATGCGCTCAGCCTCTGCCGGGTCTGCCAAGAGGCGCACGATCGCTGCGCGCAGGGCCGAAGGGTCGCCCGGAGGCACATATAGCCCCGTCTCACCCTCCACCACCACATCTGTCTGCCCTGGAACGCGCGAGCAGATAATGGGCAGGGCCATCGCCATGGCCTCCAAGAGCGCCGTCACGCCCGCCTGGAAATAGACCTTGTACAGCGGCATCACCATGAGCCTGCTTTGGGCGTAGAGGCGGCGCAGGTTCCACAGGTCAAACTGCGCCACGGTGACGTTCTCAGGCACGGTTACCTGCTGTGTGGTATCGGCGCGGCGCGACCAGGGGCTGGAGGCGGCAATCACCACGCGCACCGGCAGGTCGCGCACCGCCCGGATGAGCGTGGGATAGTCACGGCACTCGAGCCCCACCGCGCAGATCAGCGGCCGCCGGTCGCCTGCAAAGTAACCTTTCCCATCATGATCGGACTGCAGGCGAGGTATGTTGCCGCGGGGCATGCGGGCGCGGCCCGGCGCCGCGGCTACGGTGCGCGCCAATGGCTGGGGGCGCCCGGCGTCGACAAGCTCCGGCGCGAAAAAGCGAGTGTCCACCATAAAGGGAATGTGCAATACCCGCGTCGCCGCGATGCGCCAGCGCTCCCGGATGAAATGCTGCTGCCAGGTGCTGTAGACCAGGAAGGTATCGATGGCGCTCTGGATGCCCAGAACATCGAAAAAGACCCTCTTCTTGCGTGGCAGCAGCGTATGCACAATCATCAGGTGCCGGGCGCCGCGCCGGCCGCGCCCACCCAACTTGAGCAGGCAGGCCAGGGGGATGCCAACCTGTTCGCCATCGGTCAAGAGGATGCGATAGCGGTGCCGCACGCGGTAGACAGCCCAGGCCAAAAGCAGCGCCGGCCCGCCCAGCCCCTCCAACAGCCGTCCCCAGGCGCCATGCCGGCGGCGCGCCATCTCATAATCGAGCAGGTCCGCCCCCAGGGCGCGCGCTATCTCCCCATAGTCGGTGCGGGGGGCCCTGCCTTCTATCGCCCGCTCCTGCCGGGCCCTATCGATGACCCCTGAAACCGTCAGCAGGATATCGCCCATCAGCCGGGCCTCCGTGTAGCCCGCCCCTCGCTGGCCACCTCTTTGAGCAGATCTACCAGCCGCTGGGCGTTGCGCTCTGCGCTAAAATCGGCGGCCACCACCTCCACTGCCCGCGCCCCCTGCCGCAGGCGCAGGGCAGGGTCCTCTACCAGGCGGCGCAGGGCCGCCGTCAGTGCGGACGCATCGCCTGCCGGCGTCAGGAAACCCGTCTCGCCCTCCCGCACAATCTCGGGAATGCCGGCCACCCGTGTGGATACGCAGGGCAACCCGGCTGCCCCTGCCTCGGAAAGGACCATGGGGAGGCAATCGCCATAGGTCGGCAGGCAGAACACATCGCACGCATGGTAGAGGGCCCTGAGCGTGCCTGAATTGGGCTCCATATCCCGATACACATAGAGCCCTTCCTGTGCAGGCACGGTGCCGCGCGTCACCAGGTGCAGCTCCACCCCCAGGGGCCGCAGGGCGCGAAAAGCCTCCAGCAAGAGCAACCCGCCCTTGCGCTCCAGGTCGCCCCCCACGAACAGGATCCGGCAGGGCCCGTCGTGCTCGCGGCGCGGCTGGGGGCGGGCCCAGGCGCGCACGTCGACCCCCGGCGGAATGACGGTAATCTTGTCAGCCGGCACACCATAGCCGCCGATTAGCCCCTGCCGCGCCCACTCGGACCAGGTCACCAGTCGGCGCGCCGCCCGGAAGCAGTGGCGCGCCAGGCGCCACTTGGCGGCTTCCGCCCAGGGATTGCCTCGCCCGTGGCCATAGAAACCGCCCAGCTCATCATATTGCAACGGTGTGGCATCGAGCGAGACCACGCCCGGCAGCCGGCCCAGCCAGTCCGCCGCCAGGATGGCCGGCACCTGCGTATGAAAGAAAAGCGCCTCCAGGGGCGCCTGCCGGGCCAGGCGGGCCAGGGCGCGCCGCGCCCGCAGCCCCGCCCGTAAGGTCCAGTTACTGCGGTAGAGGGGCAGGTGAGAGGCCAGGCCGCGCGCCGCAAAGGGGATCAGGGCCCAATGGACCTCGACCTCCGGATCTTGTATGTTCGCCTGCAGGTTCTGCGCATAGGTCACATGCCCCAGCGCCTGCTCCAGGATGAACCCCAGCTGGTATCGCGTCATCCGCGCGCCCCCCGATCTCGCTGTCATGGCGCTGGCGCCTCTAGCAGGGCCACCTGATCCACATACAGCGTGCGCCGGAACCCCGCATCGGTCTTGAGATAGAGCCCGGTCACATACCGGGCATCGGCCTGATAGAGCAGATCGTCCAGCCAGACGGTCACTTCTTCCCATGTCGCCGCCGGAATGGTGCGATTAAAGCCCAGATCGTAGAGCCGCGTCTCTGAGAACTCGCGCCCCGCATCCAACGGCACCGAATGGTCCCCCGCCAGCCAATAGGGATAGGCGTTCGAGCCCACGATCGTCACCGCCACATCCGCGGGGTCCAGCGGGGCATCGCCGCTGTAAAGCCAGAATTGAGCGCCCAACACCCGATCCTGCGGGAAAGCCTGCTTGCTCTGCTCGCGCACCGTAAAGTAGAGCGTGGCATAGTCGGCTTCGGGCGTCAGGGCAATCGCCTTCTGGCCGCTGTGAGACGGGGCTGCGTTCAGATCGATCCGCATAGACGCACTGTGCTCCACGCTCCAGGCGGGGTCCAGCCCCTCATCGTAGATGGGCACCTCGACCATTTCCGCTGTGCGTGTAGGCTGCGGCTCGGCAGAAGGGGGCGCAGGCGCCACCGTCGCGACAGCCAACCCGGGCACGCCGGTCGAGACCGGCGCAGCGGCCGTGGGCGTCGCCCCCTGGCCCCGGCTGAAAAGAGGAGAAACGGTGGGCGGCAACGCGGGCACCACGGCTGCCGGCGTACAGCTCACCAGCAACAAGAGGCCTCCCGCCAGAGTCAATTGAAGCTTCTTCGCCATGCGCTGCTACTCCGTTGGCCGACCGCGCATGCGGATAACCCTGGCAGGCACACCGGCTACCGTGGCGCCGGCCGGCACCGATTCGATCACCACGGCATTGGCCCCCACGACCGCACCATCGCCTACCGTGATTCCCCCCAGAATGCGCGCCCCGGCGCCGATGAACACATTGTCACCAATCTCGGGAAACTCCCACTTGTTGCGCATGCCCAGTGTGGCCGCGGCAATGATACTGCAGTTGGACCCCATGCGCCTGACCGCGATCACCGTCCCGACCGGGTGCGGGATATACAGCCCCCCGCCAATATCGGCGCCGCAAGAGATCTCGAGGCCGTACCGGCGGTAGATGCGCCGCTGGATGATCCCCGGCAGACCGGGGATGCCCCGCCGCTTGCACCAGGAGCCCAGGCGGAACCAGGCCATAGCGCGCAGGGGCAGATGGCGGTACAGCAGAGCGATCGTCTGCCCCAGGGTGACCGCTGCCGGGTCGGCCACCTGGCCCGGAATGAGCCAGCGCTGCACATCCTGTTTGAAGAGGTCAAACATCAGATCTTCTCCTGAGCCGCCTGCGGCGCCGCCTGAGCGACCAGGGCGAAAAAGCGATCCCGGCCGCCGAGCCCCTCAGCCAGGCCCTGATAGTAGCGCAGGTTAAAGATGCCGCTATAGGCCAGGCGCGCCGGCCGCGTCAGGCCAAAGGAATCCGTCAGCGCGGCCACCCCCCTCAGGCCCGCAATGGCCAGCCTGCTCAGCCGCGCCCGGCCCAGGCACAGCCGCGTGAGGGCCCGCACCAGGGCGTGACGGCCCTGGAACTCGTATAGAATAGTCGGCAGGAGCCAGCGATGCCCCTTGTCGCGGGCAAAGATCAGGTCATTGCGTCCATATAAATAGGGAATCTCCAGCCACGATTCCAGGCTGCGCTGGGCATAGTGATAGCCAATGGCCTGAGGGACAAAGACAAAGCGCAGGCCGCGCTCGGCCAGCCGATAGGCCAGCTCCACATCCTCCGCCCGGCGGAAGTGAGGGTCAAAGCCGCCCGCCGCCAGCAGATGCGCACGCGCCAGCGAGGTGTTACCGGTGTAGAATTGGCGTGCGGTGGGCGCCCAGTGTCCCTGCAGCATGTGATCGTATTGTTTGCCGAGCATCTCCTGCTCCCACCGCACCCAGGGCTCCAGCCGGTAATCGCGAGGCATGAGCATCGGGCCCAATACGATCAGGTCACCCGGGCTCCCTTCATGCACCCGCATGTGCTCCGCCACCAGCTCGGGGCAGGGAACCACATCATCGTCCAGGAACAGCACGATCTCACCCCGGGCGCAGGTCACCCCCAGATTACGGGCCGCAGCGGGGCCCTGATTTCGCTGCTGCAGAAAGTGCAGGGTAAACGGGGGCTGCAGCGCCTGCAGGTAAGCATCAGTACCATCGGTGCAGCCATCGGAGACGATGATGACCTCGAACGCAGAGGACGGGTAGGTCTGCCGGCCCAGGGCGCCCAACACCGCCTTCAAGCGCTCCAGACGGTTGTAGGTCGGCATGACGATGCTGACGCACGGCGTCATTTCCGCTGCCACCGGTCCCTGAGCTGCATGCCCGCTGAATACAGCTTATCCTTGAGCAACATGCCCTGCTCGAGGGCCGCCAGCTTGCGGGGGCTGGAGCGATGGCTGACCACAAAGTGTTGCGCCGCCTCGGCGCCCAGGTAATCCTTGAAGGTGTTCAGGGTGACCTCAGGCGAGCCCCCCAGGTCAACCTGCTCGAACTCCTGCGCCAGGTCGCAGGCTGCCTGCCAATAGAGGGCGGGCACCAGGCCCGTCTCAGCCGAAACGCGCGCAGAGCCCAGGCGCCAGAGGTAGGCCGTGTGGTCCTCACGGCTGAGGAGGGCAACGACCCCGGCATGCAGGGCGCCTTCGGGGGTGCGGGCAGTATAGAGGCGGCAGCCATCGCAGGCGCGCATCCATTGAAAGCGACAGCGGAAGCGCGCCTCCCACTCGGGTGAAGGCCACCAGTAGAATTTGCGCATTGTCTCTCGATAGAGGGCCAGGAAATCATCGAGCGCCTGCTCGCCCTCAACCGTGAAAGTATAGTTGCGGCTGGCTGCCTTGATCTGCCGGCGCTTCTCGCGGGTCATGCTCATCCACGTCTGTTCGGTATCCGTCATGCGCCAGATGTGAGTATAGACGGTCTCTACCTGCCAGCCGGCATAGAGGAACATGCGCACATCACGAAAGGCCGGGTGCAGCTCGCTCCTGGCATAGTGGAGGCGCCGGGCCAGCTCCCCGGCCAGGTCGGCCACGACATGGCTCTGCTCACGCACAATGGCGGCCGTGCTCCGCCGCTGCGGGGGCGCCAGCAGCACGCTGTTGTGGTAAAAGAACTCGACCGGCGCTGCCAGCTTGAGGCCGCATTGCACGGTGTAGGGCATAGCCAGCCCGCCTATCAGGCTGCCCGCATCGGAAAAACAGCCCAGATGCAGCAACTGGAGGCCCGGCTCGGTCTCACAGAGCATTTGCAGCCAGTCACTGCGCATAAAGACATTGCCCTGTGGCGAGGCGGCCACCAGCTGATCCCATGCGGCCCAGTCCTCCTTGCCCAACTCACGTACAGATGGCATGATACAGACTCCCTTTAGCGATCAGAGGCGCCTGATGACTCGCGCCGGGGCGCCGACGGCCAGCGTGCGGGGTGGAATGTCGTGCGTGACGACGCTGCCGGCGCCGATCACCGAGCCCGCACCGATGGTCACACCGCGCAGCACAATCACCCGCGCTCCCAACCAGACGTTTTCCTCCAGGATGATGGGTAGCGACTCGGGCCGTTCCTGTCGCCGCTCAGGCTCGAGGCAGTGGAAATCGTTATCCATCATGAGCACATGGGTGCCGATCTGGCAGTGCGCACCGATGCGCACCAGCCTGCTCGCAGCCACCGAGGTGCCATAGTTGATGAACGCGCCATAGCCGATCTCCAGCCTGCCCCCCGCTTCCACCGCCAGCTCCAGCCGGGCAATGGTGGCGCACAGGCGCACGTGGTCGCCCACGATCAGCACGCCATCGTTTCTGACCGCCGGGCGTCCCCATACACGCACGCGGCTCCCGATATACGTGGCCCGGCGCAAATACCAGCGGGCGCGCAGCACCGCCCAGCCATTGCCCCACAGGTCAGCAAGCCTCACCCGGCAGGCCCTCCCCGAGGCCGGGGTCCAGCGCGCGGATCACCCTTGCAGGCACCCCAGCCACCAATGTGTGTGGCGGCACATCGCAGGTCACGACTGCCCCCGCCGCCACGATGGCCCCCTCGCCTACCGTCACACCCGGCAAGAGCGTGCAGCGAGCGCCCAGCCAGGCGCCGACCCCGATCCGCACCGGGCGGGCGACAAAGGGCCCCGCGCGCCGTTCGGCCCCCCCTACCTGATGCGTGCCGGTGAGGATCATCACCTGCTGGCCGATCGCTACCCGGTCACCGATGGTCACCATAGCGCCCAAATCCCAAAAACCGCCCACGTTGATCCACACGTGGCTGCCAACACAGAGGCGCGGCCGCAGGTCACCCTCGCCACAGATCGCCGGCAATCCCCAAAAGAGCGTGCCCTGCCCAATGGAAAACCCCGCCAGGCGCAGGGCCAGCGCGCGCATGCGCCCGCCGGTGTAGGGCGGGAAGGGCGCCACCAAGAGCTGAACCAGCAGCAGGCGGGGCTGCAGGGGGCCCAACTCATCGCCCCAGAGGCGCTTGAGCGCGCTCACAGCCATGGCGCTTCCACCGGCCCCGGCGCCCCGGCCCCGACCGCCGGCTTGCTTTTCACCATCGCCTCCAGGCCGCCCAAAATGCCCATCATCGCGCCCAGGTAGACCATGCTCTGGGTATCCCACGACATGTCGACATAGGCGTAGGTAAAGTGCATGATCACGTACAGCGTGGCCGTGAGCGCCACGGCCCTCAGGTCCCCACCGGGCATGCGCCACAGAGCGCGCGTCCCTACCAGGATCGCCCATCCCACCAGGAAGAGCAGAGAGAGGAAACCGCCCACCCCCGCCTGCATCCAGATCCAGATCACCGAGTTGTGGGTGATGTATTCCCACCAGACGAAAAAGCTGATGTCGGGCTGGGGCACGATCATGTAGAACTTGTGGCCAAACCCCACACCCGTCAGAGGGGCGGCATGGACGGTGAAACTGTTGTTGATGTTCTCGATCACCCGGTAGGCATTGGAAGACTCATAGCGGGCTGTGGTATCGGAGCCGATGACGGAGCGGATGGCCTGGGCCGGCAATCCCAGTGCGCCCGTGGAATGCCAAAAGGCCACCAGATAGATCACGCCGAGCACCGCCAGGGGCGGCACGATCAGGGCAAAGGAGCGCCTGTTCGCCCGAAACAGCACAATGGCGATCAGCGCCAGCGCAATGGCCAGCGTCAGGAAAGCCGCCCGCCGCTGCGTCACCAAATAGGTCAGGAGCACACTGGGCGCCATGAAAAGCAACAGCACACGCTTGCGCCGGGAAGCCCTGAGCAACCACGAGGCAATCAGCAGCACAAACAGGGTATTCATGTGGATGGCCGCCGAATGCTCGGTAATCGCTTCCACCCGGTATAGATCACCCCGCAGGGTAAAGGCAAAGTAGGCGTTGCCCACTACCCCCTCGAGCCAAAGGGCCGTCATGGCCGCCCAGAGCAGGGTATTCACCTGCGCCGGCGTTTCCAGCAGGTTGCCCGCCAGCACCAGCATGAGGGGCAGGTAGAAGATGGGGCGCGCCTCCCAGAGGGCGATATTGACGTTGCCATGTCGCCCGATACCGTAAGCCAGCCCCAGGGCAATAAAGCCAATAAACACGGCCGCCGGCCAGAAAAGCGGCCCCCGGTACAGGCGCAGGCGGCGCGTCAGAGCGCCGCGCACCAGCCAGGAGGCCAGTGTGAGCACGAGATAGATCTCCAGGGGGCTGACGATGAGCGCATCCTGAAGGAAAAAGAGCGACTCGGCGCTGGACAGGTTCTTGTTAAAGGGGTACCAGGGCATCAGGACCCCGTCGCCCAGCAGCGAGAAAAAGACGATCAGATAAACCCCATAGCGCGGCCGATAGAGTATGGCCAGCGCCCCCACGGCGTAGATCAGCCAACCAATCAGAGCCGGGCTGGGGCCATTCTGCAGCGTGGCCAGGCCCAGGAGCGCAGCGATAGCCGCAGCGCCCAAAGGCCAGGCCCTTTCGCGCCAGGTCGAACGGCGCGCCTGGCCACTGACGGCGGGGGCAGCCCACGATGCGGCAAGGGAATTCAGCATACCGATACCCTAGATCTGGTGCAGAAAGAAATAGCCGATACAAACGCCCACACAGATGCTCCCCAAGAGCGCCACGCGCCGATGCTGCTGCCACGAATCCAGCGCCGTACCCAGCAGAAAGCAGAACACGACAAAGCCGGCGAACAGTTTCACCCGACCCCTCCTAGCCCTGCTGCACAAGGCGCAGCAGGCCAAGGGGCATGGCCATGCGCACCCGGTTCATAATCACGCCGAGGACCTTGAGATGGCTCACGTCAGCCAAAGTGCGGCGCAGACTGCCAGCCGGCGTTGCCCCCTGGCGCACGACCAGGCAGCAGGCGTCACCCAATGAAGCCAGGGGGATGGCATCGCTGGTGGCCAACACGGCCGGCACATCGAAAAACACGTGCTCAAAGCGCTCCGACAGTTGCGCCGCCAGCGCCCGCAGGCGGTCGCTGCGGGCGGCGGCTGCTTGCTCTACGGCGGGCAGCGCTCCGGCCGGAAGAAGCCAGAGCCCCGAGGGGCTCGCGGGCACCAACACGTCATCGAGCTCGGCGCGGCCTGCCAGCCAGGCCGCCAGGCCAGGGCCTGCGGCCTGGCCCAACAGGCCGGGCAACACGGGCCACCGCCAGTTCAGCTCCACGACACAGGTGCGACGCGACAGATCGGCAGCCGCCAACGCGCCCAGGGCGAGTGTTGCATAGCTCACCCCCTCTGCGCGGGCCGCCGCCACCAGGGAAAGGCGCGGCGGCAGCATGCCCCGGCACACAAGGCCCGTCAGCATGTGGCGCAACGAACGCACAGCCGGCCCCGCAAAGCCGCAGAGATCATCCGCGCCCACGCTCAGCCATAGAGGCGCCTCCTCCGGAACCGATTGCGCCTTTTGCTTCCAGAACATCCCGACCCCCTTTGCCCTACGGCTCGCCCGCAATGACGGCCTCGCCGCCTGCACCCAGGTGCAAGGCACGGCGCATCAGCCGTGCGAGGAGCGCCCGATCCTCCGTTGAGAACAGTCCCAGCGCCAGCGCCAGCATGGAATAGATGGCCGCCCCGACTGCGACAGGAATGACGATAAACAAGCGCCGGCAGTACCAGGCTGCTACCGCCATCAGCAGCCCTGCGGCCATAACGCGCAATGCCAGCCATAGATCAGCGCGGCCTAACGTGCCGCGGGGCAGCAGCAGGAGCCCCGCAACCATCATACCCGATTCTGTAACCAGAAAGCTCAGCGCACCGGCCACGGCCCCGTTGCCCAGCAGGGTCCGGCACCACGGCACCAACAACAGATCCAACGGCACCGTCGCCGCCACTGCGGCCGCCATCACCAGCGTCCAGGTATTCTGCCGGTCAATGGAGATCATGTACTGCCCCACCAGCATATTCTGATAGGTGACGATAAGCGTCACACCCAGCAGAGCCAGCACCGGGCCACTCGGGGCGAAATCAGGGCCGAAAAGAAGGCTGACCAGGGGGTCCGCCACCACCACCAGGCCCAGGCCGATCGGCACACTGAGGACCAGCAAAAGGTCAAAAACGCGCCGCAACAGCCCAGGCAGCCGTGCAGGGTCCTGGGTGTGCAGGCGCGAGAGGACAGGGAAGATGGCCGTTACCAACACCGAGGGAATGAAGAGCAGCGTGGAAAAGAGCTGGCTGGCCGCGCCGTACCAGCCCACGGTGCGATCATCAACCAGCAGAGAGATGATCATGACGTCGACCTGCCCATAGGCCACCAGGAACAGGCCCGACAATAGATAGGGCAGGCCAGCACGCAACATTCTGCGCGCTGCCAGCAGATTCCACCGCAGCCGCAACACGTGCAGCCGCACCAGCGCCGCCACATGGATAGACAGGCTCACCAGCGCTGCCACGACGGCCACTGCCGCAATGGCATAGACGCCCCGGCCCAACAGGAGCAGCGCCAGGCAGGCTGCCGTATTCACCGCTTTGCCCGCAATGTTGCCAACAGCCATGTACTCCATGCGCTCGAGCCCCTGCAAAGTGGCCTGGCAGGCGCCAATGAACTGTTGGACGAGGCTGGCCAGGCCCACGATCAGCGCCACAACAATCGTGCTTTGTGGGTAGCGGCAGAGGCGCAGGTAGGAAAAGACGGCGCCCAGGCCTAACAGATAGAGCAAGGCGCGCAACACCACGCTCGTGCCAAAGAGGTCGCCGGCCTGTTCTGGGGCGCGGGCAATCTCCTTGGTCAAGAGCACATCCATGCCAAAGGTGACCAACACTGCAACCACGGCCCAAATCGAGTTGGCCAACTGGAATTTGCCCACGGGTGCAGCGCCCAGGTAGCGGGGCAGAAAAATCGTCAGCAAGAGGGTGAGCCCCCACGTAGTCAGCTGAGAGAACAGGAGCGCCCCCACATTCCGGCCTACGCGCTGGCCCATGCCCCTCATAGCTCCATCTCCACCCCCGATTTTTTGCCCTGCCGCCCCGCTACAGGCGCGGCGTCGGGCACCAGGGCGAGCACCGGCAGGTCCAACGCCTGCTGCACGTCGAAGGGGAAACGGAGAGTGGAATCCGTCAGGGCGCCACCGATGAGGCTCAGAGCGCTGAGAAGAAGGCCAGCCAGGGCAAAGAGGCCGCCCTTGACAAGAAGGCTCCTTCTGGAGCCCCCCCGGCGCAGCGGCACCTGCGGGGCATCAATCACCTGGTAGCTCTGGCGCACCTGGCTCTCTGCCTGCACGCTCGCCAAGCGGGCATTCTCATCCTTTTCCTGGGCCGCATTCAGGCGCTGCACAGCCTGGTCCACCGCCGACTGGAGCCCGTCGATCTGGACCTGTTGCGAATCCGGGCGGTCGCCACGCACAGGGGCAGGGTGTGCATCCAGAAAAGCCACCAGATCCTGGCGCGCCTTGTCGACTTGAGCTTGATAAGACTTGAGCAGATCCGCGAAGAAAGACTCCGCCGCGTCCGACTCCTGGTTCTTGGCATTGATCTTCCATTGCAGGAAGCACTCGGTCGCGGCCGAGGCCAGCTGCTGTGCGGTCGCGGGATCCTCGTTGGCGGCTGCCACTACGACCATGTTTGTGCCCAGCTTGTCTACCCAGACCTGCTTGCGCACCGTGTCAATTGTCTCCGCAACCACCTGTGGGCCCTGGGCCATCTTGGGCTCCAGGTTAGTCAGATGGATTATCGCGCGGATGAAGGTATCGGTCTTGAGCAGCTCGTTATACTCACCGATGGTCACATCGGCCGGCGTGACCCAGGAGGCGCTCCCATTGCTCAAGTCGGTCAGCGAAGCGAGGAGCGTCTCCTGGGGCACATAGAGCGCACTCTCGGCGACATAGAGGGGCTTGACCAACACGATTGAGGCAATGCCCAGGAGCAGCATCACGGCCAGGGGCAGAGCATAGAGCCAGCGGTGGCGGTAATAGGTTTCGAGCAAGCGCAGGATCACCAGGCGTGTCATGCCCATCCTCACAAAGAATTGAGAAACACACCAACGATTACGAGTCGGAGAAAGGGGATGATTCCTGGCGCCCAGGGAGAGGTGATTTTACCCTGCTTTTACCTTGCATACCGGCGCTGTTTTCAGATACCAAGAGAGCGCCGAGAGTTCTGTACACTCTCGGCGCTCTCTTGGTATCTGAAAACGACAGCGGCTCAGCCGGCCCTGGTGCCGCACTCGGGGCAAAACTTGGCGCCATTGAGCTCGGCGCCGCACTTGCTACAGGTTGCAGGCACGGCTGCCTGCTCGATCTTGGCGCCGCACTCCGGGCAGAACTTGGCCGCCCCCACCGTTGCCCCACACTTGGGGCAGGTCGCTACTGGGGGCTGCACCATGGCGCCGCCGCACTCGGGGCAGAATTTGGCGCCCGGCGCCCCAACCGCGCCGCACTTGGAGCAATGGGGCTGCTGGGCAGAGGCCCTTTTGGCCGCCTCGGCGGCGTTCTTGAAGGCCGTATCCAGGCCAAAGGCGCTGGCCAGGCCCTTGAGCGCTCGCCCGGCCTGCTCACCCTCGGCCTCAGCAATGTCAGCGCGGCGCGGGCTGTCATCGCTGCAATAGCCGGTCTGCGGGTCCCAACAGGAGGGGCAGACAACCAACTGACAGGTAGGGCACTCGTTGAAGCGATCCTGCACCTGATTCCAGGCTGCCTCGACCTGCTGGGGCGTCATGCTCGTAATGTAACGCGGGTCCTGATCCACCTGGTTGGCCACGGCGTTGCCCACCAGAGGGATATTGCGCAGTAACCCGCCCACAGCCCGACGGCCGATATCTTTGGTGACCGTCCCAGCGATATCGGGCTGGCTGCGGAACTCGCGAGAGCACTTGTCGCAATAAAAGACGGCGTAGGGGCCGATCCCATCATTCCGGACATCGTAACGTGGCATTCGCTTCTGTGCAGGCATCTCACCCCTCCGGTGTGTGATTGGATGCAGATCAAACGGGGCAGGTGCGCGTGACCTGCTCGATGACGGCCATGGCCCGGCGAGCGCTCTCGGGGGTCACGGCGAGCGGAGCGCCGTTGCGCAGAGTGTTGTAGAGATCCAGATAGTAGCCCTTCCAACCCAATTCGATGCCGCCCTCGGCCGCCCACGACTCCTCATACCAATGGATCTCCTCATGGTTATAGCTGCGGTCGGGGGTCGATTCGACCGTGGCCTGTCGCGGCGGCAACTCTTCAGGTCTGAAGTACTTCCAGTGCAGCTCGCGCGCATTGCCCGTCAGGCCGCCCTGGGTGCCGTACACGTGCCAGTAATCCCGCGGGTAGGCGCAGCAGCTGGTGACCTCGATATCCACAGTGGGGGCGCCGGGCGCCTTGAGGATGATCTTCACATGGTCGTCGGCATCGCCCAGGGTGAGCGTGCGGTCCAGAACAGCAAAGACTTCGGGCTCAACCGGGCCCATCAGCTGCAGGGCCTGATCGATGGCATGGATGCCGTTATTGCGCAAAGAGCCACCGCCACGGCTCTTGAGCGTCTGCCAGTCCCAGCGGCGACCAAAGCCCTGGTTGAGCAGCTTGATCTGGACAATGCGCCCGAGCTTGCCCGACTCGATCACCTTGCGCACCTGGACGGTGTCGGGGTCATAGCGGCGGTTCTGGAAGACGGTCAGGAGCGAGCCGGTGCGGCGAGCGGTCGTGATCATAAGGTCGGCATCGTACAGGTTGGTGGCCATCGGCTTTTCGCAAACCACGGCCTTGCCCGCTTCGAGCGCCTGGATAGCGTTGGGGGCATGCAGATAGGTCGGGGGAGCGACCACGACCAGTTCCACCGCCGGGTCCGCGAGCAGGTCATTGAGGTTGAGATAGGGAGTGCAGCCAAAAGTGGCCACCGCTTGCTGCCGCCGCGCCTCAATAGGATCACAGACGGCGACAACCCGGTAGTGCTCGGGCAGCATCTGGAAGAGATTGGCGTGGATGCCCCAGCCGCTGCGGCCCTGGCCCACGATACCGACGCGCACCGGAACGAGATCGCCTGTTGACATACCAGTCCTCCTTGTAGGCAGCATGGCGCCTGAGAGAAAGGGGTTTTGCGGCGGAGCTTCGGAGATTCCACCAGCAGGGCACGGCCTCTCCCAGCGCCATGAGTCCCCGTTGAGCAACCTGGGGTGCAGAAACTGTACAGTAGCAGTCTACACCCAAATTCCCCAATCCCATAATCTCCGCCGGAAAGTCCTGAACTTGCATTTCCTGGCCATACCAGCAGAAGGAGCGCACGGCGGGCCAGAGGCGGCCGCTGCGGCAACGGAGCGTGGCGCGGCCGTACGCCGGCAATTGCACGCGCGAGTGCCGGCCGTGAGCCAGGGGCGTGGCCGCCGCCCAGCCGAAATCGCGCGCCATGCCCCGGGCATCGCGCTCGGGGAAGATGGTCAGCGAGTAGCGGAAGAGGGCCTCCTCCAGCCAGACGCCTATCCCCGATGGAATAGTGAAAGTAGCAAGTATTACAACAACCGGCGCAATGCCTCGTCCATGGCCAGGTGCGGGCCATAGCCGGCCTGCGAAAGCACGCGCGGGCAGGGGGTAAACGGGAAACGCGCATCGGCGACCGCAACGCCGCGGATATCGATCTGGTCCAACGTCCCCGGGCCCAGACCCAGGCTCGCCGCCAGGGCAATGTGGTTCACACCGCAGCTAAAGGGGGGCGTATCGTCGGCGGCCGCTGGGTCAAAGCCCATAAGCGCCGCGCCCACCGCATCGACCGCCACCGGGTTGCGCCCGGCCAGCAGGAGTTGCGGACGCACCGTGCGCAGCACGATGCCGGCCGCGCCGTCGTTCCAGGGGCCCTCCCCCTGATCCAGCGTCGAAATGGCGTCGACCACCGCGAAATCCACCGGCCGCGCGCGCAGGACGTCCACCAGAATGCGCGGCAACCGCACGCCCCAATGGCCGGTGTGCATCGTCGTGCGCGACTGATCCCACGAGCGCTCACGGTAGCGAGGCAGCGGCGTGCAACCAAAGACATTCTTGATGGAGAGCGTAATGCCGCAGGAGGCGTGGCATTTCATCTTGGGCACCGAGATGAACACGTCGGCCTTGGCGATGGCCTCGTGGAGGAGCACCTCCGGCAGCTCGAGGGCGCCCGGAACGGGCATGGCGGTAAAATCGGCCGCGGGGGCGGGGTCATCGAGGTTGAGCGTCTCCAGGCCCAGCTCTTTGATCAGCCCGTCGTGCTTGTTCAGCACCCAGACGTCGTCGCCCCAGCCCTCGGTCAGGATGATGCGCCCGGCGCCCGCCTCCTTGGCCAGCAGGGCAATGGCGCGCGTCACAGCGGGGTGGGTGGTGTAGGTATAGATATTGGGCCAGCGATCCGTTGTGGGCGGGCGACCGCCCGAGGTAAAGTTGGGCTTGATCACCACCGTCGCGCCGGGCTTGATGATGTCCTTGAGCCCGCCGCACTGGGCCACCAGGCTGCGCACGGCCGCCTCGACCTTGCTCGCCCCATAGTCATCACAGCGGGCCACGGCGACGATGGGTTTGGCGGGGGTGGGCGTCGGCGCCGGGGTCGGCGCCAGGGTAGGCTGTGGCGTCGCCGGCGGTGAGGTGGGCGTGGGCGGCAGCGCCGTGGCGGCCACGGTCGGCGACGCCGCTGTCGTGGGCGAGGGGAACGGCGTGGCCGTCTGCCCGGCTGTCGGAGAAGGATAAGCGACCGCCTCAGCCCCGGCCGGGCCGGAGGTCGCTTCTGCCGTGGGCGTAGCCACCGGTGACGGCCGGGCGCAGCCAGAGAGGACGCCCAGGGCCGCGCCGGCGAGGGTTCCGAGGAAACGGCGGCGGGTGAGAACGGCAGCGCCTGAAAGGATTTTCATACCACAATCTCCATTACCGTGCCGTCGGGCGCAAGATCGATATCCTCCATATTCACAGAAAGACAGGCCTCGACTGTTTCGAGGAGGTTCTTGAGCAGTTCTTCGAAGGAATCGCCCTGGGTAGCACAGCCCGGAATGGCCGGCACCTCAGACCAGTATCCGCCTTCCTCAGCCTGGTGAACGACCCCTTGGATCCTCATCCATCTCTCCTCTATCCAATCACCGCCATTTGCCGGTGTGGCGCTGCTACCCTTCACCATATCAGTCCCCATGCCCGGTTGGGCACAACGCACGATCAAAACGCCCTGCGGCTTCCGGGCGCCATGCTCCGCGCGCGGCCGGAACAGGCCTTCTATACGGTGTGGGTCTGGAATCAGGCTGGGCTTGTGCGGAGCGGGCCAGCCAGCAATGGCCCGGAAGGGCCCCGGCGCTATTCTCAGGTGAGGATTGGTGTGGCCCGTCAAACAACAGACGCCCCGGCCCGCCGGCGCTGCACAGCGTTGTACTCATCCACCAGGCGGCCCACGATGCGGACGCGCTCGATCTCACCCTGGGCGCTCATCTCATCGGAGATGCCCAGGATGATACGCGGCGCGAAGAGCTGCAGCAGCTTTTGCGTGCACTCGATGAGGACCTCCTCTGGGTAGGCCGTGTCAAAGTAGACGGCCGGGATGCCGTCGAGCCAGAACAGGGTATCGCCCAGGGCCTCCTTGACCTCCTCCAGCGTGACGTCGCCCTGCGGCTGCGGCGTGATGGCCTCGATGCCGTCCAGGCCCGTCTGGCGGGCGTAGCGGAGCAGCGGGCGCACGTCGCCATCCCAGTGCGCGTGGACGAACTTGCCCGCCTGGTGCAGACGCTCGCAGCGGCGGTTGTAGGCGGGCAGCACATACTCCTCGAACCAGCGCGGCGATAGGGTGCTGGCATGCAGGTTGTCGCCAAAGTTGATAATCTCGAACTCGGGCCGACTGTTGAGGACATCAATCAACTGGTCGTGCAGATCGTCGAGGGCGCGGAAATAGGGGCGGAAAGCCGCATCGCCCCAATCCTGCAGGGCGTAAATGGCGGCCTGCGTACCCATGGTGTTGATATAGAGGTCCTGGATATTGACGCGCGGCATGTACATGGTCGGCAGCCCGAGGTCGCCCAGTTGGGCCAGCAACTCGTCATAGCGGGCCTGGTCGAAACGAAAGTGGGCATGCTCAGCGCGCCAGATGGCCACGCGCAGCTCTTCAGGCGTCGTGACCGGGAATTTCTCCTGGATGGCCATCGGGCAGGTAGGCCGCTGATCGAGGATCTCGGTCTGCTCGCCCACGGGCGTCTTGATGACCCGCAGGGTACGGGTGCCCTGAGTCTCGACCTGCACCCGGACCCTGGGGTCTTCTACCATCGGAAAGCACTCGTTAAACTCGTAGAGCCTCGTTGAGCAATCCAGGTAGCGGAACATATCAGCGTACGAAAGCCGGTCATAGGGCGCGGGCAACGGCTCGCCATAGTAGAGCTTGTCGGCGCGCCAGGCGAGGATGCGCGGCTGCCAAAGGACCTGCCCCTGCGCCTGACCGCGGATGACGCGTCGCTCCAGGTCGGGCCAACCCCGGGCAACCGAACGGGCTTTGAGCTCGGTCGGTGATAGAATGTCCATGACCATTTCCTTTCCCCAATGAGCAACATGCGCTGGCTATGGCATTGGCTGCTGTATCGCATATCTATGATACCTCCGACTGAGCCAGGTAGCAAGAAAGGGGAGAGGCCTGGGTTGGGTTCACTCTGGGGCGATCCTCATCAAGGGTGGTCGTGCATGGCAGACTCGCTCATGAAGCTGGCCGCCCATCGCTCATACGCTATTGGTACTGGCCGTATTTGCGCACCAACTCCAGCACACGCTCGTACTGGGCCAGCGACACATTGTTGGGGATAGAGTGATCCGAATGGTAGATATACCCGCCGCCCTTCATAGCGGCAGGTATTTTGGCCGCAATCTCGCGTTCGATGGCCTGCGGGTCAGGGTCGTTCATGGTGCGCACGTCAATGCCGCCCATAAAGGCCAGGTCCTGCCCATACTCGCGCTTGAGCTTCACCACGTCCATGCCTGCCTTGACCTCCAAGGGCTGCAGGCAATCGAGCCCGGCATCGATCAGGTCGGGAATGAGGGGCTCGACCCTGCCGCAGGAATGGAGGATCACCGGCATATTGTGGCTGTGGAAAAAGTCGAACAGCCGCCGGTCACTGGGTTGGATCAACTCACGGTAGAGCTTGGGCGAGAAAAAGGGTGCATTGCGATAGCCCATATCATTATAAAGAAAAGCGCCATCGAAATGGTAGCCTTCGGCCATGATGATCCTGGCCATCTCAATCGCCAGGTCGGCCTGGGTCTCGACCATGTCGCGGATCCAATCGGGATCGGTCAGCAGGAGGGGCAACAGCTCATCGGGGCGAATGTAGTACTGGCAACCGTCATAGCCGGTCACGGCGTGGAAGGTGACAAACAGGCCGGCATCGCGCGCCCGCTCGTAGCCAGAGTGCACAGAGAGC
>Ga0078972_1003809_pt1 | contig 43809 bp, 30 predicted proteins | sample YelNatPaOPGAMG01_FD_67568 | JGI IMG/M metagenome (GOLD analysis project Ga0078972, IMG submission 67568) | Hot spring thermophilic microbial communities from Obsidian Pool, Yellowstone National Park, USA - OP-RAMG-01 (SPADES assembly) (version 2) | ecosystem: Environmental > Aquatic > Thermal...
TTCCCCGATAAAATAAAGGAATTCACCGATCACAGTCGCTACAACCTTTGCGCCATCGGGTATTGAGCGAAACTCCTTGATAGTCAAGGACTTAGAGGGGGTTGAAAATGGGCCAGGTCAGTTCCCCCACAGCTTGATCGGGCACAGACTTTAGCTTATAATTTGCAAAACCCCGAAGGGAGGTTTGTGATGAGGTATCTCATAGGAACCATGATAGGGGTTCCCCTGATGGCGGGAACCATAATGCCGTCTCTTCAGAAGGAGATGGATGAGGCGGCGCCCGGAGAGAGGATAGCGATCCTCGTCCACCTGAAGGACAAGCCCGTGTTCAGGATCAACAGGACCACCCCGGAGAAGGCGGCCTACATAGACTACCTCAAGGATTTCTGCGCGAAGAGCCAGGCACCGGTCATAGATTTTGCTCAGGGTATTGGCGTTCAGAAGATAGAGAGCTACTGGATCTTCAACGGCTTTTATGCTGAGGCAACGCCGGAGCAGATACGAGCGCTCGCCGATAGGCCGGAGGTTGAATACATCATAGAGGACTTCGTGATAACCCTGCCGAAGGACGAGTTCGTTACCCCAGCGGACGAATCCAAGGCTGTGGCCTGGGGCGTTGACACCATCCAGGCGGACAGGGTCTGGACAGAGCTCGGGTTCACGGGCGCCGGGATCGTGGTCGCTAACATGGACACCGGCGTTGATGTGAGCCACCCGGCCTTCGGCGGAAGGTGGCGCTCTGACAACGGTTGGTATGACGCTGTCAACGGCCAGGCAAGCCCCTACGACGACCACGGCCACGGAACCCACACAATGGGGACGATATGCGGCGGAGACGGTCCCGGGCCTTTCACCAATGACATAGGCGTCGCGCCCGGAGCCACCTTCATCGCGGCGAAGGTTTTCAACTCCAGCGGCTCTGGCCAGGCAAGCTGGATACACAACGGCTTCCAGTGGTTCGCCAACCTCGCGTCAAGCGGAAAGGAGCCTGACCTGGTTTCCAATTCCTGGGGGTCGTCGTCAACCACGAGCCTTGAATACTGGAACGATGTGCAGACATGGCGCTCTCTCGGAATACTTCCCGTTTTCTCCATAGGAAACTCCGGCCCCAACCCGAACACGGCCGGCACCCCCGGAAACTTCCCGACCGTGATAGGCGTTGGCGCGACGGACAACTCCGATGTGATAGCTGACTTTTCCTCCCGCGGACCCGCTCCCAACCAGAGCCCGTGGAACGACCCGACCTATTGGCTGAGGTCCGACTGGAACCGGATAAAGCCGGATATATCGGCGCCTGGTGTAAATGTCTATTCGTCCCTGCCGGGAGGCAGTTACGGCACCATGTCCGGGACATCAATGGCGTGCCCCCACGCGGCCGGCACAATCGCGCTGATGCTTGAGAAGAATCCCACCATAGACATATACACCATATACGACATCCTCCTGAACACCGCTGTCTGGAAGAGCCACATGGGCACAAAGCCCAACAACAACTACGGCTGGGGAAGGATAAACGCATACGAGGCCGTGAACAATGTCCCCGGAACGAGCCTTCCGAATGTGGTCGTCCAGTCCGTAACCCTGAACGAGCCCTCGGGCAACGGCCTCTGGGACCCCAACGAGCAGGTATCCTTTGTGGTAACCCTCAAGAACACGGGCATCGCGGTCCAAGGTGTAAACGGAACGGTATCCGGGTCCGACGCCTATGTGAGGCTCCTTGACTCAACCGCTGCCTTCGGCGACATCCCCCAAGGTGGCAGTAAGGACAACGCCTCTGATCCCTATGATGCTTTCGCCAATTCCTCAACCCCCTGCGGCTACAACAAGAACTTCAACATGCACATCACGGGCACCAACCCATCCTATCAGGTTGACAGGAGCCTATCCTTCACCATAGGCGTAGCGCCGGGCCAGCAGTTCAACTCCTTCTCAGGCGCGGGCGGGGCGAGCAACTACCTCTACGGACTGGCATTTGACGGCAACAACCTCTGGGCCGCGTATTTCCTTGAGTCCAACCTTTACAAGATGGATCCGGACAACGGCACTATGAGGGCAAGGATAACAGCTCCCAACGACTCCATAACGGACATAGCCTGGGATCCGACGCGCAAGGCCCTCTGGCTCCACGACTGCAGCAGGAGGATGATCTACAGGATAGACACCCTGGGCAACCTTCAGGGCTCATTCGCCTCCCCAGCAACCAGCTACCCAACCGGCCTCGTCTACGATAGAGCGCAGGATATCTTATATGTTGCCGATCGCGATGCCAACATGATCTACAAGGTCAACCCGAACACGGGCGCGACCATATCCTCCCACAATGTGAACTTCGGCGGCCTGAACGGCCCGAGATGCCTTGCCGTAGAACCCCGTGGCGCGTCCGGCTCCGGAACACTCCTCTTCATCTACACCTTCTTCAATTCGGGAGGCGGACTTGACTCAACGGTTCTTTATGAGCTGAGCAAGAGCGACTGCTCCAGGACCGGCAAGAGCTACAACTTCGGCGCGGTGAACCTGAGAGGCATTGAATACGACGCCAGGAAGGGGCTTTATTGGGTTTCCTACATGGAGGATAACATCGTGGCGGAGATAGGCGGGTTCTACTGCGAGTCCGGAACCGGCATCAGCGACCAGAAGCCCTTTATCCCCCTCACCCTGCAGGGTCCGTGGCCCTCTGTGTCCCACGGGGACTACAGCCTCCTCCTGGCCTTGCCATCTGACGCTCTCGTCCGCGTCTCCGCCTACGACATAACAGGCCGTCTCGCTGAGAGGGTGTTTGCGGGAAGGCTTGAGGCTGGCGTGCATAATCTCAATGTGAGCACGAATCTCGGTTCGGGCGTATATATCCTGAAGGCAGAGGTTGGAGGCGAATCCTTCATCAGGAAGCTGGTCATAGAGAGGTAGGAGATCTTTCGGGGAATCAGGCCCCTCCTTTTGGAGGGGCTTTTTATTGCCTGAGAGGTTTCACAGCGTTGTCAGCGGCCTGGTTGAGCGAGCCAGCGAGGTCCTCGTAGACCAGGCCCCTCGCGGTAGCGTTGTAGAGGAGGTCTCCCTTTCCGGCGTCAAATATCTTGAGCCTGAGAACCGTCTCGTAATACATGGGTTCCGCAGGGTCGTTGTGCCTGTGGCCTATCTTTATATCCTCTATCTCAACAACGCAGACGGCCTCAGCGCCCATCTCAAATGCCACGGCCTTCGCCACCCCCGGCTCGGGAAAGTTCTCCCACCCGGGGGCCTTTTCGGTTATCTTTTCCCTTATGGCCACAGTATCGGATGAGACTATCTGGAATTTCCCTGTTGAGGAAAGGGCTTCCGAAAGGTGAGCCCAGAGCTTGCCGCAAGGCTCCTTCGGCAGTTCAGGATACTGGGTGTAGCCAACCGGCGGCATGACGATGAGATTCCAGCTATGCTTTGAGGAAAGCGCGGGGTAGGTCTCGTATTTGAGGAAATGCTCGTCCATCCTGGGCGCGCAGGCCAGGATGAGCACAGCAGGGAGCAGGGCCTTCTTCATGTTCAAATGTTAAAGCAGGTTATTCCTGTCCCTCAACCTCGCGCGAGATAATGGGTAAAGCCCGTTTTCCCGGTGTTTGATTGCGCGCCTGCGTTCCGCCAAGCTATAATTACCTCCATGAAGAAGGACGAGAAGGAGAAAACCGTTACCTGTGGGTTTTGTGGCAAAGAGAAGAAGCCGGGCGAGGTTATCCCTGTGAGCATGATCCAGGGCACTCTGCTTGAATTCGCGAGGCAAAAGCATCCGGACTGGTCTCCTGAGGGCTTCATTTGCCTTTCCGATCTCAATCATCTGAGGGTTGAGTATGTCCGTGGCATCATGGAAACAGAAAGGGGGAGGCTCACAGAGCTGGAGGAGGAGGTTTTGGAGAAACTGAAGGAACAGGACCTGGTAACCCGCAATATAGACGAGGAATACCAGGAGAGACTGACATTTGGGCAACGGATGGCCGACAGGATAGCCTCCTTCGGCGGGAGCTGGGCTTTTATCGGTTCCTTTTTTACCATGCTTTTAGCCTGGATAGCTGCAAATTCCATGGTATTGTTCTGGCGACCGTTTGACCCCTACCCATTTATCCTCCTGAACCTCATCCTGTCCTGCCTAGCGGCCATCCAGGCTCCTATCATAATGATGAGCCAGAATCGCAAGGAGGCAAAGGACCGGTTCCGTTCACTGCACGATTATCAGGTCAACCTGAAAGCCGAGATGGAGATCCGAAATCTGCACGAGAAGCTGGATCACCTCCTCACATACCAGTGGCAAAAGCTCATTGAGATCCAGGAAATGCAAGTGGATATGATGGAAGAAATGGCCCGAAGGTTCAAGGAAAACTGATCACTCGGGATAATCCAGTTTGTATATCCCCGGGGCAACAAGCCTGAACCCTATGCCCTCTATGACCGCATCCGGCGTCCTGCCCGCGAGTATCTCGGCAAGCCCTGCTTCGTATACCCTCCTGAGGATCGTCCTTCTAGTCCAGCTGTTCTTCGTCACATCCGGAAGCCCGGCCATGTAGTCAGGCCTGTAGTCCTTGAAAAAGCCCGAGAGGTCATCGCCCTTCTTTATGTAAGCGTTGACCTTTCCGTCGGTCACGCCATCAAGCGAAAGAACCCTCCTTTCCGCGAACCAGGCTATCTGGACCTCCTTCGCGGCTATGAGGATAGACGGGGGCGTGTTCTCCTTGAACCACCGGCCCATCATCGCATAGTTCTCCCGCCCCTGTGAAGTGTATATTACATTCCTCATCTTTCTGACGAACCCCAGGGCCCAGAACGGAATCATGAGCAGGAGAAGATAACGGGTTCTGAGCCCAATCCGCCTCGCGCCTACTGCCGCGAGCAAAACCAGGAGCGGAATCGCTGGCACCAGGTATCTCATGCCGTAGGCTGTTGGGACGACGATGGTGTAGAAGGCCACGAAAAACCCTATTATTAACCAAGCGATCCAAAGCCTCCTTCTGTAAGCGAAGAGGGCCGTGATCGCAAGGGGCATGTGCGCGGCGAAGATGTAATACAGGCTGAGGCCCGTTATGGCCGTTGCTCCCAAAGGCATCGCGTATTCGGTAAAAGCGGCCTGGACGCGCCTTGTTTCCCAGGAGGATGGGAAGGGGGTCATTGTTGAGGCATAGATGAGGCCATAATAAACCGCGCAGAAAAAGAACCCTGGAAAGAGGAGCTTGAAAGCCGAAGTCGGCCTCAGGACGGCGAACAAAAGGAGGACAACGAGGAGCTCGGGCCTAAGGAGAAGGGCGAGGCCCATTGCTAGGCCGGCAAGCCAGTTCCTCTTCCTTATGAAAAGGAAAAAACCCAGCGCGAGCGCGAACGCGGCCGCCGAGGCCTCCATGCCAGAGCCTGCCCAGAACATGTAGTAGGGGTCAAGAACGAGAAGGAATGGCAAAAGGTAATCCTCCTTCTCAGGGGGCTTGAACTCCCTTGCCAGGGCCAACAACATCATGCCAGTGCCGAATGCAAAAAGCAGGCCCAGCACCTTTGCCCCTATGTCCATAAGCCCCTTGCCCGTCAGGAGATAGACCACTGAAAGCATCATGGTCCAAAGAGGAGCCGTGGTTCCGCCGGAAGGCTCGCCGGGGTTGAACTGCATGAACATGCCCCGGCTCAGGTTCATCGCATACTGGTAGTGGATGTAGGAGTCGCCCTGGAACTGTGGGAAATAGGGGAGCCCGGCCGCGAGGGTTATGGCCAAAAGAAGAAAAGGATACCACCTCTTCAAGGGGGAAATGATAATTCAGGAGGCCGGAGGGGATCAAAGATTACTCCGATTCAAGGGCGAGACAGCCCATGCCAGCCCCTAGGATGAAGTTGAAGCGGTAGGAGTAAAGTATGGATGTTGTGGTCCCAACTATGAAAGGCCCTGCCAGAAGCAGGAATACGGATATGTAGAGCAAAGCCCTTTCTCGCTCGGCTGTCCTGAAAAAGCCCCTGAGAGCCAATGCCATCCCGGAGAGGTAAAAGAGGAGGAATGTCGCTGTCCCGACGATCCCGGTCTTCCAAAGGAAAACCAGGAAGGAGTTGTCCATGATGGGGACCATCTCCTTGCTCCAGCGTATCCATATCGGGCTTCCGAGGCCTATTCCGAGGATTGGCGAGCGGGAGAAAAGCTTCATGGCCGTAGCGGAATCAAGGTAGCGGAGCCTCAGGGATGGGTCGGCCACCCCGTAGCCTATTGTGGTGAACCTCTGGTAGACAAGCTCCAGTGTCCACCTGAGGGGCGAAAGGTATATCGTGAGCAAAAGAAGGGCCGTTCCCCCCACCAGGCCCAGGAGCGAGAGCGCGAGCGTCCTCGTGCTCATGTATTTCCTGGTCCAAAGGAGAACCAGGTTCAGGGGCAGGAGCACTGCCGCGGCTATCCAAACCGTCCTCTGCATTGCCGCTATAACTGTGAAAAGGGCCGCGACGGCCCCAACCAAAACGAGTAGCCTTTCCCACCAAGGCCTTCCTTTTATCACTATTAGATAGTTCAGCCCTGCGAAGAAGGCGGCCATTGTCATGGTGGTCTGTTCGCTCATAACCCTGCCTACGCCGTGAACCATATATATGTAAATAAACTCCACTGCCACAACCGCGCTCGCTCCGAGAAGTGCCGTGAAAAGCGCGCGGCCAAACCAGGTTCCCCTTGGCCCGAACCTTGAGACAAGCCAATAGCACGCGTATAGCGAGAGCAGAGCGGCTTCTATTGCTACATCCTTGATCTTGTTGTCATTATTCAGCCCTATGAGCGCGGAAAGGATGATTACCCCAATGAAGGCCAGGAAGAACCCGTCCAGGACAAAGCCCCTGCTATCCCCCCTGCTCAGGGGGAGCGAGCCGAAAGAGACCAAGGCCACGACAAATAGCGCAGAGGCCATTATAACGAGGTTGAGGGGCGGGCCTACCGTTATGGGGGACATCCAGCCGTAGTGGAAGACCACCATGAGAAAAGCTACGGTAGCCACAGCGAGGCCCAGAAGCTTTGAAGGGTCCCTCACAGCTTGAACCTCAGTATAGCGCCTATGTTATCCGCCTCCCTCGCCAGCTCCTCGTTCTGGGTCACGAAAACCTCGGCCTTCTGCGCGAGGCACTCCTCAATCATCTCGTCAACCAGGTCAGCCACGGGAGAAGCTCCATCCTCGGGCTTTAGCGAGAGGGTGCCGTCCGGATTCCTGAACCCGGGCAAAGAGTAGCCCTTCTTTACGATAAGGATGCGTATCTGGCCGTTCCCGAGGGCCTCCAGGGTCTTTTCTACCCCTGAGGTCGTGAGCCCGAGCCCACTCTTCTCCCTGAACTCCTCAAGGACCTCTTTCTCCCAGTGGGCCTTCTTGGCCTCCATAAGCTCCGCAATCGCATCCTTTATGAAGTTTGGGCCGGTGTTTTTAAGGTCGCCGGGCACCGTGCCCAAAAGCCTCTCGGCCAGGAAAGCGTGCAAGTGGTTTTTCAGCTCCTCCCTTCCCGGCCCAACGATTACAAGCCAGTCAAAGCGCTCCTCCTTGAACCTCTCAAAGAGCCTGTCCGCGACGGCCTTGTAGAACCTCTGGGTCTCGTCCCGGAGAACCCTCTGCCTCGTGTCAAAGCTGTGGGGCGCGAAAGCGTTCCCCCTGCTCTTGACTGCTCCGGGCCTTTCCCCCGCCAGACCCATCACATCAGGGGCCTTCATCTCCTCAATCTCCTCAACATCAGCGGCCTCCACCCTGAAAAACCTTGCCCTTTTGCTGTCAACCGCCACAACATAAACAATTCCTATTTCCTCGGCCATGGCGGCCAGGCCTCTCGTCAGGGGATTTCTGTCCACGACAAGCCTGTCCATGTAGCCGTATGGCAGTTTGAAGACCTCAAAAATGTTATCCCCGGCGAAGAGAGCTAGCCCGCCGCACCCCTCAAGGTTGCTGGGCAGGTCAACGAAGTCCTTGACCTTGTCCATTATCCTCTTTATCCCCTCAATCTCCGCCTTTGAAAACCCCCCTTTTTCAAGGCGTTCCATCTGGTTGCGCAAGAGGTTCTTAAAGGTTATCTTATAGTTCAGGCCAGCCCGGTCGTGGGGCCCCAGCTTCAGGTAAAGCGAGACCACCGGGCCTTCGCCCTTATATGCCATCAGCGCGTTTATCCTCTCCTTGGTTCTCTGGTTCTTCATGATCCTTGCCTCCATAGTCCAAAGATATTTATAACGGTTTGCTGGCGGAAGATCAAGTGCCTAGCCCGCAAAGTGATCGTATCCCAGCGAGGAGAGGCTCTTTTCCGTGCCATTCACGATTATGCGTGAGTCAGCCCTCCCTTCCCTCGCTCTGCCGACCACTGTGGCCGGAAAGTTCAGCCGGGAGAGCTTGGGCTCGTCTTCAGGGCTTATGGCGAAGAGAACCTCATATTCCTCGCCAGATTCAAGCGCTATCTCCCACGGGGGCCTCTTCGCTCTCTCGGCTATCATCCTCACGGAGTCATCTATGGGCAGTTGCTCCGGGTCAATCACAAGCTCAACCTCCGACGCGAGCGCGAGCCGCCAAGAATCAACGCCGAGCCCGTCGGATATGTCTATGGCCGCGTGCAGGTTAACATCCATAGCCAGGCGCTGTATCTGCCTGAGCGCGGGCCAGGGCCTCGCGAACTTCTCCCTGAGCCTCCGGAGCCATGGCTCATAACTGCGGCTCAGGCCAAGTTCCTCCGCGAGGAGCCAACCCCTTACCCTGCCTATATCCCCTGTTATAACGAGGAGGTCTCCGGGCTGGACGCCCCCCCTTGAGATGGCTTTCCCTCTCGTAACCTCGCCCACGACGACAACCGAAAGCCCGAGCTTGTCCCCGCGCGAGAGGTTCCCCCCGCAGGGCGAGACGCAGAAGGCGTTCATCAGCTCCTCCATGCCCTCGTATATCTCGGGTGCCCTGGAAGCCAGCCGCCGCGGGAGCTGGATGTCCACCAGAAAGGTCAGGGGTTCCGCGCCCACCGCGGCGAGGTCGCTGAGGGCGCCCGCGAGCGCCCTGTGCCCGATCTCTCGTAGGGTGAGGGTATCAAGGGTAAAGTGCACATCCTCATAGGACGAATCAATGGATATGGCTATCTCTCGCCCCGGGATCTCTACGATGAGCGCCGCGTCATCCCCTGGACCCAAAGAGACCCTAGGGTGTTCCCGGAAAAATGTTGCCAGGCTTGCGATTATCTCATCTTCTCTGATGGTCAACTTAGTTCCTCCAGAGCCTTAGCCAACTGCTCCTTGTTGGGCGCTACGCCGTGCCAGGCGTAATCGTTCTCCATGAAGGAAACGCCCTTTCCCTTTACGGTTTTAGCGTTCACGAATACCGGGCCCTTGCCGTAGGCTTTGGCCCAGCTTAGGGTTTCCGCGAGGGCCTTTATATCGTGGCCGTCAACGCTTGCCGCTGTCCAGCCGAACGCCCTGAACTTCTCCTCAAGAGGCTCCATGCACATTATATCCGAGCACCTTCCCTCTATCTGGAGCCCGTTGTTGTCAAGTATGGCGATGATGTTGCCGAGCCTGTAGTGGGCCGCTGAGGCCGCGGCCTCCCATACCTGGCCTTCCTCAAGCTCCCCGTCGCCCAGGAGGACGAATACCTTCGCCGGGTTTCCATCCAGCCTGAGCGCCAGGGCCATACCTACAGCGAACGAGAACCCCTGGCCCAGAGATCCCGTTGATGCTTCAATGCCGGGAACCGAGCGAAAGTGGGGATGTCCCTGTAGTGGACTGCCAGGTTTTCTGAGGGTCATGAGCAGGTCCCGGGAAAAGTATCCACAGCGCGCCAGGACAGCGTAAAGCCCCGGGACAGCGTGGCCCTTTGAGAGGATGAACCTGTCCCTTTCGCTCCACCAGGGGTCCTCCGGCCTGTGGTTCATGATGAGCCTGTAGAGCACGAGGAGTATCTCTACCTCTGAAAGCGAACCCCCTGGGTGGCCGGAACCGGCCTCAGCGAGCATTGTGAGTATATCCCGCCTTATGAGACGGGCCTCCTCTCTGAGGTCCTCCTCTCGGATCATCCTAAAACTCTGTGGAGCTAGTGAAGTTGAACCTCTTGAGCTTTACCGAGGGAACGGTGTCCCCGGATGGGGTGTGCAGGTCATACCAGGTTGTGCTCCCGATAAGCGTAGCGTCGGAGCCAAACTCCGCGTCCCGTAGGGCCTCAAGCATGTTCTGGGTGAAGCGCATGTTTTTGAGCGCTCGGGTCACCCTTCCGTTCTCCACCATGAAAAGCCCGTCCCTGGTCATGCCGGTGAGGGTGAAGCTCATCGGCTCTGCCACATTCACATACCAGAGCTTCGTCACTAGGACCCCCCTCTCAGTCTCGGATATGAGCGTTTCTTTGGTCTTTTTGCCCGGCTTAACTATCAGGTTCATGGCATAAGGGTAGTTCCCGAACGGGACGGCGCAGTTCCCGGTTGACTCCTTGCCATCCGCGGCCGCGCACTTCAGGTCATATAGAAGGTTGACGGGCACGCCGTTCTCAACCAGGGGGAAGGGCTTCCTGGCAACCCCTTCCAGATCAAATGGGTATGGGAAGCCCTGGTTCGGGTCCTCCCAGATGTTCATCTCTTCAGAAAAAACGCGGGTTCCCAGCTTGTTCAGGAGGAAGCTCCTCCCCTCCTGGTATGCCCTCGCGGAGAAGCCTAGCCAGTTAGCGAATCCGAGGATCTCAGAGAAGGCGAGGGGCTCCAGGATCACCTCGTATTCCCCTGGCTCAAGCTCCGCCGGATTCTCGGTTGCCTCCGCCCTCTTTCGCGCCTCCTCCGCTATCCTAGCGGGGTCAATCTCGCTTATTCTTACCGAAGAGCTCTGCGCCCATGAAGAGGCAAGCCCCCTCATGGGGTTTACGGAGAAGTGAGCGTCCGTCATCCTGTGGTAGAGCCTGAGCCCTTTGGTGTTGGCGAGGGCTATCTCAACCGCGCCCTTGTTGAAACTGCCGTATCCTTCGTATGGCCCTAACCTTGAAAGCGCCTCCTTGACACCTTGGCCGAGGTATTCCGGGGGCGCCTCCGCTGTCTCAGGGTCAAAAGCCCAAGAGGCGTCCGGCGGCTCGGAGCGGCTCACGGGTTCAGGAAGGTCCTGCTCAGGGCTGTGCAGAGCCACCTTCTTTGCGTTATCAACGAGCCTTTTCAGGGATTCGGGGTCATCGGAGTTGGCCCAAGCGACCCCTATCCGCTTTCCGTATCTCACCCTCAGCCCCAGGTTCAGGTTCCTTACAGCGACATTCTGGTGGACCCTTGAACCCGCAAACCTCGTCAACATGCTATCCTCTCCGAACACTATGACCTCGGCCGTATCGGCGTCCGATGACCGCAGGACAGCTTCCGAGAGCTCAAAGAGCCTCTCACGGCCGTAAAGATTGCTACAGCTCTTTTTCATTTCCATCAATCCATATCCTTTTTGGTTTTGCGGAAAGAACCTTCCCAAACAACGGGTTGTTCCTTGAAAGAGAGGCGAGACCTCTTACCTCCCATTCCTCGCTCATGTCCCATGCCACAAGGTCGGCCACCGCTCCCTCGCGGATCCGGCCCCTATCGTTCAGTCCAAGGACCCCTGCTGGCCCGGTTGTGAGCGATTCAACGAGGCGCTCAAGCGAGAGCTTGCCGGGCAAAACGAGCATGGTATAAAGGGCTGAGAAAGCCATCTCCAGCCAGATCATTCCCGGGGCCGCGAGGGGAAACTCGTATTCCTTGTCAAAAGGGGAGTGGGGCGCGTGGTCGGTCGCTATCGCGTCAAGGGTCCCGTCCGCGAGGGCCGAAAGCAGAGCCTCGCGATCCTTTTCCTCCCGTAGCGGAGGATTGACCTTGTAAAGGGTATCGTAGGTCTGGAGGGCCTCGTATGTGAAGAGAAGGTGATGGGGCGTAACCTCTGCGGTCACCGGCAGGCCCGTATCCTTTGCCCTCCTCACCAGCTCGGCCGAACCTAGCGAGGATATGTGCTGGAGGTGAAGCCTGGCGCCGGTGAGCCCGCAGAGGAATATGTCCCTCGCCACAGCTATATCCTCTGCCTCCCGCGGGGCGGTCTCAAAGCCCAGCTTTAGCGTCAGGGGGCCCTCGTGGGCGCACGCTTTCCCGGAAAGGCTCCCGTCCTCAGGGTGAGAGGCTACCGGTATACCCAATGCAGAGGCGTATTCCATCGCCCTGCGCATGACCGAGGAGGACGAGACCCAGCTCCCGTCGTCAGTGAACATCCCGGCGCCCTCCGCGGCCATAAGCCCCATCTCAGCCAGCTCCTTGCCTTCCCTGCCTTTCGTTATGGTGCCGGCCGGAATAACCTTCGCGTGGCCTGCCTCCTTTGCCTTTTTTATCACGAACCTCACCGCCTCAGGGCTGTCAATGGGAGGAGATGTGTTCGGCATTGAGACCACGGTCGTATAGCCGCCCCTTTTCGCTGATAGGGTTCCGGTTTCTATGGTCTCCTTGTATTCCTCGCCTGGCTCCCTGAGGTGCGCGTGCAGGTCTATGAAGCCGGGCATGAGGACGAGGCCGGTAAGGTCAACGACCTCGTGGCCGGCAGGATCAACCTTTCCCACCTTCGCTATCCTGCCGTTCTCCACCAGCACATCCCCCCTCATGTCCAGGCCGTCGCCCGGCGAAAAGAGCCTCGCGCCACTAAGCAGTTGTCCCATTTTCCTCCTCCTTTGCTCCTGCCAGAAGCAGGTAAAGGACAGCCATCCTTACGGCTACGCCGTTAGTAACCTGGTCAAGTATAACGGTCTTCACCATCTCAGTAACCCTGGGGTCAAGCTCCACATCCCAGTTCACCGGCCCGGGGTGCATGAGGATCACATTATCCTTCGCTTTCGCAATCTTATCCGGGGTTATCCCGTAGAGCCTCCTGAACTCCCTTACCGATGGGAAGAAGCTCTCTGAGAGCCTCTCGTTCTGGATCCTGAGAGCCATTATCACATCAGCCTTGGGTATCTCCTCCTCAAGGTTCCAGGAAACCTCAGCGCCCATGGCCCTGAACTCCTCCGGCACAAGCGGCCTCGGCCCGCAGAGGGCCACATCCGCTCCCCAAGCCTTCATGCCGAATATGTTGCTTCTTGCGACCCTTGAGTGCAGGATGTCTCCTATTATCAGGATGCGCTTTCCCTTAAAGTCTCCCATCTCCCTCCTCAGGGTGAACATGTCCAGAAGCGCCTGGGTTGGGTGCTCGTGGAGCCCATCCCCTGCGTTGATAACCGAGGCCTCGGTGTTCCTCGCGAGGAAAGCGGCCGCGCCCGGCGCCGAGTGCCTTATCACAACCGCGTCTATTTTCATGGCGTCTATGTTCCGAAGCGTGTCCAAAAGCGTCTCGCCCTTTTCCACCGAAGAGCCTTTCTTTGAAACCGAGACCGTGTCCGCTGATAGCCTCTTTGCCGCGAGGTCAAATGAGGCCTGGGTCCTGGTTGAGGCCTCAAAGAACATGTTCAGGATGGTCTTTCCCCTGAGTGTGGGAAGTTTCCGGATGGGCCTCTCCAGGAACACCCTGAAGGTATCAGCAGTGATGAATATGAGCTCAAGCTCCTCCCTGGTAATGCCTTCCAGCCCGATAAGGTCCTTGGATCGCAATCTCTCCATCAAAGGCAAATGATAATTCCCGGAGCCGGGGCAGTTCAAGCGCGCTCGCGCGTGTGGGCTTTATAATTTGGTCGTGGCTGGAAACAATGGCCTTCCAAGGCCTTTCCTGAAGTGGGCTGGCGGAAAGGCTCAGATCTTGCCCGAGCTCCTGAGCCGAATACCTCCAGATTTCAACGCTTATCACGAACCGTTTCTCGGGGGCGCCGCGCTTTTCTTCGCTTTGGCGAGGGAGGGCCGGCTATCTGGCAAGAAGGTTTTCCTCTCGGACTCAAACCCTGAGCTCATCAACGCCTACCTGGCGGTCCGCGACGCGCCTGGCGAGCTCCTTGAGATTCTCAAGGACTACCAAAGCAGGATCGCGAGGGAGGATTATTACCGAATAAGGGCGGAGCTCCCTCGTTCGCCGGTTGAGAGGGCCGCGAGGCTCATTTACCTAAATAGAACATGTTATAACGGGTTATACAGGGTCAATTCAAAGGGCCAGTTCAATGTGCCGTTTGGCAGGTATAAAAATCCCAAGATCTACGATCCGGATAACATCCTGGCGGCGAGCGAGGCCCTTCGCGGCGCGGAGATCCTTTGCGAGGACTTCGGGGGCGTCTTGTCCCGCGCCCTGCCCGGGGATTTTGTCTATTTTGATCCGCCGTATTATCCTCTTTCTAGAACAGCAAATTTTACAGATTACACATCCGACGGCTTTTCGGAGCAGGATCATATTCGGCTCGCCCTGACATTCGGGGCGCTTTCGGAAAAAGGCGTTCTGGTTATGGAATCAAATTCTGATACGGGTTTTATCCGAAAACAATACAAAGCCTGGAGGCTCATAAAGATAAGGGCAAGAAGGCCAATAAACTCAAAAGGCGAGGGGAGGGGGCCGGTGAAAGAATTGATAATAGTTAATTATAAATGCAAAAGGAGGCATAATGCCTGATACAAGAACGGGAAACAAGTTCAGAGATGATCTAAAGGCTTACATAGAGTCCTGGAACGAGGATATTGAAATCCTTGTAGAAAAGCCGGTTGGATGGAGATTTGTCGGAACACCAAGAAAACTTGATCTTATTTTGAAACACGGGAATAAATACATCGGCATAGAGGCCAAATATCAGAGTGGCCAGGGAACAGCTGATCAGAAGCTTATATACACCTTGGAGGATGCCAGATCCAGCCCAATCCCGACCCCGGTGGTATTTGCGGGAGAGGTAAAAGATGATATAAAAGCAAAGCTTATAGCCTCAGGCATAGGCCTGGAGATTAAATATGACCTCTTGGCACCTGATAAGAAGCGAATTCGCGATCCTCATAATCTTTTTAGACAGCGCGTCTACATTGAGCTAGGCCTTGACTGGTTCAAGCTATTCAAAAAACCATGAAAACCGTCGCCCTGCTCGGAGCAACCGGCTCAATAGGCAAGAGCGCGCTCTCGGTCATGGCCAGGTATCCTGAGCGTTTTCGCCTGGTCGCGGTATCGGGACACAGGAACAACGAGGCCTTGCTGGAGATAGCACAGCGCTTCAGGCCTGAGGCGGTGGCGATAACCTCCGATGCCCCGTTCCCCGCCGAGAAGTGGCGGCTCTACAGGGGAAACGAGGGCCTGGTTGAGCTCGCGGAGCGCGAGGACTACGATATTCTTATCGTTGCAACTGTTGGCCTTGCTGGCGCTTTGCCAACCATAAAGGCCCTTGAGCGTGGCAAGCGCGTCGCCCTCGCCAACAAGGAGACACTTGTCTCATTTGGCCCCCTGGTTAACAAGGCACTGAAAAAGGGCGGCGAATTGATCCCTGTTGATTCCGAGCACTCCGCCCTCTTCCAGCTCCTTGAGGGTCGCAGGAGCGAGGTGTCTCGCCTCATAATAACATCCTCCGGCGGGCCGTTCAGGGGCAAGAAACCTTCAGCCCTCAAGAGCGTAACCCCGGCGCAAGCCCTCAGGCATCCCACTTGGTCAATGGGCCCGAAGATAACGATTGATTCGGCTACGCTGATGAACAAGGTGCTTGAGGTCATAGAGGCGCACTTCCTCTTCGGTTTCCCCCCTGAGAGTATCTCCGTCCTCATCCACCCAACGAGCACCGTCCACGCGCTCGTCCAGCTCAGGGACAACACCCTCCTCGCGCACATGGGGGTGCCTGACATGCGGGTCCCGGTTCAATACGCTCTGACCTACCCTGAGCGCCTCCCATCCGATGTGCCTGAGCTTGATCTAAGGGGGCTTACCCTTGAATTTCAGGAACCGGACTCGCAAACCTTCCGGCTTCTGCCCCTGGCTTGGGAGGCTCTGAGGAGAGGCGGCACCGCTCCGGCTGTCCTTAACGCCGCGAATGAGGTAGCGGTTTACGCTTTCCTTGAGGGGAGGCTTCCCTTCCTCGGAATAGCCGATGTGGTTGAGGATGTCTTCAATGAGCACACCCCTCTCCCAGTTAATGAGATAAAGGATGTGCTTGAGGCTGACGCTTGGGCGAGGGATAGGGCGGAATCAGCCGTCGGCCGGCTGTAAATCGGGTTGTTTCTCCCCCTCCTTCTCTCCTATAATATAGCCTGAACCAAAAGGAGAAGCGGAAATGAACCTTGAATTCACTGAGACCCAAAGGATGGCTCAGGAGGCCGCGAGGGAGTTCGCTGAGCGCCACCTCAGGCCCATAGCGAGCAAGATAGACAAGGAGCACATGTTCCCCGCTGAGGTTGTCAAAATGCTCGGCGAGCTTGGGTTCATGGGCGTTGCCATCCCGGAGGAATACGGCGGAGCCGGAATGGACTATGTGAGCTATGTGCTAATCATGGAGGAAATAAGCAGGGTTTGCGCCTCAACGGGGATAATCGTCTCTGTCAACAACTCCCTGGCCTGCCACCCCATATACACCTTCGGCACAGAGGAACAGAAAAGGAAGTATCTCGTGCCCCTCGCTTCCGGCAAGAAGCTGGGAGCGCTTTCCATGACCGAGCCAGGCGCCGGATCTGACCCTTCCTCGGTCCAGACCACATTCCAGGACGAGGGCGACCATTGGCTCGTCAACGGCAACAAGATATTCGTCACTAACGGGCGTGAGGCCGACATAGTTGTCCTCCTGGGGACTGTGGATAAGAGCCTCGGGCACAAGGGACTGATAACCGCCATAGTTGAGAAGGGCACGCCAGGATTTGAGGTGACGAAGCTTGAGGACAAGCTGGGGATAAGGGGTTCCTCCACGGCCGCGTTCGTCTTTGAGAACTGCCGGATACCCAAGGAAAACACCCTCGGCAAGCCGGGCGATGGCTTCAAGGTATGCATGTCAACGCTTGACGCGGGCAGGATAGGGGTTGCCGCACAGGCCCTCGGGATCGCTAGGGCCTCAATAGAGGAGGCTATAGCCCACGCCAAGGAGCGCGTCCAGTTCGGCAAGCCCATAGCCGAGAACCAGGCCATCCAGTGGATGATAGCTGATATGACAACGGAATACGAGGCCGCGAGGCTCCTTACGCTCCGCGCCGCTTGGCTCAAGGACCGCGGCGAGCGCTACACCAGGGAGGCCGCGATGGCAAAGCTCAAGGCCTCGGAGGCCGCTTCGTTCTGCGCAACAAAGGGGCTTCAGATACACGGAGGATACGGCTACACGACAGATTATCCGGCAGAGCGCCATTTCAGGGATGCCCGCATAACAGAGATATACGAGGGAACATCGGAAATAATGCGCATGATAATTGCCGGGTGGATGCTAAAGTAAAGGCAATTACTTTTCGCTTACGGTGTAGCCGGCTTGCTCTATCGCCTTCTTGATCCTCTCCTTGTCCCCTCCCTTGACCGCTACGGTCTTTCTCTCTAGAGAGACCCAAACCCTCTCAACCCCCTCTGTTCCGGAAACGCAGGACTCCAAAGTCCTTACGCAGTGCTCGCATGTCATATCCGGAACAGAGAAAACGAGGTCCGGCTTTGCCGCTCTCTCTGCGACCTTTCTGATAAGAGGCTCAAGCCCGAGAGCGTATAAGAGGAGGATTCCCAACGCGGCCGCGGAGGCCCACTCCCACCAACGGATTGATGAGCCTGTGTGGATATGGTGAAAGCTGAGCGGGACCGCCGGAGACGCGCTCGCCCAGTCCATCGCGATCCCAAGAAGAACGGAGCCTGCTATTATCGTAGAGAGGTAAATGAAGAGGCTTTTCTTGCCGAGCAACTTGCCAACTATGCCTATTGTTATGGCGTTCGTCGCTGGGCCAGCGATGAGGAAAACCAGAGCCGCCCCCGGCGAGATCCCCTTTGCCATGAGGGCCGCGGCAATTGGAATTGAACCCGTGGCGCAAACATAAAGGGGAACAGCGACCGCAACCATTGCCGGATAAGCGATATAAGGCCTCGCGGCGAACCCCTCAACCCAGGATGGGTTAACGAGGTAGGAGATTAACCCCGCGGCTACAAGCCCAATAACCAGCCACTTTCCTATATCTTTCGGCAGGTCAACCCCGGCGTATAGGAGCCCGGCCTTTACCCTGTCCCATATCCCGTGCTTGTGAACCCCCGGAAGCCCGCATACCGAACATGGGGAGGTTTTTCCATCGGAGGAAGCCCGAACCGCGTCCTTCTGGAGGTTTGCCAGGCCGCCAGAAATAAGCCCAAGAAGGAACGAGGCCAGTATCCTGTATACGGTAAAGGGAAGGCCGAGAAGCCCGTATGTGGCGAGGATTGAGTCAACGCCAGTGGTGGGGGTTGAGACCAGGAAAGAGAGGACAGCGCCCCTGGAAGCGCCCTGCCCCCTCAGGGCCGCGGCAGGGCCTATCACCCCGCAGGAGCAGAGGGGAAGGGGAACCCCAAGGAGCGCGGCCTTGAGGACTGAGGTAAAGCCCCGGCCCCCGAGGTGCTTCACTACGAATGAGACTGGGAAAACGACCCGGAGGATTCCTGCGACAGCGAAGCCCAAAAGCAGATAAGGAGCCATCCGCGCCGCGAGCGCGGCCGTTTCCTGAAGAATACCTATTAGAATGATAGTAAAATTATAAGGCCATGAGGAGCACGGTGGCAAGCTAGGCTCCGATCGGCTTATTGAAAATCACCGCGCCCATCCGTTATATTTTTTGTTATGCAGGGCTTTGAGCAGCTTGGCGCTTTTTACCTTGGAAAGGAATATGATCTCGCCGGCGCAAAACTCCTTGACCGGCTCGTGATGTATGATTCAAGGGATATGGTGACCCACGGGGTTTGCGTGGGCATGACCGGCTCCGGCAAGACCGGACTCTGCATCTGTTTCCTTGAGGAGGCCGCCATAGACAAGGTGCCGGCGCTCATTGTGGACCCCAAGGGGGACATAACGAACCTTCTTCTCGCGTTTCCCGAGCTGAGGCCGGAGGACTTCAGGCCCTGGGTGAATCCGGATGAGGCGAGCCGCAAGGGTGTGAGCCTGGACGAGCTCGCGGCATCGGTCGCTGAGACCTGGCGCAGGGGCCTAGCTGAGTGGGGACAAGGCCCGGAGCGGATCAGACTGCTTCTGGATAGCGCTGATTTCACCATATACACACCTGGCTCCGAGGCCGGGGTTCCGGTCTCTGTGCTTTCGTCGCTTAGAGCGCCAGCCCTCTCGTGGGAGGATAACGCTGAGATAATAGGGGAGCAGATAACGAGCACCGTTAGCGCGCTACTCGGGCTCGCTGGCATAGAATCTGACCCAATAAAAAGCCGCGAGCACATCCTCCTCTCCAACATATTCCAGCACTTCTGGCAGATGGGCAAAGACCTTGATATGCCCGCGCTCATAGCCTCCATACAGAACCCGCCGGTAAAGAAGCTTGGCGTTTTTGATACGGAGACCTTCTTCCCATCTAAGGAAAGGTTCGGCCTCGCCCTTACCCTGAACAACCTGATAGCCTCCCCCAGCTTCGGGGTCTGGATGAAGGGCGAGGCGCTGGACATCCAGAGAATGCTCTACACGGAGGAGGGCAAGCCAAGGCACAGCATATTCTACATAGCTCACCTTTCCGACGCGGAGCGGATGTTCTTCGTCACCCTTCTTCTCGGCCAGCTGGTGAGCTGGGTGAGGCGCCAGCCCGGCACCACAAGCCTCAGGGCACTTCTATACTTTGACGAGCTTTTCGGATACATGCCCCCGGTTGCGGAACCGCCCTCAAAGAAGCCCCTCCTTACCCTGATGAAACAGGCGAGGGCATCCGGGCTCGGCGTTTTGCTTACAACGCAGAATCCCGTTGATCTGGATTACAAGGCGCTTACCAACGCAGGCACATGGTTCATCGGCAAGCTTCAGGCCGAGCGAGACAAAGCGAGGGTTATGGAGGGACTGGAATCGGTCGCCGCGGAGTCCGGGGAACGCCTGGACGCCTCTGAGATTGACCGAATAATCTCCTCTTTAACCTCAAGGGTTTTCCTCCTTCACGATGTCCACCAGGGGGGCCCGGTTGTCTTTCAAACACGCTGGGCATTGAGCTACCTCCGAGGCCCCCTCACGAGGGAGCAGGTAAAGGCCCTTATGTCGGACAAGAGAAAAACCGCAGTCTCCACTTCGGTCTCTGTCTCGGCCCCCCTTCCCGAAACCCCATACACCAAGGTCCCTCCCGTCGTATCCCCTGATATACCGCAGGTTTTTCTGCCCGTCCGAGTTGACCGGGAAAGGGTTTTGTCCGCGATGGCCGAAAGGCCCGGCTTTCAGCCGGCCGAGGCGCAGGCGCTCCTCACATGTAGCCCCGGACTGCTCGCCATGGGCTCGGTTAGCTTCTCCGACGCGAGGCTCGGGATTGACTGCACGCGCAGGGTAAGGCTCATCCTCCATCCGTGGCAGATAGGCCCGGTAATCCCTTGGGGGAGCGGAGAGCCCGTGGAAATAGAGCCCTCCGAGCTCTCCAAAACCCCGCCAGAAGGCGCTCTCTTCGGCCCCCTGCCTTCTGGGCTTGATACCCCGAAGGCCTTTGCCGGTTATCTCAAGGACTTCACCGAATACCTACTGCGCGAGCAAACCCTCAACTTGTTTTACAGCCCATCCTTGAAGCTCTACAGCCAGCCAGGCGAATCCGAGGGGGACTTCAAAGCGAGGCTGAGCGTGGCCGCGAGGGAGCGCCGGGACGCTGAGGTGGAGGCACTGCGTTCAAGATACTCCGAAAGGATAGCGAGGCTTGAGAGGCAACTTGAGAAGGAGCGCAGGGAGCTTGAGGATAGCATAAGGGAATACGAGGCGCGCAAGCGTGAGGCCGACATATCAACAACAGAGGCCGTTGTGGGGCTTATAGGCATATTCGGGAGAAGGCGGAGCTTCGCAACGGTTTCCCGCAAGCACAGGCTAAAGGAGAAGGCCAAGGAAGAGGTGGCCGCATCCCAGGCCGAGATAACCCAGCTCACGAAGGAGATAGAGTCCTTGCGCTCGGAGCTTGAGGCAGAGGCCGCGGCCGTAGCCGAGAGGTGGAACGCCGCGCTTGAGGAGGTTAGGACCTTGCCCATAAAGCCCAAAAGGACGGGCGTGAAAGCTGAGCTGGTTGCCCTAGCGTGGATCCCGAGGTGGGAGGTGGTATTTATTTCGCCCTCAGGCGAGAGGCTTTCGGAGATGATCCCGGCGTGGAGGTAGGGCACAGCGGCCAAAAGCCTTTTTCCTACTTGAGGCCAAGGATCACTTGGGTCATCTCCCCTTCCCACGCCTCCATTGCCTTTCTGGCGAGGCCGACGCCCTTACTCCTCTCCACCACGACTATGTGCAGGCACATCAGGTCGTCAACGGGCCGGAGGATGATGGCCAGCTCATCCGTGGTCAGGAGCACATCTATTGTTCGTTGATCCCCCAAGAGGCCCTCCGCGGCCCTCATCTGGAACCTTGCCAGGTCAGAGTAAGCCATGCTCAGGGACTGGATGTCAAAATCCTCCCGGCATGTGAACCCTGCTAGGACCTCCGCTGTCTCTATATCCACAACGGAGCTGGCAACCACGCCCGCAATGTTCTCCGTTGACCTTTCAAGCACAGCCTTGAGCTTCTCCCTCAAGGTAGGGGCAGTCGTCTGGATTATCATCTCATTCATTGCCCATATTTTTCTAAGGGATTTTCCAGATAATCCCTTGTGTATCAACGGCTCGGACGCGATCCTGAAGCCCCGGCGAATTCTTCGCCCGGCAATTCAGAAATGCTCACCCGTTATGCCATTGTAGAACGCCGCGGCCCTCATGTGTTATACTATCGCCGTGAGATACCGGAGGCCGCGCGGAACAAGGGATATACTGCCCTCGGAATACGACGAGAGGCAAGCCATTTACGAAAAAGCGAGGGATGTTCTCCGCTCCTACGGCTACAGGTTCGTTGAACTGCCTGTATTTGAGAGGATTGAGCTCTTCGTTCGTTCAATCGGTGAGGTGACAGACATCGTTGAGAAGGAGATGTTCACATTCACCAAGGGCGATGAGACCTACGCGCTCAGGCCGGAGGGAACCGCCGGAGCCGTGAGGGCCTTCCTTGAGGAGAGGATGACCCCTCCCGTTAAGATCGCATACTGGGGGCCTTTTTTCAGGGCGGAGAGGCCCCAGAGGGGAAGGCTCAGGCAGTTCACCCAGCTTGGGATTGAGTGTTTTGGAGTGGCCTCACCGCTTCTTGATGCCGAACAGATAGAGCTGGCGCTTGAGGTTTTCCGCGCCTTGGGCCTACAGGAGGTTGAGGTTCTTCTGAACTCAATAGGTTGTCCGATGGATAGGGTAGGATACCGGGATGCCCTCAGGTCCTATCTCCGCGCCAGGGAGTCCCAGCTCTGCGATGACTGCAAGAGGAGGCTGGAGAGGAACCCGGTCAGGGCGCTGGATTGTAAAACCGATGGCCCGAGATTGCGCGCCGCGCCAGCAATCAAGGATTACCTTTGCGAGGAGTGCGCCGGGCACTACGCGGAGCTGAAGGACATCCTGAGCCGGTGGGGAATAAGCTTTCGGGAGGAACCGAGGCTCTGGCGAGGCCTGGATTACTATACCAGGACAGTCTTTGAGTTCAGGGCAAAGGGCCTCGGAGCTCAGGATTCGGTTGGGGGCGGAGGCAGGTATGATCTCCTCGTTGAGCAGATGGGAGGCCCTCCCACCCCGGCATCAGGCTGGGCAATAGGGATAGAGAGGGTTCAGCTGGCGAGGGGCGAGAGGCTTGCTGGTTCCAGCGGCCCCGAGTATTTTCTCGTTTCCATAGGGCAGGGGGCGAGGGCGGAGGTCATCGCCTTGGCAAAGAAAATGAGATCCCGCGGGCTCTGGGTTGAGATTGATTACGGGGACTCCAAGCCGGGCAAACAGTTTAAGCTCGCTGACCGCCTGGGAGCTCGCCGGGCAATAATAATCGGGGATGAGGAGCTGGCGATGGGAGTGGTTAAGGTAAGGGATATGGCCACGGGCGAGGAGCGGTTCGTCAAGCCGGAGGAGATAGTATAACGCTATGACAACAGAATATTGCAAATCAGGTGATGTCGGGCCACGGAAGACCAAAACAGGAAGCTTTGCGATTTCAAGAGAATCCCCAAAATTCAGAATGCCGATATTGGATACTACAGCCTTGGGGAAGGGGCAAAATAGTCAGGTGAAACGGGAAATCCTATCAGCCTCCCTCACGGGCTCCGGTATCCTGAATCTCGTGCAGAACCCCAGGACGAACTCTATCGCATCCTCCAAGGAGACCAGATGGCCCGGGGAGACGAAAACCGGTCTCACCCCTGTCCTCGTTCGGAGGACCGCTCCAACCCTCCTCCCGCGATAAAACAGAGGCTCCCAGGAACCCCTTTCGGGCCCGGGTTCCCTGAATTCTCCAATTAGCCTGCTCTTAGCGGAGCCTATTGTGGGGATACCAGTTATAACACCGAGGTGGGAGGCTATGCCGAGGCCGCGGGGGTGGGCAATGCCCTGGCCGTCAACCAGGATGAGGTCCGGCCTTTCGGGAAGCTTGCCTAAGGCCCCGAGGAGCGCCGGCAATTCCCTGAAGGAAAGGAACCCTGGCATATAAGGAAATTCCTCAGGAACCTCAGCACTCGCCCGGCGGACAAGTCTTCTTTCTGGCCAGGAGAAGACCGCTACACCCGCCCTGACCACACCGTTTTTATAAGCGGCGTCAACTCCGGCGACGAGCCGGGGAGGTTCCTCCAGCCGGGCGATCCGAACCCTTCTCGCCAGCTCCTCCTGGATGGCTATGAGATCGGGCAGGGGGATCATTTTCCGCACGGTTCAAGGAGAAGATAAAAGGGGCCGAGCGCGTTGGCGGGGTCCTTCGGAGTGAAACGAAGGGCAACCTTGCCCCCGGATAAGGCCTCTATTTCCCCGCAGTCGTGGCCCCTGTAGCCCAGGCCATACCAGTTGAACTCCCCGCGTTTCCTTCCCGAAAGGGGATCAAGGAGGTCAAGGGTTCCGGCCCGGCTGAGGCAGGCGAGGTCGCCCCTGTCCGTGAGCCGGATGTCCCTGTAGTCGCCCCTTCTTACCCAGACGAGGGAATAGTTTTCCGCGTCAAAGCAATACGCCTTCTCCCCAACGCTCAGATAAATTAGGTCGCCCTTCTCAGAGAACGCTACTGAAGCATCAGAGGAATGAAGCGGGCGGAGGATCACCTTCTGCCACAAGAGGCCGCCTTCCCTGCTAAAAATATAAAGGGATTTCCCGTGGAAAAGGGCAAGCCGAAGCCCATCCCCGGAGAACGCTACAGCGGAGGGGGGCCTGTTTTCCGGCGATGGGCTTGCCCAGAGCAGGGGCCCGTATTCCCAGAGCTTGGCCCCAGTCTCGTCGTATAGGATTATCCTCCAATCCGTGGCATTCGTATCCGGATAGACGAAAACAGCGTTTTTGGCCGGGGAGACAAGGGCTTTCTGCCCGGTTTTAAGGGGCGGCATTTTCGGTTGGGGCAGGGAGTCGCCGGGCGCGCTATCGGCCGGGATGGATGTCAGGAACCCCAGGGTTTTCATCGTAATGCCAGTGAAGGAAGGGGGTCCCGTGTCGGTGACCGTGAAGCGCTCCTCGTCCTCAGGGAAAAGCCTTGCTGACCAGTTCTCCGGATTCCACCACGAGTCAAATCCCCTCGTGTCCACATGGACGAAAGGCGTTCCGGATTTTCTCCAGTTATATATGCCCATGCCGAAGATGTTTCCCCACTTGGCCTTCAGCCGCTCAACCGCGTCCGTTATCACGAACCCGTCCAGAACATCAACCTTTCCGTCGCCGTTGAGGTCATCCATACACCAGTCCCCATCCAGGTCAACTATGATGTCCGTCGCGTCACCGTATTGGTGCCTTGACCACTTCCCGCGCCCGCGTTTCTGGTTATACCAAGGAGAGCGATAGCCGGAGAGTATCCGAAACCCAGGAACCCCGAGGCTGTCCGCGAGCTCCTCCAGGAATATCAACTGCTCCCTTTTTATGTAAAGGTATCTGGGCCATGTGTCCGGTTGGGGGCAGGCGAATTCGCCGAGCTTGAACCTATGAGAAATGGGGAGGCTGGCGAGGCTTTCGGTGACCATCACGAAGCCCGGGGGGTGGCGGTATTGCAGGGCGTTTCCCTCAGCTATGGCCGAGGCCCCTTTTTCCGGGTCAGGGTAGTTGCCTATGATGTAGCCCCTCAGCTTCCCCTTTTTCAAAGAGTCGTAGGGGATCATTGAGAGAACCAGGATGGAATCCGGAAAGGCGTCGGATTTGATCCAGCACGGCCCGGGTTCCTTCGGCGCCTCCCAAGTGGCGTGTCCTTTGTCCTTGCGCTTGAACTTGCCGGCGCTACACTCCCACCTTACCCTTCCGGTGTCGGGCGGATCCTTCAGGTCTACGCGCAGGGTCTCCCCGGGCAAAAGAAACCAAGCAACCGGCTCAGGCTCCCTGCCGTTCACCAGGAAGAGGCTCGCTCCCAGCAGGATTACAGGGATTATCCTTACCTCCCTACCTGGCTATCACCACCTTTTGCACTGAGGTCTGATTTCCTGCAGTAAGGCGCAGGAAGTAGACCCCGGATGGCCTTACTATATCCTCATCAACCTGGTAGACCCCGGCCCCCATCTTTCCGGAAAGGAGGGTTTGGGTCCTCCTGCCGGCGACATCGTAGAGCGCGAGGGTGACCTCGGTTTCCGAGGGGATGCCGAACTGAACGCGCAGTTTGCCCCTTGATGGGTTTGGCATTGGAGGGCCGAGGAAGAACCTTGGCCTTGGGGTCGCGACCTCCTCCACTGCGGGCGGGCCGTCGCCGGGCCAGAATCCATAGCACCTGGTGTTCCAGCGGTCGTGCCCCCAGGCAAGCCAGCCCTTCTTGCTGAAGGGGGCGAAAGTCTCCCAGGCGTGGTAGACCCCCTGGCAGGTTATGGTGTGGAGGTCAAATAGCCCATCCTCGTTCTGATCAGCTATGGTGACGCCCCCATATATGCTCGGTAGGTAGAGGGGAGCCTGCGCGTCGTTTTGGATAACAATGGGGAAGCCGGGGACCATTGACCCGTCAATGTTGAAGGCGTATATGGTGCCATACAGTCCCGGGACAACGAGCTCGGCCTCGCCATCGCCATCTATATCCCCGGCAGTAGCGTATAACCCGCCATCGCCGCGGCCCCTTTGTTTTAGGAGCGGGGGGGATATTATGCGGCCCTCAGGGGATATGATGTAGCAGGTGTCCCGGAGGGTCGTATCCACACAGCCCTCCCCGATCGCCACGCCCTTGTTGCCTATGTAGGCTATCTCAAGGGTGTCATCCCCGTCAAAATCCGCTATCACAGGTCCCTGGGAAACGCACTCCTTACCAGCGTAATACGGATTTACCTGGGAGTATACGGTGCCGTCGTAAAGAACAATGCTCAAGGTCCCGCGCGATGTGAGCGTCGCTATCTCCTTGTTCGGGGAGCTCCTGACCAGCTCGGCTATGGCAACCCCGCCGAGGTCGCTGTTGAGGCTGTCCACGCTAACCGGGAAACCCGGAAGGACGCTTCCGTCAGGACTGAGGACATACAGCTTTGAATCTCCGGTAAGGACAGCTATCTCAGGGATGCCGTCGTAGTCCAGATCCCCTGTTGCCGGAAGGTTGCGTTGCCAACCTCCGCCTATTGTATCGCACAGGAGGACCTTTCCGTCGCCATCAATGAGCCACAGGACCCCGTATATGCTCCAAAGCCCGACCTCTGGGAACCCGTCGCCGTCAAAGTCCTGCATGAACACGGGCGTGGGAATATGAAGAGCATCTCCGTTGAGGGGAACCGGCCAACCAGGGACAGGGCTCCCGTCCGAGTTGAAGGCGTAGAGGGTGTCGTTCCAGATATCCCCCGTGACATATTCCAGAAGCCCATCGCCGTCTATATCGCCCACCGCGGGGAGAACCTCGGCGTGATACATCTTCATCAGGAGTGGGAATCCGGGCGGCTGGGTGCCGTCAGAGTGGACTATGAAGAGCTTTGAGGGGTCGCCCCCTGGCATCCACTCCGGCCTGGTGAGATTTGAATTGAAGACAGCCTCCATGCCCGGATACGAGGGGTCCATGTTGCAGATCACGGGGCCCACGCGCCAGGCCAAGGTCACATTCACGGGCTGGTGTGGGCCGTGCGGCGGATTCGGTTTCTGGAGGAAGGGGCCGAGGGGAGCGCCTTCGTTCAGGGCCGAATCAACGGCCACTACGGTATATGAGTAAAGCTGGTGGTAGTCCAGGGGCTCATCCGAGAAGGTCGTTCCCGCGATTAATCCAGGATAAGCGATACCTGTTCCCCGGAGGACCTTGTAGCCCTTGGCCCTCTGCGCCTTCGTCCAGTAAAGGCACACTCCGTTCGGGGTTGGGGATGCGAATCCCGAGTCTATCTTTGGTCCAGGTCTCAGCCGAAGCCTGAAAGTGTCCCAAAGCCCAGCATTATCAGAGACCCTGAGGCGGAACTTCGGCTCGCTTACGGGGAAAAGCACGCGAGCGGAGAATGTGTGGGTGTGGCCGCTGTTGCTTCCGGGCATTATGCTCGGTATCAAGGCAGTGCTATCAACGAGCATCGTTGAGCCGTCAGCGGAAGAGACCGAGAGCCTTATCCCCGTCAGCTTGGAAAGTCCTGAGTTGACGATGTCAACGCTGAAGTAGATGGTGTCCTTGGATATGTTGCTCCTTACCCCAGCGAGCTCCGGCTTTCCGGATTTTATGGGAACATAGGAGGAGTCCCTCTCGGAGACATTCCCGCCCTGATACACGGTTATGCTGTAGAGCGCGTGCTTATATGTCTGGCTCGGCCTCGCGCTCGTCGCGGCCCTGAGGGCGCATTCCCTTTCCGCGCCGGATGCCAGCGAACCCACATAGACGCTATCAGCCAGGAAAAAGAGGTCCGGATCCATGCTCGCGGCCTTCACTGCCACATTGCTCCCTGCGGCGTTTCCGAAGTTCTTTATCCTCAACCGGATCTCCAGGGTTTCGGCTGGGTGAGCGTTCCCGTCCCCATCGTCATCGTTGATCGTGATTCCGGTCAACGCAACCTGGGCGCCAGCGTTGGTTGCCGGAACCGTGCCGCGCCAGGGAATGCAGTTCTTCTTGGACACCCCCACCCTGTAGTTCCCGGATATGACCGGGAAGCCCGTGAAGGTCGCGTATCCGTCGGGGCCGGTTTCCTTCATTAGCCAAACAACCCCATCCCTGTATAGGACAACCTTCGCGCCCGGACACGGGGAGCCTCCGGACCGCACATAGACCTTGAATGTGTCTCGCACGAGCGGATCCGTGGTTACGCTCAGGGGGCGAGGAACCCAATTGATGAGAACCTGGCCGGGGTCGCCCTGAAGCCTGTAGGCTAAGAGTATTGTTCGCAGGAAGGAGGCGTTCCCCATGGAGCTGGCGAACACCATCCTGGTGAGGGCGTCTATCTGGCCCTCGGTCTCCGTAAGCCCCCCGTAGAAGTTTTTAAGAATCTCCGGAAAGATGGAATTCCAAGATATGTCCGGATAATCCTCCTTTACCGAACCCAGGAGTCCGATGGCCCCCCCGTTAGGGTTGAGCATGTAGTCCTTGCCAATGGACCTCACCTGGATGTTGTTGTAGTAGCAGGCGATTAGGATGCCGAAGAAGGGGAAGTTGTTGACGGTAGTGGCATCGTATGGCCTTAGCCTGGAGTTTAGCCTGGAGTTGATCCGCACAACATAGTGATTGCCGTGGCACATGGATATGAGGAAACCAGGCCCGGCTGTCTCCAGGCTATCCAGGAACTCGCGAGCGGTCTGGGTCGGATGCTCTGCCTCCACAAAATCTATCTCATGCACCGAATCCGGTATGAATTGTCTCAGGAAATCAGCCCTATCCCTGCTGTCGTCTGCGTTAAATACATCAGAGACATGCATTATGTAGTTGTGGGCCCTCGTGGAGGGGTTCATGTCGTATCGGATGCACTTCGCTATGACAGCCTTGAGCTCCACAGTGTCCCTCACGGCCAGTCGGCCAACGAAGACATCCGGGAAAAGGTCTATATTGTCCAGAGTGGTTCCGTAGAACCAGTCCCCGTTGGTGTTCCAGCTCCCGTCCAGGCAAGCGTAGTAGTAATCCGTGTCAACGCTGTCCCCGTAATAGCTGTCATAGTATGGCACCCAGCACATCTTTGGGGGGATTTCCTCGTGATCTCCAACCAGAAGGACGAACCTCGCGCCTTTGTTTTCAAGAAGCCACTTTATTCCCGTTCGTATCCTGTCGGGCAATCCATCGCCCGGAAAATTCGCTGAGAACCAGTCAACCGTGTAGACCTCTACGCTGTAGCCCGAAAGGCGCCTGTGAACGACGAAGGAATCCAGGACGGGCAGAAACCTCTGCGGGGCTATTATGACATAGTCCAGGTTCGTGGGATTCCAGCTCGGGGACATTAGCCCATCCGGATTCACGACTATGGCCTTGAGCACATTGTAAAAATATGGGTCAAGCCCCTGGCCCGTGGGCCTTTCGCCGCCCTTCTCATACTCAAGGGATAGATCAACCCATTTATACAGATAGACCTCCCCCTCCGGCGTCACCTCCAGCGGAAAGACCTGGATAACCGCGAGCGCCTGGCCTCTCATGTAGCCGAAACGGACGAGCTTTGCCCTCTCGGCTGGATAGGGCGAAGTTATCGGGGGCTCGGGCGCGTCGGGGACTCCAGCTTCGGCGTTTATGCCCCTGGATATCTGGAACCTCTCCAGCTTCACATTCTCAGCCAACCTAACCTTCTCCCCTGCCGAGAAACGGAGCCGGAGGTTCGTAGCGCCCGGCGGCAACGCTACCACAACCGGTTTGACTGGCATCAATGGCATGCCGGGCAGAAGGTCAAAGGAGCAACCCTCCAGGCTGAATCTTTCCCCGCCTCCCTCATTCACTGAGGAGAGGGCTTGGGGCTCAAAGGAAACCCTGGTGCTGAAAACAGCCCCAAAAAGCAGATACACCAACATAGCTATGCCTCCTTCAGCTTTAAATGATAATGTTTTTGGAGAGGAAGATCAAGGCCTAAATTCCCTGAGATCTCACACTTCCTCAAATCCTGCTCCTCGGCTCGGAATCGCTGTCGGACTTTCCAGTCCGACAGGCGCAAGAGCGTATACACTAAAGCCCTCGTCTGTCTTTAGCGATTACGAGGGAGAAAGCTCAAACCTCTTGTGCCCAAATAACTTACTGGCAAGAGAGGTGTGAGATATCAGCCCTTTGAGAATGGGCGGGCCTTCTGCCCCACATTTGCCACGGTTTATATTAGAGCCACTCGTCCTGGAAAACGAACCACTGATCCGGGAAGCGCGCCACCATACCCTCAAGGGCTTTGACAATCTCAGCGTTCATCTCCTCCTCGTTTCTGTTTTCCGGATATATCAGCGGAAAACCTAAAGCCAAGTATGGCTTTTTCTCGGTTATCCTGGTGTTCTTCCTCACCACGCACCCCGGCAGGACCGGAACCCTAAGCCTCGCGGATAGGGCGCCCGCCCCCCTCGGGAACCGTCTTTCGCCGGAGAAGAATCTCGCGGGGAAACCCGCGCCCGTCAGGTCCCTGTCCCCTATGAGGATCACGGCGCCCCCCTCGCGCAGGCACCTGGCGAGGCTCATCGGGATAGCGTTTATGGGCACTATCTCAAGCCCTTCACGGCCCCGGTATCTCCTGAATACCTCAAACCACTCGTCCTGTTCTATCATTTCCGCAACGGCCTTTCCCCTGACCCCCTTCGCCCAGAGCCACAGCCCGGCGAAGTCCCAGTTTCCGAGGTGCGCGGAGAGGATGATGAGCCCCCTGCCTGCGAGCTCATCAAGCGCCTCGTCCCCCCTTCCCTCAACCATGGCGAGTATCTCCTCCCGTGAAAGGGTCGGAGCCAAGAGAAAATCAACCGCGTTCATGGCGAATATCCTGAAAGCCCTCCGCGCCATCCGCTTCCTCTCAGAGGGCGTTGAGCTAGGAAAGATGAACGAGAGGTTCTTCAAAAGAGCGGCCCGGCGCTTCCTGTCAAACCGAAACTGGATTTCCCCCCACAGCCGCGCCGCGGCGTAGCAAAGGCTCCTGGGGAGCTTTGATACAAGCCAAGTCCCTGCCCTGAGGAGTTTCGGTATGGAAGGCATTAGCCCCCCAGCTCCTTCGCAACGGCCTCCCTAAGCCTCGCAAGCACATCCGCGAGCTCCCCCGAAAGGACAGCTCCGGCCGCGTGCTTGTGCCCTCCTCCTCCGAGGGCCTTGGCTACCGCCCCCGCGCTCGCTCCGTGCCGGCTCCTAAGGCTCACCCTCCAGCGTTCCCCGTCCTGCTGGACCTTCGCCGCTATCCTCACGCCCTCAACCGAAAACGGGAAATCAACGAGGTTCTCGGCCTCGTAGCCCTTGGCGCCCGTTGCCCTGAAGTCCTCCCGTCTGAGGACCATCAAAGCGAAAGCCCCTCCCATCTCCACAGAGATACCTGACAAAGCGAGGCCCAGGAGCTTAATGTATGCCCAAGACCTTCTTCTGTATATGAGATCAGCGATCTTGTGGCCGTCAAGGCCGCGCTCCAGGAGCCAGGCCGCGTCGCGGAGCACCCGAGCGTCTGTCCTGATATTGAAGGAGTTTGTGTCCGTAAAGATCGCCGTGTAAAGGCAGGCCGCTATTTCGCTGTCAATTGCAGGCTCATCCCACCACCTCAGAAAGCCCAGGAGGATGTTCCCCGTTGAGGCCGCGGATGTGTCAATAATGGTAAGCTCGCCGACTATGCCTTCCTCGTGGTGGTCTATCCTTATTACCGGCCCCTCCCATCCCAGGCCGGCCCGGCCCGTGTCCGGCGCGTCAATTATCACAACCAGGCCTGTTTCCTTGGGAAGGTGATCCGTGAAATCCCCGTAACCCTCAAGAAAATCATACCTGCGCGGTATCCGGGAGACGCAAACCGGCAGGCTTTTTTTGCCCTTCTTTTTGAGGAAAAGTCGGAGCGCGAGGGCAGAGCCAACGGCATCCCCGTCGGGGTTCTCGTGCGCAACGATGGCAATGAGGCCCTCCTCGCTCTCAAGGCGGGACCTCACTTTCTCGTAATGGGCGTGGTTCAGTGCGTGATTTTAATGCTCGTGGTTGAAAGCGGACAAGTTCGGGGTTTAAAATTTCTGACTTATGTCCCTGTGGAAAAAGTATAAGATAAAGAAACAGCAGAAAGCGAAGAGGGCAAAGAAGGTTTTGAAGGCGAGGGAGGAGGTTCTCTCCCTGCTTGCCGCTGATAAGATCAAGAAGGCCGGAGAATTGGCCTCGGCTGTGCTGGCCAAGTATCCCGGGGACATAAGGGTCTGGCGCCTTGTTGCCGGGGTGAAGGCGTGGGAAAGGTTCGCTGAGCGAATCAAGGGTATCCCACCTAAGCGCAGGGAGGAGCTGAAATCCACCGCCATCAAGCTGATGAGGCGCGAGCTCACCTCGCGGGATAACCTCAAGGCAGAGGTTTTGGCAGAGACCCTTATTTCCCTTATTCCGTCCGGAGAGGTAGTTGAGGAGGAGGCCGCGCCGGCCGCCGATGAGGTGAGCGAGGAGGCTTCGGCGGAAACCTCGTCGGCTCTTCAGGGGTCAGGAGCGGAGAAAAAGGCCGCGGCCAAAAAGCCCTCGGCCTCAAGGAAGAGAGGGGCCGCCGCGAAGCCCTCTGAGAAGAGCTCGTCGGCCAAGAAAAAGACAAAGTAGAATCCCCGCCCCGAAATTTTCCCAGCCTGGCTTAGTGTGCGAATTTTGCGAAAGCATGAGGATCCGGATCCTTCACTGTCGGCCCGACGAGGCCAATTTGGCCCGCCGAAAGGCCCTTTTTCGGCCCTCGCTTAGAGCCGGGCTGAGCCGTAAGTTCTTGGCTATCAAGGACTTACGATTTTCCAATACCCTCTTGAACCGGGCCGATCTGCTACTTGATCGGCCGTGGCATTTGGGTTATAATTTGCACCTCACCCAAAAGGTGATGTTTGACTTTTGATCTTTGACAAGTCGTTGGTTTGGTTGAGTGGGATGAGAAAAGTGGAAAGGGCTTCAGGTGGATGCCTAGGCACGGGTAGGCGATGAAGGGCGTGGCAAGCTGCGATAAGCCCGGGGGAGCGGCAAGCACGCTTTGATCCCGGGATCCCCGAATGGGAAAACCCGGCGGCTTCGGCCGTCATCACTAGGGGAAGGTTTTACCGAGTACCCTGGTGAGGCGAAACCCGGCGAAGTGAACCATCTCAGTAGCCGGAGGAAAAGAAAGAGACATCCATTCCCCCAGTAGCGGCGAGCGAAAAGGGAAGAGCCTAAACCGCGTCGGTGCCAAGCCCAGAGGCGTTGCCGGCGCGGGGTAGTGGGACCTGGCGGGAGAGGGCTCTGGACCTCTCAGGAAGTTACAAAAGCGCAGTCTAGCCGAACGGCATGGCGAAGGCCGGCCATAGAGGGTGACAGCCCCGTAGGCGAAAGGCTAGCGCTCTTCCCGCGCCAGGCTCCCGAGTACCTCGGGACACGTGGAATCCAGAGGGAATCCGGGCGGACCACCGCCCAAGGCTAAATACTAACCCGTGACCGATAGCGGAATAAGTACCGTGAGGGAAAGGTGAAAAGAACCCCAGTGCGGGGAGTGAAATAGAACCTGAAACCTGAAGCCTAAAAGCAGTCGGAGGGTTTTCCGTTCCTTCGGGAGCGGAGGGCCTGACGGCGTGCCTTTTGCCTAATGAGCCCGGGAGTTACTTTTGGCGGCGAGGTTAAGGCACTCTGTGCCGTAGCCGTAGCGAAAGCGAGTCCGAACAGGGCGTCTAGTCGCCAGGAGTAGACCCGAAGCCAGGTGAGCTACCCATGGGCAGGGTGAAACCGGGGTAACACCCGGTGGAGGCCCGAACCGGTGGATGGTGAAATATCCTCGGATGACCTGTGGGTAGGAGTGAAAAGCTAACCGAACTTGGTGATAGCTGGTTCTCCCCGAAATATATCCAGGTATAGCCTCAGGCGTTCCCTGTCGGGGGTAGAGCACTGTTTGGGCTAGGGGGCAACTCCAAACCCTTGCAAACTCCGAATACCGACAGGCCAAGCCTGGGAGTCAGGCAGTGGGGGATAAGCTCCATTGCCGAAAGGGGAACAACCCAGACCGCCGGCTAAGGTCCCCAAGTGCAGGCTAAGTGGTAAAGGAAGTGGAGATGCCAAAACAGCTGGGATGTTGGCTTAGAAGCAGCCATCATTTAAAGAGTGCGTAACAGCTCACCAGTCTAGCTTCTCCGCGCCGAAAATATAGCGGGGCTCAAGCCTGCCACCGAAGCCGCGGGTCGCCACCTCTGGTGGCGGCGGTAGGGGAGCGTTCCCAGCGGGCTGAAGCAGTCGCCGTGAGGGGCTGTGGACTGCTGGGAAGTGAGCATCCGGGCATAAGTAACGATAAAGGGAGTGAGAATCTCCCTCGCCGAAAGCCTAAGGTTTCCGCAGGAAGGTTCGTCCACTGCGGGTTAGCCGGCCCCTAAGGTGAGGCCGAAAGGCGTAGCCGATGGGAAGGGGGTCAAAATTCCCCTGCCATCCCGGGGGAGCGCGATGGGGCGACGCAGTAGGGAAGGGCCCGGGGACTGTTGGCTGTCCCTCCAAACCTCTAGGGCTATGATGGGCCGAGGCAAATCCCGGCCCGGAGCCTGAGGGGGAGTAAGGAACCGGAAGGAAAACCTCCGGGGAAGGGCTCGGACCACACTGCCAAGAAAGAACCTCGCGCGCTGTGAATCCGGGATGACCGTACCGTAAACCGACACAGGTAGGCGGGCAGAGAATGCTAAGGCGCGCGGGATAACCCTCGCTAAGGAACTCGGCAAGTTGACCCCGTAACTTCGGGACAAGGGGTGCCCGTTGTAGGTGAACGCCCTTGCGGCGGGAGCTGAAGCGGGTTGCAGGGAAACGGGCCTAGCGACTGTTTACCAAAAACACAGGGCTCCGCACAACTCGTAAGAGGATGTATGGGGCCTGATGCCTGCCCAGTGCCGGAAGGTTAAGGGGAGGAGTGCAAGCTCCGATCCGAAGCCCCGGTAAACGGCGGCCGTAACTATAACGGTCCTAAGGTAGCGAAATTCCTTGTCGGGTAAGTTCCGACCTGCACGAATGGCATAACGACTGGGCCACTGTCTCAGCGAGGGACCCGGTGAAATTGTGGTCGGGGTGAAGACACCCCGTACCCGCGGCAGGACCGAAAGACCCTGTGAAGCCTTACTGCAGCTTGGCGTTGGATCTTGGCCAGGCATGTGCAGGATAGGTGGGAGCCTATGAAGCCGGGGCGTCAGCTTCGGTGGAGGCGACGGTGAGATACCACCCTTGTCTGTTCGGGATTCTAACCTGTTCCCGTGAATCCGGGTCAGGGACAGCGCTTGGTGGGCAGTCTGACTGGGGCGGTTGCCTCCTAAAGGGTAACGGAGGCGCCCAAAGGTCCCCTCAGCACGGACGGCAACCGTGCGTTGAGTGCAATGGCAGAAGGGGGCCTGACTGTGAGGCCGACGGGCCGAGCAGGGGCGAAAGCCGGGCATAGTGACCCGACAGTTCCGCGTGGAAGGGCTGGAGATCAGCGGATAAAGGCTACTCCGGGGATAACAGGCTAGTCTCGCCCAAGAGTTCACATCGACGGCGAGGTTCGGCACCTCGATGTCGGCTCATCCTATCCTGGGGCCGCAGCAGGTCCCAAGGGTTGGTCTGTCCGCCCATTAAAAGGGTACGTGAGCTGGGTTCAGACCGTCGTAAGACAGGTCGGTCCCTATCCGCCGCGGGCGCAGGAGACTTGAGGGGGGCTGTCCCTAGTACGAGAGTACCGGGATGGGGGCACCTCTGGTTTACCGGCTGTCTCGCCAGAGGCAGAAGCCGGGTAGCCATGTGCCTAAGCGATAACCGCTGAAGGCATCTAAGCGGGAAGCGCGCCCCAAGACACGAGGTCTCCCGCCCCTCGTGGGCTAAGGTCCCTGGAAGACTACCAGGTTGATAGGCGGCAGGTGTAAGCGCGGCAACGCGTTCAGCCGAGCCGTACTAATAGACCGAGCGTCTTTCTCATCCCACTCAACCAAACCGATTTCCCGTCCTTTTGGCGGGTTATGAAGCCCGCCCCGGGACGGGGAATGAAACGGGTCTGAGACCCTTTCCCCGACTTCCATACTGGCGGGGCCACACCCGGAACCATTCCGAACCCGGCAGTTAAGCCCGCCGAGGCCGATGGTACTTCCCCCGCAAGGGGGCGGGAGAGTAGGTAGAAGTCGGGGTTTTTTATTTCTTAACCCAACTTTGATTTAGGGGCCCGGATCGCATAAAACCAAGGGCAAGTTCCCGGATTTTGTTCAGATTTGTAGCGCCAACTAATTGGAGAATGTCCTGGCCGCCCTTGGCAGGGTAGAGCTGGATGGGCCGAGGAATGTAGATAGGCTCATGTATTTGCCTGCTTTCTAGCGTTGGTTATGGCTCGCGAGCTTGAGAGGACTGAGCTCATATTAAAGCTGGGTTTAACCTTCGCGAGGATGCTACCCTTTATGGGCCAGCGCGGCGCCCACGAAATCCCTGAAAAGGGGGTGGGGCCTCAGAGGCCTTGACTTGAACTCCGGGTGGAACTGGGTCCCTATGAAGAACGGGTGATCCCTGAGCTCAATTATCTCAACGAGCCTGCCGTCAGGCGAAAGCCCCGATAGGACCGCCCCGGCTTTCGTGAACGCCTCCATGTAATCTGGGTTGAACTCGTAGCGGTGCCTGTGGCGCTCGGATATGCTCCGACAGCCGTATATCCTGTGGGCGAGCGACCCCTCGGCAAGGTTCGCCGGATAAGCGCCGAGTCTGAGGGTTCCGCCCATTTCCCTTAGGCCTTTCTTTTCCGGCAGGATGTCAATGACAGGGTGGGGGGTATTCGGGTCAAACTCGGTTGAATTGGCGCCGGAGAGCCCGAGGAGACTGCGCGCGAACTCCACGCAGGCCACCTGCATTCCGAGGCATATTCCGAAGAACGGAATCCCCCTCTCCCTGGCGTGCCGGGCCGCCGCGATCTTGCCCTCTATCCCGCGCTCGCCGAACCCCGGCGCGACCAGGATGCCGTCAAGGCCGGAAAGGACCCTTTCCGGGCCATCTCGCTCTATGTCCACCGATTCAATCATCCTAAGGTTAACCCTCGCCCTGTGGTGGGCGCCCGCGTGCACGAAAGCCTCAATGATTGACTTATAGCTGTCCTTTACTCCGGTATATTTTCCGACCAGGCCGATGTTGACCTCGCGCTCAGGGTTCATTATCCTGTCAACGAGCTCCTTCCAACCGGCCATGGTTATCTCAAGGTGAGGCGGAGTGAGCCTGAGCGCGCTCAGGATGAACTCGTCCATCTCCTCTCGGAAAAGGTTCAGTGGAACCTGGTATATTGTCTTGACATCCAGGGCCTCAAGCACGGCCTCCCTTGCAACGCTAGTAAAAAGGGCTATCTTATCCCTCGCTTCCTTGGAGAGCGGCCTCTCTGTCCTGCAGACGAGCATGTCGGGCTGGATGCCTATTTCCCTGAGCTTCTGAACGGAGTGCTGGGTCGGCTTTGTCTTCATCTCCTCTATGACCTTGAGGAACGGGATCAGGGTAACATGAACGAAGAGCGCGCCCGACGGCCCCTCCTCCAGGCGTATCTGCCTTATAGCTTCAAGAAACGGAAGGCTCTCTATGTCTCCGACAGTTCCGCCAACCTCAACGATTACAACATCCCTCCCGTCCGAAAGCGACCTTATGGCTGATTTTATCTCGTCAGTGAGGTGAGGCACAACCTGAACGGTCCCGCCCAGGTAATCCCCCCTTCGCTCCTTTTCAAGCACATTGTGATAAACTTGGCCAGCCGTAAGGTTGTTCCTCCTGGTCATGTTCTCGTCAAGGAAGCGCTCGTAGTGGCCGAGGTCAAGGTCAGTCTCAGCGCCGTCGTCCGTCACGAATACCTCACCGTGCTGGTATGGGTTCATGGTTCCGGGATCAACATTCAGGTATGGGTCCATCTTTAGGGCAGTCACCCTTAGGCCGTGTTCCTTGAGGAGAAGCCCTATGGATGAGGTTACTATGCCCTTTCCCAGGGAGGAAACCACGCCGCCCGTGACGAAGATGAACTTGGGCACAGAAAATTATGCGGCAGAAGCTCAACGCGGGGCAAATAGCCTCCCTTGGAGGGCCGCGGAAGGCTTACCTCACCGCGGCCTTTCCCCTGTAAGTCCCTGCCTGCCAGAGATAAACCCCCCGGTCCAGGCTTATCCGGTTCTCGCCCTTCTGGAGCTGGCCGGAATACGCGACCCGGCCGTCAACTGAGTATATGTTTATTACGAGATCGGCCGGAGCATTGAAAACAAGCCCTCCAGAGAACGCGGAGCAGGTTAGCCTGTTTCCGGGCAATAGATCGGATTCTCCGAGGTCTCCTGGCGTGCAAGCATTGGTTGTAGCAAGGGTGGGAGTTGTTATGGTCGGAGAGCAATCCGCTCCCAGAGAAAGCGAGGATGTGCTGGGGATTAGCGATGATGCATCAGGGGTTACTGTGCTAACGGTTGGCGAGCAATCAGCAACACAGCCGGGATAGCTCCCGTCAGGGCCGATCTTGAGGACGAGGACATTATAACCGCCGCCGCCGAAACTTCCTGTCTCTCCTGCTACAGCGTAGCCGCCGTCTGAGGTCTGGATTATGGAGCGGGCATAGTCATAGTTCGCCCCCCCAAATGTTTTGGCCCAAGAGAGGTCTCCGGAACCCGTGAGCTTGAGGACGAGGACATCTGTATTCCCGGCGCCGAATCCAAGTGTCCATCCCGCTAGAGCGTAGCCGCCGTCCGAGGTCTGGATTATGGACCGAGGATAGTCATCGTTCGTTCCCCCAAATGTTTTGGCCCAAGAGAGGTCTCCGGAACCCGTGAGCTTGAGGACAAGGAAGTCCCTCCGGCCGGCACCAAAACTCTTTGTTTCGCCAAGCACAGCGTAGCCGCCGTCCGAGGTCTGAATTATGGAGTAGGCATAGTCAAAGTCCGCTCCCCCGAATCTCTTGGCCCACTGGAAGTCTCCGGAGCTCGTGATCTTAAGAACAAAGAAATCCTGATAGCGGGCGCCGAAATTCCATGTCCATCCCGCTAATGCGTAGCCGCCGTCTGAGGTCTGGGTTATGGACCAGGCTTCGTCATCCAGGGTTCCTCCAAATGTTTTGGCCCACTGGAGGTCTCCGGAACCCGTGAGTTTGAGGACGAGGAAATCGTGCCCGCCGGCGCCGAAACTATTTGTGTATCCCGCTAATGCATAGCCACCGTCCGAGGTCTGGATTATGGAGTAGGGATCGTCATAGTTCGCCCCCCCGAATGTCTTGGCCCAAGAGAGGTCTCCGGAACCCGTGAGTTTGAGGACGAGGCAATCGGAGACGCCGGCGCCGAAACTATTTGTGTATCCCGCTACTGCACAGCCGCCGTCCGAGGTCTGGATTATGGAGGGGTCACCATCAAACGCCGTTCCTCCAAATGTCTTATCCCAGGATAGTCCTCCGGAGCTCGTAAGCTTGAGGACGAGTAGCTCGTCACCGCCGGCGCCGAAACTATTTGTCCATCCCGCTACTGCGTATCCGCCGTCAGAGGTCTGAACTATGGACCAGGCATACTCACCCTGCGGCCCCACGAATGCCTTCGCGAAGAGGGCCTGTGAGACCAGCATATATATGGTTATAGAGTATATCATCTCAAAGCCTCCTTGCTCATCAGGCGCAAATTATTGACTTTCTCCGGAGAATGGATCAAGCTTTCCCTTGGAGGAGGTTCCGGGCAAGGATTGCGTGAGAACATATGGAGGAGTAACACCCTCCCTTTTTGGGGGACCCTAAGGTGCCCGGAAATCCGGACGGATCTCCCTTGAAGGCTCATCAGGAGACCCTCCATAATTTGGGGTGGCTCAGATAAATTTTCTCACCCTCGGCAACGATTACCCGAAGAGGGTTTTCGCCAATGTGCTTCTCGCTGAGGCATATACCCCGCTTTACCTTCTGGAGGGCCCCCTGGGCGTTGGTAAGGCAACCCTCGCGCACGAGGTCGTCGCCGCGGCCTTTTGCGAGCACTCGGAGGTGAGGCCCTGCAGGGAATGCCAGAACTGCAAGAGGGTCCTTTCCTTTACCCATCCGGATTTCCTGGTGCTCTTGCCAGAGAAGCTATCATCAGCGCCCGGAAGGCCGCACATAAGGCCAGAGGGGTTCTCTCGCCAGAGCAGGATAAGCATAGCCCAGGTTAGGGCAATAGATGAGGAATCAAAAAAGCCGCCTTTTGAGGCAAAGCGCAGGTTTGTTGTCATCCTTGACGGGGAGCTCATGACCCCTGAGGCCCAGAACGCTTTCCTCAAGACCCTTGAGGAAGGCGGAGGGGACAGGACTACATTCCTTATGGTTTCAGCGAACCCGAGGTCCATTCTCCCAACCATCCTTTCAAGGGCAAGGAGGGTTAAGTTCTTTGCCCTTTCGCTGGAGGATTTCTCCAAGTATGATTTCGGAGGGAATGTTCCCCTCCCCGTATTGCACAGGCTTTCCGAGGGCTCAATAGGCATGGCGAAGAATTTCCTCGGCCCGCACCTCCAGCATATAAGGAACCTTGCTCTGTCCGTTCTGCTTGGAGAAAAGGAAGCCATCGCTGGTTTAATCTCATTCATCGGCAGGGATAGGAGCCTGGCCGAGACCTTTTTGAGGGTTTATTACTCCTTTCTCCGGGACGCGAGGGTCACAAAAGAGGGCGCCGCCGAGCTCGTTGTTAACCTTGATATGAAAGATAGTATTGATATTCTCGCCAGAAAACTCACCACGGAGCAGATAGAGGAGCTCATGCGCGGGGCGAGGGTCGCCGAGGAAGCGATACTGGAGCGCTACATATCGTCCGAGACCGCATTGCTGGCAGGGTTCAGAGGGCTGTTCCCGAGGAGCTTCAGGGACACTATCAGATAGCCTTGCAGATCCGTTCGGATTCCCGGGCAAACGCCCCTGGTTGAAACCCGGCAACCACGGTGGTTAAAATTTCCGACTTATGTCCCTGTGGAAACAGAACAAGATAAAGAAGCAACAGAGAAAGAAGAGGGCCAGGAAGGTTTTCAAGGCGAGGGACGAAGTTTTATCCCTGCTTGCCGCGGACAAGGTCAAGAAGGCCGAGGAAACAGCCTCGGCTCTGCTGGTCAAGCATCCCGGGGACATAAGGAAACGGCCAAGAAGTCCTCGGCGAAGAAACCGAAGAAATAGGAGGCTTCTATGGGCGATTTCAAAGCTTCTATGGGCGATTTCAAAAAGCTTTTGGAGAAATACCTAGAAGATCTGGCCAAATATAACACTGAACAGAGCATTGCTCATATTTTTCTGGAATTTCTCAGAGAGGCTTTTGGTAAAACCACAGTTGGGACTGCTAAGAATCTTTATCCTGAGCTGGAAAAATATGTTTCGGATAGAACCATCGCAGTAAAGGGCCGGATGGATGCCCGGCTGGGCAACTTGATAATTGAATTCAAGCGAGACCTCACTCGCTCTCTTGCTGAAGCCCAAGACCAGCTGAAGAAATACACAGCCGCTTTGTGGAACGCGCTTGGGACTAGGGTTTCTTTCGTGCTGCTGGCCTCTGATGGCGTCTTGCTCAGAGTTTACCGTCCGAGAACCCTAACTCCCCCCGGTGGGCCGGTAAAACCAGAAGATATTATCCTTGAAGAACTTGATAAGCTGGATCTTAGCAAGACCGAGGCCTCTCATGCCTGGTTGTGGCTTGATCGTTATATCCTTACAGGTCCTGAGAGGGGGAAACAGTTGGAAACCGAGGATTTCGTTAAGGATTTTGGGCGTAGCTCTCAGGTCCAAATGGATTCATCAAGTCTTCTCAAAGACGCTTTTGAGAAAACCCCATCAATAGATACCATTTACGACGAATGGGACAGATACCTCTCCTATGTGTATGGAGTCTCAGTGGGCAGTAAGGATCTTTTCCTTCGGCACACATACATGGCGTTCCTAACCAGGCTGGTTTTGTTCTCCTGGTATTCGGGAGGTGCTTTGCCTTCCCGTGAACAGATAATAGGGATTGTCAGCGGTTCCGTATTCGCTAACTTGGGCCTGAAGAGCTTCGCGGAGGAGGACTTCTTCACCTGGCTATCCAGGGCGCCGGAAGAAACGGTGGTCGAAATTGCCTTAAATATCCTTGATACACTGAAGACCTACGATTTGAGCGAAGTAAAACAGGATGTCCTTAAAGGAGTCTATCAGGATTTGGTTGACCCTGAAGAGCGGCACGATCTGGGTGAATACTACACGCCTGATGGCTTGCAGAAATGATCGTGGAGGATACCCTTGAAGACCCCACTGCTCGCGTTCTGGACCCTGCCTGCGGCTCCGGAACATTTCTGATGGCCGCCATAAAAAGGCTTCGGGAGATAAACAAGCTTCCACCCTCAGCACTACTTGAGCACATTTGTAACTTCGTGATGGGCATGGATGTTCACCCCTTGGCCGTGATCGTCTCCAGAGCCAACTATCTACTTGCTCTCGGCGATCTTCTACAATTCAGGAAAGGCGATGTTTATGTGCCTGTTTATCTGGCTAACTCCCTTTTCTTTGACAGGCCAAGACAGGATATATACCTGGGTAATGGCACGCCATGCTACCGCATAGACGAGGCTCCAAAAGTGGAAGGCACGCAGGGGCTTCTCGTTCCGGAGACGCTTGCCGATAATCCGGAAAGGCTGGACAGGGCCATAGACCTTCTCAGCGGGTTTGCCTCTGCCCACCAGGATAGAAAATTCAAGCCTTCTGATCTCGCCGAGTATTTTTCTAACAGCTCGTTCCCGCTTAAATCTGGCGAACTGGATGCGCTCTATGAAACCGCCAGAACTATGGCCGGACTTATAAAGAAAGGCAAAAACTCCATCTGGGCTTTCATCCTCAAGAACATTTATCGCCCAGCCTATCTTCAGAAAAAGCCCTTTGATCTCGTAATCGGGAATCCTCCATGGATCAGCTTCCGATACCTGAGAAATCCGGATTACCAGGCTAGGGTGAAGAACCTGATCCAGAAAACCTATTTTATGACAAAGGGCGCGCACCTGGTGACCCACATGGAGATGGCCGCGCTCTTTTTCGTTCGCAGTGCGGATCTTTACCTGAAAAACCGTGGCACAATCGCATTTGTAATGCCAAAGAGCGTTTTCACCGGAGATCATTATTCTGTCTTTAGGTCCGGCGTGTTCAGGGATGTTTATATCAAATTTACAGCTCTCTGGGACCTTGAGGATGTTTCCCCCCTCTTCAATATGTCGGCCTCGGTTCTCGTGGGGAGAAAGGGCCTGAAAATCTCACGAAGGATACAGGGCAGGATAATCCATGGAAAGCTTCAGGGCAGAAACGAGTCCCTGTCGCGGGCAAAGGAACGCCTCACAATTGAGGAGGTCTATTTCCAGCCCATATTCATGGGCAAGCGCTCTGTTTGGGGCGTTGGAGGCCCGAAGAAACCCTCGGGAGTAAGCCACTATAAACCTCTTTTCAAGGAAGGGGCTACTTTGGTTCCCCGTTCCCTGCTTTTCGTGGTTCCGGCGCCCCATCCTGTTTTCGGCATTGATCCCGTGAAACCATCCATAAAAACTGACCCCGAAATAATGAGGTTTGCCAAGCCCCCGTGGAATAAAGAATCCCTCACCGGAACCGTTGAAAAAGCCTTTCTTTACCTCACCCTCTACACCACGGACATGATTCCCTTTGGTTTCACGAGACTTAGACTGGTTGTCCTGCCGTTTCTGGTCAAGGATGGCAAATATGTTCCCATGACCGCTGAAGAGATGAAACTAAAGGGTTTTCCGGGCGCGGGGGAGTGGTTCGCCACCTGCGAGGAGATATGGGAGACTAATAAAACTCAACTTTGACACCAAAACCCCATTTTAGGGGGTCCGGATCGCGGAAACCCGCATAAAACCGAGGGTGAGTTCCTGGATTTTGTTCAGATTTGTAGTGCCAACTAATTATGGATTTTTGCACTTGAATTGGCACTTCAACATGGTGTAT
>Ga0078972_1003812_pt1 | contig 43799 bp, 45 predicted proteins | sample YelNatPaOPGAMG01_FD_67568 | JGI IMG/M metagenome (GOLD analysis project Ga0078972, IMG submission 67568) | Hot spring thermophilic microbial communities from Obsidian Pool, Yellowstone National Park, USA - OP-RAMG-01 (SPADES assembly) (version 2) | ecosystem: Environmental > Aquatic > Thermal...
CACGTCCAGCTCTTGCTCAGGAATTAAATTCTATCAATAAGGCTGATACTGCCTGGATGATGGTTTCTACAGCACTCGTAATGCTTATGACATTTCCTGGGCTAATTCTTTTTTATAGCGGCCTGGTTAAAAAATTAAGTGCTCTAAACACGATGCTAATGTCTATAGTTTCATACGCGATTGTTTCTGTTATATGGTTTGCTTTTGGTTTTCCGCTAGCTTTTGGCAAAGACGTCTTTGGCATAATTGGCAATTTTTCAGATGTTTTTCTCTCTCATATTACATCTCTTTCTGGTTCGATACCTACAATACTTTTTGCAGTTTATCAGATGACATTTGCGGCCATTACCGTTTCTCTTATTTCTGGTGCCCTTGTGGAGAGAATAAAGTTTAAGAGCTGGATAATATTTACAGTTTTGTGGGTTACCCTTGTTTACATCCCCCTTGCTCACTGGGTATGGGGCGGCGGATGGCTCGCCAAATTAGGAGTATTAGATTTTGCCGGTGGCATTGTGGTTCATATTAGCGCTGGGGTCTCAGCACTTGTAATGTGTCTACTTCTTGGCAGGAGAAAAGATATGAGGATCTTACCACATCAATTGGGTTATTCAGTTATTGGTGCAGGCCTTTTATGGTTTGGTTGGTTTGGCTTCAATGCAGGGAGTGCCCTTTCCTCCGGACAATTGGCAGTTGATGCTTTTATAAATACAAATATGGCAGCCTCTACTGGTCTTTTGACATGGATGGTAATCGATCTCATAAAAGATAAGAAAGCAACCGTTTTAGGGGCAATATCAGGATCTATTGCTGGGTTGGGCGCTATTACCCCTGCTGTGGGATATGTAAATATTTCGAGCGCTTTTATTATCGGGGTCGTATCATCTTGTTTTTGCTACATTGCAATCTCATATATAAAGCCAAAGTTTAACTATGACGATAGTCTTGACGTATTTGGCATTCATGGGATTTCAGGTATATGGGGAACTATTGCACTGGGTCTATTTGCTAATCCAATAATAAATGGGGCAAAAGGGCTTTTCTATGGGGGAACACATCAGCTTGTTTCTCAGCTAATCGGGGTATCTGTAGCTATAATTTATTGCTTTACTGCAACTTTTTTAATTGGTCTATTTATCAAAAAGTTTTATGGATTAAGAGTTTCAAGAGATTCTGAGATAAAGGGTCTCGATGAAAGCGAGCACGAGGAATCAGCATATGAATTTTGATATTGGATTCTGAATTCGCTATCTGTGATCTATGAAGCCTAAGTCATCCATAGATCACAGATTAATTCTTTTTATAAATCCTCTGGAGCCCTGGGGGTTCCCATAACGTGGTATCCTGCATCCACATAGATTGTTTCGCCTGTAATATTTCTGGATCTATCTGATGCCAAAAAGGAAGCAAGGTTTCCTACGTCTTCAATCGTAACTGTTCTCATAAATGGAGAATTTTGCTCGTTGTGTTTTAGCAGTTCGCTAAAACCCTTTATTCCAAAGGCTGCAAGGGTTTTAATTGGTCCAGCTGATATTGCGTTTATTCTAATCTTTTTGGGTCCAAGATCATATGCGAGAAATCTGACCGATGCTTCAAGCGCAGCCTTACACACGGCCATTATATTATAATGAGGCACTACTTTTTCTGCCCCATAGTATGTCATTGCTATAACCGATGCTTCGCGTCCTTGCATAAGGGGGTAAAAGGCATTACACATAGCTATCAGTGAATAACAGCTCGTCTCCATAGCTATTTTGAATCCCTCTCTAGACGTCTGCAACAAGCCCTCTTCGAACTCTTCTTTTGGTGCGAATGCCACCGAGTGCACTAATATGTCAATTGAACCCCATTCATTTTTTATTGAATCGTGAACTGCCTTAAGATCTTCGTTTTTGTTTACATCACATGGCAGGACAATTTTTGCATCAAGCGCATCAGCGAGTGGCCTGACCCTTTTTTCCATTACGGGCAGATAAGTCAAAGCAATTTGGGCACCTTCATCTTTGCACGCTTTTGAAATGCCCCATGCAATACTCTTCTCATTTGCAAGTCCGAATATAAGAGCTTTTTTACCCTCTAATATGCCCACTTTATTCCTCCTTATATTTTAAAAGTCATAGAATTTTATTATTATAGCAAAAAACAAAATCTTTAACTTCTTTAAAGTTTTTTATCAGAAAAGAATTTGTGTCTCGATATAAGTTTTCTGGTCTTGGCCCCCAAAGGGCTCCTAAAAATTTTATATTGGCTCGTTTTGCAGCCATTTGGTCATACTGACTGTCTCCAACCATAAAAGAAGTTTTTTTATCTGAGTTTGTTTTTTCCAATGCTTTTTCGATAGGTTCCGGATCAGGTTTTGTATTTACTACGTCTTCGCTACAAACCACTTCTTGAATGAAATCTGAAATACCAATATATTTTATACCTTCATACGTGGTGCGGCGCCTCCTTGATGTGACAATTGCCTGGACTGCGCCCTCTTTTGCAAGCTCTTCAATGGTCTCTCTTGCGCCAGGATATGCCTTTATCCTGTAAGCAAAGACAGACTCATGGTATTGTCTATAATAATCCAGCAATTTATCGATAATGTTCTCCTCAAATCCAAGGGTTATAAAGCTCTCTCTCATTGGGAGAGAAAAAACGCTTAAGATTTTTTCCCTTGCGAGTTCAAATCCGAAAAAGTGTTTAAAAGTTTTCTGGTAAGATTCTATTATAAGGTCGGTTGTATCGGCAATTGTACCGTCAAAATCCCACATTATTGTATACTTCATATTACATTACCTCCGAAATCTACTTGTAAAATAGCTTTATTTGACATTATAATGGAACAATAACACAATATTTTACTACATTTAAGGAGGTTCTCTTGAACAGGAGAGATTTTTTAGGCATCCTGGCTTTAGGCGCACTTCTTAACTTTGAGTCCTTCAACGATCTTGCATTTGCACAGGTTAACACTTCTTTACAGGGCAGTGAACTCTTTACCAATAAAGAATTTTCTTATCAGGCGCTTAGAGCGCTTTCAAAGACTTTTTCTTCCTGTGCGGACATAGAAGAATGTTTCCTGGCAATTAAGAGCATCAAGGATAACGATACAAATAGCTGGTATGAAGGCTGGAAGGCTCAAGGGGATAGACTATACTCTCTTGCAGAGGAGTATTACTCAGAAGGTTTTTTGGTAAGTGCGAAGGAGTCTTATCTTAGAGCTTCCAACTATCTTAGGACTTCAGGGTTTTTTCTTGGCTCTAATCCTAAAGATTCAAGAATTTTCGATACTTACAGTAGGAGCAGGTCTTCATTTGTTAAGGCTGCATCCCTTTTTGACCCAAAAATTGAATCTGTAGAGATCCAGTATCAGGATACTACTATCCCGCTTTATTTTGTAAAGGCATCGAACGATCAGGTTCCAAGGCCTACTATTGTAATGGTGGGCGGTTTTGATTCCAATGCAGAAGAACTCGTTATGGATTGGGGTTTTGGCGCTATAAAAAGAGGGTTTAACTTCGTGGCTTTTGACGGGCCTGGCCAGGGTAGGGCACTCATACTTCAGGGTCTTTACTTTAGGCCAGATTTTGAAAAGGTAAGTAAACCTATCATAAACTATATTGTTACCAGAAAAGACGTAAATCTTAAAAAGATAGTAATGTTTGGTGTAGACTTAGGTGGATATTTTGCGCCAAGAGCATGTGCTTTTGATAGCAGGATTGCTTTATTGGTAGCTGATGGAGGGGTTTTTGATTATTACAGCTCCTTAACTTCACTTTTGCCACCAGTTGCAAAAAATTTACTTGAAACCGATAGGGCTGCTTTTAATAAGGCTATGGCCGAAGCGCTAAAGGACAATATCACTTTTAGGTGGGCAATTCACCACGGTATGTGGGCATTTAACGCCCCTACTATTGCCGACTTTTTCTTGAAGACAAAGCCTTATAACTTAAAAAATATTATATCCAATATCAACTGTCCAACTCTGGTTGTGAACTCTACCAATACATTTTTCTTCAAAGGAGAGTCTAAGAAATTCTATGATTTGCTCGAGTGTCCAAGAGAGATGATTAATATGACTGCCAGCGAAGGAGCAGAAGAGGGTTCTCAAGTCGGAGCTCTTGGATACGCACAGGGAGTCATATTTAACTGGATAGAGTATCACTTGAACAAAATTGTCGGTTAGGCAAATAATTATTATTACTGTATAATGCTAATATTGTTATTAATTTTTTAAATAGGGAGAATTTATGATAGAAGTAGGATTAAATGCTGAAATTGAGATTGTAGTTGAAGAAAAGGATACAGCAGCCTTTTATGGCAGCGGATTGGTTAATGTGCTCTCTACTCCAAGAGTCATAAGTTTGCTGGAAGGCGCCGCTGTAGAAGCGATTAAAAATGAACTAACTGGAGACGAGACCTCTGTCGGAACAAAGATCTGTATTGAACATATTGCGCCTACGCCTGTAGGGATGAAGGTTTTAGCGAGTGCGAAGCTCATTAAGGTTGATGGCAGAAAATTAACGTTTGAGATTTCTGCAAGAGACGAAAGAGAGCTAATTGCAAGAGGAACTCACGAGAGATTTATTGTAAATTTCAACAAGTTTATGGAAAGGGCGAGGTCCAAAAAGAAGTGATTTACTGATAGTGCAATTTCATGTAATGATATACTTATCTTAAATAGAATGGAGCGGTGGATAAAGTGTATTCTTATCTTATTCATAAGATTTCTTCTTTTAAGAAGCTAAGCCACTGCTTAGAAATATTTAAAAGATTTCTACTTTTTTTACTCTTCTTTATAGTCCTATCTTATTCGAGCGCCCACTCTCAAGGTCTATCAGCTAAAAAGGTTTTGATACTGAATTCCTATAGCCCTGATTATATCTGGACTGCTGAGGAACAAAGAGGAATCCTGACAGAGTTAGGAGATAAGTCTCCATCGCCCCAGGTATTTATTGAAAATATGGACGCAAAGAGATTTCACTCAAAAAGTTATCTTGAAGAGTTTTCCAATTTTTTATTTAATAAATATAAGGGACAAAAATTTGATGCAATAGTTGCTACAGACGACCCTGCTTTTTTATTCGCGCTCGAGAAAAGAGATCAATTTGGCAACCCTCCAATATTTTTTTGCGGCGTAAACGCCTATGAAGCTGATGTAAAGGGATTTATTCCCGATAGAGTTTACGGAGTAAAGGAAGAAGAAGATGTAGGGCAAACCCTTTCTCTAATGCTAAAGCTTTTTCCGAAAACAAAAAAGATTTTGGGCATTACTGATAAAAGTGCAGCAGCATATTTCAAAAAGCAATTTGATAATTTTTTTCTCTCACACAAGGGAGTTTTGAGCGAGTACTTCGTTTCAGATGAGCTTGACAAGTTAGTTAACAAAGTCAATTCAGAACCTAAAGACACTCTGGTGTTAGATTTAGTAACTCATAGTGTGGATAGATATGGTGACGATCTGGCAGGGCCTATTGCTCTGAGTAAACTGTCTCAAGAAGTTAAACTGCCAATTTTTGGAACATTTGATTACCAATTGGGTTATGGAATAGTTGGAGGAGTAATTACCAGTGGCACTGAACAGGGGAAGATTGTGGGCAAGATGGCATATAAATATCTTTCTGAAAATGGCTCTGGCTGGGAGGATTCTAAGATTTTGGGTAGCTCTGAGTCAAACTATCCTGCTTTTGATGAGAATTTGCTTAAAAGATTTAATATAAAAAGTTACCAGTTGCCTCCTGATAGTAAGATAATAAATCATCACGAGAACTTTTTTGAAAGGTATTCAAAAGCTATAGTATACTTTTCTATAGTTGCCTTTTTACTATTGTTAGTAATTGGATTGCTTGTGGTTGTTTTGGTTCAAAAAAGGCGCGAATATGGAAAACTTTCTGACAGTGAGAAATATTTTAAACTCCTTCTTGACAACTCAACCGATATGATATTTGTTTTAGATGTTGATGGCGAAATACTCTTCGAGAACGAATCTATGGCAATGTTATTTTCTGACAAAAACGACGTAGAAGCAAAGAACTTTCTAAACTTTTTAGAAAATGATAAAAGGAGTGAATTTGCCGAACTGCTTAAAAGAGTTATCCATACAGAATATGATTCTATATTTCCGTTTAGGTTTTTTATTGGCACAAAGAGGGGGACGCAAGTTGTCTTTGAAGGAAAGGCAAAAAAGATTCCTGGTTATAAAGAAGATTTTATTCTTTTGACAGTTTCTGACATTACAGAAAGGGAACGCGTACACAGCGCTCTCAGAGAAAGAGAAGAAGAATACAGGCTTTTGTTTAATAGCATAAACGATATTGTGCTGGTTCTTGATTCAAAATATAGCGTTATCAGTGCAAACGATGAACTTTTCAGGCTTTTTAAATATAAAAGAGATGAATTTTACAATAAACAGATTATCGATTTTGTCTATTTTGAAGATAAAGAATATGCAAAATCTCTTATTGAAAGAGTTCAAAATGAAAATATCAAAAGGCTTTCGTTTGAAATTAGGGCAGTCGATGCTGATGGCAATGTAAAGACTTTAGATGTTAAAACAACATCGATAATTAAAGATTCGAAAAGATTGATTTTTGTTGTTTGTAGAGACATAACAGAAAAGAAAAGAGCTGATGAAGCCTTTATACAAAAACAGAGAGAATTAAATATTCTCCTTGACAGCTTACCAGGATACATAAATTACAAAAATAAAGATGGCATATATGTATTTGTAAACAATAATTTTTGTAATTTATTGGAAATGGATAGAAAAAAGATTATCGGGCATACAGATTATGAGATTTATAGCGAAGAAGATGCAGAAAAGAATCTTGAGTTGGACAGATCTGCTATAAAACTTGGCATGGCGCACTTTCAGGAAGAGGTACTTCGAAAACTAAACGGCGATATCCTAAACGTACTTACACAAAAAGTGCCAATTTTCGACGAAAAAAGAAACCTTCAAGGTTTGATAAGCTTAAGCTACGATGTCACTGAATTAAAGGTCGCACATGAACTGGTGAAAGAAAGTGCACAGAAGTATCTCGAGCTTATAAGTTTGTTAAAGGATGTAGTATTTGAAATGGATTATTCTGGTAGATTTAGCTTTATAAGCGATAGGATATTTGATTACACCAATATTCAGCCTAAAGAGTTCCTTAATAAATTCTTTGCTGACTTTTCATCTCCTGCTGAAAAAGAGAAGCTTACTCTTTTGTTTATGTCAATTTTGAGAGGCGAGAAGAAGAGCTGTGTCTTTGAGATAACTATTAAAAATTACAAAGAAGAATATATAAAATTTGAGATAACTATTGTAGCAAAATACGAAGGCAACGTATTTAAAGGTGCTATGGGGACTTTGAGAAAGATTTAAATCAAGTCATCGTCTTTTGGTAGAATTATCCCCTTTATTTCCTCTTCTTTGAGGAGCCCTTTTGAGATTGCATACCTTACGATATCTGACCTCCTCCTAAGATCAAGCTTTGTAGTAATTCTTTGTCTATATGTTTGAACTGTTTTGGCGCTAATCTGAAGAGTTTGAGCTATTTCTTTTGCGCTATATCCCAGGGCTAATAGCCTTAACACCTGATCCTCCCTTGAGCTTAAGGCTTTACTGCTGTTGTCAGAAAGCAACCCTTTCAGCACAACTCTTGAATATGAGGCGGGCACGTAAAGATCTTCGCTATCGGAAATAATTTTGAGTGCCTGGACGCACTCTTCTGATACTTCGCTTTTTGGAATAAAACCTGATGCCCCCTCCTTTAGAGTTTGGACTATTACAGATTCATCCTGGTACATACTTAACACTAATATTTTGGTGTTTGGAGAAATCTTTTTTATCGGTCCAATTATATCCAGACCACTTCCATCTGATAGGGAAAGATCTAATATTACGATATCTGGTTTCAGTTTTTTTACCAGATTAAGTGCGTCAACTGCACTTGGGGTTTCCCCAACAATTTCAAAGTTTTCGCCAGATTGACTTATTAAAAATTTTAATCCCTCTCTTAGTAAAGCATGATCGTCAACGATTAATATTTTCTTTTTTGAATGGGATACTTGCATAAATTTTCGTACCACCTTCCCCTTTTCTTTCGATACTCAATGAGCCTCCAAGGCTTTCTGCTCTTTCTTTCATGTCTATAAGACCGTAGCTATTTATATATTTTTTGTCTTTATAGTCTATTTCAAAACCAGTTCCATTGTCATCAATTACCAATTCTATTTTATCATCAATTTCCTTTATAGCCACACTTATAAAGCTTGCGTTAGCATGTTTTGTAACGTTATTTATGGCTTCCTGAATTATCCTGAATAACGATAACTCTATATAATCGTGAAGTTTTGAGCCCACATCATATATAAATTCTATATCAAGATTGTTGTTTTGTTGAGCTCTTTCGAGCAGCGTCTCTACAGACCTCTTTAGACCAACTTCTTCTAACATGCGAGGCCTAAGGTTTACGGTTAGATTTCTCAAATCGTTTGCGGCGTCTTTAAATATATTGTATGAAATTCTTAACCTCTCTCTTAAATTTTCTGGAATTTCTTTGTTACCTATCACGTGAAAAAGGTTGATTTGTCCTGATGCCAGAGTTTGCATTACACCATCGTGTATTTCCATAGATATTCTCTTTCTTTCTTTTTCTAAAGAGGATATTTCTCTTCTAAGAAGCTCTCTTCTCTTTTCCTCCTCTTCCTCCTTTTTTAACCTCTCTTCCATTTTCAGTCTCTCGATTTTGTGCATTTTCAGGTCATTTGCCATAGAATTTAATGATTGTGCGAGATTTTCTAACTCGTCTTTGGATTTTATATTTACTCTGGAATCAAAATCTCCGACAGAAACTCTTTTTGCAAGATATATTAGCTTATTTATGTTTTCTACTATTGACTGTGTCAAAAAAAGAAAAAATAATAAGGACATAACTATTACGGTAAAACTAAATAACAAAAACTGAAGTATGAGGCTATTTATTCTGTTGATTATTAATATTGGAGAATATCCTATGTGTATAGTACCAAAGCCTCCACCCAAAAGAGGATAATTGAGATCATAAATTAAGCCATCTTTAGTATTAAAAGATCTTACAAGTTTATCGTTTGAATTATTAAGACGAATTAAGTCTGCTGGAACGCCTTCTTCAAAAGTTGATGCAAGAACTCTTCCGAATGGTCTTTGGATATACATATAAACCACTTCTTTATTTTGTTGTTTAATGTTTTTTAGAATTCGATTGGCTTCAATGCTATTGTTTGTGGCAATACTGTCGATAATTGAGTATTCTATATCTGAACATGTAGTCTGCATTCTTTTATTTAAGTTCTCGAGCAAGTTTTGGGTAAGTGTGTATTTCATAAAGAGTAAAAGAGCAAGCGTGCAAATGAGTGACGGCAGTATAACAGATATTGCAATTTTAAAACTTATTTTCATTATTTTTACCAAGCCAGTTTGAAATTGGGTCAAAAAAGTCACTTCTGACTTCAACATATTTATTGTAACCTAATATGTTGAGAACCTTTTCCCCCTCTGTGTTGCTGTCCATATTCAAAAAAAGTTTTTGAAATTGCAGTTTCGTTTTGTAGTCCATATCTTTTCTTGCTATTATGGGCGGATTTGGAATTTCTATCGGAGACTCCCATACTATGTGAAGCGACCTTAATGTTTCTGGACTTTTTTCTTTTAATTGTTCGTAAGTATTGCTATCAATTGTAGCTGCGTCAACCAGACCCTCTTTTATAGATTCGATTGAAGAGTTGATACTAAATGTAAAGATATATCTTGAGAAAAAATTTAAATTTAAACCATTTTTTTTAAGATAATTTTCCAATATTATGTAGCCTGCAAATGAATACGGATCGGTAAAGGCTATCGCTTTTCCCTTCAAGTCGGAAATATTTTTTATATTATCACTCTCTGCTATCACGTATGATTTGTAATATGTTTTATTGTTTATCATTGGTATAGCAAGCAGATCCAATTTATTTTTGTCTAAAAAAAAAGCTCCTGAGCCAATTATGCCAATTTGTGCGTCACCTGCAAGCATTGCTTCCAACGCTTCTGAATAGGTCTTCCTCGTGAAGAGTACGACGTGTTTATCGGTAGATTTTGAAAGATACAATATAAGCGGTTTATAAATTAGGGTAACTTCTTCAATGGGCAAAGTAGATGAAACAACTATGCTTATGGTGCTTTTTTCGCTTTCGACAGATGCAGGAGGTGATCCTTTATTCAAATCTAAATTTATAGATGCGCCTGGCAAGAAGTTTACGTTAATAATTAAAAAAGCACCGATAATAAAGAGCAAAATTATTAAAAATAACATAAAAATAATGTCTTTATAGCTTAAAAATTTATCTTTTATATGATTTTTGTATTTCATATCTAATTAGATATTTTTGTTTTCGAGCTTTTTATCGGTATACAATAAACTGGGAAATCTGCTTCTGATATAATCCTATATGCAATGCTACCTATTAAAACTTTTTTTACGGTATTTGGATTTTGTGTTCCAAGAACTACCATATCATAATCTTCCTCTGTAGCGTAATTGACGATGTATTGTGCTGGATCCCCAAAACCGCCTGAATGTGTATAGATGGAAAAATCTTCTTTATATGCAATTTCTCTTGCTCTTTCTAGGATTTGTTTTGAGGTCTGGAGCAAAACTTCTTTTGTGTGAACGCTCGAAAAAAGATTTATCTCTGTGAGAAGTGGATATACGTGAATTGCAGTAATCTCCCAATTAAACCTTTTTGCTATAGTTATAGACCTTTTTAAGGCGTTTATGGATGTTTCAGAACCGTCAAAGGCAAGGAGGATATTTTTGTATTTCTCTTCGAATAGACCTTCTTTGTAGTTCTTGATTGTCAAGACATCACAAGGTGCATCCCTTATTACGCCTACTGTTACACTGCCAACGTTTATTACTCTATTGTAACCTTTTGTTCCTATGAGTATTAAATCGGGTTTTAAGAATTCTGAAAATGATACTATTGCACTATCTGGTGAGCGTACTCTCTTCGGTATTTGAATTTTTTCGCTTGATTCAATATTGGTATAGGTTGCATTGTCTCCTGCGATTGTTGCGAAATAGGCAATTATTTTTTTGTTTTTCTCTTTTGCCTGTTCAAAGGCACTTAAAAGCATTGTGAATAACTCAGACTCAATTCTTTCTGATTCCAGTGATGAGATACCAAATATCTCTGTCGGAAGATCGAAGACGCTTATGAGCGTGATGTACGAGTCAAAGGAGGCACTTATTTCTAGTGCCTCCTTTAGTGCGCTTTTGCTACTAAGTGAACCGTCGTATGCAACTAATAATTTCTTATACATATATATATTCTAATCATTTACCCTTACTTGTGCAATAGCATCTGCCCTCTTGATTTCTCTCTTTCCCCTGACCATGCTAAAGACTATTATTAGTGCTCCAGCAAGAAGCGTTAGGCTCATTATTATAAAGCTAGTTTGATCAAGAGCTGTTAAGACATGCTTTTCTATAGGTATAATATTCAATTCACTTAGATACTGAGGGACTGCAAGTACCCTTGATCCTGCGACCAGGAGCATTATGAAGCCCATTACGAACTTTATAAGATATGGCTTTACAAATGTAGTAGCTGCAGCTCCTATTTGTACTCCTATCAGCGAACCTGCAAGAATTATGAGAGTTAATCTAATGTCTATCATTCCGCTCATCGCCCACTTCACAGAGCCTACCAAGCCCATTACAAATGCTATTACCAACTCTGTTGCAGTTCCTACAGTGCTAGTTACGCCCAGTAAATAAATCATTCCTGGAACTCCGATGAATCCTCCTACCGCTATTGTGGCTGCAAGAAGCCCTGTGCAAAATCCGATTGGGAAGGTAACCCAGAAGGATATCTTTGCTCCTATCTTGCCAAAGTATATCATTGGAGGTATGTTTATGCTCTGTATCCTCTTTGCTAAAGCGGTAGTCTCCTCCTTTGCGTTCTTTGACTTTGCCATATTTAATGCATCCTTAAATACATACGCACCGACTATTGTTAAAACGATTATGAACATAGTGCTCACATAAAGGTTTGACCCTGCATTTCCCCATGTCTTTAATATTACTTCTTGAATTTGTATACCTACCTGAACTCCGAGTATGGCAGATATGGCCATAACAAGACCTAACTTTATATCTACCTGACCATACTTCCACCTCTTATATGCTCCAACCATTGCCTTTGGAAACTTGTGGCACATATTGCTTGCAACCGCTATTGTTCCTGGAACTCCAATGCTCATCATTCCCGGAGTAAGAACAAATGCTCCACCAGAGCCTATAAAACCGCTAACCAATCCTCCAACAAAGCCGACAAATAATAGGAAAAGAATATTTGCTGGATCAAGTGTAATAAAGTTTGACAAAATTCCCATAGAATTTCCTTCCATTTTAGTGAGCCTCCTTCTTTGTTATGGCCTCAACGCCAATAAATGGTAATAAATAACTTGCAAAAGCTCCATGTACAAAAGAAAAGTAAAAAGCAAAAAGTATTGGAACTGCTGAAAAAAATCCACCTCTTGTAGCATAAAACAATAACTCATTCTGAAATAGGAAAATCATTAGATAAGAACTTAATGAAAGAGTACCCCACATAATTAGAGGTATTATCTTTTTGTTGTTTTCCTTCTTCATTTTTCTCCCTCCTTAGGCTATTAATAAATTTTATTTTTAGATTTTTTAAGAACCAACTACAATTACTGGACAATGTGCATTGTTTATTACATCTGCTGTCGTGCTTCCAAGAAAAATCTTTTTTATTCCGCTTATCTTGGAACTCTGGACTATTATTGCTTCAGGGTTATACTTCTTTACCAGCTCCTCGATCCTATCCTGGTAAGATCCTATCTTTACTATCTTTTCTACCTGACAATTGATATCGCCAGTCTCTTTCAAAAACCTGGATATATCATTTTCAGCCTTTGAAACGATAGCCTCTTCAGCTTCAGGGTTGAAGACTCCAAGGTCCTCTGATCTGTCTACGATTCTCAACAAATAGATCTTAGAAATGTTGTTCGTTGCTATATAATTTCTTGTTTCCTTAATCAGTGAAAGCTGGTTTGGCTTTCCATCCCTTAGAACTACAAAAATATTTGTATCCTGCTTAGTCATCTTACTTACCACCTTTCATTACTAATTTTTATCTTTGATATTATTCTGGCTTATAAATAAAACAAAAAAAAGTCGGAATAAGTTGATTAATGGGGTCATCATAATAAAGTATTTTGTAGTGATAATTTGAGGTAGTTTGTAATGGAAGTTTAAACTACTTCGTGTAAGATTTATGACTACATTGATTTAGAGAAGCCTTTTTAAAGTCTTTTCGTTTATGGATTGGATTAGTTGATTAATATTTAGGTTATAATTAAGTTTTATGATGTTGATTAACTTTTAGGAGGTAATTTTGAAAAGGTTAGTTGGATTTTTTGTTGCAATATTTTTATTGATGAGCTCTTGTGCCTATGCTGTTCAGGTTGGCGATATTGGAATTGCAAAGACTACTATTAAGGGGTCTGAGATCTCGACCTTCAATATAGAAGTAATAGGTATAGTTAACAACCCTGGTTTGTATCCTTCATATTTAATAAAGGTATGGGGTCCGGCTATTGACTTTACAGGTGGTATTGCTGAAGGTATGAGCGGAAGCCCCGTTTATATAAATGGCAAATTGATTGGCGCTATTTCTGCAACTTTTCAAAACGCAGATCCCCATATTGGGCTGGTTACCCCAATAGAAGCGATGAGAACTCTTTGGGATTATGAAAAAAAATCTCCAGAAGTTAGCAAGCTTGAAAAACCTGTAGCCCTTAAAGGAGAAATCTTTACTGCAGTTTCAAGGGTGCCGACAAATGAAAAGGGCGTTTTGGTTCAAAGGCCTTGCGTTTTATATTACGAAAAAGGTTTTTCTGGAAGAGTTCTTTCTATGTTAAAAAAAGAGATGCCTTTAGTGTCAGACGCTTCCTCTGAGACCTCTCATGAGTGGACAGCCCAGCCTGGCGCTCCTATTGCTGTTCAGTTTGCAAGAGGGTCTGTGGAGCTTGGAGCTGTAGGGACTCTTACTGAAATAGATGGTAATAAAATTTTAGCTTTTGGACATCCTGCGACGGATGCTGGAAATGTAGATTATTTTTTGTCATCAGCTTACACATATTACACAATAAAAAGCCCGATCTTGCCCTTTAAAGTAGCGTCTATAATATCTCCTGTAGGGAAAGTTGTTCAAGATAGAGCCTATGGCATAGCTGCATATCTTGGGACTCTGCCTCCCACCACCACAATTGACGTTAACGTAGATTCAAATGGAGAGCATAGCTTCTTTGTTCAAATACCTGAAAATGAGGATATGCTTCTAAAATATGCCTCGAAAGTTGTCTTGCAGTCTCTTGACGATTCGCTCTTAAGTCAACATGGTGGTTCTAGTACTGCTGATATAACCATAAGGCTTTCTGATGGTACTACCATAGAAAGAACGAATATGTATTCTGACCCTGATGACATATCGTATAAAAGTGTTCTTGAATTAGATGAAATCTTATATAAGATATTAACAAACCCATTGAAAAAAGCAGTTCCCGAATATATTGGTTTTAAGATAAATATGTCAAATAAAATTAAGAGTGCTCAGGTTGATAAAGTTAATATGGAAAACTTAGTAAGGAAGTTTGAGCCTATTAAGCTGGAAGTTTCTTTGAGACCATATCGAGAGAGCTCCTACAGTGAGAACTTATCAATCGATCCAAAATTGCCAAAGGGTAGTTATGCTTTAATAGTAAGGGGTAGCGATGAGGCAAGCGCTCAGAGAGCTAAAGCTACTGCCGACAATAATTCGAGTAAGCCCAAAGAAGAAGTTATCGAAACCTTTGATCAACTAATTAATTCTATTACTGACAAGCCAAAAAATAACCAATTAGTGATAGAGATCTATTCGTCACAAACATCCAATGAAGAAAAACCGACACCTGTTTTTAAGAAGTATATCGATCTCCCATGGGTAGTTACCGGTATTGCCACAAAAACATTTGAAGTAAGGTAAACTATTTGAAAATTATCATTATTTCTGAAGGAAGACCTGGGCACTATAATCAGTCTGTGTCCCTCGCAAGGTCGGTTGGTTTGGATTATGAAATAAGGAACATCCCATTTGTTGATTTTAGAACTGAACTTTTGAGGCTCTTTGACAACGTTGTTAATAAAGACATTGCTAAAATGCTATTTATAAAATTTTTCGGAGTAGATCCAGAAAATTATATGGGCGCGATTGGTACAGGGAATAGGGTTCACCCCTTTCTGGCGCTTTTTAAAAGGGCTACAGGTTTGCCTACGATATCAATTTTTTATCCGAAGCTTTTGCCAGATATTTTTGATATGATAATCGTTCCCTATCATGATAGAGCGCCAGATAGTCTAAGAGTTCATCATGTATTTGGCGCCATATACTTTAAAGAAAAGTTAGAAAACGATGAAATTGAAAATTTTAGATCAAAGCTCAAATCAAACGGTCCATGGATATCAATTATAATTGGTGGAAATAGCAAGCACCACGCTTTTAATTCTAATGAAATCATAAAGGGTTTAGATCTTCTATTTGAAAATGAAAATCTGAAAGATTATAAGTATTTGCTTTCCACATCAAGGCGAACTCCTGAAAACCTTGAAAGCCTTCTTGAGAAAAAGGACTATCCACTTGATTTTTCGGTTTACTATCACAAAGATAAGACGAATCCACTAAGATATTATTTTGAAATTTCTGATTTTGCAGTTATTACTTCAGATTCTATCTCGATGATTACCGAAGCCATTAATTGCGGTCTATTTTGCTATTGCATCAAAATTCCTGAAAAGGGCAAATTGAAGTTTGACACTTCACTTGAATTGCTTGAAAAACAGGGATTTATAAAATTTATAGATTGTGAAAAATTGGGCAGTATAACAAAGAAAGACAAAATATATTTTGAGAATAGTGACATCTTATTTGATAAGGTTAAAAGTTTATTTTCTGCAAAAAAAGGCTAAGAGTTAATTTAACCTAAAAGCTTTTATAGTAAGCCAAGCATCCTGCTTGGTAGCTTTTTCCTTTTCGCGAGCAAGATGCTCGCGTTACCATGTGCAAGATGCTCACGCTACCATAAAGAACCGCTTATAGTTTTGAGTAAGAGAAAAGTCTCCATATTATTGCGAAATATAGTATACAATATTGTTAATTTTAGAAAATTTTACTTGAGGAGAAAATATGACTTGCTACAATCATTTTATATCGTTTACGGATAAAAAAATGTTTGGCTTTTCTAATTTGTAGTATGAAGATATTGCTTGTGGCTCATGAAAAGGATGCAGGGGGAGTCTCCAGCCATATAATCTCGCTCTCAAGGGAACTTATAAAACTGGGTCACCAGGTAAAAATTGTCTGGCATACCCCAGATGAACGAGATCAATTTAGCTTGCCCCTTCACAGCAAGGATCCTGTGTCGCTTTTTCTCTCTTCATTTGGATTACTAAAACTTCTTAAAGATTTTTCACCGGACATAGTTCATGTGCATTCGAGGATGCCATTTTTAGCTGTTTTACCATGGGTCAAAGCACTTAAAATTCCTGTGGCTTATACTGCTCATGGTAACTATAGTCCTCATAGACTTTCAAAACTTATTTCTTTTGCTGACGTGGTTATAGCGCTCTGTTCAGCACATCAGATCTATGTAACGAAGGAGTTAGACGTTGATGTAAGAAAAATAAGAATAGTTGGAAATGGCGTTGATACAGAAAAATTTAAACCAAAACATATAGAGAAAGCAAATAATGAAATTGTTATAGGCCTTGTGGGTAGATTGGTCAGTGCTAAAGGTTTCTCTTTCTTTCTTAAAGTATTTAGTTACCTGCCTATTCAGACTCGACTTGTAATAGTAGGTGATGGAGAGCTAAGAGAAGTATTAGAAGAAGATGCAAGAAGTCTAAACATATCTTCCAGAGTTATTTTTATGGGGAAAAGAGATGATATCGAAGATATCTATCCAAATTTTGATATTTTTTGTTTGCCTTCTATAAAGGAGGTTTACCCACTGGTTCTTTTAGAGGCAATGAGCTCAGGCCTTGTGTGCGTAGCTTCTGATGTCGGTTGCGTTTCTGAAATGGGCAAAAATTCAATTATTGTTCTCCCAAAATCTGATCTAAATTTATGGGTAAAATCTCTGTTGAGGCTTATAGATGATGTCGAGGGCAGACAAAGTCTTTCGAAAAGAGCTCTTGAAAGGAGCAAGGCATTTAGCTGGGAAAGCGTCGCAAAAAGGGTTGAAGACATCTATTTAGAAGTTATTAAAGATGAAAAACGATCTGGATAAATTCGAAAAAAGATCTGATGAGTTGACTCTTAGAATTCTGTTTATAAGGTTTAGTTCCTTTGGTGACATAATATTGGCTTCAGGAGTGATAGCCCTACTGAAAAATATATATCCAAACTCAGATATTACATGGATAATGGGTAAAGAGTTTGCGCCCATATTTGAGGGGAGAACTCTTGCCAATAGAGTTATCGGTATAGATAGAACTGGGATTAAAGGCTATATATCAATGTTTAATCTTGCCAACCAACTTAGAAACAAAACTTTTGATATGGTTGTAGACATTCAGGACAATAGAAGATCGGCAATTCTTTTGAAAATGCTCAAGTATAAAGTGAGAACAAAGTCTATGCCCTCTCTCAAACAAAGGGGAGATGATCACGCATACTTTCATTTTTCAAGAATATTGAAGTCTATTGGAATTGATAAGATTCCAGAAAAACCATTTTTGCTGTTCAATGACTTTGATACAGAGTCATTGAATGAAAATTTATATTCCCTTGGCTATAAGGATGAGCCCCTTGTGGTTTTTGCCACATCAGCCAGTCAGAGTTTAAAGAGATGGAATATTGAACATTTTAAGGAGTTAGCAAGAATTATAACTTCTAAAAACAAGGTTTCTATTGCGTTAATTGGTGCAAAGGGTGAAGAGAGATATGGATTTGAAGGTGAAAGAGTATACAACCTTATAGGGAAACTTCCATATTTTTCTTCAATTCTCTTGATAAAAAAAGCAATACTTCTTGTAACGAACGATTCGTCTCCTTTACATATGGCATTTAGCGTTGATACTCCTGCAGTGGTGCTCTATGGTCCTACCAGACCAAATTGGTCTCTTCCTCAGGGAGCATATTTTGCAATTCAAAGTCCAATGGATTGTAGTCCGTGTATGAAGAAAAGTTGTCCTGGGGGTTATAGGTGTTTAGATGAAATACTACCACAAAATGTGTATAATGTAATAATAAAAAACAAGGAGAAAATTGGGTTTGAGTTTTCAGTTTGAAAGCGCAGGAGAATCTCACGGAAAAGGTTTGACGGTTTTTATAAAAGGTATACCAGCGGGGCTGACCGTAAACCTGGACAAGATAAACAAAAGGCTAAAAGAGCGTATGGCAGGATATGGCAGAGGTGGTCGTATGGCTATAGAAAGCGATTATGTAGATATTTTATCAGGTCTAAGAGGTTCTAAGACCCTTGGATCCCCTCTGGTCTTTTGGATAAAGAACAAAGATTATGAAAATTGGTCTGATTTTATGGATCCACTTTTAGGTCGGGGTAAGGAAGTATTGAGTGCAAGACCTGGTCATGCTGATCTTGTTGGAGCCTTAAAATATAATTTTGACGATATGAGAAATGTTCTGGAGAGGGCTTCTGCGAGGGAAACGGCTTCAAGGGTTACTGCGGGGGCTTTGGCAGAGATATTGCTGGAAAACTTTGGAGTTAAGGTTGGCTCATTTGTAACTGGTATTGGAGAAAACGCTTTCCCCCTTCCAGAAGACCTTCTGGCTGGCTATAACAGATCTCGCGAATCTATCTTTTTTACACCATATCCCGAAGAAGATGACAGGATAAAATCTTTTGTGGATGAGGTTAAGCTCAAAGGCGATACTTTGGGCGGAAGCGTATTGGCTTTTGCGTTGAACGTGGTTCCTGGCATAGGAAGTTATACCTCATACAATGAAAGACTTTCTGCTATTATTTCTTTCCACATATCTTCTATCCCCGCCACAAAGGCTATAGAGATAGGGTTAGGTGCTGAATCTTCAAGGATGCTGGGATCTAATTTTCATGATGAATTTGATAAAGAGCGAAATCCATCTTCTAATAATCTTTATGCTGGTTTGAATGAATATTTGCCAAAAGGAATTTTTAGAAAATCAAATTTTGCTGGTGGCATTGAAGGCGGGATGTCTAATGGTGAGCCAATAATAATAAAATCATTTATGAAGCCGATACCTTCTACGGCAAAACCACTTAACGGATTGAATATAAGGTCAATGAAGATTGAAGAGGCATCATATCAGCGATCTGATGTTCTGGCTATTGCTGCCTATTCAGTAATTGTTTCGATGCAGCTTTCTATAGCTCTTGCTGATTGCTATCTTAAAAAATTTGGCTCTGATAATATGAACGAAACTTTAGATAATTTTGCAAGATACAGAGAATATCTCCTTAAGAGGTTCTTGACGTGAAGAAAAACATAGTTTTATCTGGTTTTATGGGGACAGGAAAATCGACTGTTGGCAGGGCTCTTGCCGAGAGGCTTAGATGGGGTTTTGTCGACACAGACGATCAAATAGAAGTTTTATCTGGGATGAAAATATCTAAAATTTTTTCTGAATTTGGAGAGGATGTTTTTAGGAGATTTGAAAGTCTGGTCGTGTGTAAGGTTTCTGAATTGTCTAATTACGTAATTTCTGTTGGGGGAGGTACTATAGTAGACCCTTTTAACAGAGATATTTTAAGTAAAAATGCGTTTATTATTACTTTTATGGCTCAGCCAGAAGTAATTTATTCAAGGGTATATTCTACTAAAAATAGACCGCTTTTAGATTTGGGCAGTGAAGAGCTAATACTCAATCAGATAAAAAGTTTGCTTGAGAGAAGGATGAGATATTATTGTATGTGTGATTTTATTCTGGACACATCTTTTAAAGAAATATTTGAACTTGTAGACGAGATAATTGAGCATATTTATAACATTGTTACTTAGCAATATTTCACTTGATTACATTTCAAATTATTAGAAAATAGAGGATGGTTATGACAAAGACTTTAAGCTTTGATTCTTCCAACGTAAGTGTGTATTTTAATTCTCTTGAAAAAGTTTCTGATACTGTTAGGTGGAATCAATACTCAAAGATTTTAGCTGTAACCCACCCTGTTTTATTGGATCTTTATAACATAAAAGACACTTTTAACAAAAAAAATATTGATGTAGTTACTTTGCCAGAGGGAGAGAGAACTAAATCTTTGCCTTCATTTGTAGATCTTTCAAGGGTTTTTTTTGAGAAGTCTCTTGATAGGGGTTCTCATGTTATTGTAATTGGAGGGGGAGTGCTCGGCGACCTTTGTGGCTTTTTGTGCTCGGTATATATGAGAGGTATATCATTTTCTCTGGTGCCAACTACTCTTCTGTCTATGGTTGACAGCTCAATTGGTGGTAAAAATGGCATTGATCTGGATTTTGGAAAGAATCTCCTGGGCAGCTTTTATCATCCGAAAAATATAATTATAGATCTCAATTTTCTTAAGTCTTTGCCACAGCGAGAAATTGCTTCAGGGATGTCAGAGGTTATAAAATATGCAATACTTGAAGGTTCTTCCATATTAGAAGAGATTAAAAAAGAAAAACCAGATATTGGCAGATTAGTTGAGCTCTCAATTGATATAAAGTCCAGATATGTAAAAGAAGATGAAAAGGAAACTACAGGAACAAGAGCCCTATTAAACCTTGGCCATACTCTTGGCCATGCTATAGAGGCAAGAACAGCTTTTTCTAGATTTACTCATGGAGAGGCGGTGGCTATTGGGAGCTGTTTTGCTGCATTTTTTTCTTATAATCTTGGATATGCCAGTATAGAATTCTATAAAGAAGTTAAGTCATTGTTTGAAAAATATAATTTACCTACTTTGTATCCAGGGGATATTGATATTGAATCAATTAGACAGTATATTTTAAAAGATAAGAAAAATATTTCTTCGAAATTAAGATTTGTTCTTCCGAAAGGCTTTTCTGACGTTTTTATATTTCAAACAGACTTTGAAATTGTAAAGGATTGCCTTGTTAAATGGATAGAATATGAAAAGAATTAGCGGTCTAATAGGCAGGGATATTTCCTATTCTTTGTCTCCAGCAATGCACAATAAGGCCTTAGATAAGTTAGGGATTGATGCTGTATATCTATTGTTTGACCTTGAAAAGGATAATTTGCCTGATTTTTTGAGAATAATGATTGACGTTGGGGCCTTAGGATTTAACGTAACAATACCGTATAAAGAAGTAATTATGGAATTAATTGATCATATTGACTCGGATGCAGCTGGTGTTCGGGCGGTAAACACTCTAATTTTGCTTAACAATAAGTGGTATGGATATAATACTGATATTTATGGTATAGAAAGGTCTTTTGAAAACGCTAATGTTAACCTAAAGGATAAGATAGTTGGGATATTCGGCACTGGAGGGGCATCAAAGGCTGCTGTATATTCCATCCTGAAGCAGGGGGCAAAAGTTTGGGTTATGGGAAGAAAACCTGAAAAAATTGCAGAATTTTCAAGACTCTACGATGTTGAAACCATAGCCTGGACCGAAGATTTACCATATTTTGACGTTTTAGTTAATGCAACTCCTTTAGGGAAAGGATCTATCGGTATGCCTCCACTCCCTAAAGAACAAGATTTTATAGGCAAAGCATTTTTCGATATGGTTTATTCACCTGTTTATACTCCATTTTTGATAGAAGCAAAGAAAAAGGGTGGAGTAGTAATATCTGGTATTGATATGCTTTTATATCAGGGCGTTAAGGCATTCGAACTAATCTTTAATAATGAACCCCCTGTAGAAGATATGAGACAAGGACTACTAGAAGCGACTGAGCAATTATTGAAATGAAAATTTTGAATATTTTGAGTTGGAGGTAAGACATTGGATGAAGGATTGCAGTCAGATAATCACAATATTGGCCTTAAAGGCTTTAATTTTGAACAAAAATCAATAAGAGCTGATTCAATTATAAAAAGACTTTTTTATTCTTCATGGTTTAGCGTTTTTGAAGCATCTTTATTATTCTTTTTTGTTATGATTTCGGTTTTTTTTGATTCATTTTATGGGAGTTTTCTTTTTAAAATATCCATATTTGTCTGGATGCCTATTTTTTATATTCTTTACTCAGTATTTTTTTCTTTCACCCTTAAGGAGATTCCAACGTATAAGTTGTTATTGCTAACAGTATTGGCCTTGTTTTTGGATATATTTCTATTTTATTTCTCTTATATATTTGGTACGTTTCCGTTTAGAAGTTTAGAGATTGAATTCGGACCATTTATGATCATATCTTCACTGCTACTGCCTTTTTCCATATTGCTCATCTATAGCTCTCCTCCCAAAAACAAAGATATTGCTTCTAATGAGGAGGGATTTGCTGATACAGCCTTTAAGGTTGGGAAAACAGCTCAACAAGATAGGCTATCAATCTCCTCAGATACTTTAGAACTCGAAAAAGCTGGGCAGTCGCAAAAGGAAGATTTAACAGATGTTCAACTGCCATTGAATATTGCTGGTTTTTCCCATTATGCAGATAATTTGGTTGGCTCTTGCGGATATATTCTTGTAGATAAAGACGGGTATATACTGTCTGAAAGGAATTTTTTTGAAAATAGCCAGGTAAAGGCATTGATTTTAGATTCTTTATCAAGGATGATTAAAGACTCCCTTCTAAGACTTGATTTTGGGAAATTGGAAAATATGATTTTGGTAGATGATCAGATCGGTGTGATTGCCTTTTTGCTTAAAGATGAGGCAAAATTTTTTGTATTTTTTGACTCAAGGCTTGAAAAGAGTGCGCAATTTGAACTTTATTCTCAAGCGCAAGCTCTTGTATCAAGATTGATGTTTGACATAATTTAGTTTTTAAGGAGGCAAAATGCTATTTGAAGTTATTAGTTTTGTAGGAAAGAGCGATTCTGGTAAAACTACCTTTCTTGAAAAATTAGTTTCTGAACTCTCAAGAAGGGGTTATAAGGTAGGAGTTCTAAAGCACGATGTTCATGGCTTTGAGATGGACAAAGAGGGTAAGGACACCTGGAAGATGGCAAGGGCAGGAGCCTGGTCGGTTGGGATTTCTCATTCTGAAAAGATGGCTATTATTCAAAAAGTTACAAAAGAGCTCTCTCTTGAAGAGGTTGCAAAATTTTTCGAAGGTGTAGATATACTTTTTACTGAGGGCTATAAGAGAGAGGGGAAGAAAAGGATTGAAGTGAGAAGAAAAGGAATGGATGCACTGTGTAAGCCAGATGAAATTGTAGCTCTTGTGACTGATGACTTTACTTCTGTACCTATTCCTCAATTCCCAATTGATGATCCAAACCCAATTGCTGATTTCATAGAAGAAAAGTTTATCAAATTTCGACAGGTGGAATGCGCTCTCTGGGTAAACGGTAAAGAGATTGAGTTAGGGTCGTTTGTCGAGAAGATTATAAAAGAAGTTAATCTGGCTTTGATAGGGACTTTGCATGATATTGATGGAAGCCCAAAGTCGATCGATCTAAAGATCAGGCTTTGATATATACATAGTCGGTAATGGTAGATTATAATTTTTTCTATCAGGAAGCTATCAAACTTGAGCTTATGTCGATTCCTGAAGCAAAGCAGTTTCAAAACGATTTAAGAAATAAATTAGATTTCTGTAATTTTGAGTTTTCAGACGATCTAAGGATTCTTGGTTTAGACGTCTCATATAAAAACAATTTTGCCAAAGCGAGTGCTGTGGTTTTTGACTTGAAAGAAAAAACTACTCTTCAAACGAGCATCTCAAAATGCGCCGTAAGGTTTCCTTATATTCCTGGTTTTCTTGCTTTTAGAGAAGTTAAGCCCTTATTTGCCGCAATGAGAGATATTAATATAGATTTTGATGTGATAATGGTTGATGGCCAGGGGATAGCCCATCCAAGAAGAGCTGGTCTTGCGTGCCATGTTGGCTATATTTTACAGAAACCTACCTTTGGCTGTGCGAAGTCGAGACTCTTTGGCAAAGAGATAGGTGAACTTGGACCTAAAAAAGGCAGCTTTTCTCCTCTTGTAGACAAAGGGGAAACCATAGGCGCAGTTCTGAGGACTAAAGACAACACATCTGCTTTATATATTTCTGTGGGAAATTTGATTGATTTGAACAGTGCGATAGAGATAACCTTAAGGTGTTCAGTATCAAGGATGCCTGAGCCTCTGAAGATTGCAGATAGACTTTCTAAAATAATGGCTGAGGCTTAGCGTGTATGTTTGAAAATATTAAATTGCCCAAATCTTTTTGATAGGTTTCATCGCTAAGCTCATTTATTATTTTTTCAGATGCATCAAGTAAAAGTTGCTGATTTTTAAGAACGTACTCTACCCTATCCCACATATTTTCGTATGGGAATAGCACTTCAGGGAATATATTTTCTCCAAGTAAGATATTTGGAAGAAGAAAGCATATCCTCTTTTCGTTATATTTCGGAGGTATGAATACCTGATTTGATTTTTCAAGCTTTTTTTTATAAAACCAGAAATCCCACGGATGTATTCTGTATACCCCTACAAATGGCATTTTTTCATTTACCAATCTTAATACCATTGTTCCTGATGTTGCTATCGATGCGTCAACTCTTTTTACTGTTCTCTCTTCTACGTTAATATTCTTTGAGATCAAGATTTTAAATATATTTTTTTCGAGTGGTCCAAATGGAAAGATGTTAAAGGTAAAATCCCTCTGTTTATTTATACACTCATCTAAAACAAAGGGCATAATCCAATCTACTTCCTGGGGTCTACTCCCTGGAAATATGCCAATATTAGTTTTTCCTTTGCCAAAAGTAAGGGCTCTAATTGGAAAGATTCTCTTTTCATCGTCGAGTATGGGATTTTTTATTAGAAAAGTCTTTTTCCCGGTGCTTTTGTATGCGTTTAGGTAAAATTTGTATGGTACAAGGAAAAGATCAAATGGTTCTGACATATTGTTCATTTCATCTTGAGTTTTGCCCCATGGTCCAGGCGGGAAAAGATATATAAAAGGCGATTTTACTCCAATAGATCTTAATTTTTTTGCAAGTCGAACATTTGTTCCACCAAAATCTACAAATATAAGAATATCAGGGTTTATATCTTTAATTTTCTCGCTAACTGTCCTGATATAATTCGTAACTGCTAAAACTTTTTGGATGGATTTTACCAGTCCAATAGCGCTAAGCTTGCTTGTGTCGTAAATCATCTCGCAATCGGCTTTTTCTGTGAGGAAATCTGAAGAGGCAGCGTAGAGTTTGAAGGGCTGAATTTTCTCGATTGACTTAAGTAATTTTAAAGATATCTCCTCTGCTGATCGCTCTGCCGTAAAAAGTGCGATCTTGAGCAATTACCACATACCACTGTCTAATTCAGATGGCTTTTCTACGAGAAGGTAATCTGTTTGTCTAATGACATCCTGATCGATATCTGTGGCGTAAGTAGATTCTATTTCATATTCGTTCATTAAACCGCTTGAGTCGACTTTTATTCTTATAATTGCCGAAAGGTTTGCAGGGATGTCAACGTAATAGAATCCTTTATCCTTTGGAAGGGGTTGATTATTGGTTGTGGTTGCTATAGCTTTTACTCCTGATGGGTATTTAACATATATGTAGACTCTTACTTGATTTGGCGTCAGATTTTGAATTGTGTGGAAGAAAAGCGACTGAGTAAATGGATAAGTGCTATATGGGATTACATACGAACTAACAGGATCGCCTTGACTGACACTTATGGACGCCGCCATGGCATTTGTTTGAATTAACGTTAAAAGAAATATCATCAAAAAGATTACTTTTCTCATAATTAATTATTTTATCACAAAAATTATTAATAGAAAACTTAAGTATACTAATCTTTTATCGATCTATTTGATCGGGGAACGACGATTTCTAATCTTTTTAGCTTTCTAAAAAAGGTGCTCCTTGTCAAGCCAAGGTCTTTTGCAGCTAAGTCTCTATTAAAGCCATTTTTTTTGAGAGCATTTAGTATAATTTCTTTTTCTTTATTATGAACTCCATCTTTTATATTAAAATCTCTTTGTAAAGCTTCTGGCAGATGGGCTACGTCAATACTTTCTTCTGAGCACATAAGGATAGCTCTTTCTATAATATTTCTTAGCTCTTCTATATTTTCTGGATAATCATAGCTGCTGAGGGCATTTATGGCGTTTTGAGTAAAGCCAGAAATTTTTTTGTCATAGATTTTACTAAAATGAAAGAGGAAACTTTCTGCACAAAAAATAATATCTTCCTTTCGGAATCTCAAGGGTATTATTTCAAATCTGAATTCGTTTATATTAAAATAAAACTCATCTCTTGGTAGGCAATCTTCTGATGATGAAAAAACTATTAATTTGTAATTTTCATCAAGTTTAGCTGGATTTTTTAGAAAATTTGACAATTTCTCCTTAAAGTCTTTTGTTATATAATCCATATCCTTTATGTGCACTGCATTAAAATCTGAAAATATTCTTTCAAGATTTAAATCGTTAACGGTCTTCAAAGAAAATTCTGAAAAATTCTTGATATCTTTATTTCTTAGTATCCACTTTACAAGTGCGCTTTTGCCTGTTCCTCTTTCACCGATAATATAGAGTCTGTTTATATCTGGCAGTGCGCTTTTTAAAAGCGAAAAGCTCTTTTGCATCAATAGATTCTTACTTTTAAAACAGAAATCTTCTTCAACTTTGAGAATTTCCTCCCTTAATGCCATTATTTCAGACTGATCCCTGAATACTTGAGCTACGCTTACTATTTCATCGGATAGATTTTTTATTAAGACGTTTGAAATGCTAATAAAAACCTTATTGCCAGAAGAATCTATTATATAACCGTGACTTTTCGTGCACTCATTTTTTTCAAGCGCCTCTTTTATGGGGCAGTTTTTTAAGCACATATTAGATCTGAAAACGTCATAGCACTTTTTGCCCATTGCCTCTTTCTCTGATACTCCCGTGATATGTTCGGCTGCTTTATTGAAAAAAATTATCTTGAAATCCATATCAATCGCATATATGCCATCGCTTACACTGTTTAGTAAGAGAGAGCCCACGTCAGATGGGCTTATATTTTGGATATCAAAAAGGGCTATGACGTTTTTCAATACAACTCCTAAATTAGTTAGATTTTAATCTTTCCCACATATCAATTATATCCTGTGATGATGGGATATCTGCTTCTACAATTGTTTTTGCTTCTATCTGGGCTTTGGTTACCAATTTATCATATCTAATTTTTCCTATTACTTTAGCGTCTAAGTCCTTTGCGACGCTCTCAATTTTTTCCGACATTTCAGGGTTTATATCAAATTTGTTTATACAGACAAGAGGTTTTATCCTGAAGTGATTTGCAAGGGATAGTACTCTTTCTAGATCGTGGATGCCCGAGAGCGTTGGCTCAGTAACTACTAAAACGTCTGTTGCGCCAGTAACAGAGGCTATTACAGGGCAGCCTACTCCAGGTGGTCCATCAATAATAATCAAATTTTTACCCTTTTCTTGCGCAAGCTTTTTTGTTTCTCCTCTGATTAAGGCGACGAGTTTTCCTGAATTTTCCGCTGCAATACCTAATTTTGCGTGTACCATAAACCCTACTCTGGTCTCAGATCTCATCCACTCTCCACAAAGTCTCTCTGGAAAATCTATTGCATTTTCAGGGCAAAACTCAACGCACACCTTGCATCCCTCACACGACGCTGGTTCTACGCTAAATTTAGAGTTATTGTTTTCCTTTATGGCATCAAATCTACATAAAGCTTTACAAGTTCCACAGCCTGTACACTTGTCCTGGTTTATTTCAGCAATATGCCCGCTATAAAAGTCGTGTTTTTCAATTGAAATGGGCCTTAAGAGAAGATATAAATCTGCTGCGTCTACATCGCAGTCTGCAACTATGCAATCTTTTGATAGATATGCAAGAGAAGCGCTAATACTTGTTTTGCCAGTGCCGCCTTTGCCGCTTATCACTACAATCTCTCTTGGTCTATTATCCATTTTGAATCACCCCATCAACACTTATTAATGCTTCCTCAAAGCTTTTTCTGTATTCTGGCAGGTTCTCAAAGATAGTGTAGCCATTTGAATACAATTCTGCTATCCTTCTATCATCTGGGATTTCTAAAATGATGGGGATATTTTCCTCTTTGCAATATTTATGTACTCTGTCGTCGCCTGAACCCACTCTGTTTATTGCAACTGCAAATTTCTTATTGAGCTTTCGCGATACCTCAACTGCTAAAACCAGGTCGTTTAAGCCAAATGGAGTCGGTTCTGTTACAAGGATAATAAAGTCTGCATCTTTTATTGCTTCTATTACAGGACAGGACGTTCCTGGTGGAGCATCTATTATGTTTAGCGCATTTTTGTTCTCATGTCTTTTTACTGCGCCAATTAATGGGGGACTCAGTGGACTCCCAACGTCCAAAAGACCATAAATTAGACTTATTTTTCCTGCACTATAAAAATTGATCAGCCCAATTCTGTGATCCACCTCGTGAATGGCCTTTGGTTGACACACAAGAGAGCATCCTCCACATGAATGGCACATTTCTTTAAAAACGACTGGTCTTCCCTTAAGTGATACTATTGCATTATATTGGCAAAAATTACTACATGCACCGCATTCTGTACAGATGCTTTCGTCAACCTCTGGAATTTTTATGTTTACAACTTCTTCCTTAGTCTTCTGCCCTTTTATGAATATGTGAGAATTTGGCTCTTCCACGTCGCAGTCTAACAAGGTTACATGGCCATATCTTTCAGCTGCTACCATAGCAAGATTAGTAGCAATAGTTGTCTTGCCTGTGCCGCCCTTTCCTGATGCAACAGCTACAGTCATCTCCAGTGCCCGCCTTTGGTGGGTGAATTTGATGTTTGTAGTTTTCCTTCTTTGAATTCTTCTAAAGCCTCTCTAACGGTTTTGGAATTTGATATATATATTTTTATGCCGTTTCCAGATAAAACGTTAAATGCATTTGGTCCACAGTTTCCCGTAACCAATGCCTCTACTTTGGCATCAACTATTTTTTTTGCAGCGCTAATTCCTGCTCCATGGGCTGATTCTACGCCTGCCATATTTTCAAGTGTCTCTGATTCATTGGTTTCTGTATCATAGACTATAAAGTACATTGCCCTTCCAAATACCTGGTCAAACTCTGAATCTAAACTATTTCCTCGTGATGTAAAAGCAACTTTCATATTTGCCTCCTTGTATAATATAAGGTTTCTAAGGGAAGGGCTAAGCCTTCCCTTAGAATTTAGAACCTTTACTCGTTTTCTTTTCCAATAGATCCCAACCTGTTTTTTATTGCTGCGACAGTGGTTTCCAGAGCATTTAGCTGATTTTGCAATATACTCTTTTCAGCTTGTGGGTCGTTATAAACTGAGGCTTTCATAAAGCCAAATCCTCTACCAAAACCAGAAAATCCTCTGCCCATACAACGAGCAAACCCTCTACCCATTCTAAAGCCTGCTCTTGCAGCGAAGCCAGGCTGTGCGCTTCCAGAACAGTATCCGAGTCCTCTGCCAGTCATAGATCCCTGTCCTAATGGTCCTGTTCCATCACCTCTTGGCATTTCTGTCACCTCCTCTCGTAACTATATTCTTATAAATCCTAAAAGCCACAAAACTAAGAAAACTGCAGTCCAACCAAGTACCAGCTCAATTCTTCCCGTTACCAGAGAGATAATGATTCCCAGGAAAAATATTAGGTAAACTACAGAAATCCTGCTACGTATAAGCGTGCTACCATAAAAACCTTTTTGTCCTCCTATCCAGCGAGAACCTCTTCTTCCAATACCTCTCATATTTTCTACTCCTTAAGCTATCCGCAAACTTTTAACCCCTAATCATCATTGCTCCACATTTAGGACACTTTTCCTGAACGCAAGGTATCCCTGGTTTATGAGGTATTCTTGCTCCACAGTTTGGACAAACGCATTCTCCTGCGGGTCCAAAGCCCTGTGTGCCCATGCGACCTTTTCTCATACCCTGACCTGCTCCCTGACCAGATCCCATCGGTCCTGTTCCATCGCCTCTTGGCATTCTTATCACTCCTTTTGAAATATTATTTTTTGCAATACAACCTTTTCTAAATCTGTTTTGCCTGCAGCCTGGCATCAATAAATCAGTTAAATTCCATCCTCTTAAAAGCCTTGAGAGAACCTCTTCTTTGTTTCCACAAATAAATGAAATTACTCTGGTATATGCTGACAGCTGAGATTCAAGCTGCCTGCTAATTGCACCACAGATAAGTACTTCAATGCTGCTTTTCAGAAAGAAATCAAGGATATCTGCCTGATCAACTGTATATAGTTTTCTACTGGTAACTTCACCGTTATTGATTTCTATAATCTCTATATTGCTTGATGAATCGAAAACTGGAGCGATGATTTCTCCGTACACAGACAATCCTACTTTCAAGCTATTCTTCCTTTCAATAGAAATTTTAGTATCATTTACTATACTATATAGTATAACATAAAGTGTCAATAGTGAGACTTTAGAAAATAAAAAAATAAAAGGTTAAGGGTTAAGAGCCTACCCTACATCTTCATAACGAAGATATCAGCCAAAAAGAGAATTGATCCGCAGATTATCAGGGTAGGTTCTATTCCGATCAAGTTTGAGAGAAAACCAATGAGAAGTGCGCCGAAGGGAGAAAGCCCAATAAAAGAGAGCGAATATATGCTCATCATCTTTCCCCGAATGTTATTTGGCGTTTTTACTTGAATCAAAGTATTTGTGGTAACAGCTAAGGATATCAGTCCGAATCCTGATAGAAAAAGAAATATCATACAAACGATAAAGTTTTGGAATATTGCTATGCCTATAAGGCTTACTGAGAGAAGTATCGAAGATCTCTTGATTATATTTATTAGATTAGAGGACTCTTTTCTTGTTCCAAGGAAGAATGCGGCTATAAGAGATCCTATTCCAGAAGAAGCCATCAGCAAGCCATAGCCCTGAACGTTGGTATGTAATATTAATTTCGCAATAGCAGGCAGCAGCACCATATAGGATATTCCGAGAAATCCCCCCATAGAGAGCATAACGATTGATATGAGTATTTCTTTGCTACTAATTGTAAAATCATATGCTTCTTTAAATCTGGCTCTCTTTTTGGTAGATAAATTCTTTTCTTTTTCTGTTTTTATAAAAAAGAGCGATGTAAGAACTGCGAGAAATGATATTGCATTTATCAAAAAGCAAATTGCTTCCCCAAAAAATGCTACCAAAAAGCCTGCTACCGTTGGTCCTATTACCCTTGCAGCGTTAAATATCCCAGAGTTTAGCGCTATAGCTTGAGGAAGATCCCTCTTGTCGTTTACGAGGTCTATAACAAAAGCCTGTCTTGTGGGCATGTCAAAGGCTGCTATAAATCCAGATATACTTGTAAGCGCAATAAAAATCCAAAAGTTAGCATTTTCTATGGTGGCGGCAAACATAAAGAGGGCTACAAATGTAAAGGCTGTCTGAGTAATGTATAGTATTCTCTTTTTTGGGAAATTATCGGCAATATCTCCACCAAAAAGCGTGAATATCGCCATTGGGATTTGAGCGGAGAATGTTAAGAGACCAAGGGCTGAAGTTGATGAAGTTATTTTGTAAACTAACCAGGATAGGGCAGCGCTTTGAACCCAACTGCCGATTAAAGATATCCCCTGTCCCCAAAAATATAAGCTAAAATTAAGTTGTTTTAGGGGATTTGGGATTAGATTTGAAAAATTTATTTTATTCATAGCTGTTAAACAGAAACTTTATTTGAAATATGTTTATAGTCAAAACGTTTTTGAAAAAATATTGCAATACTAATAATCAATTTTTATCAACTCCAGAAATTATTTTATTATTATATTTTAACAACTATTTTTAAAAAAAACCTTTTGTTATGAGTTTGGTGAATTGATTTATTGTTTTAAGCTTATAAAATATCATATTATTTTCAGTCTACTGTATTATTGTGCTAAAATAAATCAGTGTAAAAAATCAATCAAGGGGAGATATTTTTGTTAATCTTTTCGGGATGTAACCAGCAATGAAAGTAGGGTATTTAGGTCCAAAAGGTTCTTATTCAGGCGAAGCTTTATTTAAGCTCAATCTGTCGATTGATTTTGAGGCCGTTGAGATGTCTGACTTTGCTTCTATATTCGATTCGCTCCAGAAGAAGAAGCTCGACTGTGCAATTGTTCCTGTGGAAAATTCTATTGAGGGACCAATTGGCATAGTTCTTGAACTTATGCTAAAGCATGACTTTGTGGTTCAAGAAGAAACGGTATTGCCAATTCAAAATTCGCTTATGGCCCTTCCTGAAGTTAGACTTAGCTCTATTGAGAGGGTGCTTTCTCATCCGCAACCCCTTTTGCAGTGCAAGAATATGATAGCAAGACTCCTACCATATGCAAAATTAATTAGCTGTCCTTCAACCGCAGAAGCAGCAAAAATGGCATCATTAGATCCTAAATCTGCTGCAATCGGATCTCCAAAAAACGCAGATCTATACAGGCTTGAGATTATTTTAAACAGTGTTTCAGACGAAGAGTATAACTTCACAAGATTTTTCTTACTGGGTAACACCCACCCTCCGAAAACTGGACATGATAAAACCAGCATCGCCTGTTCTACATACAGGGATAGACCTGGAGCGCTATTCTCAATACTTTCTGAATTTGCTTTCAGGAAGATAAATCTTACAAAAATTGAATCAAGACCCAGTAAAAGAGTGCTTGGAGATTACATCTTTTTTATAGATATGATAGGGCATAGGGAAGATACGCACATAAAAGAAGCCCTTGCATCGCTTGTTGACAAGACATCTTTTATAAAGATATTTGGTAGCTATCCTGCTTTTAATGAAAAAATTACTCAAGGAGATAAGAATGCTTGATATTAAATTTTTGAGAGAAGATTTTGAAATTTTAGAAGATTCTTTGAAGAAAAGGGGAACGAAACTAAATTTTAGTTTACAGGATCTTAAAGACCTGGATCAAAAACTAAAATATCTAAGAACTGAAATGTCCAATCTTAGAGAAAGTCAAAATAAATTATCTAAGGAAATTTCTGTTTTAAAAAAGGACAAAAAGGATGCGACTGAGCTTGTCGAACAATCAAGAAATATTGGCGATGAAATTTCAAGGCTTGCTGAAAACGAAAGAGGCCTTGACTCTCAATTCAAAACTTTGTGGTATCAATTGCCGAACATATTGTTATCAGATGTACCATTTGGCTCTGACGAGTCTCAAAACGTTGCAGTTAATTATTGTGGTGAACCGAAAGATTTTGATTTTGATGTGATTCCTCACTGGGATCTTGGCAAAAAACTTGGTTTGCTTGATATTGAAAGAGCTGGAAAGGTTACGGGGTCGAGGTTCTCTTTCCACATTGGTTTTGGAGCAAGATTAGTTAGGGCTTTGCTGAACTTTATGATGGATATGCACAGATCTGATGGCTTTGTTGAACTATGGCCTCCTTATTTGGTTAACGAGGCTTCAATGTATGGAACAGGACAATTGCCAAAATTTAGGGACGAACTGTTTAAGTGTGCAGATGATCCATATTTTCTTATACCTACTGCAGAGGTTCCAGTAACCAACTTTTTTAGGGACGAAGTTTTGATGGATAGCTCTTTGCCTGTGAGATTTTGTGCTTATTCGGCATGTTTTAGAAGAGAAGCGGGCTCTTACGGTAAAGATGTTAGGGGAATAATCAGACAGCACCAGTTTGATAAGGTAGAAATGGTTGTTTTTTGTAGGCCAGAAGAGTCTTTAAATGAGCTTCAGTTTATAACTGAGCAGGCGCAAAAGGTTCTGAAAAAATTAAAATTGCCATATAGAGTGATTGAACTTTGCAGCGGTGATTTAGGCTTTAGTTCTGCAAAGACATATGACATAGAGGTTTACATGGCATCTTCGAAAAATTATAGAGAGATATCTTCTTGTAGCAACTTTACTGATTTTCAGGCGAGAAGGGCTAACATACGCTATAAACCAAAAGATAGCAAAAGCAGGTATGTTCATACCTTGAACGGTTCTGGACTCGCGATTGGTAGGACTTTAGCAGCAATTTACGAATATTATCAGGATGACGAAGGCTATCTGAATGTGCCAGATGTTCTTGTCCCATATGTTGGTACGGAAAAAATTGGGTTGACGACATGTTAGTGGATTTGAACAGCGATGTTGGCGAGAGCTTTGGGGTATACAAATATGGTAACTCTGATGTTATAAATTTTGTCAGCTCGGTTAATATTGCATGTGGTATGCATGCAGGTGATCCAGTGGTGATGTTAAAAACTGTTGAAATGGCAAAGGATAACAATGTAGCAATAGGAGCACACCCTGGCTATCCTGATTTAATTGGTTTTGGAAGAAGAGAATTTCATATGTCAAAAGAGGAATTATATGCTTATACCCTATATCAGATTGGCTCTTTATACTCTTTTTTGCGCTCAAGAAATCTTGATATGCAGCACGTGAAACCACATGGCTCTCTTTATAACAAGATAGCCCGGGATAAGGATGAAGCATATGCATTTCTCTCTGCGGTGAGAGCCTTTTCAAAAGACTTATTTGTCTTTTTGCCTTCTGGCTCAAAGTCTGAGGAGGTTGCATTAGAAATTGGCTTAAAGGTGATAAGAGAAGGGTTCTTAGATAGGGCATATAATTCTGATGGAAGCCTTGTTTCAAGAGGCATTCCTGGCGCCGTCTTAAAAGATGAAGACTTAATAGTAAAAAGGGCTGTAAAAATGATCTTAAATAAATCTTTGGAAACGTTTGACAATAAATTGATAAATGTTGATTTTCAAACATTTTGTGTTCATTCAGATACCCCCGGCGCTCAAAATTTTGTAAAGAGATTGATAAAAGAATTTTCGGATAATGATATTACTATAAAGAGCGTAAAAGATTGGAAATAAATGCAAGATTTTCTTTTGTTTCTGAGGGTTCATTGCTGGTTGAGATTGGAAATATTTTAGATTATGAGGTATCTGATAGAGTACAGGAGTTCTCTTTAGCACTGAAAAAGTTAGATATTTTAGATATTACTGTTGCCTATGGAAGCTTATTGATTGATTTCGACCCTCTTAAATATAATTTAGACGAATTTTTATCAGAGGTAAAAAATATTTATAACTCTGTAATGTTAAATTTCTCAAAAAGAGAAGAAGATGCAATTGTTCATGATATATTTGTGAAATTTGGTGGGCAATATGGTCCAGATCTTAAATATGTAGCAGATTTTCACAATATATCACAGGAAGATGTAATAAGAGAATTTACATCACAGATCTATAAAGTTTTTATGTTGGGTTTTACTCCAGGGTTTGCTTATATGGGAATATTGTCCGATCGCATTGCTACACCTAGACTGCCAACTCCAAGATTGGTCGTCGAAGCAGGTTCTGTGGGCATTGCGGGAAATCAAACAGGGATATACCCCACCAAATCGCCTGGCGGTTGGCAGATTATCGGTAGAACAGAACAGGCAATGTTTTCTCCAGAGAGTGAAGATCCGTTTTTTCTAAAACCGTCAGATTATGTGAGGTTTATTAGAATTGACAGCTAATATAGAAATTTTGAACGCTGGATTTCATTCAATTATACAAGGGAATCAGAGGATAGGTTTCAAATCATTTGGTGTGCCAGAGAGTGGCCCTGTAGACCCATTTACATCTTCTATTGCAAATCTGTTACTTGAGAACAAACCCTCTGACCCACTGTTAGAAATTACTCAAGGGGGGCTTGAGTTTGTATCCCATAAAGATACATATATTGCTATATCTGGAGCCGATCTAAACGCCATTCTTTTTAGAAAGAAAGAGTCAAACAAAATACCAGTTGGAATCTCGATTAGGCTTCGAGATGGAGATAGAGTTAAATTTAATGGATCTAACAATGGTTTTAGATGTTGGTGTGCCTTTTGTGGTGGAATAAAAGTTTCACCTGTGATATCAAGCACATCAGCTCTTGAGAGCTCAAATTTAGGCGGTATATTTGGCAGGCGTTTATTAAAGGGGGATATATTCGAGGTTATAAATAACACTAAACCAGGAAATAAAATTTTATTACCTTTATTGAATTTTGGAAATAAACGAAATGTTTATCTGAGGGTCACAAAAGGATCGCAATATGACAAATTTTCAAAGGATGATATAGAGACATTTTTTAAAAATTCATACAGGGTACTTTCGAATAGCAACAGAATTGGAATAAGGCTCAGCTTTCCTGATGACAAAATAAAGCCTATTAAAGGATTTAACATACTCTCGGATCCAAGCCCTCTTGGTGCAGTTCAAATCACGACCGATGGTAACCCCATAATCCTTCTGCAGGATCGAGGAACAGTAGGAGGCTATCCTAAGATTGCAACTGTAATTAAAGCCGACTTTATAAAGGTCGCTCAGTTAAAGCCAAATCAATTAATAAATTTTAAATTGATAAGTGTAGAAGACGCTTTAAAAGAATATTATAATATATCAAGTTTATTAGAAAAGTCACTAATAGAAGTAAATACAGATCTTATTAAGGATTATATAAGCCTGTCTGAAAAGTATGATCTTTCTTATTTCAGACTTTATACAGAAAATTTTAAGTTTTTATTAAAGCGTTAATTTTTAATCTTTATATTATAAAATTTATTAAAAGCTGAGGATGGAAAATGAGGACAAAAATGACTCTTGGAAGATTGGAAGAAGATTTAGGATATATTTTCGTAGATAAAAAATGGCTTATTACATCTCTTACACACTCTTCTTATTCATATAATCATCCGGAGTCAAATGATTTTGAAAGACTTGAATTTTTGGGAGATGCTGTTTTAAAGTTAGTGGTAAGCCATGAGCTTTTCGTTTTGTATCCGAACATGAATGAGGGCGATATGTCAAAGTTAAGGGCTTATTTGATTTCTGATAAACATCTAACTAAGATTGCCAGAAAGATAAACCTTCAAGATTATCTTTTAATAGGTTCAAGTGAACATGCGATTAAAGATTCTATTTTGTCAGCTTCTTTTGAGGCCATATTGGGTGCAGTTTATATGGATGGAGATCTTAATGACTGTTATAAAATAATTAATAAACTGATGATTATAAAGGCAGAAGAATATGAGGAAGATGCAAAAACTGTTTTGCAGGAGCTTACACAAAGCCTATTCGGGGTCTTACCAGAATACAAGGTTATAGGAGTTAGAGGTCCTTCCCATTTCCCCATTTTTGAGATTCAATTATCAATAAATAACAAATTTTTCTTTACTGCTACAGGAAACTCTAAGAAACAAGCTCAATCAGAGGCTGCCAAACAAGCTTTAAAAGAATTAAGATCTATTAGGAGGGACAATTGATCAGGGCAGAAAATCTTGTTAAAAAATATAATAAATTGCTTGCCGTTAATGATATCAGCTTAAAGATAGAAAAAGGTGAGGTTGTGGGGCTACTTGGGCCGAATGGCGCAGGTAAGACCACCACCTTTTATATGATAGTGGGCTTGACCAAGCCTACTTCTGGTTCAATTTATAAAGACAATGTAAATATTACTAGATTTCCTATTCATAAACGAGCAAGTTTGGGAATTGGCTATCTTGCACAAGAGCCCTCAGTTTTTAGGAAACTAAACGTATACGAAAACCTGTCTTTAATATTGAGCGTATCTGGAAAAAAGGTCGATAAAAATAAGATCAGAAGCGTACTTGATGAATTTGGTATATCTAATATCGCCAGAAAACGATGTGAGTTGTTGTCTGGCGGAGAGGCAAGAAAGGTTGAGATTGCAAGAAGCGTTATCCTGGATCCAGATTTTTTACTTCTTGATGAACCCTTTTCTGGTATAGATCCCAAGTCTGTTTCGGAGATGATAGAGATGATTTTTAACTTAAAAAAGATAGGCATCGGTGTTCTTTTGACAGATCACAATGTGCGCGATGCGCTAAAGATTATAGATAGGGCATATATTATTTCTAATGGAAGCATATTGTTTTCGGGAAGTCCCAGAGAGATGACTGAGCATATGGACGTAAGAAAGGAATTCCTTGGTAATGATTTCTCATTATAAAGATAGGCAATTAAGACTGACTGATGAGATAAAGAAAAAAGATGCAGATGCTTTTCTTAGCAGCTCTGTGGTAGATATGATTTATTTTACCGGGTTTTCAGGAGAGGGACTTATCTTTTATTTGCCAGATGAAAAGCCTTATATAATTACTGATGGAAGATATGTTGAAGAGGCTATGAGGTTAAAAGATATTAGATTAGTTCAGATTAAACCAGGCGATGGTTATATCAAGACTTTTTGTATGTTGATTGATAAGCCTATTTCTGTTCTTTGTGGTAAAGATTTTTCATTTAAGGATGCTGAATATATAAAGAGAAATTCATCGCTTAAACTCTTTGATGCGAGTGACTTGTCCTCTGAGATAAGGAGAACTAAATCTAAAGAGGAGATATCTATTATAAAAAAGGCAGGAGAAATTTCCTGTGAAGTATTCCATAAAGTTAAAGATTTGCTTAAGATTGATGTTACCGAAAAAGAAATATCATCATTTATTGCTTCAGAGGCTTCTAAATTAGGCGATGGAGTTTCGTTTGACTCTATAGTAGCATTTGGAGCAAACTCTTCTTTGCCTCACTATAAGCCGCAAGATGTCAGGTTAAAAGAAAAAGATATAGTTTTAATTGATATGGGCGTAAAGTTTTTGGGATATTGTGGAGATATAACAAGAACTTTTATTTTCAACGGAGAAGATGACTTATTTTCTAAAAGATATCAGCTACTTTCTGATGCGAGAGAAAGAGCTATAAAATCGATATCAGCTGGGGTTGAGCTGCCATTACCTGAGAAAATTGTCAGGGAATACCTTGGAGGAGAAGAAAAATATTTTATTCATAGCCTTGGGCATGGATTGGGTCTTGAGATTCATGAAAAACCTGTTTTAACTTCTGTTGGTGAAGCCAACCGTTTAAAGCACTTTTCTGAAGGAGATGTTTTTACTGTTGAACCGGGTTTGTACTATCCTGGTTGGGGTGGGATAAGAATTGAGGATGATTTTATCATTGAAGAAGGGGCCATAAAAAAGATAACATTTTAAATTTTATTAAAGTAAAAATTGGCTGTTTGCAGTCGAAATTATAAAGGCTTAGTCTTATCTGCGCTGGTTTAAGGCCTTCTGGTGAAGGCTCTATTTTATCCAAATAACAAGTGTACAACTCTATTAGTAATTGTCTAACAATTTAAAAAATATATAAACAATTTATAAATAATATAGTAAAATTAATTGTCTGATAATATTGACAATTCTGATAATTCATTTTAGAATTGTTTTTTAATTATAAACGGAAGGAGGGAGTAGGTAAGATTTAATTTCCAAAGATATTTATTTTTAAATTTGGCTAAGAAGGAGGAAAAGTGTGGAAGATGTAACTCAAATCAATGGGACAGGCGTTTCGGAGGCCGAGATAGGGGCTTATTGGCTTGAAGAAGACTATATTTATCCTACTGAGGAATTTGTAAGAAAGGCTTATATTCAGAATCAACCATTTATAAATAAATTTAAAGAAGAGAACTTTCCTGAGTGTTTTCACGAATATGCCAACCTGCTTAGCTGGGATAGATATTGGACTACTACCCTTGATAGTTCAAACCCTCCTTTTTGGAAATGGTTTGTCGGAGGCAGATTAAATGCCTGTTACAATTGTGTCGACAGACATCTTGAAAATTACAAAAACAAGGCTGCTATAATCTGGGTTTCAGAATCAGTGGATGAGCCTGATAGAGTCTTAACTTATCAAGAATTATATGTAAAAGTTAACGAATTTGCTTCTTTGCTTCTTGAGATGGGATTGAAAGCTGGGGATACCGTAACTTTTCATTTACCAATGGTGCCCGAATTGCCTATTTCAATTTTGGCTTGTGCAAGGCTGGGCATAATTCATTCTGAGGTTTTTGGAGGGTTTAGCGGACAGGCATGTGGGGAGAGAATTGCAGATTCTAAGAGCAAAATTCTTGTAACTATAGATGGATATTATAGAAATGGTAAATTTATAGATCATAAAATAAATGCTGATATTGCAGTTGCTACAGCGGACAAGCTTGGCCAGAAAGTAGAAAAAGTTCTAATCTGGACAAGACATCCTGGTACTTATTCTTCCAAAACGCCTTTGGTAGAAGGAAGAGATCTGGTCTTAGATGATCTTATGAAGCAGCACAGGGGCAAGAGGGTTGGTTATCTCCCAATGCCTTCAGAGTCAATATTGTTTTTAATGTATACCAGCGGTTCTACTGGAAAACCTAAAGGATGCGCACATAGCACTGGTGGATACTTGTCTTATGTGGCTGGAACGAGCAGATTTATTCATGACATTCATCCTGAAGATGTGTATTGGTGTATGGCTGATATTGGGTGGATAACGGGACATAGTTATATTGTTTATGGGCCTTTGGCTAATGCTGCGACTTCGGTTATGTATGAAGGAGTACCTCTCTATCCGAATATAAATAGGATCTGGCGTATAGCAGAGAGATTGGGCGTAACCATACTACATACGGCTCCTACAGCAATTCGTATGCTAATGAGGGCAGGTTCAAATCCTACACAGTATAATTGCAGATTTAGATTGTTGGTTACAGTTGGAGAACCTATAGAACCTGAAGTTTGGCGATGGTATTACAAGGTAGTGGGAAAAAAGGAAGCTGTTGTTCTTGATACGTGGTGGCAGACAGAAACTGGAGGTTGGCTGTGTACTACAATTCCTAGTATTATGCCAATGAAACCTGGAAGCGCAGGTCCTGGGGCTTTAGGTGTATATCCTGTTATATTCGATGAGCTTGGCAATGAGATACCTGTTGGGTCGGGCAAAGCTGGCAATTTGTGTATAAGAAATCCCTGGCCCGGGAGAATGCTTACAATTTGGGGGGACAACGAAAGGCTTGTGAAACAATATTATGAAAAATACTGTAAAAATAAAGAGAGCAAAGATTGGCGAGATTGGCCATATTTTTCAGGGGATGCGGCAATGATGGCAAAAGATGGCTATGTTAGGGTTTTGGGCAGAGTTGACGATGTCATAAACGTTGCAGGTCATAGATTGGGGACAAAAGAAATTGAATCAGCAGCTCTAACATGTGAAGAGGTAGCAGAGGCAGCAGTGGTACCAAAAAGTGATGAATTGAGAGGGCATGTCCCTGATCTATATATCTCTTTAAAGTCTGGTTTCGAACAAAGTAAACACCTGGAAGACAAGATAAAGCAATCTATCTCTTCAGTAATTGGTCCTGTTGCGAGACCTGCAAATGTTTATATTGTTTCTGATATGCCAAAGACAAGGTCTGGGAAGATTATGAGAAGAATCCTTGCATCGATTTCAAACAATCGTGAAGACTATGGCGACATAACAACACTTGTTAATCCTGATGTTGTAGAAGAGATTCGCAATATTGTAAGAGGGGAATAAAAAATTGATAGAAAGAATTCATTTAAAAGGAGGCTACAATGTCTAATTCAGAATTAAAAATGGCAAATCCTGGGGCTGTAGGTTTGGCTGGTTTTGCTTTAACTACTTTTGTTCTAAATGTTGCAAATGCAGGGCTGGTACCTGCAGCACTTTTTGCTGCTTTGCCACTTGGTTTGTTTTATGGTGGACTCGCACAGTTTGTGGCAGGCATGTTAGAATTCAAAACGGGTAATACATTTGGTATGGTTGCATTTACTGGATATGGATCTTTTTGGATGGCTCTTGCTGCTCTTGTATATTCACCTGCATGGGGTTGGATGCCGAAAGAGGCCTTAGGTGCTGCCCTTGGGGTAACATTAATCGCATGGACAATTTTTACTGTTATTATGACTTACCTATCTTTTATGACCAAGAATAGAACTGTACAAACAATCTTTGTCCTCCTTTCTCTTTTGTTTATATTGTTGGTTATTGCACATTATACTGAAAGTACAGCTATTAAGGTATTTGCAGGATATGAGGGGATTGCAACTGCAATTGCGGCTTGGTATGGTATGTTTGAGATAATCAAAGGTCAGTTTAGCGATAAATAAATAAATGATTTGTGTAAATAAGAGAGATGCTCCGTTAAAAGACATCTCTCTTATTTTTGCCTCTTAAATAATAATCTAAAAGAATTTTTCTTATTAATAAAACAAACCAAATAGTTGAACAAAATTATTTTATGTTATACAATTTATTTATTATATTTTTAAAGATTGATTTTATGATATTGGACAGAACAAGAATAATATGGAACACAGAAAAGCTTATCAGGTTATAAAAATAACTTTTAGAAAATTCAAAAGATTTTATGAGGAGGCAAATTATGGACAATCCAAATGAACAATTAGATACAATAAACAAAAATTTAGCTCGTTTTTCAAAGGAATGGGGGAAACAATCATCTGCTTTTTCTCATTTATCAAAATCTATAAAAGCAGAGGGCGCACTTTCTACTAAAACTAAAGAACTTATCGCAGTAAGTCTTTCAGTTGCTCTAAGATGCGAATGGTGTATAAATTCTCATGTGAAATCTGCACTGGACAATGGGGCAACTAAAGAGGAAGTTATGGAGTCTGCGTGGGTAGCTGTCTTAATGGGTGGCGGGCCAGCACTAATGTATATGCAATATGTACAAAATGCCTTAGAAAATTTATCTAAATAAATTCTTTAGCTTTATTTTAGAGCTTGTACGAATTAATTCACTTTTTTTTAGTTTGTCGTGTAAAATTTAGGTAAGAGAGTAAAATTATTTTGTAATTTCTAACTGTGAGGAGTATAAAAAGTTTGAGATATAAAATATGGATGCAGATTTAAAAAAACTTAATAATTTTCATAAAAAAATATCTTTTTTATTTTCTGTTATTGTATTTTTTATCTATTTCAGCTTCATTTACATGGTCGCATTTCATATTGGTTTTCTCTCAAATAATTTTTTATTTAATTTAAACCTTGGACTAATGTATAGTTTTATCGTTATAACTTTGTGTATTCTTATCACAGGGATCTACGTTTGGTGGAACAACAGTTTTTACGAAAAAGAGCTTAAGAAAATTAAAAAGATCGAATAATGTCATTTGATTAATTTATAATATCTTGTATGCAAAATAAGTTTAATGCTTTTCAAAATGCCTTAGCACTTTTTGGAGATTATATTGGTGCGGCATCTTTTCTTGGAATTGTTGGTCTGACTGCTACTAAGGGTTTTGATGGCCTTTTTTATGCCGTTGGTTGGATAGTTGGCTGGCCCATAATGCTTTTTTTGGTTGCTGAACCAATGTCGAGAAGGGGGGTTTCAACTTATATAGACTTGATTGCTCTCAGGTTTAGCGGTAAAGATATCAAAGTCGTTCTTAGCTTAACAGGTTTGTTATGTATACTCATTTTCCTGGTTGCAGAGCTAATTGGTGCTGCATTGTTGCTCTCTTTAATTACTGGAATAAATTATAACCTATCTCTTTTTTTCGTTACTTTTATATCTGTTTGTTTTGTCTTGTTAGGAGGCATGTTTGCAACTACATGGTTTCAGATCTATAAAACTGTAATATTATTTTCTCTTGTTTTGATAATATTATTTCTGATTTTTTATAAAATGAATGCGAACAACGTTTTTTTGGCAAATGGGATATCTTCTAATCTATTTCTGCCTCAAACTATCTTTCGTTATCCTTTCGATTACTTTTCCCTATCCTTAGCTCTTCTTTTTGGAACAGCAGGGCTT
>Ga0078972_1003814_pt1 | contig 43794 bp, 36 predicted proteins | sample YelNatPaOPGAMG01_FD_67568 | JGI IMG/M metagenome (GOLD analysis project Ga0078972, IMG submission 67568) | Hot spring thermophilic microbial communities from Obsidian Pool, Yellowstone National Park, USA - OP-RAMG-01 (SPADES assembly) (version 2) | ecosystem: Environmental > Aquatic > Thermal...
TATAAGCATAGGCAAAATTAAATAAACCATTTAAAAAATTTAATATTCCTCTGTAAGCAAGTGTATCTCCATAATCCCATTCTCTGTCTTTTTCATCAGTTGAACCATCATATTCTTCAATAGAAGTGACTACCCATGTTTCTGTGCCTTCATACATTTCTCCATTATATTCACTTTCCCATTCATATTCCCAACTATTATTTAATTCTAAAGGAAACCAGCCAGTCCCATTCCCCGAATAAAATATAAGTTCTTCTTTATACCAGCCATAATCATCAATCCCATAAATTTTTACAAGTCCAATATCTTTTTTATAATACCTCGTCTCCTGCCATGTATGTTTTTCTCCATCCCATTCCCAACTACCTTCAATTATCACTTTCACACAATTAGTAAAAGTTCCTGCTGGAGTAGTAACAGTTTCAGATATACTTTCTATTGTGGCAAAACAGTCGCAATCTTTAGATGGTTTCCATTTCAATCCAACCTGGATATTTGAAGGAAGACATAATTCACCATACTCTCTTATTGCGCCTGTCTTCTCTACTTCTACTGTAAACGCCCCATAATCTCCTACTTGTATTGTTCCTCTTCTATATGCTTCATGAGGTTGCATCTCTTTTTTTATTGTTTTTGTGAAATTAGATGATATTTTATTTGAATAAGTGAGTGATTGGGATATATATGGAAGAATGTGGTTTTCAATAAAATTTTGTATTTCAGGTATTTTTGATTTTTCTTCAACATCCCAACTTGAAAAATATAAATCATATAAATTACCTACAACACTTAATCCATTATTCTGAATAAAATTTTTTACTTCACTATCTCCTCCATCAATCAAATAATGTGGTAAAGTTAATAATGAAAGCCCAAAGTTTGCACCTTGATGATTGTTGTTAAGATTGTAGGCATTCAAATAACACTGGTAAGCAGTTTGTGTATCATGATTCATAAGTGCCTGGTCTCCATCACTAACCCATTCATCTGCTGTCTTGGAGAAAGAAAAACTTACTAAAAGAAAAAATAAAATAGAAGAAAAAATTAAAACTCTTTTCATTTTGCCACCCCCTGTTTTTCCTTTATTTTATTTATATTTTCAAGTGTCTGTTGTGCAAGTGTTCTTACTTTTGGGTCAGTATCTTTTTTAAATTTATTAGCAACCGTCTCTCCCTCAGTATTTCCTATTGAACTTAAAATATATGCAGATGATATTGATAGATATTTATTCTCGCTTTTTAAGATTTTTTTCAATAATTCAATACTCTTTTCACTTTTTATTTCTCCAAGAATTTCAATCGCCAAAATTTTCTCCTCAAATGAACCATCTTCAATTATCTTTTCATAAACAGGGATACCAATTTCTCCAATTGATTTTAATGCACTTATTGATGCTTTTTTTATTGCTTCTTCATTATCCTTTGTTAATTTTAATAAATAAGGAATTGCTTTTTCTTCTTTTAATTCTCCAAGAGCCATTATACATGCAATCTTTAAAGTATTTGAACTATCAGATAAATTTTGTATTAAAACATCAGATGCTTCCTTTGCCTTCATCTTACCAAGTGATAATGCACATGCACTCTTTTCCCTATCCTTCCTTTTCTCATCTTTCAGAATTCTTATAAATTCAGGTATTGCTCTTTCATCCTTTATCTGGTCAAGAATTATTATTGATGAAATCCTTATTCTGCCATTTTCACTATCAAGTGCTTTAATTAAATATGGGACTGCTTCTTTACCGATTTTTACAAGTTTTCTTCCAGCGTAGTAATTTGTGATTATGTCAGAGTCACCAAGTTCTTCAATGAGTTTTGGAATATTTTCTTTTATTTCGGGAATTTGTTTTTCCTGCGCAAGTGATAGGAAAGGTATTAAACCAAAAAGAAAGAAAAGAAAAAAAATGTTTTTAATTTTTCTAATTTTTGATTTCATTTTTGTTTAATTCATTGTTGATTTCTTTAAAGAATTTTTCGTAGAATTTTTTATCCTCTATTGTTTTTCTTGTTTCGGATTGGGTGACATTCGTGCCTGTTGGTATCGGAATAATAAGAAGGTGTGTAACCGTTTTTGATGTATACGTTTTTTTCTGAATTTCTGTTCCAACCAGAAATATTTGAGTTTTGTTTTCCTCTACCGGCAGAAAGTCAATACTCACCATTACAGTGATATTCAGGGATGAGCTTTTTTGAAAATCTTTTTGTGCTTGAATCTTTTTCAAGTTCGTATCTTCATTAAATATTGCAAAATTGTTTTTCAATAAAACCTGTTTTACAGCGACCCAGCATTTCTCAACAGAGACATTGTATAATTTTGTGTTGTATGAGGGCGACTCTTTTATGGCTTCTTTTGATGCATTGAACGTTGCGCATCCGGAAAGGGACAGTAACAGAAGAACCATGACAAATTTTGTTAACCGTGCCATAAACAAGCGATTCATGTTGTCCTCCTTTCACCATCGTATTTTAACTATTTTCAATTTTAAGTATAACAAACGGTTTAATTTTGTCAAATTTTTTAATCAAGACCTATTGCTTTCCTCAATATCAAAATTACATCTACTATATCTATTTCTCCATCTGAATTCATATCAGCCAATAATATAATCTTCTGGTCTATTCCTATTGCCTGCCTTAATTCTGATACCTTGAGTAATTTTTAAGTCCCCAGCCATGGTCTAAAAAACTGTATATAGGAGCAGAATATACATTAAATTCTTCATTACCTATTTTAACAGTCCCTTCTTTTTTATATGGACTTCCAATACCCCAAAGAGAAGTCAAACCAAAATAGTTGTTATAATTTTGTGAAAGTAAACTTGTTCCCCAGCCAGTTTCTAATGCTGATTGTGCAATTGAAATAGAAACAGGAGTTCCATATATTCCATTTTCTTCTCTTGCCCAGGGTAAAACTTTTTCAATATAATCAGATGCACTTTTTAATTTTATATCTTCTGGAGGTAATTTGAAATTTTCCTCAAAAAGATTTTTATCGGTTAAAAAGGATGAAATTGTTTTATTTTCAACATTCATAGGATATGTTAATGCTATTTCAATTTCTTCTGTTTTTATTGAAGATACATAAACAAAACTACCAACTTGAGAATCTATTTTTGTGAGTTTTTGCCATTCTTGATTTTCTTCTTTTATTAATAGGTCAACAGGTAATTTTAAACTTTTTATATTCCATGAAATAAATACCAAATCATTGGAAATTTTAAATTCAAGTTTATTGCCATCAAATAGGTATTCATATGATTGCTTTTTAAATAATGGTTCTTTTACTTCTTCACAGATTCCATTACAACTAAAAAGAAAAACTATTATAAATATTAACTTAAAAAAGAAACTTCCAATCATATGTTTTTATTTTTAAATTCATTCTTTCCTTTCTTTTTTACTTTTTATTTTTTAGTGATAGAAATTTAATCAAGACCTATTGCTTTCCTCAATATCAAAATTACATCTACTATATCTATTTCTCCATCTGAATTCATATCAGCCAATAATATAATCTTCTGGTCTATTCCTATTGCCTGCCTTAAACATAAAATTACATCTATAATATCTATCTCTCCATCTGAATTGATATCTCCTTTTTCTCCTGGTTTTGAATTTTTATCATTTGGATTTGTTCTGCACTGATATTCAATTATATTTTTATATCCATCAAGGTCAGGGTCAAAGTTAGAATCATCAAAATTCGGATTGAGTTTATTTTCTATTTCCCATTTATCATCCATTCCATCATTATCTGTATCTTTTTTCTTTGGATTTGTTTTATTATTATATTCCTCTAAATTGCTTAAACCATCATTATCAGGGTCTCCATTAGGACTCTGTCCTTTTGTTCCAAAATATTCAATCTCCCAGTAATCAGGTAATCCATTATTGTCTGAATCAATATTTCTTAAAACATTAAAAGAACTTTTTCCTTCTGCTTCTCCTTTTATTGATTTTGCAATTATTAGACCACTTCCTTCTTTTGATGGAGGAGAAATTACAAAACTTATCTTTCCTTCCTTAGTTTTAACCTGTATTCCTTCTGTATTTGGGTCTTCATCCTGTGTTATTATTGTTCCAAAATTTTCTATCTCTGATGTATTTTTATTTAATGATTGAACAGTTATCAATGTGCCATCAGGAACAACATCACCTGTTATGAGAAGTATTGGCTCTGAATTTACATTTATATTACTTCTCCTGTTTAAATCAATATCTTTTGGTTCAACTTTTAAAATTATTTCTCCATAAGGAACAGGTAGACCAATACAGAAGGTCCCGAGTTTTTCAATTTCTGCTTTTATTTTATTATTATTTACATCTACAATTGAATTTAAACTTCTCCATTTCCTATTTACATTATCCCACTGATAAATTATAAGTTTCCCTTCCAATGTTTGAGGAATTACTGAGTCATCATAGTTTATTGTGAGTAAACCTTTTGGATTTCCTGGTATTATTTTCAATGAACTTGAACCATTTTCTATTATCTTTTCTGAAGTAATCTTTGAACTTAATTCTGAAATACTTTTACCTTCTGGTGTAAAAGAAAATACTTCATTTATACCACCACCTGGCTGTTTTAGATTTTTCCCCATAAAAGGAATAAATTCATCTACTTGAGAAGAAATCCAGTGCAATCCACTTACAACTGTATCTCCTATTGTTTCAGCAACCTCAACTACAAGTTCTCCTAAATTTGTCATTGCAGTTATTATTCCATTTACACAATCATCAAAAATTGTCTTAAAACTTAAATCACCCGGTGAAGGTATATAACTATCTTTTTCATATAGGTATAATGGATATTCCTTTAATACTATCCCTCCTTTTCCTATAATTCCTTCTTCTTTTGTATATGACACAGATTTTTCAAATTCTAAAGAAAAACCAACTTCTATTTCAGCACCAAGAGCCAGCTGAATTGATGGGTCAAAAGTAAATTCACAACCTCTTTCTTCTTCAATCTTATATGTTAGAGGAATGCCTGAAGTTATTAAATAATCTGAAAGTTTCTGACAGAATGTCACAAATCTATTCGCAATTTCAGTTGGTCCAAGAATTATATTTCCTGATGGATTTTGTCCTTCAAGATATTGTTTTGTATATAAAAAGTCACTAAGATAATTAACAATTGCTTCAATCTGCTCTTTTGTAAGAGTTAGTATAACTTTTTTTGTAATCCCTTCTTTTCCTGGATATTTAATTCCCCAATCACTCTTACTTTCTACTTCAAGTTCTGCCTTTGTTATATTACCATTTTTATCTGCATATAGAGTGAGTGTATATTTTCCTGCTAAATTTCCTCCAATCCCTGCCTGTATCTTTCCACCTACTATATTACCCTCAACTCCTCCAAATAAATCAAGTTCTCCTGATAAAGAAACACCTGCACCAATTTCTTCCAAATTAAGTTCATTATTTTCATATAAATATTCAAACAAAAGTTTTCCAAGTATTTCTATTTCACCTTCAATACCTGCACCTATCCCTATTCCAAGAAAAACATTGTCATCATCTCCAATACCCAAACCTGCTCCTGCTTCTGCATTACCTCCTGCTCTTAAACCAATAGAAAGTTCCTGTTGTTTTTGATATTTTGGATAAATAGCATTAAAACCACTGATTACAAAGTTTAACATATCTGAAATAATCGGATAATGTGTTGTTTCAAGTAAAGATGCAATTACAAGTCCTGACCTTAATATCTTTTGCTCATCAGAATAAGGATTATCAAAAGAATATGTATTTGTATTCATTAAAACCAAAGATGCATAAACACCTGCTTCTGCACCTGCATAACATGAATTTTTAACTCCTCCTCCAACACTTGCCTTTGCAACAACCCCTGCTTCTATTTCAAAACTCCTCTCAACCTCTATCTTATCATCTGACTGAGATTGTAAATTTGTATTTATTATTTTGTAAGACATACCCTTTTTCTCTCCAAGTTTTCCACCAACACCTACTGCTGCCTCAACACTTATTCCACTTCCAAAAGAAAATTCTGATTCTGATTCCCTTGGTAGAATTTTGATTTGAAAATTTAAAGGAGGATTAATGGCATTTCCACCTGCTTCTGTAATTGAACATGTCTTTGTTTGATTTATATTACCTAATTCATTACTTGGAATTTCACACTTTACTATACCATTTTCATCTGAAGAGTCAGTTGTTATTGATTTTGTCCCATTATCCCAACTTATAAGTAAACTTACACCAGAAGCAGGATTTCCATTTTTATCAAGAACTTTATAATATCTTACTGCTTTCCCTCCTATCATTACTTCTGAAATAGTTGGATTGGGGTCAGGAGATAAAGTTGTTACTGTGCCATTAAAGTTTAAAGCATTGTAAGTTAAAATAAGTGGGTCTATTGAATTCCCTGCATTATCAGAAAAATTAACCTCAACTGTATGTTCACCTCTTGTAAAAGTTGGATTTATTGTTATAATATTGTTAGAAAAATAGAAAGAAGAATTAATCCCATCAATTTTTATATTTATAGAAGATGATTTTATCCCATTAATATCATAAACTTCAATTTTTATTGTTGGTTTTGCTCCTACATAAGAATTATTTTTAGGTGTTACATTTAAAACAACTGGTTTTGTTATATCAATCGTAGTGTATGTATCAGGTGTATCTAAATAATTTTCCCAGTTTCCTGCATTATCTTTTGCTCTACTTCTAAAATAGTATGTGTGGCCATCAATACCAGTAAAAGTAGCAGATGTCTCTGTTGTTCCTGTTAACCAGTCAGTCCATATACCATTTTCTCCATCCTTATATTGAATATCATAACAGGAAATACCCGAGTCCAAATCATAACCAGTCCAGGAAACATTAAAAGAAAGTGAATTTGTATATCTATTTAAACCATTAACATTTGAAGAAGGAGGAGTATTATCTATATAAAAAAGGACTGAATCAGAATTTGTATTTCCTGCAATATCACTTACAGAAAGAGTAATTTTATGCTGGCCTTTTGATAAACCTGAAATATCAATATCTGCAAGGACATTATTTATAACTGGATTTGAACCTGTAAAAATAAGGGTAGAATCTCTATAAACTTTATACTCTTGAAAATTTTTGTCATTTGCAGTTCCTTTGATTTGAAAATTGTTTATTAAGTTTATAGGAGTATGGGGTGGATATGTTATTGTTGCATTTGGCTTTGTATTATCTATTTCACAGGTAAGTGTCGCAAGAGTAATATCTGAATTTAAATTATACTTATATAGGCGATTATTATAAACATCTGAAAAGTAAATATTCCCTTCATTATCAAATGCAATTCCCTGTGGCTCAAGATAATCACCAGTAAGATTTGCATCACATTCACCAAAAGTATAAAGATAATTCCCTTCTGAATCAAAAACAGAGATTGGCTCTCCGTTAAAATTAGAGACATAAATCTTTCCTGTATTGTCTATTTTTATATAGTCACCCTCTTTTATATTAGATAATGTTTTTACTTTAGTTCCATCAGGATTATACACAATAACGCCAGGCCCAAATTCAAAATAAGGATTAGAGTCATCTGTCAGGAGATATAGTTTGCCATTATAAACAGCAATATCTTTATAGATAATATCAGTACTTTTTAAATACTCTGTTGCTTCTGCTATTCCTATTGTTTTCTGTAAATTACCATTCTTATCATAAACAAATATTTTACTTGGCTCATTTTCCCAACTATTATAATTTCCGGGTATATAAATTAAATTATTGAGTATTGCTATTCCAGAAGGATGAAAATATTTGCCATTTGAATCCTTAGGAAAAACATTACAAATCAAATTTCCTGAATTATCAAGAAATAATATATGATGACCAACTCCTCCTTCTATAGATGTGCCGCAGATATAAATTTTTTTATCAGAATCAATTGCTATATGAGTTGGATAAGAGGCAAAAAAGTTATAGGAAGCATAAATTAATTCACTCCCAACATATGGAATTATAATCTGCTTAACAAAAGTGCCATTTTTATTATAAACTTCTATTTTACTATTTCTCTGGTCACAAACATAAACATTTCCATCTGAATCAACTGCTACTCCTTTCGGATTTAAAAACTCACCTTTAGTCATACCTATTTGATTTAAAAAACTTCCACTTTTATCAAAAATCTGAACTCTCGGGTTATCATAGCATTCAACTGTGTAAATCCTATCCCCAGAACCCCTTACCCTGCATATAAATTGAAATTCGCCTTTCCCACGACCAGGAAATGCTCTTCCATACTGGTCAATATTGCCAATCTGTGAATAAAATGTTCCATCATTATTTAAAATAACAATTTTATCTTTATTATATGATGCAACACATATACGATTTTCAGAACCAACTATTCCTATTGGTCCATCTATACCTATAAGTTGATAAGGACCTCCTTCATAAGCACTTTTAATTGTTCTCTGATATACACCATTTGAATTGAAAATCTGAATACGACCAAGTTGGTTCCCACTATCTGTCACATAAACATTTCCATTTGAATCAATTGCAATATTCCCCGTAACATATGTAAAATCAAACTGACCATTACCTGTTCCTACACTTCCAAACTTAAATAAAAAATTTCCTTCTGAATTAAAAACCTGAACCCTTGAATTTCCACTATCTACAACCCATATCCTTCCATTATTATCAACTGCAATATTATTTAACCAGTCAAAATTAAACTCTCCATTTCCAGAACCAGATTTACCAAAACTTTTTATAAAATTTCCATTCGTATCAAATATCTTTATGTTTTGCTGTCCATATCCGCAGTCCATAACATAAATTCTATTACCATAAACTGCTATTGAATTTGCCCATTCCCAGTGTCCTGGTTTATTATATTCCGGGTTTTGAATAGAAAAAAGATAATTACAGGAGGAATCAAAAACTTGAATTCTTTGTCCATCAAGGACATAAATTTTACCATCAGAACCAACTGCAACATCAGTAGGACCATTAAACATACCTCTATTATCTCCATATTCATTTCCTCTTGACCATTCCTTTTTCACAAATGTTTTGAATTTAAGTTCATATATACCATCAGGAAGATAATTTCCATTATTATCTTTTCCATCCCATATTGCCCTATTAAAAATTTCTCCATAATTATAATCAAAATCTTTCCATGAAATTGTCCTTTTTATATTATCTGGCTCTCCATAAAGATAAATATTTATATAGACAGGTAATGTTTGTTCCATATTTCCACCAATTGTCACACTGTCTTTAACTTTGGGACTTTCAGAAGGAGAAAATATCTTGGGCTCAACTGTAAAATCAGCAGAGAACAAAAACTTTATGAGAAAAAATAAAATAAAGAATTTTTTCATTTTTCCCCCTTTATTTTTTCAATATTGCTTCATAATTCACTTTCACATTATACTTTTTCTTCAAATCTTCTTCCAATTGTTTTATCCTTTCTTCTTCAATCTTCTTCCTTATACTTTCCTTAACTTCTTCAAAATTTTTCTCTTCTTCTGGTTTTATATCTTCAACTTTAATTATGTGGTATCCAAATTTCGTCTTTATAACATCGCTTATCTCTCCTTTCTTTAAACTAAATGCAACTTCTTCAAATTCCTTAATCATATATCCTTTACTTATCCATCCTAAATCTCCTCCTCTATTTTTACTTCCATCTATATTGTTTTCTTTTGCAATTTGAGAAAAATCTGCTCCCTCTTTAATCTTTTTTAACAATTCTTTTGCCTTATTTTCATCACTTACAATTATATGACTTACCTTTCTTTTCTCTGGAATAACAAATTCTTTTTTGTTTTTCTCATAATAATCTTTCATCTCTTCTTCTGTTACTGGTTTTTCTTTTAATTTTTCTGTTATGTATTTCCTTATGATGATATATCTTTTTAACCTATTTATCTGCTCCTCCTCTTCACTGCTCAACTTTATACCTTCTTCTTCTCCTGCTATGTAAAACAAATTCTCTCTTATCATATTTTCAAGAACTCTTTTTTTCCCTTCTTCTGTTAATGTATCAAGTTTATCCCTAAAACTTTGACTTTTACCATATCTTTTCAGTTCATTCTCAAATTCATCAATTGTAATTTTGTATTTTCCTATTTCTACTACTACATTCTCATTCTGCGAAAATAAAAAATTTGTGATATTAAGGAAGAGTATTAAAATAATCCATATATTCTTTCTCATTTCTCCCCCTTTTAGAAAGAATTCAATAAAAAGGATTTACTTTTTTGTATATGTCTTTCAATAGTGGGGTAATTTTGATGAGTAAACATACACAAAATTTCAATCCTCTTCCAATTTTCTACTTTTATTTTTCCTTATATTTTTATTTTTGTCAACAAACCTTTCAAATCCTTTCTCTCTCAACAATCTCCCCGTCCCACCTACGAGGTGGGCTAAATGGTAAAATTAATCAAGTCCTATTGCTTTCCTCAATATCAAAATTACATCTGAAATGTCAACTACTCCATCATTATTCATATCAGCCAGATTCACATTCACAGGGTCAAGTGCTATTGCCATCCTCAAACATAAAATTACATCTGAAATATCTATAATACAATCATTATTTATATCTCCTTTTAATGATACAAAAATCTCAAAATTATCCATCGCCCAGTAGTAATCAAAATAAGCATCATAATAATGCCATCTAAATTTAACATTGTCTTTGCCTCTAACTAAATCAGAAACATCTAAAATTACCATACCCTCTTCATCTTTTTCCTTATATCTTTTTAAATTAGTCCATTCACCATCTCCAATTTTTAAATCAATATCTGCAATTTCATCAGAGTAAGAAAGGAAAACATTTGAGAACTTTAAAAAAACTTTATTATAATTCTCAAAATTGAAAGAACAGGTTATAAGTTGCTCATCCATTCTTCTATAACCAGCCCAATCACTATCAACTATAGCAAATGGTTCTTCAAGATATTTACTTGACCTATTTTCTGGATTTTGTGTCATCCAAGTATAGCCATCATTATATCCATCAATAATTTCCCAGTTTTCTGGAATACCAGAAGAAAAATCTAAAGAATAAATTTTGATATATCCACTTAATGGGTCTGAATTTAAAAATGAATACAAAAACTCATCCCATAATGTTTCTTTAGCAAATAATATTGTATTTTCATTATATAAAGGGTCTATTTTTGAAGAATAAGAAGGGAAATAGATTGAAAGTCCATAGGCATTATCCTCCGGGTTATTGTCGCAAATTATAACTTCAGAAAAAACATTCATAAAATTTTCAATATAATTTTTAATCTGACCATTTTCTGTTAATGAATAATAATTTTCAAAAAAATCATAAATATCAAGAAATTCCTCATCAAATTTTTTTGTATTTTCTCTTGATAGGATAACATTTAACCAGTCATTTGAATTTATAATTGATTGAAGAATTAAATTTAAATTTTGGTTTAATTCAGAAATTTTATTCATCTTTATTCCTGCTATTGTTTCCTGAGAAGAAGAATTTACAATAAAAAGACATAATTCTTCAGGAGTTGCATCTGGGTTGTTTTTTAAACTTGAAAGAAAACCATTATAATTCCAGCCAGATGTTGTTTCAAATTCTTCAGATGCAACCATAACATAACAAAAGCCATTTATTTCAGTAGCAACTTCAATCATTCCCATAAGGCAGGCATCAAAACCAATCAAATCAATATAATTATCACTTATTGCTTCTCTTACTTCCTTTATAGAAAGATAATCATTACTTGTATAATCAAAACAAACTTCTTTAACTGGGTCCCTTTTTTTCTCCTGAAATATTGATAAACTCTTCCATCCACCTCCATGATTCCATAAAATTAAAGCATATTTTTTTGCAGGATAGTTTGTTTTTGCCCAGTTAATAAAATCTTTTAAAGTATTGGGGTCTCCCATATTCACTTCTCTTCCACCTTTTCCATCTCCCCAGTCATTTATTGCATTTTTTCTTTCAGGTGTCATTCCTTTTGTTATATAAAATCTATTACATTCAGTCCAGTTTCCATATCTTGTATCATAATAATTGTTTCTATCAAATTGAACAACTATATTAATATTTTCATCAGAACCAACAGATGCAATCTCAAGGAAATCATCTATTGCATATTCTTCAAGGTCATTATCTCCATCAAGATAAACCATAATTGTCCAGTTTGCTGAAAAGATATTAAAAAATAAAACTGAAAAAAATAGAAAAATTTTTTTAATTAACATATTTATTTAAAAAACATTGATTCAAGACGAATACCAAATTTACCCGGCAAATAAATTCCTGGTTCAATTGTAAAAACAAATCCTTTCTCAATTTTCTCATTACCCTTTTTATTTAAATATGGTTTTTCATGAACATCAATTCCTATTCCATGTCCAACTCCATGAATGAAGAATTTTTCAAGATTATATTTTTTTAAATTTTCCACTGCCTTTTTATATATATCCTTTCCTCTTAAATTTTCATTTTCACAATATTCAATACAAATCCTTCTTGTCTCTTCAACTATTTTATAAATTTTTTTTATTTCATCATCAACTTTCCCACAGAAAAAAGTTTCTGTTAAATCACTTTTATAGCCAAAAAAATCTGCTCCTATATCTATTACTATTACCTCACCATTTTTTATTTTTTTATTTTTAGATTTATGATGTGGATATGAACTATTAATTCCTGAAGCAACAATTGGTTCAAAACTTTCCTTTCTTGCTCCATTTTTTATTAATAAGTATTTTATTTCAGCAACAATATCAAGTTCATTTACCCCTTCTTTAATCTCCTCTTTTATTTTTTCCATTGTTTTTTCAGTTATCTCTTCTGCCTTTTTTATTAATTCAATCTCTTCTCTGCTTTTTTTCATTCTCATATTCAAAATAATATCATCAATAATGCCAAATAATTCTGTTTTTGTCTGCTTCTTTAAATTTTTAAAGGAGTGGTGAGAAATTTCTGTTTCTATAAAGCCAACTTTTTTGTATCTTGAGATAAATTTCTGAAAATTTTTGTTTTTGAGTTCTTTTATATATAGGTTTTTTATTTTTTTATTATACCCAGAACTGTCAATAGATTCCTGCAAATAGAGTGGAGAAACAAAAAGATATAAATTTTCTTTATCAATCAAAAGAATACCTTCAATTTCAAAAAGACCTGTAAGATAGAATATATTGGATTGATTTTTTGTAAAGAATGCATCTATTTTTTTGTTTGAAATGAATTCCCTTATTTTTTCAATTCTTTTTTCAAATTCCACTATTGAACCTCATATGACCATATAACTTCTATATTATTTTTTCTTGCATATAATTCAACTTCAGGTCTTATAGTATAACCAACTATGAGCAAAAATTTACTATCAGATATAATTTTCATTTTTTCAAGTCGGTTTATTTTTTTAAGAAATTTTTCTACATCTTTTTTTGAAGGTCTTGATTTTGCCTCTCCTATTATATCTATGTCTTTCCCATCCTTTTCACCCTTGCCATAAATATTTAATTCCTCTTCCTCTCCATTATAGGTTACATATTTTCTTATAAGAGGAGTTTTTAAATTTATATTAAATCTATTTTTCAGAAGTTCTGGTAAATATTTCATTGCTCTATCTTCAAGCCCATAACCAACTGTATCTGATAAACCTGCTACCATTTCTCTTGTTTCTTTTAATCCTATTGTCAATTTCCTTATCTCTTCCTCTGTTCTCATTTGTGCCTCTGTCAATCTTTCTACTGCTTCTTCCAATCTTGATACTCTTTCTTCTGTTTTTCTCTGTGCCTCTGCTAACTCATTTAATCTCTCCTCTGTCTTCCTCTGTGCCTCTGTCAATCTTTCTACTGCTTCCTCCAATCTTAATACTCTTTCTTCTGTCTTTTTCTGTGCCTCTGCTAACTCATTTAATCTCTCCTCTGTCTTCCTCTGTGCCTCTGCTAATTTCTCCACTACTTCCTCTAATCTTGTTAACCTTTCTTCTGTTTTCTTTTGTGCCTCTGCAAGTTCTTCAATAGATTTTCTCAATTTATCAAATTCTTCTCTTGTAACCTTTATATCCTTAACTCTATCATCTATTATAGTTATTATTGCTTCATATAATTCTTTTGTTAATTCCATATTTTGCCCCTTTTCAAATTAATTTTACCTGTCTTTAAAAATAAAAGCAAGAAGTGATTTCTGGCAGTGAAGACGATTTTCTGCCTGGTCTATTACAATTGAATTTGGACCATCCATTATTTCATCTTCTACCTCTTCTCCCCTATGTGCTGGTAAACAATGCATAAATAAAAAGTTCTTTTTTGCTTTTTTTAATAAATCTCTGTTAACCTGATATTTTCTAAATATTTTAAGCCGTTTATCTCTTTCTTTTTCATCTCCCATACTTACCCATGTATCTGTGTAAATAATATCTGCATCCTCAATATAATCTCCTGGTTTTGAACTTATCTTTAATATATTTTTATTTTTCAGATTTTTTATAACTCCTTCATCTGGCATATATTCTTCAGGACAAACAACCCTTATTTCTATTCCAAGTAAATCACAACCCTCTATTAAAGAATTACAGACATTATTCCCATCTCCGATATATGTAATTTTTAAATTTTCAAGTTTCCCTTTTTTCTCATAAATTGTATAAAAATCACATAAAATCTGAACTGGATGGTAAAGGTCTGTTAAGGCATTTATTACTGGAATATCAGAATATTTAGCAAACTCTTCAAGTTCTTTTTGTGAATATGTTCTTATTATAATTCCATCAATATATCTTGAAATAACTCTTGCAGTATCCTTTATACTTTCACCCCTTGATAATTGTGTTTCATGAGATTGTAAATATATAGGGAAACCACCAAGTTCATAAATAGCAACTTCAAAAGAAATTCTTGTTCTTGTGCTTGGTTTTGAAAAAAGGAGTCCAATTTTTAAATTTTTTAAATTTTCCGTAATTTTTTTTTCTTTTCTTAATTTTTTGAAGTATTTAGTAGTATCAAAAATCTTAAAAATCTCTTCCCTATCCAAATCAGCAATTTTTAAAAAATCTCTTTTCATAGTTTTTTCAGTGAATTTCTTAAAATTTCAATACCCTCATCTATTTCTTCTTTATTTACATTTATTGCAGGCATTATTCTTATAACATTTTCATGTGTGCAGTTTATTAAAAGCCCATTTTTAAGACATATTTCAACAAGTTTTGAACCATCTTTTTCAATTTCAATTGCAAGCATAAGTCCAATCCCTTTAACTTTTTTTATAATTTCAAACTCATTTTTTAATTCTTCAAGTTTTTCTCTTAAGTATTTCCCCATTTTTTTTACATTTTCAAGTAGATTTTCTTTCTCAATTGCTTCAATAACAGCAATACAACTTACACAGGCAAGGGGAGAACCACCAAAAGTTGAAGCATGTGTTCCTGGTTGCATTAAATCTGCTATATCTTTTTTAGCAACCATAGCACCAACTGGAAATCCACCACCCATCGTTTTTGCAATAGTCATAATATCTGGCTCTATACCGAATACCTGATATGCAAAAAATTCTCCTGTTCTTCCAAACCCGGTTTGAACTTCATCAAAAATTAAAAGTATATCTTTTTGACTGCATAAATTTTTTACATTTTTTAAATATTCCTTATCTATTACATTTATTCCACCTTCTCCCTGAATTAATTCAACTATTATAGCAACAACCTCATCATCAATTTTTTTTAATAGGTCAGAAAAATCATTAAATTTTGCATATAAAAACCCTGGGGGTAATGGCTCAAACATTTCATTATACTTTTTTTGCCCTGTCATTGTAACTGTTGCAAGAGTTCTTCCATGAAATGAATTTTCCATTGAAATTATTTTATATCTTTTCTTCTTACCATAAAGTCGGGCAAGTTTTATTGCTGCTTCATTTGCCTCTGCACCGCTATTACAGAAAAAAACCTTCCCACCAAATGAAATTTCAGAAATCTTTTTTGCTAAAATTGCCTGCCATGGATGGTAGTAATTATTTGATAAATGAATTAAAATTTCAACCTGCTTTTTTATACTTTCAACAACCCTATCATGACAGTGCCCAAGACCGCTTACAGCCCATCCAGGGAAAAAATCAATATATTTTTTACCATCTATATCCCAGATATAACTTCCTTTTCCTTTAACAAAAATTACATTCTGCTTTCTATATGATGGGATAACAAATTCATTATAATTTTTTATTATTTCCTCTTTATCAAACTTATCCATTTTTTACAATTTCAGAGCCAACTCCGTGTTCTGTTAAAACCTCAATTAATAAAGAATGTGGAATATTACCACTTATTATATGAACTTTTTTAACTCCACTTTTTATTCCATTTATACCTGCTTTAACCTTTGGAATCATACCACCCTTTATAACACCTTCCCTCAATAATTCTTCGCATTGAGAAGTTGTTAATCTTGAAATCAATGTATCTGGATTTTCAAGATTTCTCATAATTCCAGGAACATCGGTAATAAATATAAGTTTTTCGTTCTTTAAATTTATAGCAATATTTGCTGCAAAACTATCTCCATTTACATTATAAAAATTTCCATCTTCGCCTATAGCAATAGGAGCACAGACAAGTATATTCTTTTCATTTAATCTATTTTTTATATATTCAACATCAACTTTTTTTATACTCCCAACAAAACCAAGGTCAATAATTTCTTCCCCTTTCTGATAATGAATTTTTGAGGCAAATATAAATTTCTCTTCTGGTTCAAGTTTTCCTGCATTTACATCATATCTATTTAATTTTTCAACAATTTCATCCCTTATTCTAAATAAAACATTTTTAACTATCTGTAATGTTTCAAAATCAGTTACTCTTAAACCATCAACAAATTGTGTTTTCTTCCCTTTCTTTTCAATTTCTTCACTTATAAATTTACCTCCTCCACAAACTACAATAATTTTAATACCGATTGTTGAAAGAAATGCAATATCAAAAAGGACATTTTCTTTTGCCTCTTCAATTTGATATATACTTCCTCCAATTTTAATTACAAAAATTTTATTTCTGAATTCTTTTATGTATTTAAATGCTTCAACAAACACCTCTGCCTTTTTCAAAATATTTTCTTCCATCTTACTTTCTCCTTTCCTGAATTTTTGCTTGAAAATCTTAAGAAAAATATTTTACCATATTTTGAAAAATTTTAAAGGAAGGGGTAAAAATTTCATCCTTTTCTTCTCTTAAAAAATCAGGATAATAATATTTCAAAATTGCTCTTTCAGGATGTGGCATCATACCAATTATAAGACCATCTTCACTGCATATCCCTGCAATATTCTCAATAGAACCATTTGGATTATAAGGATATCCTTTAAAATTTCCATCTTTATCACAGTATCTTAAAATTATCTGTTTTTTCTCATTTATTTTTTTCAAAACTTCTTTATTTTTTGTTAAAAATTTACCTTCAGCATGAGCAACCGGCATCCTTATAATTTCAGGAAGATTATTAAAAAATGGAGAAATACTTTTTTCAACTTTAAGATAAACCCATCTATCTTCAAATCTTCCAGAATCATTCCACTCTAAAGTTGTAAGTTGTTTTTTATTAAAAGGTAAAATTCCTGATTTTGCAAGAACCTGAAAACCATTACATATTCCGATAATTGCCTTCTTTTCTTCAATAAATTTTTCAATCTCATCATAAAGTTTTAATCTTATTTCATTGGCAAGGACTTTACCAGCACCAATATCATCTCCATAAGAAAAACCACCAGGAATAACAAGAATTTGATAATCAGAAAGTTTTTTTTCTTTTTCTATTATTCTATTTATATGAACCCTTTCTGCATAAGCACCACAAAGATTAAAAGCCCATTCTGTCTCAAAATCACAATTTGTTCCTGCAACTCTCAATATAATAACCCTTACTTTTGCCATTTTAGAATCTTAAAGAACGCCATGCTTTTTCTATCTCATAAAGAGTAATTTCAAAAATTTTTTTATCATTCCAGAATCCTATAATTTTTTTATCCTCAATTACCTCTCCAATTTTACTGTATTCTTCATCTTTAAATAATTCTTCAAATTCATTTACTTTCTCTTTTTCTATCTCTACAACAAATCTCCCGGAACTTTCTGAAAAAAGAATAACATCAATTTCTTTAACCTCTGACAAAACATCTGAAAAATTTATTTTACAACCAAGATTACCTCCTAACATCATTTCACATATTGTTGTAATTAATCCACCATCAGAGCAATCATGACAACTTTTAATAATTCCATTTTTAATTCCTGAATGTAATTTTCTCATCAAACTCAATGCTTTTTCTGGTCTTGGTTTTGGAACAATTCCCTCTTTTATATTATTAATTCTATAAAATTGAGAGCCACCAAGTTCATTAAATGTTTTACCAAGTATAAAAATGATATTACCCTCTTTTTTAAAATCAGTTGATGTTATTTTTCTCACATCTTCAATTATGCCAATACCTGAAATCAACAAAGTTCCCGGTATTGAAATTATCTCTCCATCTTTTGTTCTGAAATAATTATTTAAACTATCCTTCCCTGAAATAAAAGGAACTTTATATTTCAATGCAAAATCACTACAACCTTTAACACATCTAACAAGTTTACCAAGTTCTTTCTCATCATTTATATTACCCCAGCAAAAATTATCAAGTATTGCAATTCTTTCAGGGTCTCCTCCACAACTCACAATATTTCTAATGCATTCCTCAATACAGAGTCCTGCCATATAATAAGGGTCTATCTCTCCATAAAATGGATTTATTCCACAACCAATTACAATACCTTTAAAACTATCATAAAATGGCTTTAAAACTATTCCATCAGAAACGCCTTTGCCTTCATATCCACAGAATGGTTTTAAAATTGTTCTTCCCCCAACCTCATGGTCATATTGATGGATAACCTCTTCCTTTGATGAAATAACTAACTCTGATAGAACCCTTAAAACATCCTCTTTAATATTTTCTGATTTATAATTAAAAGTTTTTTCTTCTTTTTTTTCAAAAAAACATTTAAGTTTTCTCTTTGGAATCCCTTTATGTAAAAAGTCCATATCAATATCACAGACAATCTCATCCTTATAATAAACTTTCAATTTCTTCGTCTTCAAAAATCTGCCTATAACTGAACATTCAACATCTTCTGAATTAAAAAGAGAAATTAAAATTTCAACATTTTCTTCACTTACAGATAAAACCATTCTCTCCTGTGATTCAGATAAAAATATTTCCCATGGCAAAAGACCTTCATATTTTAATGGAACTTTTTCAAGATAAACAACCGCTCCAATATCTTTTCCCATTTCTCCAATTGCACTTGAAAGTCCTCCTGCTCCACAATCTGTTATTGAATTATATAAATTTAAATCCCTTGCAACCAATAATACATCAAGAAGTTTTTTCTCAACTATTGGATTACCTATTTGAACTACACTTGTTGGAATATCCTCCTTTAAACTTGCTGAAGAAAATGTTGCTCCATGAATTCCATCCCTTCCAGTTCTTCCACCAACCAAAATTATATAATCTCCTTCCTTTACTTCTTTTTTAACTTTATCTACCGGCATAATTCCAACAGTTCCGCAATAAACAAGGCAGTTGAAAACATATCCTTCATCAAAAATTATTGCTCCATTTCCTGTTGGTATTCCCATCCTGTTTCCATAATCCCTGACTCCACTTACAACTCCTCTGAATATTCTTCTTGGATGTAAAATTCCCTTAGGCAATTTTTCATAAGGATAATCAAGTGGTCCAAAACAGAATACATCTGTATTTAAAACCGGCTTTGCTCCAAGACCAACACCAAGAATATCTCTTATAACTCCACCAATTCCTGTTCCTGCACCACCATAAGGTTCAAGTGCTGATGGATGATTGTGTGTTTCAACCTTAAAGGCAACTGCCCATTTATCATCTATCTTAATTACTCCTGCATTATCCTTAAAAACAGATATACACCAGTCATAATTCAAATTTTCTGTAACTTCCATTATTTTCTTCAGAAGTATTAAATTTTCTTTATTGCCATCCTCATAATATTCAATCTCTGCCTTAAATGTTTTATGATAGCAGTGTTCGCTCCATGTTTGAGCAATACATTCAATCTCACAATCAGTTGGATTTCTTCCAAGTAAAGAAAAATATTCCTTAATTTTTTTCATTTCATCAAGATTCAAAGATAGTAAATTTTTTTCACTCAATTCAATAAGTTTTTTATCATCTGCATTTAAAATTTCTATTTCTCTTGAATATTTCATTTTTTCCATTTAATGAAATAATTATGGATTAAGTTATTAACAAGTATTTTTTCACATATTTCCTCAATTTCTTTCAAATTAAGTTTTCCCCTTATATAATATTTTTTCCCTGTTTTAACACTCACATCTTTTAAAATCCCGCTTTCTACAATTACTCTTTTTGCTGTATCTCCAACAGGGTCAGCAACTCCTTCTTTAAAATATACTTCAATTTCAAAAAAATTTCTCTTTCCCCTTTTTCTTTTATAAACATCAAAATCTTCTGAAACATTGTCAATAAATAATTCCTCTGCAATTTTTTCACATATTTTTCTATTAATTTTTTCTCCTTCAATTTTATAAAGATTGCTAACCCTTACTTCTTTAACTCCTTTTATTCCAAGTTCTTCTATGCTTTTTTTTATTTCCTCACCAAATACATCAAAATTCTTTTTTACCTTAAAAATTTCAATTATATAAAAATCATTCATAATAACTTGCACATTGTTTTTCATTTTCCCATACAGTAACTTTTTTAACCTTCAATGGATATCCTTTCAAAATCTGCTCCATTTTTTTATAAATGAAAAATGCAATATTTTCAGAACTTGGATTTTTATCTCTAAAAAATGGTATTAAATTTAAATTTTTATGGTCAAGATTTTTAAGAACAATATTCAATTTTTTTTTTAAAATCTGAAAATCAACTAATAGCCCTATTGAATTGAGAATTTCTCCAGCAACAATAAGTTCAACTTTCCAGTTATGGCCATGAAGATTTTCACATTTTCCTTTATAACTTTTTAATTTATGTGCTGAAGAAAACTCTCCAATTACTTTTATCTCATACATTTTATCTACCTTTTATATTTTTATTTTATCACAATTCCCCTTTTTATTTAATTTCCAATTCTTCTGGATATGGCTTTAAGTATTTTTGTAATTTATTGATATCTCTTTGTGAGGATACCCTTTTTAAAAATGCTTTATAAAATAATTCTTTATATTTTTGAAATTTTTCAGAAGTACTCATTTTACCATCTGCCACAATTTTACCAAGTTCTTTAAGTATTTTTTGATTGTATGTTAAAAGAAGGTATTTATATTTTGTATGAAAATCTACTAAACTACTTATCTTCTGTTTTTCATAGATTTCTCTAAATTCTGCAAAAGAAAATATCCTTGTTAAAAAATGCTCTCTTCTCTCCTTATTTCTTAAACGATCCTCATCCTCAACAGGTAAATAAGGGAATTTCAATTTTACAATTTCTGCAAAAAAACCATTTGTTTTACCAGTGATTTTATTATCTTTATAAATTTTTGCTGAACCAACTCCACAGGAAGGAGATTTTGCTTTAAGTATAAATCCATCTATATTATTTAATTTTTCAATAGTTTCGTAAGAATAAGACAAAATCAGTTCTGTAAAATCTTTGCCTGTTTCTTGCTGTATCAATCTTTTTTTATCATTTTCTCTAACAATTATTAAATTTTTTCTTGGAATACCAAGACCAATATCAACTTCAGGGCAAACATCTATATAATCAACATAATTTTTAATTTTTTCTACAAATTCATCAAAAATTCTACTTCCATCATATCTTGTCGGTTCAAGAAAACATCTACTTAAAACAATTTTTGGTTTTATCATAAAATTAATCTTTTTTAACTATAAATTCTGCTGCTTCCTTTAAACTTTGAAAAATATAATCAGGTTTTATCTCCCAGTTTTCTATCTCTTTGTCTGATTTTGTTTTTCCTGTTAACACAATTATTGTTTTAAGTCCAATTGATTTTCCTGCAATTACATCTATATCACTATCCCCAATAAAATATGTTTTTGTAAAATCAATATCTCCAATTTCCTCTTTTGCCTTTAAAAATAATCCTGGTTTTGGTTTTCTGCAATCACAATTATCTTCCTTTTTATGAATACAATAATAAACTTTATAAATCTCAACTCCTATTTTTTTCAATTCTTTTTTCATATTTTCAGTTATATCATCAAGGTCTTTTTGTGAGAATAGCCCTTTTCCAACCCCTGCCTGATTAGAAATAATTACAATTTTATAACCCGCATTATATAAAATTTTTAAACCCTCAATACCTTCTGGAATAAAGGCAAACTCTTTCCATTTTTTTATATAATCATCAGGTGTAAAAATTGATATAACTCCATCCCTGTCAAGAAATACAATTTTCATTTTTAAAAGAAGGGTAAAGTTTCTGGGAAATTAAAAAGAAGATTCATATTCTGGACTGCCTGACCACTTGCACCTTTTACAAGATTATCTATTGCAGAAGTTATAACAAGATTTTTATTAACAACTTTAATTCCAATATCGCAGAAATTTGTATCAAATACATTTTTTGTTGAAGCACTTTCTCCATATTTCATAATTCTTACAAATGGCTCATTTTTATAAAACTCAATATATAAATTATAAACCTCTTCCATCTCTACTTTTTCTTTCAATTCACAGTATATAGTTGATAAAATTCCCTGATTGTAAGGAGCAAGATGAGGAACAAATAAAACATTATAATTTCCATCTCCAAATTCATTTATAATTTCTTCCATCTCTGGCTGATGACGATGCTGACCAATCTTATATGCCTTTATATTCTCATTGCATTCAACAAAGATATTTGAAAAACTTGGATTTCTTCCTGCTCCTGATACACCACTTACACTATTAACTATAATCTTTTCCTTTATAAGTTTATTTTTAACAACTGGTAAGGCACCAAGAATAAAACTCGTGGGGTAACAACCAGGATTTGCTATCAATCTTGCATTTTTTATTTTTTCTCTATTTATTTCAGGGAGTCCATATATTGCCTCTTTTAAAAGTTCAGGACATGTATGTTTTGTATACCATTTTTCATAATTATCAGGATTTTTAAACCTGAAATCTGCACTTAAATCAATAACCTTTTTACCAGTTTTTAATATCTCAGGAACAAATTTCATTGAGACAATATGGGGAAGAGCAAGAAAAACAATATCACAACTTTTTTCAATTGAATCCCAATCAGGACTATTTTTACATTTTAATTTTATTCTTCCCTTTAATTTCGGAATTATATCTTCAATTTCAGGAGTTCCTTCTTCAGGAGCAACATACCCTTCTTTAATTTCAACATATGGATGAGACAAAAGAATTTCTATCAATTTCTGTCCTGCATATCCACTTATTCCAAATATGGCAACTTTTATCTTTTTGTCCACTGAAATTTCTTTCTTGCACCTTTCTGTCCGTATTTTTTCCTTTCTTTCATTCTCGGGTCTCTTGTCAGAAGTCCGTATTCTTTTAATTTTGGTAATAGAGAGGAATCATATTTAACAAGAGCCCTTGCAATACCGAGTTTAATAGCGTCAACCTGGCCTGTTATTCCACCACCTTCTGTTTTAACTTCAATATCAAATTTATTTTTTAAATCTGTTACAATTAATGGTTTAATCGCATCTTCCTGATGATAAAAAATAGGAAAATATTGCTCAAGTGTTTTTCTATTAACTGTAATTTTTCCTTCTCCTTCTTTCATTTTTACAATTGCTACACTTTTTTTTCTTCTTCCTACTCCAATAAGAAACTGTTTATTATCCATTTTCTTTTTCACTCCTTTCTTATTTTAGAATGTTTATTTTATAAAATTTTTGCTAAGTTGTCAAAAGAATTTTTAAGTTGAAAATAAAGTTCTTTATAAATTTTATAAAATTTCTCGTATAACTTTGAATTATTTAAATTGAATTCAAATACATCCTTTTCTTTCAGTATAGTTTTACATGCTTTTTTAACATCTTCATAAATTCCAGTTCCAACTCCTGAAAGAATTGCTGCTCCAAAAGGTGCTCCTTCCTGGGAGATTAATCTTGCAATATTTTTCTGGAATATATCTGCCATCATCTGACACCAGAAATTACTTTTCCCTCCTCCACCACTTGCAATAAATTTTTTTCCAAGGGGTAAATTTATCTCTTTCATTATTTCTACAGAATCTCTCAATCCAAAAGTTATCCCTTCCATTACACTTCTTATAATATGGTCTTTTGTATGTTTTAAGGATAAACCAAAAAATACACCTCTTGCATTTGGGTCAGGATAAGGACATCTTTCGCCTGTTAAATATGGTAAAAAAATAAGTCCTTCAGAGCCAATAGGTACATTCTTTGCTTTTTCAGTCATTATTTCATAAGGGTCAATTTTTTTCTTTTTCGCCTCTTTTTTTTCTTCTTCGCATAAATTATCTCTTAACCATCTGAATGAACCACCAGCAGAAAGCATTACGCCCATTAAATGCCATTTACCGGGAACAGCATGACAAAAAGTATGGAGTCGACCAAGCGGATCAACTATAACTTTTTCAGAATGGGCAAAAACTACTCCGCTTGTTCCTATTGTTACCGAAACATTTCCTTCCTCAACAATTCCATTTCCAACTCCACCTGCTGCCTGGTCTCCACCACCTGCAACAACAGGAGTTTTTTCATATAGGCCTGTTAATTTAGCAATATCCTTTTTAATATATCCTGTAATTTCGGTTCCTTCATAAACTTCTGGTAAAAATTCAAGTGGTATCTGTAATTTTTCAAGTATTTCTTCAGACCATTTTCTATTTTTGACATCAAAAAGAGAAGTTCCTGATGCATCTGAAACATCTGTTGCAAATTCTCCTGTAAGACAGAATCTTATATAATCTTTTGGGAGTAAAATTTTTCTAACTTTTTTATAAATCTCAGGGTAATTTTTCCTTAACCATATTATTTTTGGTGCTTGAAAACCAGTCAAAACAGGATTGCAGGTTATCTCAAAAATTCTTTCTTTCCCAACAATTTCATTTATATCATTACATTCTTCAGCAGTTCTCTGGTCACACCATAAAATTGCAGGATATATAACATTAAATTTCTCATCAAGGAAAACAGAGCCGTGCATCTGTCCAGTTAACCCAATTCCCTTAATTTCTTCACCTTTGATTTTTGACTTTTTGAGAATTTCTTTAATACATTTTATAGTTGCATTATACCAGTCATCTGGATTCTGTTCAGCCCATCCTGGTTGTGGAGTTATTAAAGGATATTCAACAGTATGGGTTGCTTTTAAATTACCTTCAATATCAATAATTACAATCTTAACTCCTGTTGTTCCTACATCAATTCCCATCAAGTAATCCATTTCTATCCTCCCTTTGGAACATGTCCATATTTTTTCAATGTTTTATTTATTATTTTAAAACTTTTCTTAATATGCTCATAAGGTACATTTTCTGTTATATTAACCATAAATCTGTCGGATGGATATGCTTCTTCAATCAGTTTTTCGGTCATCTTTTCTATTTCTTTTTCACTTCTTATATGAACTGATGATGGATAATTTATAATTATAACCTTATCCTTCCATTCTTTTTTTGCCTCATATAATGAAAGGTCTGTGTCAGGAAAAGGAGTAAAAGCATCTATAAAATCAAGTTGTATATTTTTTATAATTTCTTTAAAAATTTTCAAATTTCCATCCATATGAGAACCAATCTTTTTACTTTTAGAATGAAAAATTTCACATGTTTCTTTGTAAATCGGAACTATAAAATTTTCAAATCTTTCTACTCCTATCATTTCAGATGTAATATTATCTGCAATTTCAAAAAATTCAAACTCACTTTCAGATAAAATCTCGCAGATTTTAACATATCTTTTTTTAAGAATTCCATATAAGTTTAAAAATCTATCTTTAAAGTCAACCATGTGAAAAGCATAATTTTCAGGTCCAATTAATTCATATAAAAGAGATTGAAAAGGTGTTTTAGGAACCCATGAAATTAGAACTCCATCATTACCAATATCATTTTCAAGCCTTTTATATAAATCTCTATTAAGTTGTGAATCTTCATCTCTCAATATATACTCAAAAATTTCATAATCACTCTCATTTTTTATAAAGAATTCCTTTCTTAAACTTGAACCATATCCACCACCAACCATCCAGATTTCATAAATACTTCCCTTTTCTGTTTTTAATTCAACTTTCATATATTCATTTCCATCTCTACTAAAAAATGTTATAATTCTTTCTGTTTTTCTATTTTTGATTACAAGAGGAGAGCCAATCCAGTAATATCCAAAACCTTCGTTTCTTAATTCTCTTTCAAATTCACCTGTAAATATAAGTCCTGGATAAGAAAGGAAAGGAATTCTATCAATCTTAAGACCATTAAAAGCATTTAAAAATCTTTCTTTAACATTCATTTCAATTCTATTTCAGGTGGATATAGAAAATTCAGATATTTTTCTTCAACTTTTGCTTCTTCACAATTTCCTTTGTGTATATAAATTCTATAATAAAGTTTCAGTTCACTTCCATAGGGTAAAATATATGTGCCAGAAAATTTTTTATCACCATAGAAATCAGAAAGTCCAAAGAAGTTAGCAGTAAAAAGTCCGTAATCCCTTACATGCCAGTATGTTGGATATCTTAAATTATATGGCCAGTCAAAAATAGATATTCCACATTTAACTCCTTCTATTTCTCCTGAATAATCACACCAGAAACTTCTTTTTCCCCAGCATTCTTTTTCTCCTTCTCCTCCAAAAGAATTTTTTATCAATCCACTTTTTCTTCCTTCCATTTCTGGATTTACCCTTATACTTAAAAGTCCACTCTCTTTTGTATCCTTAAAAACTACTTCTGTTTCAGTTGCCCTCAAAATTATCGTATGGTCAATTATTCTGCTTTCCATTGGCATATTATAGATTTTTATTATCCTTTCTTCTTCAATTATTTTCCTTCCTTTATTATCTACCCAATCACTCAATGCATGAATTTTTCCAAAAACAGGACCTGAAACAAGTGAAATAAATTTTCTGTGAACTGTTTTTCCATGTCCTTCTTCTTCCGACCAGTTATCAGTTCCATTTACATCTCCATGTGCAACCCAAATGCCTCTATGATGTATATGGTCAAACTTTTCAGGATTCCCAGGACTTGCAGGATTTCTTAACATTTGTTTACCTTCAGGCCCTATTACTGGATTTAAAAAAGGTCTGGCATTTTCTTGAGAATAATTATATGTGGTAAAAAGTGTTTCATTTATAAATACATCAACTCTTCCATTTCCATCATCTTTTACTTTAACAAATTCAGGGAAAATATCTGCCTTTTCAATTTCAAATTCAACTTCTTTATTTTTTTCTACAAAACCCGGAAGAAATACAAGAAAATTTTTACCATTCTCCTCTTCCAGTTGAGTAAATAATTTTTCCTTTCCTGATTTCAAAAATACTTTTTCTTCAAATTCAAACCTTAAAGGAAAATTATAAAAATCTCTTTTTTTATTTTTTATTATTATTTTCCCCATTTGTTCTCCTTTTAAATCCCTGCAATTTCATAACATTTTTCAATAACCCACATTACTCTTCTTACACTTTCAGGAGTTATTTTTAATGGCTTTTTATTTCTGATTGTTTCAAAAAGGTCTTTGTAAAAATTAAGTGGATACTTACTATCTTCATTTGACATTTCCCATATTTTTTCTTCCTTCCATGGTATTTCTTCTCTATTATAACTTCTATCAGAAGTAGGAGTTTCTTCTACTTTTCTTTCTGGTAAATCTGAAGGATTAAAATATTTCCATATTAATTTCTTTGAATTTCCTTTTAATCCGCCACTTGTTCCCATAATCAGCCAGTTTTCAGAAGGATAACAGCAACATGAAGTAATTTCAATATCAATCATAGGTGAAAATTTACCTTTTAAAATTAACTTTACATGGTCTTCAGCATCTCCAAGAGTTAAAGTTTTTTCCAGATGACAGAATATCTCAGGTTCTTCTTTATCACCAAATAATTGTAATGCCTGGTCAATTACATGAGGTCCCCAGTTTCTTAATAATCCTCCTCCATATTTTTTTAATGTCTGCCAGTCCCATCTTCTACCAAAAGTGTGCTGTAACATTTTAATCATAACAATTTTCCCTAAAATACCAGAATCAACAATTTCCTTTACTTTTAGAAAGTCAGGTTCATATCTTCTGTTTTGAAAAATAGTTAATAATTTACCTGTTTGTTTGGCTGTTTCAATCATTGCATCTGCATCTTTAAGATTTTCTGCCATTGGTTTTTCGCATACAACATTTTTACCACTTTTCAATGCTTTTATTGTATGTTCTCTATGTAAATTTGATAAAGTTGCAACAATAACAAGTTCAATCTCTTCGTTTTTTACAAATTCATCAAAATTTTCATAAGTTTTACATTTAAATTTTTCTTCTGCTTCTTTTCTTCTTTTTTCAATCGGATCACAAACAGCAACAATTTGATAGAATTCGGGGAGTTGAGATAACCAGAAAGTATGTATATTCCATCCACTTCTACCAAGTCCAGCAATTCCAACTTTTATTTTTTCCATTTGGTCTCCTTTTACAAAAACTTTTTTAAATAATTTATACTTCTTTCCGCTATAACTTTTGCACCAGGTGAAAAATCAAAAACTTCAACTGATAACCAACCATTATAACCAATTTCTTTTAACTTTTCAATTATTGGCTTATAATCAATTTCTCCAAATCCGGGTCCAAGCAAATTTTTATCATTTACATGAAAGTGTTTTAAATATTTTGCCCCAATTTCTATAATCTCAGGGATTGGTTTTCCTTCATCACTCATTGCTTTCACATCAAGATGAAGTTTTAAATTTGGATGATTAATTTCTTCAATTATTTTAATTGCTTCTTCTGCTTTATTTATAAAGTTTGTTTCTGTTCTTGCAAGTGGTTCTATACATAAAAAAACATTCTTTTCATAACATTTTTCAAGGACTGGCTTGATAACTTCTTTTAAATATTCTTTTACTTCTTCAAATGTTTGTCCTATGTTTATTTTCCTCTGTTTTGGAGAGCCAAAAACCATTATCTTGCCTCCAAGTTTTGAAGTGAAATCAACAAGTTTACATAAGTATTCAGAAGTTCTTCTTCTTAAATTTTCATCTTTTGAGGATATAGATAATCCCTCTGGTTTTACAAGAAGCCAGTGTGTCCCAATTATTTGTATATTATTTAATTCCGAAAGTTCTCTAATTCTTTTTATGGTGTCATTCTCAATCTCTGAAACATCAGAAGCAATTGTAAAGGGGGCAATTTCAATCCCCTCATATCCAATACTTTTTATATATGAAAAAATTTCTTCAAGATTCCAATCTTTGAAAATTTCGTTACATATCCCTATTTTCATATTTTACCTTTTTCTTTCTTTTTCCAGATTGGCTCATCAATAATTTCTTCTGGTTCTCTGTCTTCTAAGAGTAATTCTTCAACATCTTTCTTTTCATGGATTGTTTTTTCCTGTGCAGGTGATATTTTACCGATACCTGTAGCAAGAAGTGTTATTTTAATTTCATCAGAGAGGTTTTGATCAGTTGCAACTCCAAGAACTCTTGATTGACTTGATATTCTTGATTGAATTATATTTACTGCTTCTCCAACTTCTTTCAATGTTAAATCAGGGCTACCGGTAATACTTATGAGTATATTTTTTGCTTCCATTATTTCACTTTTTTCTATTAATGGATTTTCAATTGTGCTTCTGACCGCCTGTTCCATTCTTCCTTCTCCTTTCCCATATCCAAGACCAACTATACCCCTTCCTCCATTTTCTACAACAGAATAAACGTCAGCAAAATCAATATCAAGCAATTTAGGTTTATATATAAGGTCTGAAATTGAAGAAATTGTTCTTAATATAATCTCATCTATTTTAGAGAATGCTTCTTCAAAAGATGCTTTTTCATCAATCGTTTCATAAAGTTTTTGATTTGATATATGGATTAAAGTATCAACATTCTTTAATATGTTTTCAAGTCCTTCATAAGCATATTTAATTCTTTTTTCTCCTTCCCAATCAAAAGGAGTTGTGACAAGAGAAATTGTAATAGCACCAAGGTCTTTTGCTATTTTGGCTATTACAGGTGTTCCTCCTGTTCCTGTTCCTCCTCCAAGACCTGCAATTAAAAAAATAATCTGACTGTTTTTCAATGCTTCTGCAATTTTTTCTTTATCTTCACTTGCTGCAAATCTTCCTTTCTCCGGGTCTTTTCCTGCACCTATTCCTTGCGTGGTCTTTTCCCCTATCTGAATTTTTATATCACCTTTTGCTTTCTGTAATGCATAAGTTTCAGTATTGAAAAGGACAAATTGAACTCCTTCAATTTTATCATAAATTCTTGATACAATATTTCCACCTGCATTTCCAATTCCCACAACTTTTATTTTGATATTTGAAAAAGTTATTGGATCTTCTACTATTTTTACCATTTTTGCCCCCTTTAAAATAGCCATCTTCTAAACCAATTTTTAATTCTATCTAATATTGTTTCACTCTCTTTATTTACTTTTGAAGCAAGAAGTAAAAGTCCTATACCTGCTGAAAATTCTGGTTTTTGAAATCCTTTATCAAGATTTAATAATTTCTGAGGTATGCCAATCCTCGTGGGAATCTGGAAAATATCTTCAGCCAATTTTACAATGCCTTTTAACTTTGCTCCTCCTCCAGAGATTACAACCTGAGAAATCATTGTTGGAAAACATCCTGTTTTTAAAAGTTTATTTTTTATAATTAGATCTTCAAAAATATGCTGCATCCTCCAGTATGTAATTTTTGATATTTCTTCAATGCTCACTTTACCAAGAGATTTACCTTTTGGATTTAATATTTCTACAGTTTTTATTTCATCTTTTTTTTCACTCACAAACCTTTTATAATCACACCATGCATATCTTTTTTTTAAATCCTCTGCAAATTCAAGTGATGTATGATATTTTGTGGAGAGGTCATAGTCAATATGGTATGAAGCTTCTTTTATAGATTCTGTTAGAACCATTTTGCCTTCACAGTAAAGAACAAAATCTGTGGTGCTTTTTCCAATGTCAATTACCAAACATCCTGCTTTTTTCTCTTCTTCACTTACAACTGCCTCAGCAACTGCCCATGAATAAGGGAATATCTCTGGTGATAAATTTGCACCTGCATTTTTAACACAATCACTGATATTTTTTATAGAATTTGATTCACCTGTAAGTATATGTGCCTTCATTTCAAGAGTGTTCCCATACATTCCAACAGGAGACCTACCAATTGATATTGGATTATCATCAATTATAAATTCCTGAGGTATTATATAAATTATATCTTTTTTACCTATATTTTCACCCTGAACTGAATTTTTAAGTTCTCTTTCAAGTAGTTGAATATCTCCTTCATTTATAGATCTGCCTTTTGGTAAAATTTCTATTTTTTTTGAGTAAATTTTCCCTGATATATGTCCTCCTCCAACTCCCACAGTTATCCATCTTATTTCTTCTTTTGTTTGTTTTCTTAAAGAATCAAGCAAATCAATAAGACCACTTATAACTCCATCCCTATAACCAATTCTACCGTCTTTAATCCAATCTTCCTCTGTTTTTATAACTTCTCCTGCAATAACTTCAATCCCTCTTTCACTTACAAGTCCAACAATTCCAAAGAATTTTGTCGTTCCTAAATCTACAGCAGTTATTATTTGTTCTTTCATTCTTTTAACTTAATATAAAAATTTTTGAATCGTGTGTCTATATACTCATAATCATTTTTTAAATTTTTCAGAACATATAAAAGTTTTTCCATTTTTATCTTTATGTTTTCTCGTGTAAAAAAAATACTTTTTATCCCATCACTAATTTCTATTTTGTTTATGTCAGATATATCAATCTTTTTTATTTTCAAAAAATTTCCTATATTAAAATAATTATACCATTTTTCAATTTCTTTTAAAATATTAATTTTGTCAACTTCTTCAACTTTATTTTCCTTCTCATTCACAGTAATTCCATAGATGTATAAATCAGAAAAATTTGTTGCTTCATTGTTAAGAATAATTCCATTTTTATCTATCAGATATTCCTTTTCTCCTGATTTTAAAATTGCCCATGGTTTTCTTAAAATGATTGTAATTTCAACAGTGGAAGGAAATTTTTTTACGACTTTGCTTTCTTCAACTTCAGATATTGAATTTATCTTTTCAATTAGATTATTTACATCCAGAAAAAGTATATTTTTATCCTTTTCAAGTTCTAATAACTCAGTTATATGCTTCATGTTTTCAGGATAAATTTTTATCTCTTTGATTTTAAAAACTTCTAAATTCCACAAAAATTTTAATATTTTCATTCTTAAAAAAATTAGCCCTGTGCCAATTAATATAATAAAGATTAGATATATAAAAATTCTGATTTTTCTTCTTTTTTTCAATAACATTCTTTTTTTTATTTCTTCTATTTTTTTGTTTCTTTCTTCCATTTTTTCAGTCCCAAATTTATAATTTTTTCACACAACTGCTCAAAACTGAGACCTTTATGTTTTGCAGCGTCTGGAAGTAAACTTAATTTTGTTAAACCTGGAATTGTATTTACTTCAAGAACATAAGGATTATATTTATTATCAATCATTATTTCCATTCTTGCAAAACCACTACATTTTAAAACTCTGTATGTTTTTTCAGCCAGTTTTTCTATTTTTTTAATGGTCTTTTCGGGTAAATCTGGGGGAATTATGTGAAAACTTTCTCCTGGTGAATATTTTGCTTTATAATCGTAGAAATCTCTTTTTGTTCTAATTTCTATAACTGGTAGAATTTCAATATTTTCATTTCCTATAATTCCGACAGTAACTTCTTTGCCTTTTATAAACTTTTCAATAAAGACCTCATTATCTAATAAAAATGCTTCATTTACTGCTTTTTTAAGTTCTTTTTCTGTTTTTACTATTTTTACCCCAATTGTTGAACCAAGATTTGCAGGTTTTACCACTACTGGGAATTTAAAAGGTAATTTTATTTTTCTATTTTTTTCAATGATAACAAATGGAGGAGTTGGAATTTTGTTAAAAATTAATATTTCTTTACATATAATTTTGTTAAGACATAAAGCAGAAGTTAAAACTCCTGAACCTGAGTAAGGTATTTTAAGTGTTTCAAGAAATCCCTGTATGCTTCCATTTTCTCCAATCCCTCCATGAAGAGCAATAAATACAAAATCTGGTTTAAATTTCAGAAAACTATTAATAAAATTATTTTTAGCCGGGTCAAAAAGTTTAACATCATATTTTTTTCTTAAGGCATAATATACACACTTTCCAGATTTTAGTGAAATTTCTCTTTCTGAACTTTCTCCTCCATATAAAATTGCGATTTTCATTTAAATTCTCCTATTATTTCTATTTCCAGTTCCAAATTAATATTAAATTTTTCTTTTACCTTCTGTTTTATTATTTTTATAAGGTCATATACATCCTGGGATTTTCCTTTTCCCCTATTTATTATAAAATTTGCATGTTTTTCAGAGATATAACAATCTCCAATTTCATATCCTTTTAAACCACATTTTTCAATTAATTCACCTGCATAATATGGATATGGATTTTTAAATATACTGCCAGCACTATAACCTAATGGTTGTTTCATTTTTCTTTCCTTCATATATTCATTTATTTTTTCCTTTATTTCCTTTCTGTCTCCTTCTTTAAGAAAAAATTCACACCTCCATATAAATTCATTTTTAAATTCACTTTTTCTATAATCAAAATTTAATTCTTTTTTATCTTTTTTTATTATGTTCAAATTTTCAGTATCAAGATATTCAATCCAGTTAATTTTTTCAGATATCCATTGATATTTCAATCCAGCATTGTTTTTTATCCCGCCTCCAATTGTTCCAGGGATTCCTGCAAGAAATTCAAGTCCTGTTAAACTATTTTTAATACATAAATTCAAAATATCAGAAATTTTTAAACCACATTCACATATTATTTTACTTTTTTCAAATGTAAAATTTTTCATTTTTAAAGTAGAAATTACTATTCCATCAAAATCATCATCGCTTACAAGCACATTTGTTCCTTTTCCAAGAAAGATAAAATATTTATTAAATTCTTTTGAAATTTCAATTATTTTTTTCACCTCATCAATTTTTTCTGGATAAATTAAATACTTTACCTTACCTCCACATTTAAAACTTGTATACTGAGATAAAGGAAAATTCTTTGTAAACTTTCCTTTAAATTCATTCTCTATTACAGATTCAAAATCAATATTCTGCATTTTTAAAAAATAGCCCATATGCTGGAACAGGGGGTGGTGCAAATTTTCTGTTCTTTTTTTCAAGTATTTCTTTTATTTGTTCCGGACTAATTTTCCCTGTCCCTGCATAAATAAGTGAACCAACTATATTTCTTGCCATTTTATATAAAAAACCACTCCCAACAATATCTATTATCAATATTTCAACATCTTCATCTATAAAAAATTTATTTTTTTTAATATTAATTTCAAATATTTCTCTTATTGTGTTTTTAACATTACTTCCTGAACTTTGAAATGATTTAAAATCATGTTTTCCAATGAGATATCTGGCTGCTTCTTCCATTTTTTTGATATCTATTTTTTCTTTTACAAAATAGGCAAAACCATCAAGGAAAGGAGTTCTATTCAGAGTTACTATGTATCTGTATATTTTTTTCTTTGCAGAATATCTACTGTGAAAATCATGATTTACTATCTCCACATGCTTTATATAAATTTCTGATGGGAGTTTTGAATTTAAAGCATTTTTTATATTTAAAGGAGTTAATTCTGTTTCTACCTTAAAATTTGCGACATAATTTATTCCATTAACCTTACTGTCAGTCCTTCCACATCCTATTATTTTCACATCTTTTTTAAAGATTTCCCTGCATTTATTTTCAATTATTTCCTGCACTGTTTTTTTATTTTTTTGTTTTTGCCATCCATTATAATTTTTACCTATAAATGAAATAACAAGTTTAAAGTTTTTTTCTTCCATTTATGCAAGATTTAAAACTTTTGAAGTAAATATTATTCTTCTGGGGCATTCCTCAACACATTTACCACAATTATCACATTTTTCATAATCAATTATTGCAAGATTGTTTTCAATCCTTATTGCATTTTGAGGGCAAACTTTGACACATTTACCACATCCAATACAACCAGAGTTACATATTTTAATGATAGTAGCACCTTTATCCAGAGAAGAACAGGCAATATAAACATTTTTTTCTTCTGGTAAAAGTTTTATTATATTTTTTGGGCATGTTTTTACACATAAACCACAACCAGTACATTTTTCTTCATTAATTACAGGAACACCTTTTTCCGACATTTTTATCGCTCCAGCAGGACAGACATTTATACAATCACCATAACCAATGCATCCATAACTACATTCCAAATTTGTATCAAAAATTGCATTTACAGCAGAACAGGATTTTATTGTGTTATATTCAAACTTCTTTTTTGCATTAATTCCTCCATAACATGCAACTCTTGCAACAAGTTTTTCTTTTTTATCTTTTTCTATCCCAAGCAATTTGCATATTTCAGAAAAAGAATTTTCATCAAGCATTGCACATTTTGAAGGAGAAACTTTACCTTCTAAAAGAGATTCAACAAAACCACTACAACCGGGAAAACCACAGGCGCCACAATTTGCTTTAGGCATAAGTTCGTATATTCTTAAATATAATGGATTATCTTCAGTTTTAAACTTTGCAAAAATAATTGTAAGAAAAACCCCGAAAAATAAACCAAGACAACCCACAATTAAAATAGATGTTAACATTTTTACTCCTTTTTAATTCATATTATACAATATTTTAAAGGTTTGAGGTAAAATTAAAAGTATGGAAAATAAAAATATTTTGAAACAGGAAATAAAACTTAAACTTTTACCTTACCGAATACTTTTTGCTGATATACTAAATTTCCCCTATTTTTCACTTATTGAATTTTTAAAAAAAGAGAGTGAAGAAAATCCATTTTTTAAATTTGAAATTGATGAAGAAAAATTAAACCAGATATCTCAGGAAATTACTTTCAGAGAGAAATTAATTGATGAACTTCATTTATTGAACATACCTGAAAAATTAGTAAAGATAAGCGAATTTATTATTATGAATCTTGAAGACAATGGTTATTTTAAAATGGATTTGAAAGAGGTCTCAGAAATACTGAATGTGAAATATGAAGAAGTAGAAGATGCATTGAAAATTATTCAAACAATGGAACCAGCAGGAATAGGGGCAAGAGATTTAAAGGAATGCTTACTTCTTCAGATAGAAAGATTGTATAAAGATAATGAACTTTTTTTAATAGTTCAGAAATACTGGCATTTAATCATTAAAAGAAAATATAGAGAAATTGCGTTGAAAATGAAAAAGGATGAAAAATATATAAAACTGCAAATAGAAAAGTTAAAAAAATTAAATCCTTATCCTTTTATGAATTCACAAAAAGTATTTGTTAAAAAGATTATCCCTGAAGGCAAAATAGTTAAAGATGGAGAAAATCTAAAGGTTTATATAGAAGACAAAATATCTCCGTTTATTAAAATTGAAATGGATTATGAAAAATTTATGAATTCTCCCTTTGTTTCAAAAAAAGAAAAAGATTTTATATTAAGGAAAATAAAAAGAATAAAAATGATTATTGAAATGATTGAAAAAAGAAGAAAATTTCTTGAAGATGTTTACAATGAGATTGTAAATTACCAAAAAGAATATTTTCAAAGTGGAAATTTATTTCCTTTAAAAATGAGTGATATTGCTGAAAAAATGAATGTAAATATATCTCTCATTAGCAGAGCAGTAAATGGGAAATATTTAATTTCTCCAAAAGGGCTTTTAAAAGTTAGAGATTTATTCGTTTATGAATTTAAGCATTCAATTAGTAAAACATTTGTGATGGAGAATATAAAAAAAATAATTGAGAGTGAAGAAAAACCTTTATCCGATAAAAAAATTTCCGAAAAACTCGGGTATTTTGGTATCAAAATATCTCCCCGCACTGTCAATAAATATAGAAATCAAATGAAGATTCTAAATTCTTATTTAAGATAGGGGTAATATTATTTTAAATTCTGTTCCTTTATTAAGTTCACTTTTAATTTCAAATTTACCTCCGTACTTATTTATTATTTTTGTGGTAAGATGCAAACCAATTCCTGTTCCAGTTTCTTTTGTTGTGAAAAATGGTTGTGTAATTTTTTCTATTATATCAGGTGCTATCCCTTTCCCATTATCACTTATTAAAATTATTCCTTTATCTCCTGTTTTTTCAATAACTACATTTATAGTTCCACTTTTTTCAAGTGCCTGTATGCTATTTAGAAAAATGTTCAAAATTGCCTGATATAAATGATTATAATTACTTTTAACAACCACTGATTCTTCTGGAATTTTAAGTAAAAAATTTATATCCTGACACAACTTAGATTCTTTTAAAAATTCAATCATATTCTTTACCAGTTCATTTAAATTCACATCTTCTATATGAGGTTTTTCTTTTGTAAGTTCAAGTATATTTTTTGCAATATTTTTGCATCTTTTTATTTCCTTATCAATGGTTTCCACATATTTCAATGTGATTTTTTTTGAGTTTACTTCTTCCATTAATAGTTGAATATAACCATGAATTACTGTCAATAGATTATTTATTTCATGAAGTATTTCCGAGGATGCTTGACCTATCACAGCAAATGTTTCTATTTCATTTATTCTTTTTTGGAGTTTATCTTTAAGTGAAATTAATTCCTCTCTTAATTTTTCAGTTTCTCTTTTAATTTTTCCTTTTTCTATTCCTTTTGCCACAATTTCTTCCATTTCAGATATTGAAAATGGTTTTGTCATAAATTCAAACGCTTCATAATGCATTGCCTTTCTTGCTGTTTCCATATCTCCATAACCTGTTAGAATAATTACAGGGACATTTTGATTGTAATTTCTTATTTCTCCTAATGTATCAATTCCACTTTTACCGGGCATTCTCAAATCAAGTATTATAAGGTCAACCTTTCTATTTTTTACTATTTCTATGCCTTTATCTCCATCTTCTGCAGTAATAACGTTATATTTATCTTTAAAAAGTATTCTGAGTGATTCTCTTGGTCCCAATTCATCATCAATAACTAAAATAGTATCTTTATTTTCATTAAATTTCTCTTTTATATCCGATTGTAAGAAATATTCCTTTTGATTTATAAATTCCCTCATAATTTCCCTCCTTTTCTATTTTATCAGGAATTGAAGTTAAAATAGTTACTTCTATTTTCCCTATTTTTGTTTTAAATTCACTTCCAATAGAAATTATTAAAGTATCAGCATCAGGTAAACTTGGTTCCCATGTTTCTGCAGGGATTGGAGAATTTAATCTTGCTATACCACCTTTTAATTTCAAATTTTCATTCTTTATATATTCTGTTCCAAAGTAAAAATTATAAATATTTTTCCAGTTTTTTGGTATCTCATAAGGAGGAGCAAATCCTGGATTTATATAGATACTTTTAACTGAAGAAAATCCATAATATTCTGTATCAAATTCAATTTTCCAGTTTTTTAAAGGGTAAAAAGCAATTCCTAAATTTATTCTATCAGGAAAATTTATTTTTATTTCCGCAGGATAATTATTTCCCAGGATACTACAACTTCCATCATAATTTATTTTAAATCCAGATTTATAAACTATTCCTGTTGACCATTTATCTTTTCTGTAAAGTATTCCGATAGTTCCGCTATAATTGCTTCCATTAACTTTTATTCCAGTATCTGTTTCAAAACCAGGGTCAGGAATGAAAATGAGATTTTTTAGTGTCAGTTTACTGTAATAATAATTCAACCCAAATCCAAGTGAAAGATCTGAATTTAATTTGAAAGAAAAGGCAGTTATTAAATTTCCTGTGTTCATACTTGAATAATAAGGAACTTTATAATCCCACACTCTTACAATTTCTTTGCTCCATTCTATTGATTGACCATAGGGAATATTAAATCCTATTCCAAATTTAAAATTATCCATTTTTATATCTGGAACAAAGTAAAAATATGGTAAAACAGCAAAATTATATTTTTTTTCTTCTTCTCCTCCTGAATACAAATACTTAGTTTTTGAATAAGGAAAGTTAAAACCCAAAATAATTTCTCCTCCCTTTATCTGATTTAATCCTGCTGGATTAAAATTAATTGCTGAAGCATCATCACTTTGAGCAACAAAAGCGCCGCTCTGAGAAAGTGCAGAAGAACCCTCAGGAGGATTTTTGAATGCCTGGGAAAACAATAAAGAATTAAAGATTAAAAAAATGACCGAAATTTTTTTTGTTTGCATATTGCCTCCTTTGCCCTTAATATATGCAAAAAATATGCCAAGTAAGTTTATTAAATATTTGAACAGATTTGGATAAGGTTGTATAATAAAAGAATATGAAAGGAATATTAATTTCAATTGCTGGAGTTCCAAGGAGTTTGTCTGATTTTGTTCCTGATAATGGACTTGCTCTTCTTGCTTCCTGCCTTTTAAAAAATAATGTTGATGTAAAAATTTTTGATTTTAATCTACCTTCAATTTTTGATGATATTTATGACAAAAATGTAAAAAGTTTTCTTGAAAAATTTTCAAATAAAGTTTTTGTTGATGGTAAAAAGCCGGATTTTTTTGACATATTAAAATTGAAATTTGTTTCCTCAATAATTGAAAGAAATAAAAAAAATTACATTGAGAAATTGAAAAATTTTTTACTTGAAACAATTGAAAAGGAAAAAACAGAATTTGTTGGATTTAAGTTGTGGGCAGGGGATGGTTTTGACTGGTCAATAGAAATAGGAGAATTTCTTAAAAAGAAAAAGCCAGAATTGAAGATATTCGGAGGCGGACCACAGGTGGACACTTTTGAACATTTGATTTTTGAGAAAGGAAAATTTTTTGATGCTTTATGTTATGGAGAAGGAGAAGAAATAATAGTTGAATTGTCCAATTTTGTTCAAGGCAAGAGAAAATTGCGAGATATACCAAATTTAATTTTTAAGGAGAATGGGAAAATTGTAAAGACAGAAAGAAAATTTATTAAAAATCTTGATGAACTGCCATTTCCTGTTTATACTTCAGATATCTACTGGAAAATATATGAAAAAATAAAGATGTTTGTTATAGATGAAAGCAGAGGTTGCGAAAATGCATGTTTTTTCTGTATTCATCCAAAGAAAAGTGGCAAGAGAAAGAAGAAATCGGTTGAAAAATTAATTGAAGAGATAAAATTTTCAATAAATAAATATAATGTTTTCCTATATAGATTTGCAGGTTCAAGCACTCCTGGAGATTTAATTTTAGAATTTGCAAAAAGGATTATTGATGAAGGTCTAAAAATTGATTATGTAAATTCCGGATATGTTAATGAATTTGATATTGATTTTAAAATTTTAAAGGATTCTGGTTGTGGTTCAATATTTTTTGGTATAGAATCAGCAAATGAAGAGATATTAAAAAAGGGAATGAACAAAAATGTAAAAAAAATTGATATGGAAAGAGTGTTAAAGAATTGTAAGGAAGCAGGGATTTTTACAGTTGCAAGTTTTATTTATCCAGCACCTTTTGAAAATGAAGAAACGAGAAAAGAAACACTCCAGTTTCTTGAAAAAGTTAAGCCAGATTCTGCTCTTATTCAATTTCCTGGAATTTATCCAGGAACAGTATGGTTTAAATATCCTGAAAGGTTTAATTTTGAAATTGAAAAGGAGTCATATCCTTTGAAAGTTATGAATTATAAAATAAAGGCGTTGTTTCCACCAAGGATGTGGCAACCATTACCTTATAAGGTAAATGGAATGAGTTTTAAAGAATTTGCATATGAAACAGAAAAATTTCAAAAGGATATTAATAAACTTGGAATAAATACTTCAATTTCAAATGAAGATTATCTTTTCTATAAATATAGTGGGTTTAAAAGTACGGATGAATTTTTGAAATTTAACAGGGTTTATTTTTATTCAGGAAATAGTGAAAAATTAAAAGAAGAAATTGAAAGGATTAACAAAAACAGCCAGAGAAGATGAAAAGAAGGATTGTTGTAACCGGGATTGGAGTTATTGCTCCAAATGGAATTGGTAAGGAAAATTTCTGGAATGCATTAAAGGAAGGTAAAAGTGGAATAAAGAAAATTACATCATTTGACCCATCAAATTTACCCTGTCAGATTGCAGGTGAAGTGATTGATTTTTGTCCTGAAAAATATATTGAAGATAAAAAAAGAATAAGAAGAATGTCAAGGACTTCTCAATTTGCTGTTTCATCAGCAAAAATGGCAGTAATTGATAGTGGATTAAATTTAAAAGAAATAGAGCCGGAAAAATTACTGGTATGCATAGGAGTAAGCACAAGTGCCATGGATTTATTTGAGTCACAACATAAAAAATTTTTAGGTAGAGGATATAAAGGAATAACACCTTTTAGCATTTTTTTTGCAACCCCAAATATTGTTTCTCAGGAAATTTTAAATGAATTTGAATTAGAAGTTACTACATCTACTCTTGGAAGTGGCTGTGCAAGTGGTCTTGATGCAATTGGTTATGGTTTTAAAGAGATTCAGAATGGAAATTATGATATAGCAATTGCAGGAGGTTCTGATGCTTCAATAACTCCCTTAATAATTGCAGGTTTATCTGTTTCAAATATAATGAGCAAAAGGAATGAAATACCTGAAAGAGCAAGCAGACCTTTTGACAAATTAAGGGATGGAGGAGTTTTATCAGAGGGAGCAGGAATTTTAATAATTGAAGAATTGGTTCATGCATTAAAGAGAAAGGCAAATGTATATGGAGAAATTATTGGTTATGGAAAATGGGGAGAAAAGGAAATTACAAAACCAGGTATAGGATTTGAAAAGGCAATGGAAAATTGTATAAAAGATGCAAATATAAATAAAAATTCTATTGATTGTATTTATGCCCATGGACCGTCAGACCCATTCCTTGATTATTACAAAACCAGGTATAGGATTTGAAAAGGCAATGGAAAATTGTATAAAAGATGCAAATATAAATAAAAATTCTATTGATTGTATTTATGCCCATGGACCGTCAGACCCATTCCTTGATTATTATGAAACAGTTGCTATAAAAAATGTATTTGGAGAATATGCATATAAAATTCCAATCACATCAATAAAGTCAATGGTTGGAAATCCACTTGGTTCAGGCGGAGTTATGCAATTAATTGGTTCTTTATTTACTTTAAAAAAAGGTATTATTCCACCAACAATTAATTATGAATATCCAGACCCATTATGTGACCTTGATTATACACCAAATAAATACAGAATTTTTAATGTTGAATATTGTCTTATAAATACTCACGGGATTGGAGGAAGTAATACTTCTATTCTGGTAAAAAAATATGAGGATAAATAATCTTGCAATTTCCTTTTTTATTGTTGGAATACTTAATATCGCTCTAGGGATTCTTGTTTTTTTAAAAGGTAAAAGAAGACTTACAAATAGAATATATTCAATTTTTTCATTTCTTCTTGCTTTCTGGTCATTTATTTCTTTTTCTATTGCTTTATCTCAAGAGATTAATAGAGCCCTTTTTCTTATTCGTATAGTTTTTTCATATGCTGCCTTTGTGCCTTCAACATTTTATCTTTTTGCTATTTGTATAGGAGAAGAAAATATTCCTAAAAAAGAATTGAGGAAATTGATTCTTTTTTATGTTCTGAGTATCTGTAATGTTTTTATATCATTTTCTCCAAATTTTATTGTTGAAGGTTATATGGGAACAAAAGGGAATATAAGCACTGGTCCAATTATAAAATATGGAAAACCTGAAGTTTCTATGTATACAATAAATATTTTGTTTATTCTTTCTGCAGGGCTTTATCATCTTTATAAAAAGAAAAAGGAAAAATCAGGTATCACTGCAATTGAAATTCATTATGTTTTTATTGGAGTTTTATTTGGAACAATTTACACTTTCTCATTTTCTCTTTTGCCTCTTATCTTTACAGAATTCCCACTTGCAGATAGATTAACTCCATTTGCATCAGTGATTATGTCAGCAATAATAATTTATGGAATAGCAAAATATAAAATAATGGATGTGGTTCTTGTTTATCAGGCAATTTCCCTCTATCTCCTTTTATCAGTTTCTCTTTTTTTAATTTATTATCTTTCAATTAATATCATCAATTCTCTTGCTTCCTTTTTTGGATTCTCTTTAGGAAATTGGTCAATAATTTTAAGTGGTTTTCTGGTTGCAATGCTTTTTGTTCCTTTGAGAGAAAAATTGAGAAGATTTTTGAAAGCAAGAATGTTGAAATATGATATTGAAATTTTAACCCAGAAAATTTTTGAAATATTATTTTCTTTCTCAAGTCCAAAAGAAATTTTTGAAAATCTAATGGATACTTTTTCTTTTTATCTTAATATTCCAAAAGAAATTCTATTTTTATTCAGAGATAAAAATGATTTTCCATTTGAAGATGAAGACCTTCCCGAAAATGTGAATGTTATATTTGATAAGAATTCTCTATTTTTAGATGTTCTAAAAAAACCAAAAATACTTATAAGAGAGGAAGAAAAAAGGGTTGAAATGATATATCCTGAAAAAAAGAATATTGTTAAAGAATTTGAAAAAATTGGCTATGAAGTTGCAGTAAGGATTGAAGAAAAAGAAGAGATAAAAGGAGTTATTTTCCTAAG
>Ga0078972_1003815_pt1 | contig 43792 bp, 25 predicted proteins | sample YelNatPaOPGAMG01_FD_67568 | JGI IMG/M metagenome (GOLD analysis project Ga0078972, IMG submission 67568) | Hot spring thermophilic microbial communities from Obsidian Pool, Yellowstone National Park, USA - OP-RAMG-01 (SPADES assembly) (version 2) | ecosystem: Environmental > Aquatic > Thermal...
TAAACTTTGGCCTATAATATAAAAGAAGGCGAAAACTAAACCGTAAACCACAACTTTCTCAACAATCCACTTTAACAGGCCCATTTAAACACCCCTCGGAAAGTTTAAACTTGTTTAAACATGATTTCACTTTTCAAAAACCTCATGCAAATTTTGAATAGGCTTAGCTTGAGGTTCTGAGGAATCCAGCTTCTCAATAATTTGAACTTTGCTTCCGCTTTTACGTTTAAGCTGATAATCCCTTAAAACAAGCTCAATATCTCGGCCGAAAGCGATTTCCGTTATAGCGTTAAGAAGGTAAGCAGGGCCACGCTTTCCCTCTGAAATTGGATAATTACATTTTTCAGAATCAAAAATTATTTTGAGAAGCCTAAGAATATGCTCTAAACTCCAAACCTCACCGTAACTGAAAATTTTAATCACGTAATCACCTGCGCTTTTCTTTCCCCTCAAAACAAAAAACTGAACCACGGCTTAGCCTCTCCCTTCCATTTTTTCCATAGTTGTAACAGTATAACAGTGGAATAGCAAAACACACTAGCACACCTCTTTAAGCTTCACAATTTTTCTATGCGCTTCCCCTGTGCTTTCCCATTCTCTAACTATGTAATTCCATGCTTCCAGCTTCTCAAGAACTCGTGAACACTTCATTTTATTGCCGTCGAAAACGGTTTCAGCTATCTCGTTTTGCGGTATGGCTTTCCTCTCGTTAAGGAGTTGTAACAGTATAACACTAGATTTGCGTAATTCTTTTTGTTTAGGAAAGACATCCATAAGCTCAAGTTCCATATCCCGCTCAAGCTGTTCTAGGCCTATCCACTGTTTCGCATAATCAACTGTTATACTGTTACAACTATGTTGAAGCGCCTTCTCCAAACAAGTCTTAACGTATTTTTTGAACCGTCTAATTATACCCCTTGAAAGCCTTCCCAAATATTCTAAGGCTTCAACAGTGAAAGGCTCAATGCTTCCACAGTTTTCTTTTAAAATTCTGATTAGAAGCTGTGGAGTCATAGGCCTTAGCTCGCAAACGTCAAATTTGCCGAATAGGAAATGGCCTGAGAAAAGCTCTTTCTGGAAAAAGATAATTACGTTAGGTTTTTGGTTATAGACTCCCTCACAATCCGCTAGGATAACGCTTTCCCACCACTTCGCAAATTCATCCAAATTTTTAATCAACTGTGCCTGATTAAGCCTCGAATAATCTGGGAAATCAATTAAAATAGTGTCTCTGGTTTGCACCGCATCAAGCAAAGCGGTTCTTTGGATGTCCTCTTTTTCCTTTTTGGAAGCTAACTTTAAAATTAGCGGTTTAAGGTTGGCCTCTTCAACTGCTGAAAGCTCTCCATTATAAAACGCTTTCAGCTTTTCCTCGTTTACACCCAACTTTTTAACTGTCGTGAACCAACCATAAACATCCACGAGCCTTCGCAAAACTGAAGCCACATCCTCATCTAAATTTAGAAGCTTAGGGTTTAAAGCGCCCCACTTAAAACACAAGCAATTTTTATTTGCCTGCCCAAGTTTAACCCAAAGCGCCTGACGCAGTGCGGTTTTGCCTGAACCCTGTAGGCCTACAACCGCTATCAAATTGCCTTTAGTAGTTATAAGCCTGTTAGCTAACTGCAAAGTTTCGTTAGTCCAGACAAAGTTTTCCTCTCCTTGCTCAGTTGAAAGCCTAACACTCCATTGGTATAACTTATCAAAATTTTTTCCGTTATTAACTGAAATAGTGAAACAACTATGTTGTTCTTGTTCTAGTTTGGGTTTAGGTTTAACTGTGGATACCTGTAAAGCCTTAGCAATTTCATCGTAAACCTGGGCCTCGCTTAAAAAAGGCTTAGTTTGCTTTAAAGTTATAATTTGTGCTTTTATAAACTCATATTGTTCCTCTGGAATACCAAACTCCCGCTGAAGCCTGTTAAAAATTCTACGGTATTCTGAAGGTGGCGCAGAAACTAGTTCTATCTCGTAATTTTCCATTATTTTTACCTCTTCTTCGTTTCCACCCTTAAAGCGAGATTTAACAAGCCAAAGCAGTAAGGGCAAAGAGTCACCAAGTGTGGTGAGGCTAAGCCTAGGTAGTTGTTGCCTTCTAAATCCCAGAATTGGATTATTGGGAGTTCTGCATATGCTTCAAAGACTTTGCGGCATTTGCCGCATTTGCCTATTAACGTAAGGTTTTTAGCTTCGTTTTTGCTAATTTCTTTTTGCCTTTCCACCATTTTTTCCACCTTCATTTAAACTTTCATGTTGGGTTTTTCTCAGAATTTTGCGTTTTTACCATGTCTTTTAGTAGTTCCACTACTGCGAAGCGGTAGAATCCGCTACGTCCTAAGCCTAACTTTTTCCTTACTTCCTCAGCTTTCATGTCTAAATCCTTTGGAAGCCATACGGTTCTTCTAATTCCAGCTTCTTCCAAACTTACCACCTCAAATTGAGTTTACGGTTATAAACTTATACAGAAAAGCTTATTAAGCTTTATGGTTATAAAGCTAATTCAGAACTTCACAAGAAGTGATTAACTCATGCAAAAAGGAATAGGTGAATACCAAATAAAAAAGGCAAAAGCTTCAAAAAAAGAAATTCTAAAGGTTTTACAAGACGGAAAATGGCACAGGTACAACGAAATCAAAGAAGCCACAGGGTTAAGCTCAGCTACACTATCAAAACACCTTGAAGAGCTAACAAACGGAATAGTTGAAAAAAAACTCGATTTAGAAAGCAAAGAATACCCCTACCCTGTTCTTTACCGCCTAAAACCATTTGTTTTTGAAAAGGCTAAACCTATCGAGCCTCTGTTCACGAAAGATTACAAGCTGATAAGGTATGATTTACATATGCTACATCATCTTTGCGGTATGATAACCCTAGATTTTCTCAAAATATATCTGGAGAATCCGAAAAAGGAAAGAGAGGAAATCTTCAATCAGGCCTTTGAAAACTACGTTATTGAGAGGTATAGGGAATCCGTAGAACTGCTTAAACAAGAGCTTCTTAAAGAAATGGAGAAAGAAGAGAAGGAAGTGAGAAAACTTTTCGAGAAAAATGTGTTAGAGCTTCTAGAGGAGAACTTAGAGCTTTACAAGAAGGATTACGATTTATTATTAAAGGAAATCGCAAAAAGGGATAGAATCAAATTAAGGAGAAGTAAGTCATGAGTGAAAAGCTAAATTCCACATGGAAAAACCAGCAAATTCCACGTGGAAAACACCACAACAAAACCGAAACCAAAACCACAGTTTCACTTTACTTAAGCAAAAATTTAGTGTTGAAAGCTCGAAAACAAGGCTTAAACCTTTCAAGAATCCTCGAGGAAGCCTTAAGCTCAATACTAAGCTATGTAGAAGCTCAAAACACACAAACAACTCCAAAAACAAGCTCAGAATTTCTTGGTGAAGCTTCTTTTCCGAAAGAAGGTTCAGTGCCGAGGGCCGGGTTTGAACCGGCGACAACTCGGTCTTCAGCTTCGCTCCCAGCTGCGCACGGCGGCAGGGTCGAGCGCTCTCCCAGGCTGAGCTACCTCGGCGTGTTTTTCCTGTTGGATGTTTTGATTGTGTGAGGTTGTAATGAATTAGTTTTTCTCATGAATATTAATGTATCTTTGTGTTGAGCTTGGCTTGTGTTGGTTTACGGGTTTTCTTGTGCAGGATAGTTTTCGGTGTTAGGAAGCGACGCGTCCTTTTTAGTGTGCCCTGCATGTTTTTTGGTGGGTTAAAATAGGCGTATGTAGTTTGTGAGGAGGTATCCGATTGTTGAGCTTGCGATGAAGCATATGAAGAGAAGTGTTTCTTCATGTTTTGTTATTCTATTGCTACGGCAGCGTTTCTTTTTTGGTTGCATTTTACTCGCCGTGTTGTTAGTTGCGGTTTTCAGGGGGAAAGGTTTTATGAAGGGAGAATAAGTATTTGAAGTTCGACGATGAAGTTTGGGCCGGTAGTCTAGCTGGTTAACCCGTTTAAGGGAGGGCCAAGGGACGTCGCCCTCACGCGGCGAAGGTCGCCGGTTCAAATCCGGTCCGGCCCATTTCTCAGGTCAGCGTTTGCGTTGCGTCTGGAAAGCGTGTCCTGAGGTTGAGTGCCTGCGACGCCTGTGAAGTTGACATGTCAAAAACGTACAGTGCTCGCGTTTGTTCGATATGCAGGGTTTTGGCCGGGCGGTTCTCCTAGTTGAAACCTGGAGGAGTCGTGAACAAAAAAGTGGGGTGACTGCCTCCGTGTTGGAGTGGATTTGGAATAAGTTTTATATTGTGAACTGCGCATTGAATGCTTGAAAGTTGTTCGAGGGATTGACAGATGAAGCTCGCAGGAAAAAAAGCATCATATGCGTTTGCGTTGGTTCTGTTCGCTGCGCTCTGTGTTTCACTTTTCACGTTGCCTACGGCTCAAGCACATACGCCAGCATGGTCTGTTCCGACTTGGACATACATCGCTGTGCAGAACAGCGTCATAGGCGTTAACCAGCCGTTTCTTGTTATTTTCTGGACCAACTGCATTCCGCCGACGGCGAACGGCGCCTACGGCGACCGATGGACCTTCACGCTTGAGATAACAAAGCCCGATGGGACAAAGCAAGTAGTCAGCGGCTTAAAATCTGACCCGATCGGCGGTGGATACTTGCAGTACACGGCTGAACAGACGGGCACGTATACGTTTGTGGCGAAGTTCGATGGAAAAACGGTCACGGGCTTGCCGCTTCCGCCTGGAAGAACAACACCGTTCAGCGGCGCTGACTACGTCAACGATACGTATCTGCCAAGTTCAAGCAACCCCTTAACTGTCACGGTGCAGCAGCAGGCGATACAGTCATGGAGTGAAACGCCGCTTCCGACTGAATGGTGGAAACGCCCGATAAACAGTGCAAACAGAGAATGGTACGTGCTCGCTGGAAACTGGCTTGGCACGGCTAGTGGCGCTCATGATGTTGGTCCTACAGCGCGCTTCAGTTACGGTCTTGGCCCAGAAAGCGCGCACGTAATGTGGGCGACTCCGATGTGGGCGGGCGGCATAATGGACGCGCGCTTCGGCTACACAGGATACCAAACTGGGCACTATGAAGGCATAGGATTCCAGCCGCCGATAATCCTGAACGGCAAGATCTACTACAACGTGCGTAGCTATCCACGAGAAGGCTGGTACTGCCTTGACCTGTACACGGGCAAAGTTGAATACTTCCACAACACTACGGGTCCTGTGACAGGAATAGGCGGTGGCTTCGCGGCTGGAGGGAGCATCGCTGGCGAGTCTTTAGCGTTTGGGCAGATATACAATTATGAGTCGCCCAACCAGCACGGAGGCTTCCCATACCTCTGGAGCACCACGTATCCCGGACAGGCAAACACGTGGATGATGTTCGACGCGTACAGCGGCAACTACATCTGCAGCATCACTAACGTGACGCAGACGGAACGGCGTGGAACCAGAACGGTAACGACGGGCGCCACGGGCACAGCGGTCTACGGCAAGGACGGCAGTATACTGCGCTACAACATCGTAAACTTGGGCACAACGACGCCAGAGTACTACTTGCAAGTGTGGAACACGAGCCAAGTCATAATGTCCGCAATGTACGACCCGACCGTGACGACTGCGACGAACGCCTACTGGATGTGGCGTCCAATCCTGAACTACACGTACGATGGACGCAAAGGCTTCTCTTTGAACGTTTCAATTCCGGCAGTGCAAGGCACGGTGCGTGCAGTACGTGAAGACCAGTTCATAATCGGCGGAACTGCTGGAAAGAACAACGGCACCTACATTGAACAGGGCAACCTATGGGCTTTAAGCCTAAAGCCTGGCGAAGAAGGCAAACTCTTGTGGAACATCACTTTCACGCCTCCACAGACGGCGCCAGACATCGCCATAGGCAGCGGCTTGACAGCGGCAGGCGTCACGCTTGCGGCAGTCGACCCTGAAGACGGCGTTTTCCTCTTCAACGAAAGGCTGACGCTTAGATGGTGGGGCTACGACTTGAACAGTGGGCAGAAGCTCTGGGGTCCAAGCGCGCCTGAACCTGACTTGAACTACTACGGCATGTACAACAATATCTACCGTGGCAAACTGTACACCTTCGGCTACGGCGGAGTACTCATTGCATACGATGTCAAAACAGGCAAAGTCCTGTGGAACTACACTGCTTCACAGGTGGGCTTTGAATCGCCATACGGCAACTATCCATTCTACCTCACAGCCGTCGTCGACGGAAAGCTCTACATGGTTTCCGGTGAACACTCGGTTACACAGCCATTGTGGCGTGGACCGAACCTACGCTGCGTAGACGCGGAGACAGGCAAAGAACTGTGGAAGATCTTGTTCATGGGCGCAGGCGACGGCGGAGCACACTTAACAGCCACCACGGTGGTAGCAGCAGACGGCTACATCGTTGGACTCAATTACTTCGACAACCGCATATACTGCTTCGGCAAAGGCCCCAGCGCCACAACCGTAACCGTCTCGCCCAAAGTCGCAGCGAAAGGCACAAGCGTGCTGATCGAAGGAACCGTCACAGATGAATCGCCAGGCGCAAAAGAAATAGTACAGTCAGGGCGATTACCAGCGGTAGCCGCAGTTTCCGACGAAAGCCAAGAAGACTGGATGGAATACTTGTACATGCAGCAAGCGCGGCCAACAAACGCCACAGGCGTTCCAGTCAAGGTGCAGGCAGTAGCGCCTGACGGCAGTGTAATCGACATAGGTGTGGCGACAAGCACTGCAGACGGAAACTTCGCGATTGCATGGACACCTCCAGCTGAAGGGCAATACTGGATAAGAGCGGTCTTCGAAGGCTCCAAAGCATACTACGGCTCACACGCGGAAACCGCCGTGTACATAAGCGCAGCCGCGCCCTCACCTTCAGCCACACCTGTAACGCCAACCATTTCACCATCACAGTCAGCATCGCCTTCAATCTCGCCTACCGTTGCTCCACCCACAGGCGGAGGAGCACCAGCAATTGAGACCTATGTCGTTGCCGCCGCAGTCGTCGCAGCCATCGTAGTAGTCGTCGCCGTGCTTTTGTTGAAGAAGCGCAGCAAGTAAGAACAGCGCAAACGTGCATCCCTCTTTTTTTCTTTCTCAGCAAAATTAGTGGTTAGTCGTTACCGATTGGGCTAAGGGTTCTACGGCTTGAGTGGGCATTTTTTCTTTTTTAGATGGATATTTTGGTGTGAAGCGTGTTTTCTTTGTGTATGGTAATCGTGGTGTATAGTGTTTTCTGAGTTGTATTTTGTTGTTCTGTTGTACATGTAGGCGGAAACATTTATTAAATATTGCTATTTAATATGTTTTGTCTGCTTAAAAACAAAAGCCGTGGAAAACAAAATGGAAAATACTCTAAAACGCTCAACAGAATACACCTGCAACACATGCGGCCAAACCTTCCAAAAACCCGTCTTCGCCGCCATCTCGGCAGGAACGCAAAAAGAAGAATACTATGCATGCCCACGCTGCCTTTCCAGAATTGAAGAATACATAGACCTTGCTTCCGAAGAACAAGAATCACAATCAGCACCTCTGCCCTCTCAAAAGCAAAGTATGGAAGTATTACCTGAAAACTGCAGCCACCACTTCGGATACTTAAAGAAACGCCGAAAAGACGAACCCTTCCCTGAAGAATGTCTCACATGCAAAAAAATGATCGAATGCATTTACGCTTAGACCGTAGAATGCAGCCGTACCGAACCGAACGCTGAAGGGCGGAAGGCAACTTCGACGAACACAACGCTGGGACGCGAAGCAAAGTTTTCAACAATGCAACCGATAAGACAACGTTACACGCTCAGAAAGGCGCACGGTCAGGCGTTTAACAAGCACGTAAATCAAATCTTATAAGCCTTAAGAAAACTTACTCGGGGTCTGTCTCGTTGCTTCTTCATCTTTCCCTAATCTGACTGGGACGGCGACATCATCCCCCAGCAGGAAAAATACGGTTTTCCAAATTTGAACCTTACGAAAAACTGAAACCGCCCTATGGAGATTAAGCCCCTTGCAGGACACCTGAAAATTGTGGAAGCATTCTCGTTAGAGAGCGCTATCTTTCGCGTTTTGCTGAGCCTTGCAGGCGGGAGATTCTTGGCTGAACCGTGCGCGTCTTGGGTGTTCACTATAGGAGTCCTGTGGCTTCGAGGATTCTGCGGAATTCTTCTTCTTTCAGTGAGGCTTTTCTTCCGCGTTCATAGAGTTGTTTAACGTGCTCGAGGACTTTTGTCACGTCTTCGTCTGAAGGAGTTTTGCCCGTGACTTCTGTGATTTTGTGTTTTATGATGCCTTTGCCTGAGTGTTTGCCGATGGTGAGTCTTCGCGTGTTGCCTACGAGTTCAGGCGGGTAGGGCTCGTAGGTCCATGGGTTGTTGAGTACGCCGTGCGTGTGTATTCCTGACTCGTGTGCGAAGCCGTAGTCGCCTACGATAGCTTTATTCGGTGGGACAACGTAGCCTGTTGCTTTGCCGATGAGGTCGGCGGTTTGCTTAAGCTTGTAGGTTTTTCCCTCGAATTTTTTGACGCCGTGGTGCAGGTAAAGGTTCAGCAGGACTTTTTCGGTTTCAGCGTTGCCTGCTCTTTCTCCGATGCCGAGGAACGTTGTGCTCGCGTAGATTTTATCCCACACGCCTGAAGCGGCGCGTATGGCGGCCATCGTGTTTTCCACAGCGTTGCCGAAGTCGTCGTGCGCGTGGATTTCAATGTTCGGTATACGTGTTTCCTTCTTTATGGCTTTGACTTTGGCTGGGATCCCGTTTGGCAATTTTGCCCGCGGGTCTGAAAGCCCTATGCCTACGGTGTCGCAGATGCGGTAGCATTCGGCGCCTGCGTCTGCTGCAGCGTTGATGAATTGTTTCTCGAAGTTCCAGTCTGCACGCGTGCTGTCTTCGCCGTGGACGAAGGTTCGCAGCCCATGTGTTTTGGCAGCGTACTCCACGACTTCCATGAGGTTGCTTAGAATTTGCTCCAGCGTTTTCTCGGGCCATTTGGCGCGGAAATGGATGTGCGAGACGGGATGCGAGATGCCGACTTCGTCGAAGCCGCATTGTATGGCGCTGTCCACGTCTTCCTTGGTTGCTCTGCACCATCCAGCCACACGCATGTCTAAGCTGAGGTCTTGGATAAGCTTCACGGCTTCTCGGTCGGGTTTCTGGTAATGGAAAAGCTCGATGCGTTCAACGCCTGCTTCGCATAGTAGCTGAGCGATCCTTGCAGCGTCCTCAGGGTCAGCGGCTAACCCTGGCATTTGAATTCCGTCCCTTAATGTTGTGTCGTCGAGAATTGGCTCTGTGTTGAGGGGTAGCTTGAAATAGAAGGTTTCCAAGTGAATGCCCTGCTCCGTTTCTGTCAAGCCTCACTTAACCGTTGTAACGCTAAAAAGTAGCGGTGGCTATTGATAAATGTTTCTCTATATGATTTGTCAGACCGCGTTATCTGAAAATTGTCTTACATGCTTAATAATCTTTATGTATGTCAAAAGACGTTTCATTCACACTTTTGCTCATGCATTTTGCCACACCATACGGTGCCTGGCTACTCGGCACATTTAAGCTCTTTTTCGCGTCGGAGCAAACCGTTAAATTAATGCGCTTATAAGGCTGTTCTCGAAGCTTCTAATGACATGTAGAATGCAAGGTTCTGTTGCGGCGCATGCTTACGTAACGACACATATATGAATAAAATACATGAAGGCGAAACTCCCAGCCGCGAGTGAAGCCTCTGTTTTGAAGTTGAACAGAAAAGAAAGGGGGGGTTGTAGGGTTGATTATTTGCGTCGTCTGCGAAGCACGACTGCAGCAGCCACAGCCACCGCCGCAACAACCGCCACCACAGCAGCCACGTACAGGCTTACAGGCGGCGCCTCCAATGTGGGCGGCGCAACCGACGGAGACGGAGACGACGGCGTAGCCGAAGGCGCAACCGATGGGCTCGGACTAATAGAAGGCGCAACCGAAGCCGCAGGTGCAGCCACCACGCCTAGATATGCCGTGGCTGAAGACGGCCCGTACGACTTTGAGCCTTCAAACGAAGCCACAATCTTGTATACGCCGGTAGCTGGCGGCGTCCATAGTAAGCCATAGTTGCCGTTTATGTCGCTTGTCGCCACACCTATGTCGATTACACTGCCGTCAGGCGCTACTGCCTGCACCTTGACTGGAACGCCCTTCGCATCGGTGGGTTTCTGCTGTTGCATGAAGAGGTACTCCATCCATGCTTCCATGTCTTCGTCGGAGATTGCGGGTGTGCCCTTGAGTACGAAGTCGAAGCCGCCGTTTATGTTACGCCTTCCAGCTGGGGACTGGTCAGTGACCGTGCCCGTGATCATTACGCTGCTTCCCTTGGGTATGGCTGTTTGTGGTACGGAAACTGTTGTGGCACTTGGGCCCTTGCCGAAAGCGTATAGTTGCATGTCGAAGTAGTTGAGTCCAACGAGTATGCCGTCTGCCATGATTGAATTGTAGGTTGTGGGGGACATTCCGCCGAAATATCCTAGTATTTTCCATACTTCTTTGCCTGTTGTCGCATCTATGCAGCGTAGGTTCGGACCGCGCATCAACGGTTGAGTTGGCGAATGCTCGCCGTTGCTTAGGTAGAGTTTTCCGTCGCAGATTTCGGCGATGCCTGTTGGATAGTTGCCGCCGTACGCGGATTCGATGCCCACTGATGTGGCGTTGTAGATCCACAGGATGTTTCCTGTTGTGATGTTGTAGGCTCTTATTTCTCCACTGTAGCCGAAACTGTAAAGTATGCCATTATAGACGTTGCTGCTCATCCCGTAGTAATTGAACGGGTTTTCAGGCACACTTGTCCAGAGCAGCTTTCCCGTTTTCATGTCGTAACCCCACCGTAGCAGTAGCTTTGCAGACTCGTACAGGACGACGCCGTATTCTGGATACACGCCTGTCATTGTCACAGTTTCGTTCCGTGCGTAAGATGCAAATGGCGGTGTGAAGGTTGTTTCCCACAGTTTCACACCCTCCTCGCCTCGTTTCAGACTCAACGCCATCAGCCAGGCGGGAACAATGCCCCGTTCATCGTTTCTTCCAGCAGTCCCAACAATCACGTACTCGCCCTCACGCACCGCCCTGATGGTGGCTGTTTCGTTGAGAAGCGGATTACGTGGCTCAAGAATGCTCGGCACCGAAACGTTCAACGAGAAAAAGTCGTTGCCATCATGCACATAGTTGTATGCGAGACTGCCCAAGTACGGGTTTGCCCCGCCGAAAGTGCCGCCTGCAGGCCGCCACTGCCAGGCGCCTGTTCCAAGCTGACTTGAAACCATAGTTCCATGCGAAGAGTTCCACACCTGCAAATAGTAGTTGGGCGCGGCTGTCGTTCCAAGATTCACAATGTTGTAGCGCAGTATGCTGCCGTCCTTGCCGTAGACCGCTGTACCGCCAGAAGTCACGTTAGCGATGTAGCAAATCGTCTGCCCTGTGTATGCGTCGATCATTTGCCAAACTGTTCCAAGAGAGACAGGCGTCGCTGTAAGGTTGATGGTCTGCACGGTGGCTGTCCGGTTTGGCAATTGTCTGATATCTATGTTGTTAGGTACAGCCTGAGGTACCTGAATTATTTGCGGCAAGGTAACGCCTGACGTCCTCCACAGGTATGCGAAGCCTCCGTGCTGGTTGGGCGACTCATAATTGTATACCTGACCGAACGATGGTCTAATGTCGGAATAGTTCAGGTACAGGGTTTCGCCAGTGTACAGGTCGATGACTTCCCAGCCTGCGCTTCCATGTGCTGTCTGGCGTGGAGTGCTATGAATTCTGCCGTTGACTATTATCGCTGACAAGCTGATGCCTTGGTAATGCGTCGTTTGGTAGCCTATGCTGCCGAACGTTTCCTCCATTAGACCGCCAGTATAGAACGGTTTCGTCCACAGTATGTGAGCGCTTTCCGGTCCCTTACCGTAGACGAAGTTTGTTGTCGTGCCGCCCGCGGCGCCTACTGGTTGCTGGTAGGCGCCTCCCAACCAGCTTCCTGCAAGCTGGTACCACATGTGATTTGCAGAGTTTATTGGACGTGTCCAATAATCGTTTGGAAGAGGCGTGTCAGGCCAATAGAGCGGTACCTTTTCCTGCTGTACGGTAAATGCTGCTTTGTTGCTTACGGCGGCGCTGTAAAAACTTTGAGTTGTAGTCGTGTTTTTCCATGTTTCAGGGAAGAAAGCTTGGACGTAATATGTGCCGACTTGAGAAGGTGTATACAAAACCCAGTTACTACCGACTGGGTCGCTCCGTCGCAGCGCGATGGTTTCGTTGGATCCGTCAGGCTTTGTAACCGTCAACGTTACACCATCCCATCCGGCTCTCCCGGTGGGGCTGGGAACGGCGCCACTTTGTTCACCAATATCTGGCGGTATATTGTCGGTCCAGCAGACAAGCAACACTTGTTGATTGACACCAACAACCTGAGGGCTAACAGCAGCGTACAGGTGGGTATAATTAATGTTTACAACCGCGTTGACGATTGGCAGAGCAACAAGTGAGGTAGCAACAGTTAACGCCAGAAACAGCGTAGTCAAAGTAGCCCTTGTCTTCGCGGCAGGTCGCAAAGCAGAGAAGAAAATGCTACGCATCCCAATTTCCCTCTCTCTATGTTTGCTTTCCAGTGGCGTTTGTTACGCCACGGTATGTAATATTTGGCGCGAACCGTTTTTAAGCCTTTCCTGGTCATTTGAAAGCGCCTGTAAAGCCTGGTTCCATGACGCTTTTGGTCTTCAAGAATGACTTTTCCATGTTGAATGCGTCTCCACAGAAAAGGTCGGAGAAGGACCTATTTTGGTTTAAAATCCGTGGCTATGTTTGATTGTTCAAATCGATTCATTATGAGCTTTCTTGCTTAAGAATTGCTTTGAAAGTTTAAACTGCCGTTTTCTCTACTTGGATGTTTCGAGCTGAGACAACTTGAAAAATAAAGTGTTTTCACGTTTTCTTGTTTGAAAAATGCCAAAACGTGCAGGTATACCGGGTCGGCATCATGTATGTGGCAAGCTCAAATATCTGTGTTCAGCCAAGCGGGGCAAGGTTTATGGTTGCTCTGAAAGGTATTTCAGGTGCAGAGGCTTGACTGGGCTGACGCCTTTTAGGCTGATGTTGAAGGATTGGGCTTCAAGGACTATGTCGCCTAATGCTTCACGGGATTCACGCATGAATTCAGCGTAGTCAGAGTAGTTTCGGTGCAGGCTTATGCATACGACGTCGCAGCCTAGTCCGTCGCCTTCGTGGACGAAGAGGACGTTTGGTTTCCGTGTATAGTACTCGCTGAGTCGTTGCAGCACGTTCTGCTTTTCTGCGCCCTTTAAGCGTTTGTGCGTGGTTTTGAGCAGTGTGAAAGACATAAGTTCGTATCCAAGCTGGTCAAACTTTGGTATAACCGTGTACCCGTCAAGGTAGGTCTGTTCGAGTAGTGTTCGACGCCGTGTGACTGTGGGTTGTGAGACTCCTAGCGTCTTGGCAATCTGTCGGTCGCTCCGGTGTGAATCCTTGACGAGTTCATGTATCAGTTTAACGTCGATGGGCTTTAATCCTTTCATCATATTCAACCTTCAAGCAATAGCAATGTCGCATTCAATATTTAAACTTCATGCATGCGCGCTTCTTGTAAGGCCACGTTGATCACGGCGTTGTAACGCATTCAGAAGGCGACGAAAAAAAGAAGGGGGAATTATGTGGGTTGGTTTGCTTCGCTATTTGGTGCGTCTTCGAAGAACCAGCGCGGCGCCGATTATTACGGCGATGACGATGACGGCTGCGGCGACCATGAACACGTCGATTCCTGGGGCTCCGCCTGTGGGCGGCGCAACTGTGGGCGATGCTTCTGTTGCTGACGGCGACGGTGAGGCTGGTGGCGAGGTTGCTGGAACTGAAGGTGCAGGTGCCGTGGTTACGCCAACGGAGGTTTCGGCGTATGATGGGTAGTAGGCTTTGGTGCCTTCAAAGGCTGCGACGATCTTGTAGATGCCTGTTGAGGGTGGCGTCCACATGTATGTGTACAAGCCGCTCAGGTCGGTTGTGGCTGTGCCGATGTCGATGACGTTTCCGTCTGAACCGACAGCCTGAAGCTTCACTGGAACACCTTTCGCGTCTCCTGGAATCGCCTGCTGCATGTACAAATACTCCATCCACGCCTCCATATACTCGTCTGCGACGGCTGGCACCGTTGTGAACAGCCCTTTCTGCACGAGGTTTTTGGCGCCTGCACTCTGGTCGGTTACGGTGCCGCGTATGACTATGCTTGACCCAAGGGGAACTGCAATGTCGGGTGCGGTTACTGTGGTGGCGCTTGGTCCTCGACCGATGCAGTAGAGCTGCGTGTCATACATGTTTCCAGCTACGAGGTAGCCATCTCCGAGGGCTAAGCCCATGTTCCATATGAGTATCTTCCACAGTTCTCTTCCAGTGTAGGCGTCTACGCAGCGTAGGTAGGAGCCGCGCCAAAGCGGCTGGGTTGGCGAGTGCTCTGTGGAGTAAAGGTATACTTTGCCGTCGGCGATCGCGCCTACGTTGAGTGGGTAGTTGCCGTATGGACTTTCACTGCCTATGCCTGCGGCTGTGTAGTTCCACAAAAGTTTGCCGGTTTTCATGTCGTAGCAGAAGAGTATACCGCTGTATCCGCATGAATAGAGGCGTCCGTAAGCGTAGTTTCCGCCCATGCCGTACATGTCCCACGCAGGCTGCGACGCGGTGGGTCCCCATAGCGGTGAGCCGTCATCTAGGCTGTAGCCCCACCACTGCATCGTCTCCTTAGCTCGTATCGTGAAAACCTTGTCTTCGTAGCTTATTGGACCGAGATTCCAAGTCATGTTTCCGCCAGCGGGATACGTGAAGTTCTTGTTCCAGAGTAACGTAACGTTGAAGCCAAGGTTGTAATTCTGCGTTGGAGTGCCATCAGGCTTCGGGCTGTAGGGTTCAACATGCTCGTCTATGCGTACGACGGCAATCTGGAAACGCTGCTCGCTTGAGCCGAAACGTGGCAGGGCACTGAAGTATGAGTGCACGATCAACCGTGGAACGTTTCTTGCATCTTGCAGAATCGTTATCGTCGACGGAAGTCCCCTAGGTCCTGTAACGTTCATCGTGTAGCCTGAACGCGGACGGATGTCGTCCAGTGTGATCTGCTGCAGTCCTGTCGTGATTGGACCCCACTCAGTCCATGATGTGTCGTTCACTGCGTCCAGCACCGCACCGACCCGTGGCTTCCACTGCTGCTGGCCTGTGCCCACAGGAGCAGGTGGGCCGACGGATTGGCTTACGTTCCAGCACAGGTAGCGTCCTGTGGTTGCGCTGTAGCTGTACAGCAGCAGGCTTCCATCTTGGTCTGTGACGCTTGTGCCGCCTGGCACGTTCTTCAGACTCATTATCCAGTTGCCAGTGGTAGCGTCGATCATGTGCCAGTACGTGCTGCCGCTAATTGTCTGTGTAATCCACAGGTACGTAACGATTCCTTGCCCGTTTACGCCGTACCAGTGATACAGCTGTCCGAAGCTCAACTGCGGGAAGGTTTGTCCTGAATAGACGCCGGCGCCACCGAGACCAGACCAACGCTGTTCCACCACGATGTTGCCCAATCCATTGTCGCTGCCGTTCTTATACCATAGTTGCTCGCCCGTCCGCAGGTCGAGACATCGGTAGCCGTATTTTGGGTAAACCGCGGCGTTCAGGAAGACTTTACCATTCATCACGATCGGTGAAGACCAGCTCCACGGAAACTCGTAGTCCATTGTACCGTAGATCTGCCCGTACCAGCGAGCGTCAGCGATTCCGCCTTCAGATATAGGCACCGCCCACATAATGTGAGGCGTGTCTGGCGCCTTACCGTATTCTTGGAAGTTCGTGTACCTGAACTGGCTTCCTTTCAGCCAGTTGCTTACAAGCTGCGACCACTCGCGGTTCGCCACGTTCACAGGTCTAGTCCAGTATGTTGTTGGAAGCTGCGCTTCCTGCCACTCAGCTATCTTTTCCCGCGTCACATGTAGAATTGCAGGCGCACTTGTTGCGCCCATAAAGTAGTCGCCAACATACTCCAATCCTGCCAAGTTAGGCGCGCCTGTGCCGTTGGTCAGCGTCTGCCCAGGCCAGCTGAACACAATCGTGTAGTCACCAACCTGGTCAGGCGTGTAGAGAATCCACGCCGAACCCACCTGACTCGTCGTACCCGTATACGGAATCGTCTCCTTAGAACCGTCAGGCTTCGTAATATCCAACTTAAAGCCGCGCCAACGGTCGCCGCCGAGACCACCAGCCGTAGGCGGATACTTGTCAAGCCACATAACAATGATCGCGCTTTGTCCAACACCAACAGTGTTCGGCGAACAGGCTACGTAGGCATACGTCGGAATAGTCCATGCAGGTGTGTGCGCGGTAACTGTTAACGGCGCTAGTGATGAGGCAATGGCTAACATCAGAAAAACCGCAACTAGAGTTGTGCCTCTATGCTTTCCATAAGACATTTTTCTTTACGCTCTCCTATTCTTGTTTGGTTCTTGCCTGTTCTAAGGCAATACTTTGTTTGTCTATGTACACTTATAAAATTTTGCCCCTCGGGTTTTGGCTTGAATTCGCAGTTCGCTCTGATTGTTAAGACGAGGCTTTAACAAAGTTTCATTGACCAAATTTCCAATTTCCGAGTTGGATTGTTTCCAAGATGAGTTCCAACGAGGCTTTTTTGGACCGCGCCGACCCGCTTTTACTTGATATGTCAAGGCGTTAACCGTTAAGCTCATAAGCAATGATTTTGCTAGTAAGTGTTTTCGTGGAGGATGAGAGTGTGCCTGCGGTTGAGGTTGGAAGGGTCTGTGTTAAGACTGCGGGACGTGAATTTGGCAGAAAATGCGTTATAGTTGACCTTCTGGATAAGAGTTTTATGCTTGTCACTGGTCCGAAGAAGGTGACTGGGGTGAAAAGGCGCAGGGTAAACGTGACCCACTTGCACCCGCTTGACGTCAAGTTAGATGTGCAGAAAGGGGCTTCAGACGAAGAGGTGGCTGCGGCTCTTGAAGTTACAGGCAAGCTTGAAATGATGGTTAGTAAAAGTTAAGGGTGCATGTTAAATTCACAAATTAGCCCTCAACTATTCTATGCAATGATTACCGCAAGCTTAGCCATTCCTAAACTAGTGACGCGTGTCCAAACCGTTTAGAAGATGTTTGTCCAGCATCACCCTTACGGTCTCCAAAGCAAGACTATAGTTTGCCAAGCGCAAATTCGGTCATGACGCTGAATATTTTGCTTGGAAGCATGAGTTAGACTATGTTCCGTTCGCTTGGAGAGTCATGGTTGAATTTAGGAGGTGAAACGTGCATAACGTTGTTCCTTTCGTTCAGACACTTTTTTCGCAATGCATGGAATGAGCATCGGAACGCGCTGCATGTATTGTCTGTATGTTTGACCGAAGCGTTCTTCCATTTCCTTTTCTTCACGTCGTGCAAGCTGGTAATACATGTAAGCGAGAACTGGCCAAAGTGTAAGCGTGAAAAGCGTTGTCCATTCAAGGTTCATTCCCAAAGTCATCAAGAGAAAGCCAGAATACTGCGGATGCCTCAGACGCGCGTATACCCCTGTGGTCACAAGTTGGTCATGCGCGGTATGGATGGCTTTCCAGCCGTAGATGACCAGTAACGCGCCGGATACGATGAGGAGTACGGACATGGGGAAAAGAAACAGCTTGAAGAAAGTGTAGAATGCCTCTTTGCCCATTATGTTCGACAGGAGAAACTCAAGTGTATAGACGTCTTTAGCGCCGAAGACCCACATGAAGAAATACATCGTCAAGGGAATCCCGTACATCTCAGCGTAGAGACCCACGACGAACGCCAGGTATAGGCTGGAACAACGTCTCTGCACCGGACGCCTAAAGCCCATGAAGCTCAGGAAAAGGGAAAACAGCAGAATGTTCGTTCCCAGAAAGGCAGGGTTGATGGCGCCGCAACCGCGGACGCTGAGCATGACGTAAAGGACTGAAAACAACGCCGAGAAAGCAGCAACCGTAAGTGAACGTTTGAAAAGCGGTCTGCCAAGAGCAAAACGCACATTTGACCCCTCAGATATTTGAGCACATGCCTCAACTAAAGCTGTCTACACTTAACAAGAAGAAAAGAGTTTTCGTAAGAGTTTTTTGACAAGAAAAAGCTTGACTAAGCTCCTTGAACAGCCATAATCTGGCAAAGCTCCGCAAGGTGGCTTGAGTGTCAATTTTCTTCAGACGCACGCTGTCTGCGGCTTAGAAAACGAGCGAGTTTTCCTCATTGCTTGTTAGAAGGCACTGTTTATAGTGTTCACGGGCGTATGAGGCAAGACGCTGCGCTATGTTGGTTTTCCATGGAAACGTGTGGATTGGATGATTTTCGGTTTGGATGCGACAGGCTTATAGCTTGAAGCCGCTTTTCGTATGGCTCAGGAGAATGTGTAATGTCTAGAACTGTGGCGCCGTGGGAAAGGAAACGTGAAGTCTTCGTTAAAGCTGAGGATGAGACGAACCCGCAATTCGGCTGCTCGCCGGAGAAGAAGCCTGCTGAGGCACTCTTAAAGTGCGGAGTCATAAACCTCGACAAGCCTGCTGGCCCATCGAGTCACGAGGTTGCTGCTTGGACGAAGCGGCTCATGTGCGTAGACAGCGTCGGTCACGGTGGGACCCTTGAGGCTTAATGCGCCGGGGAAATCCCAAAGTGACTGGTGTACTGCCCATAACGCTTGGTGAAGCCGCGAAAACCGTGCAGGCGCTCCTTCAAAGCGGCAAGGAATACGTGTGCGTCATGCGGCTCCACGCTTTAACAGAGCTCAGCCGCGTTCGAAACGTGCTTAAACAGTTTGAGGGCGAGGTTTACCAGCGTCCGCCTCTCCGCGCAGCTGTTAAGCGGCAGCTCCGGACACGCCGCGTTTACTACATTGAGCTTCTTGAAATGGTTGACCGAAACGTGCTTTTGAGGATAGGCTGCGAGGGAGGCACTTACATTCGCAAACTATGTCATGACATCGGCGAAGTCCTCGGTACAGGCGCTCATATGCAGGAGCTTCGCAGAACGCGTGCCGGACCCTTCACTGAAGATGACGCGTCGTTCGTGACGCTGCATGAAGTTGCGTACTACTATGACGAGTGGAAAACTCGTGGCGACGCTGACGCGCTACGTCGAATCGTGCAGCCGATGGAGACCGCGCTTGTCCTACTTCCGAAAATCGTCGTCCGAGACTCAGCTGTGGACGCGTTGTGCCACGGCGCAAACCTAACCGCGCCAGGCGTCCTATCCGTTACATCAGGCATTTCGCCGGGCACGTTGACTGCTGTGAACACGCTTAAGGGTGAAGCTGTCGTCCTTGCAGAGGCACAGTGCTCCACAGAGGAGATTCTCAAGTTAAACCACGGCATAGTCGCCAAGACACGGCGTGTCCTTATGCCGAGAGGTACCTATCCTAAGGCGTGGAAGACTCGAGAAGGATGAACATGCAAAAACAGCCTGCGGAACATTACTACACGCGAAAACCAAAAGCGCAGGCTAAGTACGCGTTGATACGTGTCTGGCTGCGCGGGCGTGAATTCGAGTTTTTGACGACTGCAAGCGTTTTCTCGGCTAAACGCGTGGACGCGGGCACGAGATTACTAATCGAGAATATGCAGTTGCCCGAAGAAGGCAAAGTTCTTGATTTGGGCTGCGGCTACGGAGCCGTAGGAACCGCCGCGGCCGCTTTTAACCCTAAAGTCCACGTGACTATGACCGACGTGAACAAACGTGCAGTCAAGCTTGCGACGCTGAACGCTCGGCGAAACAGAACCGCGAACGTGACAGTGAAGTATGGGCCCCTCTATGCGCCCGTGGCAGGCGAACTCTTCAACTGCATCCTGACAAATCCGCCTATAAGCGCAGGGATGAAAACTGTGAAGGCGGTAATAACTCAGGCGCCGCAGCATATGACACAACACGCCACGCTACAGATGGTTACACCTTCAAAAATAGGCGCCGAGATCCTCCCAGAAACGCTCAGACAAACCTTCGGAAACATGGAAATACTTGCCAGAGAAAGCGGCTATAGAATACTTAAAGCTCAAAAACAGCATAGCTGAGCCCGCGTGACACAATCTCCACAACTCAAGTCAAAAGCTCTCAACCCTTCCTCAGCCCAAGGCTCGTATCCCTCGCAGTCCAAATAGGTTCGCTGGAAACGTGCTTTCGCCCGAAACTTCATCGTAAAGCTTCACGCGCTCAGCCATGCTCGCTGGTTTGGCAGTAGCTCAACCTCGGTGTCCGCGGATTCCTTGTCAACGGGGATAACACCAAACTGAAAAGCCCACCATTTAAGCCTAAAATGTTTGAAGCTAAATTCCGTTTTTGACCCACTAAGTTTTGCCCATTCATTCTGAAGTCAAGGTTCTGGGTTTTGCGAGCATCCTTTTTTACCAAAAAACTAACGGAAGCCCTGTTAGAGGAATATGAAGGACTGAGTAGTACTGCGAGACGGCGGGTCACGTACGCTGGGGCATTATGAGGCTGGAACGACACGAAAAGGGAAGCCAATGTGTATGAGGGATGTCAAAGAAAAAAAGGGATTTATGCGTGTGCTTAGTATGTGTTTAGCTACTTACTGCGTCTTTTCAGGACAAGTGCGGCTGCAACTATCACGGCGATTACGACGACGGCTGCGGCGACCATGAACATGTCGATTCCTGCTCCGCCGCCGCTCGGCGGGGCAACTGAAGGCGATGCGGCAGAGGCTGAAGGCGAGGTTGGAGCTGAAGCTGGAGGGCTGATTGATGCAGATGGAGCGGCTGTTACGCCTACGGAAGTTTCAGCGTATGATGCATAGTATGATTTGCTGCCTTCGAATGTGGCGATTATCTTGTATACGCCTGTCGTAGGCGGCGTCCAAAGGTAGCTGTACGTCCCTGCCATGTCGCTTGTGGCTGTGCCGATGTCGACGACGTTTCCGTCTGGACCAACAGCTTGAAGCTTCACCGGAACACCTTCCGCGTCGCCCGGAATCGCCTGCTGCATGTACAAGTACTCCATCCACGCCTCCATATACTCGTCTGCGACGGCTGGCACCATGCTGAACCTGCCAGACTGCACAAGCTTTTTGGCACCTGGACTTTGGTCTGTAACCGTGCCTTCGATAAGCACGCTTCCTCCTTTAGCCACAACCTTTGGCGAAGCTGTAACCATGACTGCGCTTGGTCCTTTGCCGATGCAGTAAACCATATTGTCGTACTGGCTGCCTGTGACAATGTAGCCGTCTGCTACGCCCATGCCCATGTTGAAGTCCATAAGTTTCCACAGTTCTTTGCCTGTCTCCGCGTCTACGCAGCGTAGGTAGGAGCCGCGCCAAAGCGGTTTAGTCGGCGAGTGCTCTGTGGAGTAAAGGTATACTTTGCCGTCGGCGATCGCGCCTATGCTAAGCGGGTAGTTGCCGTATGGACTTTCATGTCCGATGCCTGGGGCAGTGTAGTTCCATAGTAGTTTTCCTGTTTTCACATCGTAAGCATGGAGTATGCCGCTGTAGCCTACAGTGTAGATTTTGCCGTAGGCGATCGTGTCGGATATGCCGTACATGTTCCATGCTTCTTCAGGTTGGGTTGGACCCCATAGTAAGTCGCCTGTGTCCAAGCTGTAGGCCCACATCTGCATTGTTTCCTTCGATTTGACAAGGAACAAGCGATTATCGTAGTCGACGCTTCCTAGGCTAAGGCTGACGGGCGTGGTTGAAGGGTTTGTGTAGTTTCTGTGCCAAAGCAGCGTGGCGCCGAAGCCAAGGTTGTTGTTCTGCGTGTTGCTTTTGTCTGGGAATGGGCTGTACGGAGCCACATGCTCGTCTATACGGATGGCGTAGGCTTCAAACGTCTGCGTCGGTTCGCTCAGTCCGGAAGTGGCTATTGGCGGGGAGATCCTGAAGCCGAAGATTATTCGTGGCACACGGTTTGCGTCTTGAACAACGCTGCTGATCGACGGTAAGCCTGTCTGCACTGTAACGTTCATCGTGTATCCTGAACGGGGCAGAATGTCAGAGGCATCCCACTGGCCTGCGCGTGGACCGAAAGTTGTCCATGAAGTGTCGTTAACTGCGTCGATCACTGCGCCTACGCGTGGCTTCCAGATCTGCTGCCCTGTTCCTGTTGGTCCTGACGGAGGTATCGCTTGACTTGAGTTCCAGCAGAGAATTCGTCCTGTGGTTGAACTGTAGCTGTAGCGTAATATGCTTCCATCCTGATCCGTAACCGTTGTTCCGCCTGGCACGTTCTTGAGCGTCATTATCCAGTTTCCATCCCACGCGCTGAGCATGTACCAGGTTGAGCCGACGGTCATCCAGAGGTAAGCGACTGTTCCGTGGCCGTTAACAGAATAGTACTGGTAGATCTGCCCGAAGGACAACGTTGGAAAGCTCTGATGCAGTTCTGGCGCAGTGTTGGCACCGCTTGCGTACCCAACCATCGTTACTGGGTTGTTCAGCCCGTTGTCTGTGCCATTCTTATACCAGATCTCCTCGCCCGTGTAAAGGTCGAGGCAGTGGTAGCCGTATCGTGGCGTAGATGCATCCTGCGGCTCGTTATAGTATATTCGCCCGTTCATGATTATCGGTGAGCTCCAAGGACTCTGGTAGTCGTTCGTGTCGTATGGAATGCCCCACCACTGCGTGTCTGCGATTCCGCCGAAGTCGATTAGCTTGCTCCATAGTATATGTGGACTGTCGGGGGCTCGACCCCACTCTTGGAAGTTGCTTGTTCGAAGCCAGCTTCCTAATAGCCAGTTACTTGCAAGCTGTGACCATTCTCTGTTTGCGTCGTTAATCGGTCTTGTCCAGAACTCGGTTGGAAGCGGCGGTTCTTCCCACTCCTTAACATGCTCCTGTGTTACATGAAGCGTTACTGGCGCGCTTGTTGAAGGCGTAAAGTAGTCACCGACATAGGCAAGTCCTCGAAAGTTAGGGGTACCTGTACCGTTAGTCGCAACCTGCCCTGGAAAGCTGAATACGATCGTGTAATCTCCAGCCTGTTCCGGCGTGTAAGTTGCCCACGCTGACCCTACTTGACTGGATGTGAAAGGTCCACGTGTTTCCTTAGTTCCATCAGGCTTCGTGATTGTCAACGTGAAATTGTACCACCTGTCACCGCCGAGACCGCCAGCCGTAGGCGGAACCCAGTCTAGCCACATTACTATCAAAGTATATTGCCCGACCCCAACAGTATTCGGAGAAACAGTAACGTACGCATGAGTCGTAATCGTCCAAGCCGGCGTATGCGCATTAACAGCAGGCAACGTTATCCATGAAGCAACAGCCAAAACCAACAAAATCGCGGTGAAGCTAGCGAAACCTTTGATTTTTCCTATACGCATTTTCTTTTTTCTCCTAATAGCAGTTTCTGTCCCATCCTTTTTGGAGGGAGCAGATGCTGTTCAACTGAACGTAGCATGCTTAAAAGGTTTTCCAAACTCTGTAATTCGCCAGCAAAGCTTGAAGTTAAAGTTTGCCATAACGATTATGACAAGTTGAGCGAACTGCTAACCCATATTTGGAAGATCTTCTGTAACCTACAAGAGCCGCGGCTGACGACGTGTTCATGAAGAAGGAAAAAATATACGCATTTCACCTATTTCATTTCAGACCAAGGACTAAGGTAGACAGCAGGTTTCAAGTCGCCAGTGTACTCTTCCGTATTGAACCGCATGGAACTTTAGATTTTTCCCGCTTCCAGATCTGAATGTGGCATGGTATACTTGCACGTGTCTTGTCAAGTGAGCGCCGCAAGTTTCTTCTATTAAGCCTAATACGGTATCATCTGCAACTGGTGATGGAAAAACAGCATATCAACAGGTCATGTTATGCTAGTCGGGTTTTTCTTTCAGTTTCTCGTGAACATCGCGCAAGTTTGCACATACTTTTTGCGCACTTAGCTAAAGCGGTACTCTGCCGCGATTTCAGCAGGCAAAGCCACAGATAATTTATAAGAAAATATGGAGCAACACGCATGAAAACTGTAATCTTAACGGTGTAGTGACGACAAAAAAAGAGTGGAAAAATTGTTGCTACCTGTGTCTTCGCTTTAGGACAACTGCTGCTGCGACTAGGACGGCGGCGACAGCGACTATTATGGCGGTGATAACGTAGATGTTAATTCCTGGGGCTGGTCCTGCGGGAGGCGCAGACGGGCTTGCCGATGCAGTGGCGGATGGCGTGGGCGAGACTGAAGCGGATGGGCTTGCAGACGGCGATGGCGAAGCTGACGGTGCAGCGGTTACGCCTATAGCGGTTTCAGCGAAGGATGGTCCGTAGGATTTGGAGCCGGCGAACGTTGCGATGATCGTGTATTCGCCTTCGGCAGGCGGAGCCCAAAGCTTCTTAAACAAGCCGCCCATGTCGCTTGTAACCGTACCGATGGGGATACGGGTTCCGTCTGGCGCAACGGCTTCAAGGGTTACTGGTACGCCTTTGACGTTTGTTGGGCAGGCGATGGTTTTTGTGACCATGTAGTTCATCCATGTGCCTTGGTCTTCGTCGGCGATTGCTGCTGTGCCTTTAAGGTCTGAGTTAGGCGACTGGTCGGTGACTGTGCCTGTGATGAGCACGCTGTTGCCTTTGGACACGACTGAAGGCGACGCTTGCACTGTGGTGGCGCTTGGTCCTGGTCCGTGGCAGTATACGCGCATGTCGTCAAGGTTGAGTCGCACGAAGTAGCCGTCGGCTACCGCGACTTCTTGCCATGAGGTTTTGCCGTACATGTCCCAGAGCCATTCGCCTGTGGCGGCGTTGAGGCACCATACTTTTGCGCCGTGGTATGCAGGTGCGTTCAGCGAGTGTTCTTCCTGTACGAGGTATACTTTGCCGTCGGCCACTGCGGCTACCTGTGTTGGATAGTCGCCGTAGGCGGTTTCAACTGTTAAGGTGCTGTTCTTCGGGTTGTTGGGGTCGTTGCCGAAGACCCAGTCGAGGTTTCCTGTTTTAAGGTTGTACGCTCGGACCATTCCGCTGTATCCGCCCACGTAGAGGCGTCCGTAGCCGATGGCGATGGGTGCGGTCAGCGCGGTTGTGCCTGTGTAGTAGTCCCATGCGGAAATGGCTTTCGAGCCTGCGGCTGGCACCGGTCCCCAGATAATGTTTCCGGTGAGCATGTCGATGCCGAGCCACTGCATTGTTTCCTTGTAGTACAGCGTTGCAACATTGGTTTCGCCGTCTGCAGGTCCTATGCTTACGGTGATGTTTCCCGGCGGCGCGGTGAAGTTCTTCTGCCACAACACTTGTCCGATTGGTGCGCGTGAAGCGTTCAGGTTTATCACCCAAAGCGTGAACGGGTCAGGCGTTCCTAGCCAGCCTGAAGCCGTTCCTGGCGTCTGTTGGAGTCCTGAGCTTTGTCCGAAGATGAGGTTTCCAGGGAACACTTGGAGAATCGTCGGGTTGCCTGCTGGTGTGGGGTAAAGCGGCTGCGACAGCGTGACGTTCCAGTCGTAGGCGGCGCTCATGTTCCAGTTTCTCAGCCCAGGAAGCCATTGGGTGATTCCGCCTGGGACGTCGTTTCCTGGAAGTTTCGTGTTGTTCCACTGCCAAAGGTAAGTGAACGGTGCTGTGCTGTTTGCGCGTCCGATGTTGTAGATTAGCCATTCGCCTTGTGGGCCGTAGGCACGTGTGCCTGAGGGCACATTAGTCAAATTGAACAGTAGCTTGCCTGTTTGCGGGTCAACGGCGATCCAGCTTCCTGGAGCGTTGACTGGCTGTGTGCTGTTTGTGATTGCAGCGTACGCGGCGAGGTCTACCGTTCCAGGCGGGTAGCTCTTGCCTAAGAAGCTTGTTGTGCCAAGGGCTTGGTTTATAGCTGTCTGGTCTGGTCCAGTGATTCCTGTGCCAACCGCGGTTCCAGTGTACCATAGGTATATGCCTGTCGTCCCGTGCTGGTTGGGTGATTCGAAGTCATACAGTTGGCCGAATGTTACGGAGCTTATGTTCGGGTTGGTCCATAAGGTTTGGCCTGTTCGCAGGTCGACGGCTGTGACGCCGTTGCCTGAGATGGCGTTGTTCACTGGAAGGCTGAAGTAGACGATGCCGTACATGATTATTGGGTTGCTAAATTTAAGCTGGTACTGCGTGCCCGAGTAGAAGCTCATCGTATCCACGATGGCATGGTCTCCGCCGACGATGCCGCCCCATGACAGCGGATACGTCCACATTACATGGGCTGTGTCAGGCGCGCGACCGTACGGGTTGTACCTGAGGTATGTTGCGCCGAACTCGCTCTGTCCCAGCCAATGCGAGGCGATGACATTCCAGTTCTGGTTGTTCTCGTTTATGGGTCGCGTCCAGTAGCTAACTGGCAACGGCGCTTCCTGGAAGTAGGTCAGAGGTGTCGAAGTAACCGTTAAAGTCGTGGTTGCCTGGCTTGGCATGTACGTGTCGTTCACGTAGACGCTGTCTGGACCGAGTAAGCCTGTTGGGCCAACGCGGCTGAGCGTCTGTCCTGGAAACTTGAAGGTTATCGTGTAGGTGCCGAGCTCTTTTGGCGTATATAGCATGTAGGAACTGCCGATTGGGTCGGAAGTGAATGGCCCGTAGTGTTCAACGCTTCCTGAAGGCGTTGTGATGTCGATCGTGAAGTTTCGCCAGCGGTCACCCGTCGTGCCTGCTGCTGTTGGCGGAGGCTGGTTAAGCCAGAAAACGATGAGTACAGGCTCAGCTGAGCCTAGTCCCCAAGGGTTAGGGGAAGCGTTAACGAAGGCCCATGTAGGTATGTTCCATGGCGGTGTATGCGCGTTGACAGAGGGTAAAGCCACAAGTGCAGCGGCAATCGCGAAGGTCAGAAGGAAAGCAGTCACGGCAGATTTGGCTTGATTTTTTGATAGCTTCATCTTTCTTTTTTACTCCTTTCTTTTTTGCTCTTGCCTAGTTCAGGCAAGAATGTATTTTTCAAGAGCCGAGGGCTGTATTTAAGTGTTTACCAGAAAGTAGTGAAAACGACAAACCTTGGTGCACTTGCTGTTTATTGCTAAAGAAGCCATCTTGAGGTTTTTCGCCAGGAGCCATAGCTTGAAATGTCTGGAATTCCCAGCGTCTCTAAGTGCATATTAATGAACAAACTGGTGCTTAACCGAACATTGGCGAAGCCATTCTCAATGGACAGACATTTTGACCATTGTATGTATGCGTTGATTCTCTTCGGAATTGTCTAATGCAACTTGATTTTTTATCGTCGCAAGACCGAGCCTTCGAACTGAACCTTTATTGTTGATTTTAGTGAAAGAGAAAAAGATGGGAAATAGTTGTAGCAGCTACTGTCTTCGTCGTTTAAGCACAATGACGGAAGCGATTATTATGGCGATGACAATGACGGCTGCGGTGATCATGAAGATGTCGATTGATGGCGCTTCAACTGCTGGCGGAATAGATGGGCTTGCGGTTGATGGCGCTGATGGCGATGGCGCGCTTGCCGACGGTGCTATGGATGCTGCAGGTGCAGCGGTTACGCCTATAGCGGTTTCAGCGAAGGATGGCCAGTAGGATTCCGAGCCTTCGAATGTGGCGATGATCGTGTATTCGCCTTCGGCAGGCGGAGCCCAAAGCTTCTTAAACAAGCCGCCCATGTCGCTTGTAACCGTGCCGATGTCGACGACGCTTCCGTCTGAACCTATAGCTTGGAGTTTGACTGGTACGCCTTTTGCCTCTGCAGGTATAGCTTGCTGCTTGTACAGGTACTCCATCCAAACACTCATGTACTCATCGGCGATTGCAGGAGTCCCCTTTGCGCCAGGACTCTGGTCAGTTACGGTGCCTTCTATGAGAACACTGCTGCCCTTCGCTGTGACCTTGGGTGAAACGGTCATCGTCATCGCTGTTTGGCCTTTGCCGAAGCAGTAGACTTGCAAGTCGTACGCATCGCAGTCGATCAGGTAGCCGTCTGCGATCACAACGTACGTGCCGTGCTGAACAGAACTCCAGTGTGTGATGTTCCACAATTCTTTACCTTCATTCACATCTATACATCGAAGGCGTGCTCCGCGGTGCAACGGGTTCGTGGGGGAGTGCTCGCTTGTCACGATGTAGATTTTATTGTCTGCAACCGTGCCTATTTTCAGTGGAAAGTTTTCACCATACATTCCTTCGCCTGTTACATCCTTCGCTTCGTAAGTCCATAGTAGCCGTCCAGTTTTCAGGTCTACGCCGTATAGGGCTCCGCCATATGCGCATAGGAACATTTTACCGTATGCTACGGCTGTTTGAGGCTCAAACATGTCGTACGGGTATCTTGAAAGTTCAGTCGGACCCCATTTTAGCTCGCCTGTTGCAAGGTCGTAGCCGTAATACTTCAACGTCTCTTTTTCGCGAAGGACGAAAACACCATCGTCAAAGGACACACATATTCGTTGCATCGTAATGTTGTTTGCCGGTGCTGGGTGATCTTTGCGCCAAAGTACTTGTCCCCGCGTCTCAGGCTTCAGGCTTATGGCCCATGCAGACCACGGATTGTAGCTGTAGTAGGTGGTTCCCAAGTTTGTGCCGATTAGCATGTCGCTTCCGACCGCCCAGACGGTCCCAGGCAGTCCCTTGGGTATGCTCACGTTCCAAGAGAACGGGTTCACCGTCCATGTCGTGTTGACGCCTGTCGCGCTTGTAACTGTCCAGTTGTATGGCTTGCTCACGTCGATTGTGGCGCCTGGCCAAAGTCTGTACTGCCAAACGTCAGTTCCCACAGGACCAGCCAGCGGAATTGCCGCACTTGAGTTCCAAAGGGCAAGCCAGCCTTGCGCTGTATTTATAGTGTAGATTAGGATTTCGCCGTTTGGTCCGAAAACTCTTGTGCCTGAAGGTACGCCTGTGAAGCTCATTATCCAGTCGCCTTTCCACGCGTCGTACATTTCCCATCGTGCAGTTGCGCCTAGCCCGCCCGTAGCCCAGAGGTAAGCGAACGCGCCATGCTGGTTAGGAGACTCGTAGTAGTAGATCTGCCCAAGCGTAAGCCTTGTATAGCCTTGCCAGAACCCGTAAGCTGCGCCGCCTCCGGAAAGTTGAACCTTCACAGGGTCTCCTCGGCCAGTTGCGTTGACCCGCCACAGTTCCTGTCCTGTACGGATGTTGACACATACAATGTCCGTGTAGTACTGCGAGTGCCCTTGTCGGTACTCCATGTAGTAGAGTAAGCCGTTTATGACGACGGGGTTAACCCATTTGCCTTCGTAAGCTTGCCCCATATGGAAGGAGTGTGAGCCGTATTCTTCGCCGCCTACGAGCCCGCCCATGGCTAGTGGCCGCGCCCAGATAATGTGCGCAGTGTTAGGCGCCTTTGTGGACTTTGCAAAGTTGTTCACTGGATTTGTCAACCAGTTTCCTGAGATCGACCGCCATTCTCTGTTAACTGCGCTTATCGGTCGCCACCAGTACCCGCTTGGGAGGGGGGCTTCTTTCCATGTGGGCGTCGGCTCCGACTGCACCGTAAGCTCGAATTCCTTGCTTGTGCATGGGAGGAACGTCCAGTTTCCCACAGTTGTCAGCCATGCGCCAGGTGCTCTGGTGTCAGGCACAGGGATTACTTGACCTGGAAAAGTCGCCTTTATCTTGTATTTTCCAACCTGAGTTGGCGTGTAGGAAGTGCCGAAAGCTGCGATTTCGTCAGTCGTAAAGGGACCCAAAGCGTCTGTTGACCCATCGGGCTTCGTGACTTCAATTCGCACGTTACGGAAAGGTTGTCCACCCCATGAAACCGGATAAGGCGGCGGGCAGTCGAAAAATCCGCTGATGAACACGGACTTTCTGACTTCCACGGGGTTTGGCAACGCTGAGACGTAAATGAACGGCTGATAGGTTAGAGTTTGAGCATAAGCCACAACAGCAAGGCTCGCGAGCAACGAAGCAGCGCCAACAGTCGCAATTATGAAAACTGCAGACAAGGCCCTAAGTGTTCTGTTTTCAGCCTTAGCCTTCATCTGTTTTTTTCTCCTCGAGAAGCACTTGATGTTTATGTCTGGTAGTATTTTTTTTGGTGTTTGCAGTTTAAGCATTAGACAGCTGCAAAAAGTAGAAATTCGGCATCAAACTGCCAACCTAAAACATGTATTGAACCAGCTAAAGTGCGTCCGGTTTAGTACGCTGCCTATATTCAGGATTACTTCTTTAGTTGTATTTCGTCACTGCTTCGTGGGATATGGAGGCTTGAACGATCAAACGTACCTCGAAATAAACCTAAAGAATTTTTCTGTGAGGCTTGATTTTACTGGACTAATGCTAATGTTTGAACCTTGCGAAAAATTAGTGGAAACGCGGTTTTGTACAGTCTTCAGTCTCAGAATGTTCTTCGCTTAGAAGCAACAGGTTTGAAATTCTCTGCAGATCTGAAAAGAGACGCGCGTCGCGATTCAGGTTTCTTGCACGGCGGTTGCGGTTAAAAAAAGAGGGGGTTGAATGTCAACTGTAATTGTCTACTTTCTTCTGCGAAGCACGAGAGCTGCGACCACTATTACTGCAACGAGTACTGCAATTAAGAGGTACGTGTTGACGTTAGAGGCTTCGGCTGCTGCTGAGGGAGCAACGCCCAGGGCGGTCTCCGCGTAGGATGGCCAGTAGGATTCTGAGCCTTTAAACGTAGCGATTACCGTGTATTCGCCTTCGCCAGGCGGAGCCCAAAGCTTCTTGAAAACACCGTTCGCATCCGTCATAACCGAACCGATTTGAACCGTTCTCCCATCAGGACCAATAGCCTCAAGCGTCACCGAAACACCTCTCACCGTCACCGGACAAGGCTTCTGCATATACACATACTCCATCCAAGCACCCATGTCCTCGTCGGCGATGGCGGGTACGATGCTGAATTTGCCTTGTTGCACCAGTTGTTTGGCGCCTGCAGACTGGTCGGTTACAGTGCCTTGTATGAGTACGCTGTTTCCCTTTGCGACTACGTCGTTTTTCACGGCGACCGTGGTGGCGCTTGGACCCTTGCCGAAACAGTAGATTTGGTTGTCGTAGGCGTTGAAGCCTATGAGGTAGCCGTCTGCAATTGCAAGTCCTCCGCCGAATCCGCCGCCTGCCCAGAAGGTTATGTTCCACAGTTCTGTTCCGTCGTCAGCAGTCATGCAGCGAAGCTTGAAGCCTGGTTCAAGCTCAGGGCCTGGGGAATGCTCGAACCCGAAGAGGTAGAGTTTGCCGTCGGCGATTACGCCTATGGATGCGGGGCTGTTGGGCCAGTATCCCGTGTAGCCCATTGGCTCGGTTTGCTTGCTCCAAACAAGTGTACCTGTATGCGCATCGTAGCAGTAAACTGTGCCGCCTGCACCTATGCTGTCAGCTGAGTAAAGTTTCCCGTTGTAGATGGCTGCGGTTACGCCGTACATATGCAGCTCAGTTTCAGGCTTTGTTGGTCCCCAAAGCTTGTTGCCCGTGAAAAGGTCGAAGCCATACCACTGTCTTGTCTCTTTAACGAACATCGCGTAGACACCGTCGCCTATTGCGCCTATGCTCAGCGTCACGTTGCCTTCAGGCCAAGGCTGCTCTTTAGTCCACAAAACTTGACCAAGGCTTTGAGGTTTTATGCTGATCGCAAACTGGGTCAACGACGACGGCGTTGGATATGAAGGAATGCCTAGAACAGCCAAGCCTGTTGAATAGAGCATTATCTGGTTCTCAGAGTCTATTCCAGCCAAAGCAGCCATCGGGTTCAAGTTCGAAGGCAACGTCATATTTACTTGTATGCCCAGTGAACCGTTGACCACTCCGCCTAGTGGCGGACGCCACATCCAGTAACCGTTGTTTGCAAAGGGAGAATTCGATGGAAAACTGTTCTGTATGCAACGTGTTGAATTCCAAACCTGCAATGTATGCGTCGTCAAATCTACGTTGTAGAGCAGTATGCTTCCGTCTGGCGCGACAACTGTGTTCGAAGCGCCGAACATTGCGCCACCGCTTGGCACATTCTCGATCGTGCAGATCCAGTTGCCAGTGAACGCATCGTACATTGCCCAGTAATTTGTTGTTCCAACCATGTAGGTGGACCATAGATATGGGATGACGCCGTGCTGGTTGGGAGAGTTGTATTCAAGCAATTGTCCGAATGAAAGCTGCGGGTAGTTCTGCCCTAGGAAGCCGAATCCAAGCTGGTACGGGCCCGTCCCGTTTCGCCACCATATTTCTTCGCCAGTGCGCAGGTCTACGCAGTAGAAGCCGTATTTCGGCGGTGTAGCTGTGTTATAGTACAGGCGTCCGTTCATTATTATAGGCGGCGAGAAATATCCCTCGTATGACTGCCCAGTGTAGTATGCGTCGTTGACGAATTTTCCGCCTGCGGAGCCGCCGAAGGTTATCGGTCTGGTCCACATGATGTGGGCGGTTTCAGGACCTTGCGAGTAGTCGTTTATCATGCCAGTGTTTGCAAGCCAGTCGCCTGATATTTTGCCCCAGCCTTTGAGAACGTTATTTATGGGTCGTGTCCAATAGCTTGACGGGAGCGGTGTGTCCGTTGGTGTTGGAATCGGCTGTTGCTGAACCACAACTGAAGTGGTCGCTGAGCTTGGCATGAAATAGTCGCCTATGTACGATGGTCCGCCAAAGGCGGCTATGCTGCCCCAACCGCCAGGCGGCGGATTGTTTCCGGCTAAAGTCTGCCCTGGAAATTCAAAGCGGAACGTGTACTTCCCCAGCTGAGTTGGCGTATAGCTCAAGAAAATCGTGCCCACAGGGTCGGAGGTGAAAGTTCCGAGTGTTTCTTGGTTGCCGTCGGGTTTTGTGACTGAAACCTTCAGGTTTTCCCATCTGTCACCGTAGTCGCCGCTCGCGGTTGGCGGAAACTTGTCCAACCATGCGAAAACGTTCAATGTCTGACCAACACCGACAGGGTTTGGAAAAACTTGAATGTAGGCGTATGTCGGAATGTTTAACGGTGGAGTATGCGCATTTGCTATGGGCGAAATAGCTAAGAAAGCAATGCATAGCATTGGTATCGAAAGGAGAACTAAAGTTACTCGCTTGTATTTGCTAATATTCATTAGTTCAACACTCTCTTTTTAGGTGTTTTTACACACCGGTCAGGAGGTATCTATTCGAACAATATTTAACATTTGCGATTGCACATGTACTGCCTTTGAAGGAATTTGTTTATATTAACCAGCGGCAGCTTATTTCGATGTAATTTGATGCCGCAGCAACTGCTGTGTTTTGTTAAAAAGGTTTTATTTTCTCTTTGGAGGCAAACATCACGATCCACATGTTAATTGTTGAACATTGCTAATCCATGCCAAAGTCGTCCTGCGTTCTGAGAAGAACTCAATAAGACCAGAGTTGACGGTTTGCGCTTAGAAGTTCCTAGAGATGCAGCGATTTTCATATGGCTAAACGTCAAGAAAAACAAGGCGCCAACATTCAAGTTTACACATGTTAACTTGACCAAATGAAGAATTAGCGTAGTGTTGGATGTTGGTTTTCTAAATTACCCAAGATTACTGTACAAAAGTAGCTTATTGTAGAAAAGTATGCAGCGTGTTCTACGCAGCATAAGCACGCACAATGGAAATCCCGAAAAAGTCAACACGCATCATACGCCTGATACTCGACCTAAAACTGCGAACTGGCTCCAGCACTGCCTTGTAAGAGCGGTAGGACTTCAGCTTCAGACTAAATACTGAAGCGTGTCTGGCGCGAGGCTTGTTTTGCAAGTCATCATGAAATGTGACAACCTCTTGAGAGCACAGGAATCTGCAAACAAAAAAAGGTGTGTGTGAAGCTTTTTGCGCCTATCTCTTTTTGAGAAGTACTATTGCAGCGATCGCTAGCACGACTATGAGTATGACAATTAAGAGGTACAGGCTGATGTTGGAGGCTTCTGCCGCAGCACCGCTGACGCCTATGACTGTTTCCGCGTATGAGCCCCAGTAGGATTCTGAGCCTTCGAACGTAGCGACTACTCGGTACTCGCCTTCACTTGGCGGTGTCCAGAGCTTCGTGAATACGCCGTAAGCGTCGCTTTCAACCGTGCCTATGTCGACTACGCTTCCGTCGGACTTGATGGCTTGAAGTTTCACGGGCACGCCTTTGAGATTTGCGGGACAGGGCTTCTGCATGTACACGTATTCCATCCAAGCGCTCATATCCTCGTCTGCGATTGCAGGCACCATGCTGAATTTGCCTTCTTTAACGAGTTTCTTTGCTCCTGGCGATTCGTCGGAGACTGTTCCACGTATGACTACGCTCTGCCCCTTCGCAACGGCAGTAAGCGGTGCCTCAACCGTCACGGCGCTTGGTCCCTTGCCGTAGCAGTAGATCTGGTTATCGTAGGAGTTCAAGTCAACCAGGTAGCCGTCTGCGATTACAGGCCCGTTGCCCCAGTGGCTGATCTTCCATAGTTCTTTGCCTGTGTCTGCGTCGAGGCATCGGAGTTTAGCACCGGGCCACAGCATAGGTCCTGGCGAATGCTCATTCGCGTACAGATAGAGCTTCTTATCGGCGATGAAGCCTAAAATGGCTGTGGATCTTGGCCAGTAGCCTTCTAAGCCTAAGGCTTCGGTTTCAGATTTCCATACGCGGTTGCCTGTTTTAAGGTCGTAGCAGTAGATGGTTCCGCCGCTGGCAGATGAGTCTGCTGAGTAAAGCCTTCCATACGCAACGGCTGTGCTTACGCCGTACATGTGCAGGTCAGTTTCAGGTTCGGTTGGGCCCCAAAGCAAACGTCCGTCTTCGAGACTGTAGCCCCACCATTGAACTGTCTCTTTTGAACGTATGGTGAAGACGCCGTCTTCCAAGCTTGCTGGTCCAGCGTACATTGTCAGGTTTCCCGATGGAGGCTGGTAGTCCCTGATCCATAGCAGTTTGCCGATTTCACCTGGTTTGAGGCTTAAGCACCACATTTTATACGGAGGCGTCCCGATCGTTCCGAGACCAGCTAAGCCTGAAGTGCCGAGAATACGGTCTTCAAGAACTTGTACGATGCTTCCGGTCACGCTTGGGTCTATGGTTACGTTCCACGAGTAGCCCTTGCTGCCGTCAATGGTTCCGCCGAGTCGTGGCCGCCACATCCAGTATTCGTTCAGTTCGAATTGCCCAGGAGTTCCTATGTCTTTCGTGGCTTCCCACACAGCTCTGCTTGAGTTCCACAGGGCAAGCCAGTGCGCCGCCGCGTTAAGTTGGAAAGTCAGTACGCTGCCATCTTGCCCAAGGATTGTCGTGCCTCCTGGAACGTTGTTTATTTTGCAAATCCAGTTACCCGTGTACGCATCATGCAGTTGCCAGACATCGCCGTAGGCTGCAGGGATCGATGGAACCGTGCTGTATGTCGTCCACAAGTATGCAATTACACCGTGCTGGTTTGGAGAATCGTAGCTGAGGAGCTGCCCGAATCGAAGCTGCGGGTAAAACTCCTTGTAGAACCAGGTCTCGTAGGTTATCGGTCCAGTGCTGTTTTGCCACCATATTTCTTCGCCTGTGCGTAGGTCAACACAGTACATACCGTACCTGGGCGGCGCTGGTTCATTGTAGTACAAGCGTCCAAGCATAACCACCGGCGGAGTCCAGTAGGACTCGTACGATATGCCTGTATAGTACCCTGCATAGTCGAACTGTCCCTCGACGATTCCTCCGAAGGTGATGGGTCGTGTCCAAACAACGTGGGCTGAGCCTGGCGCAGCGCCATAAGGTGTAACTCTAAATCCGTACGGGTACATCTGCCAGCCAAGTCCAAGCCAGTTAGCCGCTATCTTCGTCCACTCTTGAAGTTCCTGGCTTATGGGTCGCGTCCAGTAGCCTGTGGGCAGTGGCGGAGACTCATATGCAGGAATCGCCTGTTGTTGGACGACGACGGAAACTTTAGAGCTGTAGCTTTCCAAGAAAGTGTCGTTGATATACGGTGTCCCAGCGAATCCCGGAGCATAGCCCGGTGGCGGCGGAGGATTCTTGCCTTGAAGCACTTGCTTCGGGAAGTGCATCTGGAATTGATACGTGCCCGTCATCGTCGGCGTATAACGCGCAAACACGGTGCCAACAGGGTCAGACGTGAACGGACCTAGCACCTCGGTTGAGCCGTCAGGCTTCCAGACGGTTATGGTTATGTCTTCCCAGCGGTCACCGTACTGGCCGCTTGCAGTGGGCGGGTACTTGTCCAGCCAAGTGAAAATGTACAGTTGCTGTCCTACGCCGATCGGGCTTGGAAACACTTGGATGTATGCGTATGTGGGAATCTCCCATGGTGGTGTGTGCGCGCCGACAGGCTGGACGAAAACTACGAGCGCGACTGTGGCGATCGTCAGCAGTAAAGCCAAAGTCTTGCATTTACCTTTAATGCTGTTCACTTGGAATTTTCCTCCTCTCCTATTATTGTGAATACCATTATGCGATGAAACCGTTATAAAACTTTCCATGCAAGGTTATGCCGAGCCACTGAAAACTTTTCCCACGGACGGCCTTCTCCTCAAAGTGCGGCTTTCGCACGGCCGGCGCAAAGCAACGTTGCCGGAAGCTTTAATAGGCGTCGCACCGCCAACCTAAGGCAAAGCCTTAGCTGTGAACGCCTAAAGCAACCTACGCCTAGGAAGCAGCTGGCAAGTCGCAGTCAAACCTGCGGATAAACTGAAACTGGATGGAGCGGCCTATTGGACACGTGAAGACTGAAGTGAACCTTAAAAGGCAATATGCCGAGTTTGACTGGCTGAAAACAGTGGCGCTTTTGCTGTTGGTTTTCGCGCACAGCGAATTAATCCTAGCTTTCCCGGATGTTGTCTATCCAGTGAAGTGGTTTCTTTTAAGCTGCTTCTTCTTTGTCAGCGGGTTCCTTGCATACAACTCCTTCTACAAGCGTGAAGCGAGCGCCGGAAGATTCCTAAAGGCGAAATTCTTCTCGTTGTACATTCCCTTCGCAGCAGCCTGTCTGATCTATTTCATGCTGGAAATAACTGCTGGAAACATGCCAGCCGACCTTGGAAGACTAGGGTCGCATATTCTCATGCTCAACGTTTTCGACGCGGTTAACTCCGTGAACAACTGGGGATTCCTATGGTTCATACCTTTCCTGCTGCTTTTCATGACGATTCTTTGCCTCCTTGAAAAACATGTTAAAAACGCGAAGCACCAGTTTCTCATCGTCTTCACGATCTGGTCGCTTACGCTTTTAACCCACGTGTACAACCTGCCTATACGGGTTAGCCAACTTTTCAACCAGTACATCCTCGTTTTCATGGCAGGCTTCTGGCTTAACAAACTGAGGAAGTATGAAGCTGTAATGACTACTGGTGCAGTCTACGGAATGACGCCTGTAGCGTTCATGGCAATGTTTGACTTCTCCGACTTCTTCACCTTCAGCAACACCTCGGAAACCCTGAAGTACCTGCTTTACTTCCAAGCAAGAAGCATCCTCCTATGCCTTTCCGCAGTTCTGCTGGCACTGTATCTCCTGCGTAAACTCAAGGCTCAGCCACACCGAGTCATCAAGAGAATCGCCATGGCAAGTATACTCGTTTACCTCGCAGAACCCTTCTGCAGCTACTTGATACGAACCCTTGTCTTCGGTCAAACCACGATTTACCCCGCCGCCAACGCCGAGTTCATTGCTTATCAAGCCCTGCGCCTCGTAACCCTGCTGGTTCTCCTACCGCTATCGCTTGAAGCAGCTACGCACTTCATACGGAACAGACAAAAACGCCATATCCCGATTCCAACGATGCCTCAGCACTGACGAACCAACGCAAACGTTGCAGAAAAGCGAAACACAGCAACGGTGCAATCACGCTGCAAAGAAGCATCGACGCAAAGCCCAAACTAAGCCAGCTCGCCTCACGGGCAGAAACTTAAGAAACGGTATAACTTGAAAAGGCTGTCTATAAGCCTCATGCTGAACAAACACTTTTAGCATAGAAAACGCTTAACATTTTTGACGGAGACGGAGCTGGGAAGCATACGGTGAAGAGAAGACACTTGTGGCTAATAATTGTCATCCTGACCCTCAGTACAGTGGCGCTGCTCCTCACACATCAATTTCTAACACAGCCAAACGGCTCAGTGAAAGAACTGCTTCCCGAAGTCACAGACTGCACTGTCCAGTACTGCATAACGTACAGGCAGGACGGAAACGCGTACCACAAGATGGATGTTTACCTGCCTGTCGGCAACGGTCCCTTCCCAGTCTTCGTGTACATCCACGGTGGCGGCTGGGTCAGTGGCAACCGATCCGAGTACAACGCCATAGGGCAGTACTACGCGAAACGAGGCATCGCCGGCTTCTCAATCGACTACACCCTCGCAACTCAGGAGACATCATCTTGGCCGATGGCCATTCAAGACGTGTTCTACGCGGTCCAATACATCAAAGCGAACGCTCAGCAATATCGAGTAGACTGTGAAAGGCTTGCGGTTATTGGCGACAGCGCCGGCGGCCACCTTGCAGCGCTCGCGGGAACACTGTCCGGAAACGAAACCTTCCTCGGAGAAGCCCGTGAAAACACTGCTCCGAGACGCCAGGTCTCACTCGTCATCGACTACTATGGACCCACAGACTTTGAATTCATCGGAACCCAAGGGCAAAACTTTGAGCTTTACTGGATCGTTACAAAATTCTTGGGCGGAACACAGTACTGGATGAACCCAAACCTTTGGGCAGAAGCATCGCCAGCCACCTACATTTCGTCAGACGACCCGACCTTCATCATCGTCCACGGAACCGGCGACTACGTCGTGCCAATAGCAGTGTCTGAAGCCTTTAAGAGCAAGCTTGAAGCCGCCAGCGTGAAAACTTATTTCATCCGCGTTGAAGGGGGAAACCACGACATCCTCACATCGAATGAAGAAAACACGAAAGTGCAACGCGCCCTAGAACCGCTGCTAAAAACCCTTTTCAACCTCCAACAACAAGCTCCTGTCCAATCCCAACAACCCACACTGCTTCTCTCTGATCCTCAGGAACAGAGCACCAAACATCTTCTTGCACAAGCAAAAAACAATGAACAAACAAGCCGCCTGACCAAAAAGGTTGCAGCAAAGGTTTAAGTTCAAAAAGGACGCACGTAGTAAACATGGAAAACGCGCCGGGGTCTCCCAGCTTGGTAGGGAGCAGGCCTGGAGATGACGAAGAAGCACCGCGGAGCCTGTGGCCCCTCTGGGGCCGCGTGGGTTCAAATCCCACCCCCGGCGTCTTTTGTCAGCCGGATACTTGGTCTCCCATCATTTTTTGGCAAGGCGCTTTCCCCTGAGAATGCTGACATAAAAATGCTATCGTGGTTGATGCAGGCCCCTGCTGGAAAAGGGCGTTTTCATCAATATACTCAGCGTGTGATTTGGAAAAGAATCGGAAGACCAAAGCGGTGAACAGTGTACTCGTAACCCAGAACATAAGCCTACTGAACGGATCTGCAAGTACAGGCAGACTCATGACGCAAAAAATTCAGCAACTCTTCCCAGAGTGGGTTTGCTGGAAAAACGCCAAATGTTTCCGCCATGGAGGCATGTATAAGCCAAGTTTGATGCAAAACTCAGGAACGGAAGAGAAGAAATTGTGGTGTAGGAAAAGACGAATGGTCTCACCTTTAAAATCCTATATGGAGGAAGTGCAAGCGCTAAAGCTGGTGCTCAGGCAACGATTGTTTTACCGCTTTATCCAGAAACAGTTGTGCCATTCCAGAAGTGCACATCGATATATTTTGCTGCGTAGTCAAATGTTGGGTCGTCGTAGATTATGTCCAGCTTCAATCCGTACTTCTCGATGAGCGTGTTCATGTTTTCGCCTATTACCTTCACTTTTTCGTCTTCAGGCCACAGTCCCCATATCTTATCTTCTTTGACGTATTGCGTCCGCCTCATTCCCCACCCGTAGTCCTTCGGTAATACAAAGGCTGTTTCGCCGCTTGCCTTTTTGTAGGCAGTTTGCGGATAGGTGTGCACGTAACTCCAAAACTGCTTCATTGCAGAAAAATGCGCTTCAGTTAAAGTGCCATAAACGCTTGACGAGGGATATGGGTAGTAATCGAAAACAACTACGTATTTTGCTCCTGCGTGGTAAGCTGTAAACATGTCTTGTAGCAGTTCGGCTGAGCTTGTCAAGTAAGGCGGCTGCGTGTAGGTCCACGTCAGGATCGCCCCCCACTGCTTTCCCTGAACGTTTGCTGCACCCCTGCACAGGGCGATCTGCTGCGTGCGGCTGTTGTTCCAGCCAAGCTCAACGAAAACAACATCGTAGCCTGCCAAATAGTCAAACCAGTAAAGCGCAAAGTCTGAAGTAAACAGCGGCATCCTATCGTCGAGGGCGTCTGTCATGCTCGCATTCGTCAGAAGCTGTAGGCTTCGGCTTCGCGCAAGGCTTGCCACGTATCGGTTTGCGGCGTCGCTGTAGTCTGAAACGTTCTCGAACGTTCTGATGGGCGCACCTGACCGCGTAACGTTGTTTCCGCCCCAGTACCCGGTTTCAATCTGGTTTCCGCCAGGTTCATCGTAGAGGTAGACGCCCAAGAACGTGCTATCCCAGTTTTCACGAGCATCCTTCAGCCATGGAAGATGCCAAGGTGTGATGCCGTATGCCTCCCAAGAAGTATCGTTGTAAACGTTGCCGATGCTTCTTGAGAGATTGTAGAATATGAAGTCAAAGTAAACTATAACATACATTCCTGCGTCCACAGCGTACTGGCAGATTTCGGTAAGCTCGTTCCCGTCAGGCCTTGCACATATATCCCAAGAATCAACCACAAGAAGGTTCACATACCCCTTCACTTTGTCAACAAGAAGTTTTGCTTCATCAACCGTTTTGCCGCCGAAAGTCACACCGAAAAATACCCTTTCATCAGGACCGCTTATCGAAGAACTATTAGGCACTTGAGTGACAGGCAACCAAAAGGTACAGAACACTATTGAGGTCAACAATGCAGACACTAACAGAACACGCAGCCGCATAAACTTCATAACTCACTCGGAGTTATGTAGATATAAGTTTTCTGTAAGAATTAGCTCCCTTGAGAACCGAAAAAATGTTGATGGCGGATAAACTGTTGAGCCTGACATACTTTCTTTACCCACAGCGTGTGTTCTTTCCCGTTTGCTCCAACACCTTTACACTATGTCGTAGAAAACTCTCTATAACTCTGCCAAAACGATTCAAATACATAAGCCTTGACATTATAAGCTATAAGCTGTGAACTACCAAGCTTCTATGAACCTACGTTTCTCTGGAAAGGTCATTACCGAACGGCTGCTTAGTGGTCGGGCTAATCTATTTGCAAGCCCAAACTATAATTGCCAAAAACCGTTTTGCGTAAAAAAGAAAGAGGGAGATTTTTGCTTTTTGGCCTGACTACTTCTTACGTTTTGCAAGCACTAGGGCTACGACCGCAATTGCAGCGACTACTGCAAAGATGGCGGCGATCATGAACACGTTAACCGAGGGAGCGCCTGTAGGCGGTGGAATAGACGGACTTACACCGTGACTAGCAGAGGCTGACGGCGAGGGGGTCGGGCTTAGGGATGGGTAGGCAGACGGCGTTGGCCCCACTAACAGACCTGTAGACGCGCTTGAGCTGCCATAGGACACGTCGCCTTCGAATGTGGCGATTATATTGTATAGTCCCTCAGACGGCGGCGTCCAAGCATAGCTGAATACACCGTAGTAGCCATCGGTAACAGCAGTTCCAATGTTGATTACAGAGCCATCAGGTCCTATTGCGGAAAGTTTCACTGGGACACCTTTGACTTCGGCTGGGCATGGCTTCTGCATGTGCAGATACTCCATCCAAGAAGCCATCGAGTCCTTAGCAACGCATGGAGCGCCTTTCTGTCCAACTGATTCGTCAAGCACCGTACCCTGGATCAGGACGGCCGTGCCTTTTGGAACAGCAATGTTCGGCGCTGTCACCGTGGTTACGCTCTTGCCTTTTCCGAAACTGTAAAGTTTCTGGTCGTAATGGTTGAAGGATACGAGGTAGCCATCTGCGATTACTGGCGGAGTACCCCAGAAAGAGATGTCCCACAAGCCTTTGCCCGTACTCGCGTCGATCGCATGTAGTTTTTCTCCTCGGTAGAGCGGTTCGTTCGGTGAATGTTCGCCTGTTACAGCGTAGACTTTGTTGTCGGCAACTGTGAAGGAATCGTGGAACACGAAGAACGGATAATGCCCGTAAGGTGTTTCCAGTCCAGCGGATCCGCTGTAGTAAGACCAAAGTTCATCGCCTGTCTTCAGGTCGTAAGCGTGTATTCGACCATCGTAGCTTGAAGTGAAGAGTTTTCCGTACGCGATCGTGGCGGCACCGTGATACATCCCCCATGCGTTTTCATAAGGCTTAGTTACCCACAGTTGTCTGCCCGTCTTGATGTCAAAACCATACCACTGCATAGTTTCCTTCACGTATTCGGCGTAGACGCCTTCGCCCATCGGACCTACATTAACGAAGTTCACACGCGAAAGCAGACCTGTTCTGTTTTGAACCCAGAGTAGGTTCCCGTCAGTGTCGTACGCGCAATGTACTGCAATGTTCTGGTCCATCAATGTTGCCCGGCAGTAGATTATTCCTTCACCGATGCGGACGATTGAGGGGTTACCCGCAACTCTTGTTATGTTTTTAGTCCACATTATCCCTGTGGTTCCGTTGGCTGCTTTGTTGTATGGTCGCCACTGCCATGCACTTGAACCTGATGAACCGCCGAGCAATGCCGTCACAGCTGAGGAATTCCACAGACTTAGTGTGCCTGCCACAGAGTTCAGTGTGTAAATCAAGATTTCGCCATTTGGTCCTTCGACGCGTGTGCCTGAAGGTACGTTTGTAATGTTGAACCACCATTGACCAGTCCAAGCGTCATAGAACATGTACGTGGTGCCTACCGTTCGCACGAGATAAGCCATTTTTCCATGCTGGTTTGGCGAGTCGTAGTTGTACACCTGGCCGAAGCTTATGATGAGGTCGGGGTTGTACCATAATTGTTCGCCCGTGCGGATGTCCACAGCATAGGCGCCTGGCTTGGCATAACTGCTCGGGAAAGCGTTGTAGTAAAGTATTCCAGCAATAACGAGACCATAGAATTTCCGTTCATACGAAAGACCTGTGTAGAAGCCATGGTCATCTGCACCGCCGGCGATGCCGCCGAAAGCCAACTGTTTCGTCCACATAACATGCGCACTCTCGGGCGCCTGCGTGTACAGATTCTGCCAAGCCAAAGCAAAACCAGGGTTGAACACGAGCCAAGCCCCACCTATTGAAGCCCACTCGCGATTTTCACCATAGATTGGTCTCTCCCAATAGTCAGTTGGAAGCACAGCAGCAGGGTATGGCGGAACCTTTTCTTGCTGAACCACAAGCGTCACTTTAGGGCTAGTGCTAGGTTTGAAGTAAATGAGCCCTTGAGGCCAAGGTGCGAAGGCGCTTGGAGGCGTTTGGATTGTTAATCTCTTGACCTGGAAAGCTGAACTGCAAAGTGTAATTGCCAACTTGAGTAGGCGTATAAGTTACCCAAGCACTGCCAACGGCGTCTGAAGTGTACGGTCCGAGAACATCAATTGTTCCATCAGGTTTCTGAACCGTCAATGTAAAACGTTGCCAACGGTCACCGCCTGCACCGGCAGCTGTAGGTGGAACATCTGATAGCCACATACCAATGTACACTTCTTGGTTAACGCCGACGGGATTAGGCGTAACGGCCAAAAACGGGTAAGTGTCGAATTCAGCCACGTACGCCGCAGCACCAAGTGAAGACACGCTAGCAAAGACCGAGAAGAGAAGCACAGAAACAAGCGCGATAGAAGTAAGAATGTGGCATTGTCCTAATTGATATTTGTTAATAGTTTCGAGTAATAGAATTCATGCCAGGTCCAAACATGGGTCGCACATTTCTCAATCATCGCCGGCGTTACACCTCTTCTTATCTCCGATACAAAATCCCAGTAAAACTGAAAGAAGCCTACGACGCAACAAA